>WNGA01000600.1_pt1 | contig 60011 bp, 53 predicted proteins | sample 5400061 | NCBI WGS metagenome assembly WNGA01 (sample SAMN13153366, study PRJNA577476) | soil metagenome | isolation source: 100 cm soil or saprolite under grassland replicate 2 | place: USA:California | collected 2016-06-15
AACATGGTGCGTCTGGCGGTGATATCGTGCTCTGCGCTCCGGTGTTAAGACGCGAGGCAGTGCAGCAGGGCAAACCGCTCGCCGCGCACTGCGCTCACCTTGTCGTCCACGGCATGCTGCACCTGCAAGGCTACCGTCACCAACGCGCCGCCGAAGCGGCGAGGATGGAAGCGCAGGAGATTGCCATCCTCGCAGGACTGGGCTTCGGCAACCCCTACGCGGCGCTTCCTGCGCCCGTGACGAACCTGCCCCGGCGCGCCCGCCGATGAGCGAACACGCCAACGACAAGGACCACCAGCGCCCCACGCTGCTCGAGCGGCTCTCGGCGTTCCTGATCCGGGAGCCGGAGGACCGCGAGGAGTTGCTCACCCTGCTGCACGGCGCGTTCGAGCACAAGCTGCTCGACGCGGATGCCCTGTCGATCATCGAAGGCGCACTGCAGGTCTCCGAGATGACGGTGCGCGACATCATGATCCCGCGCTCCCAGATGGACGTCGTGTCGATCGACGACGAGCCCGCCCAGTTCATTCCTTTCGTCATGGAGACGCGCCACTCGCGCTTTCCGGTCGTCGGCGAGAACAAGGACGACGTCGTCGGCATCCTGCTCGCCAAGGAATTGCTCAACTACTACGCCAACCCCGAGTCGTTCAACCTGCGCGATACCCTGCGTCCCGCTGTGTTTGTGCCCGAGTCCAAGCGGCTCAACGTGCTATTGCGCGACTTCCGCGCCAATCGCAATCATATCGCCATCGTCGTCGACGAGTACGGAGGCGTTTCGGGCCTGGTGACTATCGAGGACGTGCTGGAGCAGATCGTCGGCGATATCGAGGACGAATACGATTTCGACGAGGCCGAGGACAACATCATTCCCGAGGCGGGCGCGCGCTATCGGGTGAAAGCGCAGACCGAGATCGCCGCCTTCAACGAAGCGCTGGGCGCGCAGTTCAGCGACGAGGAGTTTCATACCATCGGCGGCCTCGTGCTGCAGGCGTTCGGCCGCCTGCCCAAGCGCGGGGAGGCGACGACGATAGGCAATTTCCGCTTCAAGGTCGTGCGCGCCGACAGTCGTCGGATCTACACGCTGCAAGTCGAGCGGCTGGCGCCGCAACTCGAAGAAAATTCGCCCGCGGGCGCGCCTTAGAGCCTCTGCGATGGCGAGGCTCTCGATACCCGCGATCGCACCGATCGCCGCGTCACTCCTGCTCGGCGTCGCGACGGTCTTCGGGTTCGCGCCTTTCGGTTTTTCTGCGCTGCCCGTTTTCACGCTGGCCGGCGTGTTCGCGCTGTGGCGGCGGGCCGCGTCGCCTCGCGCCGCCGCGTGGCTTGGATTTGCGTTCGGGCTCGGGTTGTTCGGCACCGGTGTGTCCTGGCTCTACATAGCCTTGGCGATGTTCGGCGGCATGGCGGGCCCGCTGGCCGCGCTGGCGACGGCGCTCTTCTGCGCCTACCTCGCGCTTTTTCCCGCGCTCGCGGGCTGGGCGACGGCGCGTCTCACCGGCATTGATGCCCCTGAGCGCCTTGCCGCGGCCGCGGCGTTCTGGATTCTGACGGAATGGCTCCGCACCTGGCTTTCGATGGGTATGCCGTGGCTAGCCGCTGGTTACGCGCAGACGCAAGCACCTCTCGCGGGTTACGCGCCGCTGGGCGGCGTGTTCCTGGTCAGCCTCGCGCTCGCGGCTTCGGGGGGACTGGTAGCGTATGCAGCCGAAGCGTTCCGCTCAGCGCGTCGGCGCGCTGTGGTGGCGGCAGCAGCGCTGCTTGCCGTTTGGATCACGGGTTTTGGCTTGCGCAGCATCGAATGGAGCCGCCCTGAGCGCGAACCGGTCGCGGTGAGTCTGGTGCAGGGCAACATCGACCAGGATCTCAAATTCGAGGCGAAGTATCGCGAACAGACGCTCGCGATCTATGCGGAGCTGGTCGCGCAGGCCAAAGGCCGGTTGATCGTGCTGCCGGAATCGGCCCTGCCGATGTTCGCCGACGAAGTGCCGGCGGAATACGTCGCCCGACTGCGCGCGGCTGCGCAGCAACGCGGCGGCGACCTGCTCATGGGACTCTTCTTCTTCGAACCGAAGACCGCGGGCGAGGACGAGGATCACTATTTCAACAGCGTCGTGAGCATCGGCGCGGCACCTACGCAGGTCTACCGCAAGCGCCATCTGGTGCCGCTCGGCGAGACGATTCCCGCCAAGCCCGTCGTGGGCTGGTTCATCCGCCGCGTGCTCCACATCCCGCTTGCCGATCAAACTCCGGGCCCCGCCTTCCAGGCGCCTTTCGAAGTTGCAGGCGAACGCGTGGCGGTCAATATCTGCTACGAGGATGCATTCGGCAGCGAGCTCATCGTAGCGCTGCCCGAGGCGACGCTGCTCGTCAACGTCACCAACGATGCCTGGTATGGCCGTTCGTTCGCGGCCGAGCAGCACGAGCAGATCGCAGCCATGCGCGCGATCGAGACGGCGCGGCCGATGCTGCGCTCGACCAACACCGGCATCACGTCGATCATCGATCACCACGGCAACGAGCTCGCGCGGTTGCCATGGTTCACTCGAGGCGTCCTCGAGGGCGCCATCGCGGGACGCACTGGAACGACACCTTTTGTTCGCTTCGGCGACACGCTCGCCATCTTCGCTTCGCTCTTGCTCGCGGGCGCAGCTTTCGCGCTCGGGCGACGACATTCAACCAGACCGGATTGAGGCGGTGGCGTGGCGATGCGCTCATCCAGTAATATCAAGATCTTCGCGCCAGCCTTCGCCTCTTTGATGCTCAGCTTTCAGCAGGTCATCGGCAAGCTTCAGGAATACTGGGGCGCTCAAGGCTGTGCCTTGCTGCAGCCTTATGACATCGAGGTCGGGGCGGGCACGTCGCATACCGCGACGTTTTTGCGTGCACTGGGTCCGGAGCCATGGCGCGCCGCTTACGTGCAGCCCTCGCGGCGGCCCAGGGACGGCCGGTATGGCGACAACCCCAACCGAATGCAGCACTACTACCAGTACCAAGTCGTGCTGAAACCTTCGCCGTCTGACATCCTCGACCTCTATCTGGGGTCGCTCGAGGCGCTTGGCTTCGATCTCAAGAAGAACGACGTCCGCTTCGTCGAGGACGACTGGGAGAACCCGACGCTCGGTGCGTGGGGCTTGGGCTGGGAAGTGTGGCTGAACGGAATGGAGATCACGCAATTCACCTATTTCCAGCAGGTCGGGGGCCTTGACTGCAATCCGATCACCGGCGAGATCACCTACGGCCTCGAGCGCCTCGCAATGTACCTGCAGGGCAAGGAGAACGTGTTCGACCTCGTGTGGACGACCCGGGAAGAGAACGGCGAGCAACGCGTGCTGACCTACGGCGACGTCTACCACCAGAATGAAGTGGAGCAGTCGACGTACAACTTCGAGCGATCGAACGTGCCGAAGCTGTTCGAGCTGTTCGCGTTCTACGAAAGCGAAGCAAAACGGCTGCTGGAAGCCAAGCTGCCGCTACCTGGCTACGAGATGATCCTGAAGGCTGGGCACACGTTCAACCTGCTCGACGCGCGCGGCGCCATTTCGGTGACCGAGCGCGCCGCTTACATCGGCCGCATCCGCACGCTGTCGCGACTGGTGGCGCAGGCGTACGTCGAGTCGCGCGAAGCGTTGGGATTTCCGATGCTTCCCTCCGACCTGCGCCGGAGCGCCGCATGAGCATCGCGGCGACGGCGACGCTGCTGGTCGAGTTGCTCACCGAAGAGTTGCCGCCGAAGGCGCTAAGGGCGCTTGGAGAGGTCTTTGCCGATCGGATTCTGAACGGCTTGGTTAAAGCCAACTTGAAGCTCCACGACCCGCGTGGCGTTATCGCATTTGCCACTCCGCGTAGACTCGCCGTATTGGTTCCGGAGGTGCTGCCCAAGGCGCAGGATCGCACCGAGCGCATCAAACTCATGCCCGCGAAGATCGCGTTCAATACCGAAGGAACGCCGAGCCCCGCCTTGCTCAAGCGGCTAGACAAAGAGCCTGGTGGGGCAAGCATCCTTATCGCGAACGTGCAACGCACGTTAGAAGGTAATGTGGAGTACGCGATCGTCGAAATGACAATCGCGGGTGCGAGTCTTGTGCAGGGTCTGCAAGCCGCCCTCGACGATGCCATTTCCAAGCTTCCGATCCCCAAAATGATGAGCTATCAGCGGCCGGATGGCGCGACCGTCAAATTTGTGCGTCCCGCTCATCGGCTGGTCGCGCTTCACGGTGCCGACGTCGTCTCGGTCTCCACGCTTGGGCTAGAAGCGGGCCGTATAACGGACGGCCACCGCTTCCTCGCCCGCGCCGAAATCGAAATTGCGAGCGCCGAGGCCTACGCGCCGACGCTTGCCGCGGAGGGCAAAGTCGTCGCGAGCTTTGCCGAGCGCCGCGCCAAGATTGTCGCGGAGCTGGCAGTCGCTGCCATGGGCGCAAAAGTCATTATGCCGGACGAATTGGTTGACGAAGTGACCGCGCTCGTCGAGTGGCCCAAGGTCTACACCGGCGGATTCGACCCTATGTTCCTCGACGTACCGCCGGAATGCCTCATCCTCACGATGCAACGCAACCAGCGCTACTTCGCGTTGGCCGATGCCGGCGGCAAGCTCCAGAACCGTTTCCTATTGGTCAGTAACATCGATCCTCACGATCCCGAGCCGATCATCCATGGCAATGAGCGCGTCCTGAGAGCAAGGCTTGCCGACGCCAAGTTTTTCTACGATCAAGACCGCAAGCAAACTCTAGCCAGTCGAGTGCCCAAGCTTGCGGATGTCGTCTATCACAACAAGCTCGGGAGCCAGCTAGACCGTGTACAGCGCGTGCGGGCGATTGCTCGATTTATAGCGGACAAGATCGGAGCCAACGCGGGCTTGGTGGATCGCGCCGCGTATCTCGCCAAGGCTGACCTGCTTACGGAAATGGTCGGAGAATTCCCCGAACTGCAGGGCCTCATGGGCCGCTACTACGCGCTCCACGACGGCGAGCCGGCCGCAGTCGCCGACGCTATCGGCGCTCAGTATCTGATCCGGCAAGATGCCAATGAATGGGCCGAGAACTTGACCGGAGCCGTACTTATGACGGCCGACCGAACCGAGACTTTGGTTGGCATCTACGGCATCGGACTCCAGCCAACAGGAGACAAGGACCCGTACGGGCTGAGGCGGGCGGCGTTAGGGCTGATCAGCGCCTTCGAGGCGTTCGGCGCGATGGCTCGGATCAATGGAAACCCGCTGCACCTCGAATTGCATTCGCTGTTGGAGTTCGCCGCATCGGCATTCCCGGATGGCAAGCTTTCCGGGAGCATCGTCACCGACCTCGAGGATTTCATATTCGAGCGTTATCGCAATCAACTCGCCGTCACGTTCCAGCGTGAAGTCGTCGACTCGGTCGTGGACATACGCCCTCCACTCAACGAGGTGCCATCAAGGGTTATTGCGGTGCGAGAATTCAAGCAATTGCCCGAGGCAGAGGCGCTCGCCTCGGCCAACAAACGCATCGTCAACATCCTGAAAAAGTCGGGTGCGGACGCGGCGACCGCTGTCGACCGGTCGCTCTTCGCAGACGGCGCGGAGCACGACCTGTTCGCGGAAGTGCAAAAACTCCTTCCCGTCGTGCACCGGCACGTCGATCGCGGCGAATACACCGAAGCATTGCGCGCGCTGGCTTCGGCGCGCACAAGCGTCGATCGCTTCTTCGACGACGTCCTGGTCATGGCAGAGGACCCGGCGCTGCGCGCCAACCGGCTCGCGCTTCTGCGCGGCTTGGCGGAAGCGATGAATCAGGTTGCCGATATCTCGAAGCTGGCCGTCTAAAGGGAGCGCGGTCTTGGTCCAGTTCGCCTCCGATCCCGCCTCGCACACGCGCCAGGTGAAATTGATCATCCTGGACCGCGACGGCGTCATCAACTACGACAGCGAGCAGTACATCAAGTCGCCGGACGAGTGGCGCCCCATTCCCGGCAGCCTGGAAGCGATCGCGCGGCTCAACCATGCGACGAGTGGCGCCCCATTCCCGGCAGCCTGGAAGCGATCGCGCGGCTCAACCATGCCGGCTTCCGCGTGGTCGTGGCGACCAATCAATCGGGCCTGGGCCGGGGGCTCTTCGACACGACGACGCTGATCTCGATCCATGAGAAGCTGCATAAGGCGCTCGCGCAAGTCGGCGGCCGTATCGACGCAGTGTTCTTCTGTCCGCACGCGGCCGATTCGGATTGCGAGTGCCGCAAGCCCAAGCCCGGCATGCTCGCCGACATAGGTCAGCGCTTCGGCGTCGAGTTGACCGGGGTGCCGTGCATCGGCGATTCGCTGCGCGACCTGCAGGCAGCGGAAGCCATCGGCGCGCAACCGATCCTCGTGTTGACCGGCAAGGGGGAGAAGACGCTGCGAGAGGGCAACTTCCCCAAGAAGACAGTGATCTTTCCGGACTTGGCCTTCGCCGTCACCGCGCTGCTCGCGGGGGATTGAGCGGCCGTCGATGTCGGAGCTGCGTTCACTCTTCTTCGCGCTGTTCCAGCTCATCGTTACGCCGATCTACGCCATCCTGGTCCTGCTCACGTTCTGGCTGCCGCCGGTGCCGCGTTTCAAGTTCATCACGGGCTGGTGCTGGATCAACCTCGCCGCAGCGCGACTGATCTGCGGCATCCGCCATCGCGTGCTGGGCAGACAAAACATTCCCCCGCGGGACGCGCCGCACATCGTGATGTCCAAGCATTCGTCGACCTGGGAGACGCTCGCGCTCAATTTCCTTTTTCCGCCGCTGGCGTTCGTCGCCAAGAAAGAGCTGCTGTCGATTCCGTTCTTCGGCTGGGCATTCACGCTCGCCTCGCCGATCACCATCGACCGCAAGGCGGGCATGGACGCGATGCAACAGATCGCCGAGCAGGGTCGCGAGCGGCTGAAGCAGGGCTTCTGGATCGTCGTCTATCCGGAGGGAACGCGGATCCGGGCGGGAACGCGTGCGCGTTACAAGACGGGCGGAGCGCGGCTGGCGATCGCTCTTGGCGTGCCGATCGTTCCGGTGGCGCATAATGCCGGCTATTTGTGGCCCAAAGGTGTGCTCGGCAAACGGTCCGGCACAGTCACCGTGTCGATCGGCCCGCCGATCCGCCCCGAGGGCAAAGACATGCAGCGGCTGACCAGCGAGGTCGAAACGTGGATCGAAGACGAGGTCGCCCGGCTCGGAAATCCTCTGGGCAAGACGTCGGCACCGCACGGCTGATCGGACGCCGCCAGGACGAGAGCGAAGCCGGCTTGCGCCGCGTGCTGCTCGCCGGACAGGACGTCGACTACCGTCTCATTCGGGCCCGTCGGCAATCGATCGGGATGACGATCGACAACAGCGGCCTTGTAGTGCGCGCGCCGCGCTGGGTCACAATCCGCGAAATCGACCTCGCGCTCAAGGAACGCGCGCGCTGGGTCATCGAAACGCTTGCCGAATGGCGAGGGCGTAACCGCGAATCGCTGCCTACCGAGTGGCATGCAGGCGCGCCGCTCTTGTTCCAAGGCAGGGCGCTGACGCTCGCGCTGTTCCCGGCGCGCAAGAAGGCCATCGCGGCGGACCTTCTGCATCTGACTGTGCTGCACCCGAACCCGGGAGACGAATCCGAGATCGCGGCGTTTTGCTGCCGTTGGCTCAAGGAACAGGCGCTGTCGTTGCTCACTCCGCGAGCGCTTCACTTCGCGAGCCGTCTGAGGACGCCTCCGCCAGCGGTCAAGCTGTCGAACGCGCGGTCGCAATGGGGCAGTTGCAATCACCGCGGCGAAATCCGCCTCAATTGGCGCCTGGTGCAACTACCGCCGCGCATCGCCGACTACGTCGTGGCCCACGAGGTAGCGCACCTGGTCGAGCTCAACCATTCGCCCCGGTTCTGGGCTCTCGTGGAATCGCTCCTGCCCGGACACGTCGAGGCGAGACGCGAACTCGACGCGCTGACACCCTTGCTCGATTGATCCGTGGATGCGGTAGCCTGGGCTGAGTCGCGAAGCGACGGGGCCCGGGGCAAATCGCGCGTGCCGGCGTTGACCCGGGCTTCGCGCTTCGCGCTCAACCCGGGCTACGAACTCTTGCCGACCGGCAGCGGCGGCAAGTGAACCACGGCGCTGCCTTGAGCCTGCAACAGCCGCTCCAACGCAGTAGCGAGCTCTTCGCCGCTCTTCGTATCGCGCCACACGCCGCCTTCGGCGCGAAAATGGAAGCCGCCCGACTTTGCCGCGACCCACAGCTCGCGATTGGGCAGGTGGCGATTGACGATGATGCGGCTCCCGTCGGCGCATTCGACCGTCAGCACGCCGTCGTTCTCCGACCAGTCGAGGTCGCTTTCGGAAGCGTCGAGGGCTGCTCCGATCGTGTCGAGGACGCGGTCGGTCAGCGCGATAAATGCGCTCTCTTCAATCATCGGAGCGGCAGACTTCGGCGTGATAGACTTCGGCGCAATTGCATGAAGGTGTCGTCCACAGAGTTCCGGATGTTACGCCGTTCCATGACGGCGATCATCGCCTGCGCGGCAGTGCTCGCGGTTGCCGGTTGCGGCATCAAGGGACCTCTGAAGCTGCCGCCGGGCAAGTCAGCGCCGGCGCCTACCGGCCTGCCGCCGGGAGCGCCACCCACGACGATACCGGGCAAGCCTTCCGACACGCCGGCACCGGTCGAGCCCGCCCCGGAAGAAAACAAGGACAAGAAGCAGTGACCGTGCTCGCCGAGCGCGAGGGCGCGCTCTGCGTCGAAAGGGTATCGCTCGCCGAGGTCGCGGCGCGCTATGGAACGCCCTGCTTCGTATATTCGCGCGCCGCGCTGGCGGCTGCATACCGCGAGTTCGACCAAGCCTTTGCGGAACTGCGCCACCTCATCTGCTACGCGCTGAAGGCCAACTCGAATCTCGCAGTCCTCGACGTGTTCGCGCGGCTGGGCAGCGGATTCGACGTCGTTTCCGGCGGCGAGCTCGCGCGCGTGATCGCCGCGGGCGGCGATCCCCGCAAGATTGTCTTCTCCGGCGTCGGCAAGTCCGACGACGAGCTCTCCCAAGGGCTGGAGCTCGGTATTTTCTGCTTCAACGTCGAGTCGGGGAGTGAGCTCGAGCATCTCAACCGCATCGCCGGTCGTTCGGGCAAGGTTGCGCCGGTCAGCCTCCGCGTCAATCCCGACGTCGATGCACGGACGCATCCGTACATTTCCACCGGGCTCAAGCAAAGCAAGTTCGGGGTCGCCTTTGACGAGGCGCTGGAGCTCTACCGGCGCGCCGCAGCGCTGTCCGGCATCGCGATTCGCGGCATCGACATCCACATCGGTTCGCAGATCACCGCGCTCGAGCCTTATCGCGAGGCGACGACGAAGCTGCTGGAACTGGTCGACACGCTTGCCGCCGAGGGCATACGTCTCGAGCACGTCGACCTCGGCGGCGGCATCGGCATTCGCTACCACGACGAAACTCCGGTCGCTCTTGCCGATTACGCCGCGATGATCGCCGCGCTTTTCCGCGGCCGCACCGAGATGCTCGTCCTCGAGCCAGGCCGGCGGCTGACCGGCGATGCCGGCGTTTTGCTGACGCGGGTGAGCTACCTGAAACCCGGTCCCGAGCGCAGCTTCGCCATCGTCGACGCCGCGATGAATGATCTGCTGCGACCAGCGCTTTACGACGCGTGGCATGAGGTGCGCCCGGTGCGGCCGCGCAACGACCGGCCCCGAGTCTGGCAGATCGTCGGTCCCGTTTGCGAAAGCGCAGACTTTCTCGCCCGAGACCGCGAGCTTGCGCTCGCGGAAGGAGACCTGCTAGCGATCCTGTCGGCGGGCGCCTATGCGATGGCGATGAGCTCGAATTACAACTCGCGGCCGCGTGCCGCGGAGGTGCTTGTCGATGGCGGCACGATGCATCTTGTCGGGCGGCGCGAGACCGTCGGCGAGCTTTTCGCGCGCGAGTCGCGGCTGCCTTGAGGGTGTTCGATGCGGCCACAACGCGGTTGCGAAAGCTCGAGAATCGCGATGTGCGAATTCGCAACACTGACGCGCAGCGTCACCCCAATTTGCAATTAAGTCTTGTAATTCAAAAAAAAATGGCTAGAATTCAGGCAGCAGGTGTCAATGGGTTTGTCAAGGGGTCGTCCGAAATAATGGACGACGCTAAGACAAAACCGGCGGAACCTGCGCTGAAGCAGTAGCACATAACAGTTTCAGCAACTCAGACAGGAGAACTGAAGATGATGGCTGACATGATGACCATGGCGTCTCCGGCAGCCCCGGCAGCGCCGAAGAAGAAGGCGAAGAAGCGCAAGGCCAAGAAGGCCGCACCGAAGAAGGCTGCCAAGAAGAAAGCGGCGAAGAAGAAAGCGGCGCCGAAGAAGAGGAAGGCCGCGAAGAGGAAGTCGAAGGCCAGGAAGGCCGCTCCGAAGAAGAGGAAAGCGGCGAAGCGCAGACCGGCCAAGAAGAGAAAGGCGACCAAGAAGAAAGCTGCCCCCAAGAAGAAGGCCAAGAAGAAAACAGCGAAGAAGAAGAAAGCCAAGAAGGCAAAGAAGCTGTAGGCTTCCGCAGCCAGACGGCTGTCGCGGGACCGCGATGGCCCTAGAACAGGCGACACGAAAGTGTCGCCTGTTTTGCTTCAGACGGCCGCTAGCGCTGAGCTGTGTGGCGCAGCGGCCGGCGTGCGGGCGCAGATGCGGGCCTGGTGCGGCCCCCGCCCTTGCCGGCTCCGGGCCTTGCCGAAAGTAAGCGGGCCTTGACGCCGCGCTTGGCCTTCTTTCCCCGCACCTGCCCAACGTCGCTCACCACGCGCAGGCGCTGCCCCGGAACGATTTTCGCGGCATGCCCCAGGTTCCAGCCTTTGAGATCCTGCGTGGAAACATCGTAGCGCGCGGCGATCGAAGCCAGGGTCTCGCCTTGGCGCACGCGATGGTAGAAAGTGCGGCCGCTCGGTACGGTGGTGAATACAGCGTTCTTCAGGCTGGCGACGGTCGCGGCGGAGGTCACCTGCGACGGGACCAGCAGCGCGTGCCCGACCGGCACTTTCGCGCGCGGCCCGATGCCGTTGACCGTCCGCAGCGTGTCGAGGGGCAAGCCAAAGCGAACAGCCACCTGCTCCAGAGTTTCGCCGGCCCGGAACTTGTACGCCTGCCACGTCACCATCGGCTGATCGGTCAAGTCGAGCTTCGCCGCAAACAACTCCGCCTTGTCGTAAGGCAGCAATATCGTGGTTTCATCGGCGCCCGCGATCACCGGCCGGTTGTGCTGCGGATTGAGCGACAGAAACTCGTCCAACGGCATTTCTGCAAATTCGGCGGCGACCTTGACATCCATTTTCTTCTTAGTTCGCACGACCGTGAAATACGGCGCGTCGGGCATGTCGGCGAGCGTCAAGTCGTACCGTTCGGGATCACGGACGATATTCTTGACCGCCTGCAGCTTGGGGATGTAATTGCGCGTTTCGGCAGGCATCTTGAGGCTCAGGTAGTCGGTCGGAAGGCCGCGCTTGCGGTTGGCCGCGATCGCGCGCCGCACCGCACCTTCGCCCCAGTTGTACGCGGCGAGCGCGAGATACCAGTCGCCGAACTCGGCGTGCAACTTCTGCAGGTAGTCGAGCGCGCCGTCGGTGGCGGCGATCACATCGCGGCGTTCGTCGAACCACCAGTTCTGCTCCATGCCGAAGAACTTGCCAGTCGAGGGTATGAATTGCCAGATGCCCGAAGCTCGGCTGCGCGAGTAGGCCATCGGGTTGTAGGCGCTTTCGATCATCGGCAGGAGCGCGACTTCCAGCGGCATGCCGCGCTTCTCGACTTCGACGACGATGTGGTAGAGATAGCGCCGGCTGCGCGCGACCATGCGCGCGACATATTCCGGCCGTGCCGCGTACCAATCTTCGGCGTTTTTCACCAGCGGCGTGTCGAGATTGTCGAGGATGAACCCCAGGCGGATCCGCGTCCAAAGATCGCCGTACTCGGAGCGCAATTGCAGCGTCGCGTTGGTGACCGAATTCGGATCGCCTCCAGTCGCGAGCTCCACCGGAGGTTCCGGCGGCGCGTCGGGATGCATCGGCTCGACCGCGATTTCCGCTGCGGTGATCGGTTCTTCGGGAAGAGCGGCGGGGTCGAGGATGTTCGCCGGCGCGGGCAGCGCAGGCGCTGCGCTTACCGCCGGCGGTCCCTTCGGCGCGGTCGCACAGGAGGCGAGCGCCAGCGCGAGCGCCGCAGCGACGGCAAGCGTTGCCGCGCCCGTGACGGATGGTCTAAGGTTCCGCAAAATGCCGCGATGGTAGGGGCGGGCGCCGGAATGCGTCAAGTGCGGACCTAGACAGAGGTTCCTTGGTCAGGGATAGATTCAAAACGCGTTTTTCCAGGTGCGGACCTCCGCGAATACCGCGACGCGGTTGGCGTACGGCCGGCATGGCGCTTCGGCGCCGCAATCGTGGTGGTGATACGTATTCACGATCGCGGCGAGCTCGACGTGCTCGCGTTCGAGCTATGCGAGCACCGGCGCGGCGTCGCGGATCGACGACGGCGGCCAGCCCGCCTTCCCGCAGCAACCAGATGTAGTTGTCGACGAATGCCGGGATCGGGATAATCGCCGTCATGGCCGAATCTTCGACAGCGCCGCTGACCCTGTCAACCGGAACCTTGGCCGCGTGGTTCGCCACGCCGCTCGGCCGCTATCTGCTCGAACGCGAACAGGCCTATTTCGACCGCACGCTCGCCGACATCTTCGGCTATCACGCGCTGCAGATCGGCCTGCCGGAATACCCGCTTCTGCGGGGCTCGCGGATCACGACGCGATTGACCGTAGACCTCGAAGAACCTGCACAGGTGCTCGCCGACCCGCACTGGCTTCCGTTCGCAGAGAATGGCGTCGACTTGATCATCCTGCCGCACGTGCTGGAATTCACCGACCAGCCGCATCAGCTCCTGCGCGAGGTCCACCGGGTTATCCGCCCCGAGGGCCAGCTCATCATCGCCGGCTTCAACCCCTTCAGCCTGTTCGGCGTCAAGCGTTACTTCGGTCGTGAGCAGACGATGCCCTGGACCGGCAACTTCATCGCGCTCTATCGGCTCAAGGACTGGCTCTCGCTGCTCGGCTTCGAGGTCGCCGGCGGCCGTCTCGACTGCTACGTGCCACCCTTTGCGCAGGAAAAGTGGCTGCAGCGCTTCCACTTCTTTGAAAAGAGCGGAGATCGCTGGTGGCCGATCGCGGGTGGTGTGTATTTCCTTCGCGCCACCAAGCGCGTTCTGGGGATGCGCGTGATCACGCCGGCATGGTCGCGCCGAGTGCGCAAGAAGGCGTTGGCATCCGCGGCGCGGCAGGTACGCGAGTGCGCGGACGTGCGCGAGTGAGCGGCGCCGCATGACGGCGCCCGTGGTGATCTACACCGACGGCGCGTGCAAGGGCAACCCGGGTCCGGGCGGCTGGGGCGCGCTTCTCCAGTACGGCCGGCGCGAACGCGAGCTCTTCGGCGGCGAATCGCGGACGACCAACAACCGGATGGAGCTCATCGCCGTCATCCGCGCGCTGGAAAGCCTCAAGCGGACCGCGACGGTCGAGCTCTACACCGACTCGCAGTACGTCAAGAATGGCATCGAGACTTGGATCAACGCCTGGAAGCGCAACGGCTGGAAGACCAGCGATCGCAAACCCGTCAAGAATGCGGACCTCTGGCTTGAGCTCGACCGGCTTGTCCGTGAGCACAACATCACGTGGCACTGGGTGAAGGGACACGCCGATACAGAGGGCAACCAGCGCGCCGATGCGCTCGCCAATCGCGGCGTGGATGCGGTCCGCAGCTCAGGGTCGCTGGCTTGATGCGCGTAGCCCGGGCTGACCCGGACTTGATCCGGGGGATGCCCGGGACTGCGCTTCGCGGATACGTTGCCCCGGGCATCGCGCTGCGCGCTCAACCCGGGCTACAACTGCATCGGCAGGATCACCATCTGCATTCCGTTCAGATGCAGCCGGCGCTGCAACGCCAGCGCCGTCTGGTTGTGCAGCAGCCGCGTCACCCAGTTCTCGTTGCGGAAGACCAATTTGCTGGTGAAGAAGACGCTGTTCGAGTATTCCTTCTGGACCCCTTCCGCCAGCTTCGTCAACTCGTCGACGCGGTCGGTCCCAAGCGAGAAACGTGCGGTCGCGGCGAGCCCGTTGGCATGGCAGTAGTCGACATAGAACGCGAGCGAGCGGTCGAGCGCCGTTCTGAGCCGATCGATCTGCTCGGCGCCGCCGTAGCTCTGCGCATCGACCGCCTTGGCACTGATGAAGATGAAATTCCGGAAGTGATTGGGGAACAGGCGCTGTACCCAGAGCACGGTGTGGATGCCGCCGCCACGGCTCGAGCCGACCATGAACACCGCCGTCGGGGCACTTGGATCGAGAGGGGGAGGGTTCTCGGATTTCGCGCAGGGCGCGGCGCTGAAGATCTCGTCGACTTCCTTCAAGCGCGCCTTGACCCAGTCGTAATGACGGTGGATCGCCAGGCACAGGGCGATCACCAGCGAGGTGATGACCACGGTGACCCAGCCGCCTTCGCCGAATTTTTCGATCACGGTCACGCCGAGAATTCCCGAAGTCACCGCCAGGCCCAACCCCGAAAACGCCAGGCGATGCGCCCAGCGCCAGTCCTTGCCGCGAGCGCGCCACCAATAGATGCACAACCCGAGCAGTGAGAGCGTGAACGTCAGGAAGACGTTGATCGAATAGAGCACGACCAGCAGGTCCACGCTGCCGCGGCTCCACAGGACGATGACCAGCGCCGCGAGGCCCATGATGACAATGCCGTTCTGGGTGACGAGCCGCGTCGATAGATGGCGGAACTGATGCGGCAGCCAGGAGTCGGCTGCCATGTTGGACAGCACCTGCGGACCGCCGAGAAACCCGGTATTCGCCGCGACGAAGAGCAGCCCCGCCTCGAACACGAGCACGAGCAGAAGCGCCGTATGGCTCAAGCCGTCGGTCATTCCGAAGCTCTCGATAATCTTGCCGAATACCACGGCGTTGAGCGTCTGCCCTTCGACGGGCTGCGCCCTCCAGAGCAGGTAGAGCAGGATAATGCCGCCGGCGGTGAACGCCAGCGACGCCGCCATGTAAAACATCGTCAGCTTGCCGGTGCGTACCCGCGGTTCCCGGAGGGTCTGCACGTTGTTCGACACCGCCTCAATCCCGGTGTACGTGCCGCCGCCCAGTGAATACGCGCGCAGGAACAGCGACAGCGCGGCAACCCAGCCGATATCCTGCGCGAGCTTGCGCGTATCCTCGATCGCGTCGGGCACGACGCGCGGCAGCCCCTCGGTGTGGCCGAGGATGCCGTACGCGATCAGGAACGTATGGGTGATGAAAAAACCGAGAAAGATCGGCAGCAAAATCTTGATCGATTCCTTCATGCCGCGCAGATTCATCACGAGCAGCACCGCGACGAGCGACAGCTCCGTGCCGAGCTTGAACAGCCCGGCCGCCGCGGGCAGGAGGCTGAACAGCGCATCGACGCCGCTCGCGACCGAAATCGCGATCGTCAGCACGTAATCGACCATCAATGCCGCGCCCGACACGAGCCCCGCGCGCGGGCCGATGAGGCTCGTCGCGACGCGATAGCCGCCCCCGCCGGTCGGAAACAGTTCGATCACCTGGTTGTAAGCGAGCGAGATGATGAAGACTGTCGCCGCGGTGGCGATCGCCATGAACAAGCCGAGGTGCGTATGCGCGCCGAGCGCGCGAAACGCCTCTTCTGGCCCGTATGCGGAAGAGGACAAGCCATCGGCGCCCAAGCCCACCCAGGCGAGGAACGCGGCCAGCGCGATATGCTGGCGGGTCTTGTGGCTTAAGGGGTCGAGCGGCGCACCGATGACCAGGTCGCGCAGCTTTTCGTACCTCGTCATGGCTAAGGTTCGCAGCCGGCTTGCCCGTCGACTCGTGACAACGGAGCGGGAACGACGTTAATTCACCAGGGCTGAGGTATGCGGCGCGGTGACATCCCAAGGCGAAAACGCAACTCTGATGCTGCGCTGCAGCACCGACGACTCTACTCTTGCGACCGTTGCTTGGCAAGGCGGCGCACGAACACCTGCATTTCACGCATCGCCTGTTTGTCGCCCTTGCGCTGCGCGGCGGCGATACCTTCGTTCCAGGCGGCCAGCGCCTCGTCGTCGCGCTGCGCCGCGCTGAGCGCTTTGCCCAGTAGTTTCCACGCCGCAGAGTAACCGGGATCGAGCGCGACTGCGCGCCGGAGATGAATGACGGCCGCTGCGGCATCACCGCATTTGAGAAACTCGTTGCCGAGGCCGAAGCGAAGCAGCGCGCCATCCTTGCCGGCGGCAAGCATGTGCTCGAAATTGCGCAACGCAGTGCCCAGCGTCGCGGCCGGCGCTGGATCGGCCATGATCAGTCGCGCGAGATCGCGCCCGTTACGCAGTCGACGCGGTGCATCGGGTAGGTCACTTCCTTGTCCTTGCCGTCCAGCTTGCCCCCGACCTGCGCGAACAACAGTCCCTGCTCGCTGTGGCGGTAGACGATACGCTGCGGAAACTCGCCCTGCGGATTGCTGAAGGTAAAGACCTTGCCGCCCTTGTCGTCGTCGACGCCGGTCAGCTTGAATGCAATTTCCTTCTTGCCCGATGGAACGGCGACGTAATACAAGCCGTCGGGCCGCGATTCGATGCGCAAGTAGGTGTAATCCTGCGTCTGCTGACCGATGACCATCTGGCTGCTGCCGAGCATCATGCCGCCGCGCGGGCTCTGCCATTGCTCGTTGAATCCGCGCCGTGACACTTTGCCCTCCCAGCAGCCGCGCAGCCACGCCAGCGCCTCGAATGACTGCACGGGGGCCGACGACGTCGTTGCGGGAGTAGCGGTCGGTGCCACGGTCGGCGCCGCGGGTTGCTTCGCGGGAGCTGCCTCGGGCTGCGTTGCAGGAGGCGCCGAGGTCTGCCCTTCCGCAGCAATGGGGGTCAGTGCCGCTGCAATGTACACCAGAACGATACGCAGTGGCTGCCTCGATCGGTTCATACCCGTTCTTTCTTCACTGTGGCCGCGCCAGCGGCAGGTTCAACAGCAGGTTCTGCGGCTTGAGCTTGAGCCGCCTCTCGCGATCCACGGCCATCGCCAGATACACCGGGCGACCGGCAAGGTCAGGGCGCATGTCGGCCACATTGGCGAAGGCGAGCTCGAACAAACACAGCAGGTGCTCCATGCGCTCGTCGCCGACTTCGACGCGATTGTAGAGGTCGTTTAATAGCGCGCTCGCCTCGGCGTCGAGCCCGACGTGCCATACCCAGCGTGCGTCGTCGATCTTTCGTTGCGGGCGGATCGAGACCTCGACCGCGAGAAAATGCGCGATCCAGCGCTCGAGCACGCAACAGAGCGCATCGAGCGCTCGCCCGCCACGGTTGAGGCTCACGGCAAAGTCGAAACGCTCATCCCGACTCCAGTAAGCTAAGGCATTGTCTTCCGACAGCACATCGAGGTCGATGGTTCGGGTCGGGGTCCGTTGCTGCGCGATGAGCTCGCCGAGGCTCCCGAATCCGCCGGTCGTCGCATAGACATCGACGGTTTGCAGATCGGCGGCCATCACCGCGCCATCGGGAAGGACGCTCACCCGCTGCGGCCGGAAGAGCATTTCCGCCGCCCGCGCCTCGAATGGGTCAGCGGACTCGCCCAGGATATGGCGCAGCACCACCTGCGTGAGTTGCTGCACGAAAAGCGGCGGCACGTCGACGCCCTCGCCTTGGAACAGCGCGGCGTACGCCGATTCGAGATCGGGCGCGGCGAGCAGCCGATCGCGGAACCGCAGCCAGATGCGGTAATTGTCGCAGGCATCGGGATCGGCGATCGCCGCAATCTCCGGCTCGGATACCACTCGCCGCGGCTCAGCTAACAGCCGCTCGTGCAATGCGCTTTCCGCTGCGGAGGACTCGGCGAGCGGCGCGAGCTCGGGTCGCAGCAGCGAGTCTCGGAGAAAATCGTCGCTCACCAAGAGTCTGCCTGCGGGCGTCCCCGCAAGCAGGCGGTAGCCGCAGGATGGCCAGAAGTCGGGCATGGGCTCGAGAAGGCGACGCAGCAGCCGTCCGGCTAGGGAGCCTCTGGGTAGCGAAAGATCATAAACAGCGCATTGCGCCCTGCTTTACACCGCCTGGGGCCGAGGATAACATCGCCGCGGTCACCGGCGCCGTTGTATCGTCCGCGCGCGAGCAAAGCCTGCCAATGCCCGACGCGATGGACGCGCCATCCGTCCTCGAAAAGCGCTATCCCGACTTTTTCGCGCCCCACCGCGAAGGTTCGTCCAAGGAACTGCGACATGATCGTCCCGGACTACCTGCCCCGCGCAATGTACAAAGGCAAAACGGTTTTCATCACCGGCGGCGGCTCCGGCATCAATCTCGGTATTGCCCGCAACTTCGCCGTGCTCGGCGCGCATCTCGCGCTCTGCGGCCGCACGCAAGCGAAGCTCGACGTCGCGGCCGACGAGCTGCGTGCGTTGAGCGCGCATGCCGGTGGCAGGGTGTTGCCGGTTGCCGCTGACGTGCGCGACTACGCCGCGCTCGAGGCGGCCTTTGCCCGCACGCAAACCGAGATCGGTCCGATCGACGTGCTCGTCGCCGGTGCCGCCGGGAATTTCCTCTGTCCCGCCGAAGAGCTCTCCGCGAACGGCTTCAAGACCGTCGTCGACATCGACCTTCTCGGCGCCTTCAATGCCGCGCGTGGCGCTTTCGCGCAGCTAAAGGCAACGCGCGGTTGCCTCATCTTCATCTCCGCCGGCCAGGCCTTCGTGCCGCAGGCGTATCAGATCCATGTCGGCGCAGCCAAGGCCGGTATCGACAACCTGATGAAGAATCTGGCCGTCGAGTGGGGCAAGCACGGCATCCGCGCCAACAGCATCGTCCCCGGGCCGATCGAGGGTACCGAGGGCATGCGCCGCCTTTCGACGCCGGAAAACGACCGGAGGAACAAGGAAGTGATTCCTCTGCGCCGCTACGGGCAGACCGACGATATCGGCCAGGCGGCGGTGTTTCTCGCCTCGCCACTGGCCGCATACGTCACCGGGACGGTATTTGTAGTCGATGGCGGCTCGAACCTGGTCGGATCGGCGCTGTGGAATCAATTCGTCGAAGCGATGGACGTGCGTCGCAAATAGAGCAACCGAAGTTCTCGTCCACCGGCAATGGGATCCACGAACCGCGATGTGTTCGCCGGCACGATGCCTGTGTCAGAGAGGAATCGCTTCGACCTGGCTAAATTGGAGGCGTATCTCCGCCAGCACATCGATGGCTTCGGCGGTCCGCTGGAGGTGGAGCAATTCAAAGGGGGGCAGTCCAATCCGACGTTTCGCCTCGGCGCCGGCGAAAAACGGTACGTGCTGCGCCGCAAGCCGCCGGGAAAGCTTCTCCCTTCCGCGCACGCCGTCGATCGCGAGTACCGGGTGATGACGGCGTTGCGCGATAGCGACGTGCCCGTGCCGAAGACGCAATGTCTGTGCACGGACGATAGCGTCATCGGCACCGCCTTTTTCGTCATGGATTGCGTGGACGGACGTATCTTTTGGAATCCGTCGTTGCCGGGCATGAACCAGTTGGAGCGCATGGCGATCTTCGCCGAAATGAACCGCGTTATCGCCACCTTGCACAAGGTCGACTATCGGGCGCTCGGACTCGCCGATTACGGCAAGACGGGCAATTACTTCGCGCGGCAGATCGCGCGCTGGACCAAGCAATACCGCGCGTCCGAAACCGAGAAGATCGAAGCGATGGATCGGCTGATCGAATGGCTGCCGGAGAACATTCCGGCGGATGACGAGACCACGATCGTTCATGGCGACTATCGCCTCGACAACCTGATCTTTCATCCGACGGAAGCCCGCATCGTCGCCGTGCTGGATTGGGAACTCTCGACGCTGGGACACCCGCTCGCGGATTTCGCATATCACTGCATGAGCTGGCGTGTGCCCGGCGGCGGCCCCTTCGGCGGCATGAGCGGGCTCGACCTCGGGTCGCTCGGCATCCCTTTCGAAGCGGAACACATCGAAGCCTATTGCCGGCGCGTTGTTCGCGGACCGATCGATCCCGACCATTGGGACTTCTACATCGCGTACAACATGTTCCGCGCCGCGGGCATCGCACAAGGCATTATGGGCCGCGTCGTCGATGGCACGGCGGCAAGCGAGCATGCGCAGGAGGTCGGGCGCTGGGCACGGCGGATGGCCGAGCTCGGGTGGCAGCAGGTGGAGAGGATTCTGGAGCGGCGCTGACCGCGGCGCCGCTTGCCGTTTTCTTTGACGCATTCGCGCAGGAGGTTGTCATGGACTTCGAATACTCGCCGAAAACCAAGGCGCTGGCAGCGCGGCTCGCCGCCTTCATGGACGAGCACGTCTATCCGAACGAGCGGCGCCATACCCGTGAAGTCGCCGAGGGCGATCGCTGGCAGCCGATCCCGCTCGTTGAAGAGCTCAAGGAAGAGGCCCGGGCGCAAGGATTGTGGAATCTGTTCCTGCCGCGGTCCGAGTCAGGCGCCGGGCTCACGAATCTGGAATACGCGCCGTTGTGCGAAATCATGGGACGGGTGCCCTGGTCGCCCGAGGTCTTCAATTGCTCGGCGCCCGATACCGGCAACATGGAGACGCTCGAGCGCTACGGCACGCCGGAGCAGAAGAAGCAATGGCTGGATCCACTCCTGGAAGGCCAAATCCGGTCCTGCTTCGCAATGACCGAGCCCGCGGTAGCGTCGAGCGACGCGACCAACATCCAGAGCTCGATCGTCCGCGACGGCGACGACTACGTCATCAACGGTCGCAAATGGTGGCTATCGGGAGCCTGCGATCCGCGATGCAAGGTTTTCATCTTCATGGGCAAGACCGATGCGGATCATCCTGATCGCCACAAGCGGCAGTCGATGATTATCGTCCCGCGCGATGCACCCGGCGTGAATGTGCTGCGCCACCTTCCGGTATTCGGTTACGACGACGCGCCGCATGGCCACGCCGAAGTGCTTTTCGAAAACGTGCGCGTGCCGGCGTCCAACATGCTGCTGGGCGAGGGTCGCGGCTTCGAGATCGCTCAGGGTCGGCTCGGCCCCGGGCGCATTCACCACTGCATGCGGGCAATAGGACTTGCCGAGCGCGCGCTCGAGGCCATGTGCGGGCGGGCGCTGTCGCGCGTCGCTTTCGGCAAGCCCATCGCCGAGCAGACTGTGACGCTGGAACGCATCGCCGAGTCGCGCATCCTCATCGATCAGGCGCGCTTTCTCGTACTCAATGCCGCCTACACGATGGATACCCTGGGCAACAAGGCGGCGGCGAGACAGATCGCCATGATCAAGGTCGCCGCGCCCGCAATGGCGTGCAAAGTCATCGATTGGGCGATCCAGGCGCACGGCGGCGGCGGCCTCTCCGATGATTTCACGCTTGCCTACGCATATGCGCACGCGCGCACGCTGCGTTTCGCCGACGGTCCCGATGAAGTGCACCGGAACCAGATCGCGAAAATGGAGCTCGCGCGATATCGCTGAGAGCCGGCGCGCGCGGGGATGGTGACGCTAGCCGCCGAGCAGCGCCTTCTTCAGATCCGCTTGCACCGGCTTGTCGCCGATCCAGATCCTGCTGAGGGCGCGGTTGAACGGCTCGCCGGCGATCGCGCCTTTGTTCTCTCCATTCCAGCCTACCTTCGTCGCCCCTTCGACGAAGTCGAGGGTGATGACGTCCTTTTCCTTGACCTCCTTGAACGCCTTCATGATGCCGAGGAGCTGATCCGCCTGCGGCTTGACCGCGGCCAGCTCGACAGGGGAGTTGGCTTCGGCGAGACCGTCGTTCAGGGCATCGGCCAACTGGTCGGCAGACAGCGTGCGCAGCAGGTTCAGCTGAATCCGGCGCGGGCCCTTCGCGAGCACGCCCGCGGAGTCTGCGGTTTTTTGCGGCACATACAGGCTTGCGACATAAACCTTGAAAATGGCGCGGGTGCGGATGCCGGCACCATTGAGCACCAGCTCCTGCCCGCCAAGCGAAATCTTGTCGTCGAGCTTGACGCCACCGACTTCGGCCGCGTGGAGCACCGAAGAGAGTATCAGCGCACTGCATGCGACCGCGAGTTTGTTGATCATCTGTCTGCCTCGACGCAATGTACCTCGTCGCGCGGAGCACTCATTTCGGAGCCGGAAAGCGAGCAGATCGGCGCCAGCCGAGGCGCCCGTCCTCCTTACCGCCGCAGCGTTGGGCCACGGGCACGCGTCGGCCGGTAGCGTCGACTCGCCTCGTCGCATCCCCGCTTCGCGGGGCCCCTGCTCCCGGGCTCGCGCCGCAACAGCTCACGACCGGAATGTACACGATAGTATATGAGGATCGCGAGCGCGGAGTAACGAAGGCTGGCGCTGATATGCGAAGCTTAGACGGCTTCGAAAATTCCCGCGGCGCCCATGCCGGTGCCTACGCACATGGTGACCATACCGTACTTCTGCTTGCGCCGGCGCAGACCGTGCACGATCGTAGCGGTCCGCACCGCGCCGGTCGCGCCCAGCGGATGACCGAGCGCAATCGCTCCGCCCAGCGGGTTGACTCTCGCCGGGTCGAGCCCGAGCTCCTTGATGACGGCGAGGCTCTGCGCGGCGAACGCCTCGTTCAATTCGATCCAGCCGATCTCATCCTGCTTGACGCCGGTGCGCTTGAGCACCTTCGGAATCGCCGCGATCGGGCCGACCCCCATTACTTCGGGCGCGACACCGCCGACCGCGAATCCGACCCAGCGGGCGAGAGGCGTGAGGCCCAGCTCCTTCAGCACGCCCTCGCTGACCACGACCGACGCCCCGGCGCCATCCGACATCTGCGAACTGTTGCCTGCAGTCACCGAGCCCCTCGCCGCAAACACGGGCTTTAGCTTGGCAAGCCCGTCGGCGCTGGTGTCGGCACGCGGTCCCTCGTCGCGATCGATACGACGCTCGCGAGTGACGATCTTGCCCGAAGCGAGATCGGGCATGTTTTCCCGGATGGGATACGGCGATATCTCCGCGCTGAATTCACCGTTCGCCTGCGCGGCGAGCGCCTTTTGATGGCTGGCGAGCGCAAACGCGTCCTGCTCCTCGCGCGATACCTTCCAGCCTGCCGCGACTTTTTCCGCGGTCAGTCCCATGCCGTAGGCAATGCCGAGGTTCTCGTCTTTCGCGAAGACTTCGGCGTTGAGCGCAAGCCGGCCCAGCATCGGGATCATGCTCATGCTCTCGGTGCCGGCGGCGATCACGATGTCGGCTTCGCCGGTACGAATGCGATCGGCGGCGATCGACACTGCGTTGAGGCCCGACGAGCAGAAGCGGTTGATCGTCATTCCTGCCACGGTGTTGGGCAGTCCGGCAAGCAGCAGGCCGATGCGCGCGACGTTCATGCCCTGTTCGTATTCGGGCATGGCGCAGCCGACGATCACGTCTTCGATCCGCTCGGGCTCGATCTCTCGCACCTGTGCGAGGACGCTCTTCAGAACGTGCGAGAGCAGTGAGTCGGGGCGGGTATGCTTGAACGCGCCGCGTGGCGCCCTGCCAACCGGTGTGCGCGTCGCCGCGACGATATACGCGTCCCGCATTTGCTTGGCCATGTGGCCTCCCATCAATTGCGCAGTGGCTTGCCGGTCTTGAGCGTGTGGGCGATGCGTTCCTGCGTCCTGGGATGCTTGAGCAGCGCCATGAACTCGCGACGCTCAAGGTCGAGGAGCCACTTCTCGTCCACGAGGCTCCCGGGCTCGACCTCGCCGCCGCATAGCACGCGTGCGATGCGCAGTCCTACCTCGAAGTCGTGTGCGGAGATGAATCCGCCGTCGCGCATGTTGACCAGCATCATTTCGAGCGTGGCGATACCGGTCTTGCCGGCGACCGCGATGCCGGAGAATGGCAGCGGCGGCCGGTACGCGGCCTCCGACAGCGCCCGCACTTGTGCCTTGGCGACCCACAGGAGCTCGTGAGGATTGAACATGACGACGTCGGCAGGCCTGAGATAACCCAGATCCCTGGCATCCAGCGCGCTCTTCGACACCGTTGCGAGCGCGGCCTGCTGAAAGTACGTGCGCAGAAACGGGAACAGATCGAGTTGACCGCCGCTAGAGCCGCGACCGACTTCCTGCGCCGCCCGGAGAGCGAGCTCCTTGCATCCGCCTCCGGCCGGCAGCAGGCCGACGCCCGCTTCAACGAGGCCGATGTACGACTCCAGCGCGGCGACCGTACGATCGCAGTGCATGATGAATTCGCAGGCCCCGCCGAGTGCCATGGCGCGTACGGCGGCCACCGTCGGAACCAGGCTGTAGCGCAAGCGCTGCGATGTTTGCTGGAATTTGGCGACGACGGCCTCGAGCGTGTCCCATTCTCCCGCTTGCACCGCCGGTCCCAGCGACGCGAGATCCGCGCCCAGAGAGAACGGCTCGCTCGTCTGCCAGAGGACCAGTCCGCGCCAGCTTCGCTCGGCTTCGGCGATCGCCGCGAGCAGCCCGTCGAGCACGTCGGAGCGAATGGTGTGCTGCTTGGTCTTGAACGAAACGATGGCGATGTCGTCGCCGGTGTGCCACATCCGCACCGCGCCGGTTTCCAGGATCGTCGTGCCCGCCTGCGGTTTCTCGCCTAAGACCGGATCCGGAAAGTATTGCCGCGCGTAGACCGGCAAGTTCGAGCGCGGATGGAAGCTGTTGGTCGCCGGCGAGTACGCGCCCTCCCGCGTGTGCGCGCCGGCAGCAGCCGGACCGGCCGTCACCCACTTGGGCAGCGCCACCGCAGCCAGCGCCTTGCCGGCGGCAATGTCCTCGGCAATCCACTCCGCGACCTGCCGCCAGCCGGCAGCCTGCCAGGTCTCGAATGGACCCATTTTCCAGCCGAAGCCCCAGCGGATCGCGAGGTCGACGTCGCGCGCGTTGTCCGCGATTGTGGTGAGGTGAAATGCGCAGTAGTGAAAAAGATCGCGGAAGATCGCCCATAGAAACTGCGCTTGGGGATGCGCATGCGCGCGCAGCCGCGCGAACTGCTCGGCAGGCGTCTGCAAAGCCAGAATCGCCGCGACCTCCGGATCGATTGCGCCCGCGGAGGGCCGGTAAGTCTGCGTGGCGCGATCGAGGACCTCGATTTCCTTGCCGACCTTCCGGAAGAAGCCGGCCTTCGTTTTCTGGCCGAGCGCTCCCTTGTCGATGAGCGCCTTCAGCCAAGCCGGAGCCTGGTAATACGTGTGCCACGGGTCGTCGGGCAGCGCCTCGTCCATTGTCCGGATCACATGCGCCATGGTGTCGAGGCCGACCACGTCGCAGGTGCGATACGTCGCGCTCCTGGCGCGGCCGATTGCGGGCCCGGTCAGCGCGTCGACAACGTCGAAACCCAGTCCGTAGCTTTCCGTATGCGCCATCGTCGCGAGCATCGAGAAAACACCGACGCGGTTGGCGACAAAGTTTGGCGTGTCCCTGGCGCGAACGACGCCCTTGCCCAGCACCGTCGTCAGGAAGGTCTCGAGCTCGTCGAGGAGCAGCGGCTCGGTGGCGCGTTGCGCGATCAGCTCGACCAGATGCATGTAGCGCGGCGGATTGAAAAAATGGACGCCGCAGAACCGCGGCCGCAGCTGAGCCGGGCAGGCTTGCGCCAGCGCATTGATCGACAAGCCGGAGGTGTTGCTCGCGAAGATCGCTTGCGCGCCGATATGTGGCGCGACCTTCTCGTAAAGCGCCCGTTTCCAATCCATGCGCTCGGAAATCGCCTCGATCACGAGGTCGCAGCCGGAAAGCAGCGCCAGATGCTGGTCGTAGTTTGCCGGCGTGATCCCGGCTGCACGGTCCCTTGCCGACAGTGGCGAAGGGTCAAGCTTCTTCAGGTTCTCGATCGCCTTCTGCGCGATGTCGTTCGGATCGCCCTCCTTGGCGGAAAGGTCGAACAGCAGCGCCGGGACGCCGGCGTTGGCGAGATGCGCGGCGATCTGCGCGCCCATCACGCCTGCGCCGAGGATGGCGGCCTTGCGAACGAGAATGCGCGACTCCGGCATGTTCAGCACCTTCGTTCGACGTCCTCAAAAAGCGCCGCGCCGCAGGGTGCGACTCTGCGGCGCGGACAGCCACGCTTGACGCGTTACCGCGATTACTTGGCCGTGTAGGTCAGCTGGAGGCCGACGATGTTGACATTGCTCCGGTACGACCCGCTGATCAAACCGTTGGCGGCGGTGCTTCCGTCGTTCTGATTCATGTTGGGATCGCGGACGAAGATGTACGCCCAGGCGAGGTCGATCGCCAGGCTGGGCGAGAACCTGTATTGCGCGCCGAGCGCGATCCAGGTCCGGTCATTGTCGGGGAGCCGCGGTGTGCGCTGCGCGTCGCGCACGGGCGATTGATCGTAGGCGAGGCCGCCGCGGAAGATCCACTTGTCGCTGTAACGATAGTTCGTGCCGACCGAAGCGCGCCAGGTGTCGCGGAAGTTTTCGGGCGTCACCGACAACACCGAACCACCGCTGCGCACGATCTTCAACTCCTGGATCGTGCTCCACCCGGTGTATTGGAGGTCCGCCATCAGGTCCCACTTGTTGTTGAACTGATGGAAGACTGAAACGTTGGCCGTGTCGGGCATCTCGATCGCGATCGCGACGTCGCCGTTTGCCAGCACTGCGTTCACACCGCTCACGATGGCTGCCCCGACGGGCGCCAGCGTCGGGGGAAGAGGCCCGAGCGAAGAAGCAGTCGGGTTGGAGAAGTCGACCGAGCCGGTAACGTCGTACTTGATCTTGGAACGGTAGGCGGCGCCGACTCTGGTTTGCTCATTGGCCTGCCAGAGGACGCCGACGTTCCAGCCCCAGCCGCTGTCGTTGCCCGTGACCTTGGCATCCGACTCCAGCCCAAAGGCCGATCCGATCAGGACAGGCGCCGCAGAGGCAGGAAGCTGCCCTGCGGCGACAAGACCCCCGACACCCTGCGCGAAAGCGCCCGCGAAATTCACGTGCTTGGTGAGCGTGGCCTTCAACCGCTGCCAGTTGACGCCTGCGCCCACCGTCAGCTGCTTCGTCGGCTCCCACGACAGCGCCGGGTTGACGTTGATCGTTTCGATCTTCGACTCCACCGCCTGAAAACGACCGAGCCAGTCGGAATCGTATTCAGTCTTCAATCCGAACGGTACATTGACCCCGAGTCCGAACGACCATTTGTCGGTGAAAGGGATGCCGACGTAAAGGTTCGGCACCACCGCGCAGGTACCCGCCTGACCGCCTGTTCCGCCGAGAGGCTGGAATGCAGCAGGCTGGGATCCGCTGTCGCGAAACTTGGCCGAAAAACAGATGACATTGCCGGCAACGACGGCCTCAGTCGTCCTCAACCGCACTAGCCCGGCAGGATTGTAGAAGATGGTGCTGACGTCCTCGGCCGCCGCCGCGCCGCCGGCGTAGGCGTGGCCGAGCCCGCTCGCATTCTGTTCCTGCAGCGCAAACGCGGCACCGAGCGCGTGGCCGGCCGACAACGACAACAGCGCTGCGCCGACGGCCGCCGCCAGGCGCGTACGACGGAATGCACGGGATTTCATGTTGTTGGTCCTCCTCTTGAGTGGATCGCTATTGCTTGTTCGAATTTCTTGGGCCGAAGCCTTTAGATGCCGGCGGGCCTGGCCGTCAACTATACACCGCCGCCCAGTGCGCCGCATCCCCGCAGCCCCTCGTAGAAATCGCGGTTTATCGGCTCCGTTCGCGTCAGCGGCTGCGCTACTCACGCGGCAGCTCGCGCGGCCGCCGGTCCGGACCCACTGCGACATACGTCAGGCACGCTTCGGTAACCTTGACGCAGATCATCTCTCCCGGGTTGCGCTCCGCATAGACCTGCACGTCGACGGTCACCGACGTGCGTCCCACGTGCGTGATTTCGGCGTAGAAGCTCAAGACGTCGCCGACGAACACCGGCTGCTTGAACACGAACGCATTGACCGCAACGGTTGCGACCCGCCCGCGCGCGCGTCGCGCTGCCATGATGCCTCCGGCAATGTCGACCTGTGACATCACCCAGCCGCCGAAGATGTCGCCGTGCTGGTTGGCGTCAGCCGGCATCGGCACGACGCGCAGCGTCGGAGCCTTGTCGGGCAGCAAGACGTTCCCGTCCATGAGATCAACGAGGGCGCTACCGCAAAGGCGCAAAGCGCGCAAAGAATTTCACGTGAAATCGCTTCCTTGCGTCTTTGCGGTAAAGCGCCTCATGCCGCTTTCCTTCGTGCCTCGTCGCGAAGCTCGCGCCGCAGGATCTTGCCGACGTTGGATTTCGGCAACTCGGCGCGGAACTCGACTTCACGCGGGCACTTGTACCCTGTCAAAAGCGTCCGGCAATGGTCGAGCAGCGCCTCAGCGGTGAGGTTCTCATCCTTGCGGACGACGAACAGCTTCACCGCCTCGCCCGACTTCGCGTCGGGCACACCGATCGCCGCGCACTCCAGCACGCCCGGATGCGTGACGACGACCGATTCGACTTCGTTCGGATACACGTTGAAACCGGAGACGAGAATCATGTCTTTCTTGCGATCGACGATGCGTACGAACCCGCGGTCGTCCATCACGCCGATGTCGCCGGTGGCCAGCCAGCCATTCGCGTCGAGCACCTTCGCTGTCTCGTCGGGTCGCTGCCAGTAACCCGCCATGACCTGCGGTCCCTTGATACAGATCTCGCCCGGTGTCCCGAGCGGCACGTCATGGCCCGCGTCGTCGCGCAGCACCAGGTCGGTCGACGGGATCGGCAGTCCGATCGCACCGTTGTACTCGGGCAAATCGAGTGGGTTCATCGTCGCCGCGGGTGAAGTCTCGGTCAGGCCATACGCTTCGATCAGCGGCACGCCAGTGACCTGCTTCCATCGCTCGGCGACCGCTTTCTGCACCGCCATGCCGCCGCCCAGCGTCAGGCGCAGCGACGAGAAATCCAGCTTCGCAAAATCGGCGTTGTTGAGCAGCGCATTGAAGAGCGTGTTGACGCCGGTAAACGTGGTGAAGCGGTGCTTGCTCATTTCCTTTACGAAACCGGGAATGTCGCGCGGGTTCGTGATGAGCACGTTCTCGGCGCCTAGCGTCATGAAGACCAGGCAATTCGCCGTGAGCGAAAAGATGTGATAGAGCGGCAGCGGAGTGAGGATGAGGTGGCGCTCGTTGCCCAGGAACGGTTTCAGCCAGGCGCCGGCCTGCAGCAGATTGGCGACGATATTCCGGTGCAGCAGCATCGCTCCCTTGGCCACGCCAGTCGTGCCGCCGGTGTATTGCAGGAATGCGATGTCCTGGTGGGTGATCGGAACGTGCTCGAGCTTGCGTCGCCGGCCCTCGGCCAGCGCCTGGGACAGCCGCAACGAGCCAGGGAGGCGCCACGGCGGGATCATCTTTTTCACGTGACGCAGCACGAAGTCGACGAGCGGCCCCTTCCAGCCGAGCATTTCGCCGATGCTGGTGACGACGACCTGCTTGACTGCCGTCCTGCCGACCACTTCCTGCACCGTGTGCGCGAAGTTTTCGACGACCACGATCACTTCGGCGCCGCTGTCGGTCAGTTGATGCTCGAGCTCGCGCGGTGTGTACAGCGGGTTGGTATTCACGACCGTGAGGCCGGCGCGCAGGATGCCGAACAGGCATACCGGATACTGCAGAATGTTGGGCATCATGAGCGCGACGCGCGCGCCCTTCTTGAGCCCGAGCCCCTGCAGGAACGCGCCGAACGCAGCCGAGGTGCGGTCGAGCTCGGCGAACGTGATCGACTTGCCCATGCAGGTGTACGCCCGCCGCGGGCCGAACTCTGCGACGACGGAATCGAACACGTCGCGCAAGGATGCGTAGGTGTTGACGTCGATTTCGGCGGGGACGCCTTTCGGGTACGACTTAAGCCAGATTCTGTCCACGATCTCCTCCCTGTGGCCCGTTCTTATCTCTTCTGTTTCTTAGCCTATGCTAGCAGAGGGCGAGGCGGAGCCGGAACTCGCCGCGTAGTGCAACGGGCCGCCGCGGAAGGGCGCGAAGCCCGTGCCGAAGATCGCCCCGGCATCAACCAGGTCCGCGTCCGCGACGATGCCCTCAGCCAACGCGGCCTTCGCTTCTGCAACCATCGGGCCTATCAGGCGATCAACGAGTCCTTCCGGTACGGGGCCAGGCTGGCTCTTCGCCGCCTTGCCGCTGGACCAGTCGTAGAAGCCGCGTTTGCTCTTCTTACCCAGATGCCCGGCAGTGTTCAGCTCGGTGAGTTTCTTCGGCGGCTCCGTTCCCTTGCCGAGCATCTTGCCGACGGTGAGACAGATATCGAGCCCGACGGTATCGGCCAGCTCGATGGGTCCGACCGGCATGCCGAAACCGAGCGCGGCCTCGTCGACCGTCTCCGGAGCGATGCCTTCGTCGACGCAGCGCATCGCTTCCATGAGATACGGTGCCAGGATCCGGTTGACGAGAAAGCCCGGCGCGCTTTTCACGGGCAGCGGCAGCTTGTCGATCTGCCGTGCGAATGCGCAAGCGCGCGGAAGGAGCTCGGCATGCGTGCTAGACCCGTGGACGACCTCGACCAGCATCATCTTCGCTACGGGGTTGAAGAAGTGCAGCCCGATAAGCCGCCCCGGGTCCTTGAGCGGCGCGCCAATCTGCTCCAGCGGGATGCTGGACGTATTGGTTGCGAGCAGCGCGGACGGTTTCGCCTTCGCCTCCAGCGCAACGAACAGTTCCCGTTTCGCGTCGAGATTCTCGAAGATGGCTTCGATGATGACGTCGGCCCGCGCCGCGCCGTCGCCGGCGACGTCCGGAATCAGGCGGTCGAATGCGTCGCGCACTCGCCGCGAATCCTTGAGCCGATCGGCAAAGAGCTTGCAGGCGCGCTGTATCGCCGGCTTGAGCCGCTCGGGCGACTGATCCTGCATCGTCACGGTCAGGCCGCGCAGCGCGCACCACGCCGCAATATCGCCGCCCATCGTGCCCGCACCTATGACGTGCACGTGCCCGGCCGATCCCCGAGCGTCGCGTAGCGACTCGCTACCTTCGCCTTTTCCAGCGAGCGCGGGGCTAGTGCTGGGAGCAGTATCGTCGCGGCCGAATGCCTTCAGGCGTTCCTGCAGCCGGAACACGCGGATCAGGTTCATCGCCGTCGGAGTCCGTATCAAATGCGCGATCGACGCCGGATCGGACGCAGGCGGTGCGAGCGCATCGCCGTCGTGCTTGACCCAGATATCGAGGATTGCGTACGGCGCCGGATAGTGCTCGCGCCGCGCACGCGCCGCGACCCGCTTTCTTGCCTGTGCCGCAATGATGGGCCGCAGCAGCGGACTCAAAGTCAGCGACAGCGGGAACGGGAGCCGCCGCGGAGACGGCGCGGCGAGAACGACGCCGCGCGCGGCGTTCATCATGATCCGCATCGGCACGCACTCGTCGGCTACGCCGAGCTTTTTCGCCCGGCGGGCATCGATGGTCTTGCCTGTCAACAGCAAGTCGAGCGCGGCGGGCGCGCCGGCGAGCCGCGGCAGACGGCGCATGCCGCCCCAGCCCGGAACGATGCCCAGCATCACTTCCGGCAGGCCGAGCCGCGTGCCGGGCTCGTCGACGACGACGCGGTAGCGGCAAGCGAGCGCGAGCTCGAGGCCGCCGCCGAGACAGAATCCGCGAATCAGCGCCAGCGTCGGGCACGGTAGCGCCGCGAGCTCGTTGAATACTTCCCAGCCGCGCTTGACGATCGCGATGGCATCGTCGACCGTCTTGACGCGCTCGAACTCATCGATATCGGCGCCGGCGATGAACCCATTGTCCTTGCCCGAGCGGATGATGAGCCCCTTGGGCGGCGCCGCCGCGAGATCTCTCAAGACCGAACGCAGCTCTTCGAGGACTTCGGCAGAGAGCGAATTCGTCGAAGCGCCCGCCTTGTCAATGGTGAGCCAGGCGAGAACTTCGCTGTCGGCGTCGAGCTTCCAGTGCCGCAAAGTCATCGTTATCGTCCCTGCAGGTTCCGCGCGACCGTTATTCTGAGCTGCCCGAAGTACCTTCCTCTAGGTGCGGATTCATTCGCACGCGCACGACGCTTGTTTCGCTGGGGCCAGATGAATTCGGCCTTACGCCACCTCGACCAGCATCGCGCCGCCCAGGCCGCCGCCGATGCAGATCGCGGCGATTCCGCGCCTGGCTTTGGTGCGCTTCAGGACGTTGAGCAGATGCAGCACGATGCGCGCACCCGACGCGCCGACCGGATGTCCCAGCGCGATCGCGCCTCCGTCGACATTGAGCTTAGCTTCGTCGAGCTTGCCCAGCGCGCCGTCCTGTCCCAGCTCGGCCCTGCAATACGCATCGTCGGCCCAGGCGCGTAGGCAGGCGATCACCTGCGCCGCGAACGCTTCGTTGATCTCCCAGGCATCGATGTCGTCGAGCTTCAGCCCGCGGCGCTTCAAGAGCGGGGTCGCCGCATGCACCGGCCCCAGACCCATTTGCGCAGGATCGAGACCAGCCCATTCGCTGTCGACGATCGCGCCCAGCACGGGCAACTGGTACTTGGCGACGGCCGCATCCGAGGCCAGAATCAACCACGTCGCGCCGTCGGTGATCTGCGAGCTATTGCCGGCGGTGACATTGCCGTATTTGCGATCGAAGAACGGCTTGAGCTTGGCGAGGTTTTCCGGCGTCGAGTCTTCGCGCACGCCATCGTCCTTTTCGTACAGGTTTCCTTCGCCGTCGAAAAGCGGTGCGATCTCGCCGGTGAAGTAGCCGCCCTTTTGCGCAGCGAGCACGCGCTGGTGGCTCTTCGCGGAGAACTCGTCCATCTCCCGGCGGGTGATGCCGAAGCGAAACGCCAGGTTCTCCGCGGTCTGGCCCATCAGCAGGCCGACCATCGGATCGGTCAGCCCTTTCATGATGCCGATGATCGGCGTAAAGAGCTCGGCCGGCTTTAGCCTCAGGAACGCGCCTGCCTTTTCGCCGAAGGTCTTCGCCGCGCTGAAACCGGCGAACCACAGCACCATCTTGTCCGAATACAGCAGCGGCGCGCGGGAAAGCGCGTCGACGCCGCCTGCCAGCACCAGATCCGAGCGCCCACCGCGAATGTTGGCGATCGCCGAGTCGAGCGCTTGCATGCCCGAAGCGCAGTTACGCATCACCGTCCAGCCCGGAACTTTCTTGCCGCAGCCCATGCGCAGCGCGACCACACGGCCGATGTTGACTTCATCCGGCGAAGGGCTGGCGCAACCAAGAATCACTTCGTCGAGATCGGTGGGTGCAAAGCGCTGGCGCATGAGCAGCTCGCGCCCGGCCTGTACGGCAAGATCCGAGGCGGCAAACGGCCCCGGCCGGTTGCGTGCCTTGAGAAACGGCGTTCGCGTGCCGTCGACGACGTGGATCGGTTGATTCATGGCTGCCTCAACGATTCCATAGAGAAGAAAGCTTCACAGCCAGGGACGAGAGCGAACGCGAAGGAAATCGCGACATTCCTTTTGCGTCCTTGGCGTCGCCTGGCGTCCTTTGCGTTAAAGACCGTTGAAGTTACGCTGCCGCCTTGCGCGCGGGCGGCGCGGCCGATACCGCCGGCGGGTGCATCTCGGAAACGCCCAGGTCCGGCGCAAAGTCGTCAACGCGGATGACTTGGTCGGTCAGCTTCTGGGCTCGGCACACGATCGCGAACTCGTCGGCCGTAATGACACTCGCCGCCTGCGCCGCGGCGGCGCGATCCTCGCCGAGCTTGACGGAGAAGCGTCCGGCTTTCTGCGCCTCGCGGATGCGCGCCTCGATCGGCTCGGCGGCGAGTGTCGCCTCGACCGCGGATTCGATCGCGCCGACCACGTCGGCCTCCGTCTGCGACAGATACATGCCGGCGGTGAGGCGATCGCGCGTGAGCGACGGCTCGATAAGCAGTTTCGCTACGTCGTGACCGAGATTGTCCGAGGGAATCACGTACGGCCGGCCCAGCGGAAACACGGTACGCCGCATCACCATTGCGATGAGCCGGTTGGGGAAATTGGAAATGACGCCTTCGAGCGCGGTCTGCGCCTTGAACATCGCATCCCAGATGGCCCAGTGCATCAGCGCTGCATCGGCGGATTGGCGGCCCTCGTCCTCGAAACGTCTGAGCGTCGCCGAGCAAAGGAAGAGGTACGAAAGCACGTCGCCCAGCCGCGCTGAAAGCTTCTCCTTGCGCTTCAACGCTCCGCCCAGCACGCCCATCGAAACGTCGGCGAGAAAGGCAAGCGCCGCCGAGAAGCGGGTCAACTGCTGGTAATAGCGGCGCGTCTCCGGTGCGACGTCGGGCACGCGTACCAGATGCGAACCGACGATGCCCAGCACGAGCGTCCGGGCGAAGTTCGAAAGCATGAAGCCGATGTGCCCGAACAGCGCGCGATCGAACGCGACCGACGCTGCTCGGGCGTCTGGCTCGTGCGCAGCGGCCATCTCCTTGAGCACGTAGGGATGACAGCGGATAGCGCCCTGGCCGAAGATGATGAGACTGCGGGTGAGAATGTTGGCGCCCTCGACCGTGATCGACACCGGGAGCTGCATGTACGCGGCGCCGAGAAAGTTCGAGGGGCCCATGCATATGCCCTTGCCGCCGGCGATATCCATCGCATCGATGGCAACCTGCCGCCCGCGCTCGGTCAGATGGTATTTGCCGATCGCGGAAAGGACGGCGGGCTTTTCGCCCTGATCGACCATGCCCGCGGTCAGCGTGCGCGTTGCGTCCATCGAGTAGAGGTAGCCTCCCATGCGCGCCAGCGGTTCCTCGATGCCTTCGAATTTGCCGATCGGCGTCTTGAACTGCGTGCGCACACGCGCATAGCCGCCGGTGGTGCGCACCACCATCTTGGCCATGCCGGTATTGAGCGCGGGCAGCGAGATGGCGCGCCCGGCGGCAAGGCATTCCATCAGCATCCGCCAGCCCTTGCCGATCATCGCCCTGCCGCCGATCACCCAGTCGATCGGGATAAAAACGTCGCGTCCCCAGTTCGGGCCGTTCTGGAATACCGCTGAAAGTGGCATGTGGCGCCGGCCGATGTTGACGCCCGGGTGATCGGTCGGAATGAGCGCGCAGGTTATGCCCAGATCTTCCTTGTCACCGAGCAGATGGTCGGGATCGAAGGCGCGGAAGGCCAGCCCCAGAATCGTCGCGACGGGCCCGAGCGTGATGTAGCGCTTCTCCCAGGTAACTCTCAAGCCCAGCACCTGCCTGCCCTGATACTCGCCTTTGCAGACGATGCCGGCATCGGGAATCGCCGCGGCATCCGAGCCCGCGTGCGGGTTGGTCAGTGCGAAACACGGGATCTCGAGACCTCGGGCGAGCCGCGGCAGGTAGTAGCGCTTCTGCTCGTCCATACCGTAATGCACGAGCAATTCGCCGGGGCCGAGCGAGTTGGGAACCATCACCGTGACCACCAGCGCGCTGCAGCGCGACGCGAGCTTGACGACGACCTGCGAGTGCGCGAAAGCCGAAAAGCCGAGGCCACCGTACTCTTTCGGGATGATCATCCCGAGGAAGCCCTTATCCTTGATGTACTGCCACACAGGCTGCGGCAGATCGAGGTAGATGTGGGTGGTCTCCCACTCGGTGACCATCGCGCACAGCTCCTCGCATTCGTGATCCAAAAAGCGCTGCTCCTCCGCAGTGAGCTTCGGCGCCGGCAAGGCGAGGAGCTTCTCCCACTCGGGACGGCCGGAGAAAAGCTCACCGTCCCAGCCCACCGTGCCGGCCTCGATCGCCTCGCGCTCGGTCGGCGTCATCGGCGGCAGAATCTTGCGGAAGACGGCGAGCACGCCGTCGCTGATCAACGCCCGCCGCAGCGGCGGGAAATTGAGCGGAATCGCCAACACGATGAGCAGTCCCGCGAGCACGATGACCACCGCGAACGGCATCAGGTTCGCGCCCCACGCAGCCGCGAGTGCGACGGCAATGGCACCCGTCCACATCCAACCCGCTGCGTTGACGTAGGCCAGCGCGAAGAAACCGGCGATGACCGCGATGAGCCATACGAGTGTCAACATCAACGCTCCTGCCGCGTGAGGAACGCGGCGGCGGTTTCGCCGTCGAGCTCGGGGAGGTCGGGGAGCGGGGCTTTGAGGCCCGCAATCAGAAACGGCGCGAGCCGTCGCAACAGCATCTCGTCATTGGCCGCTTCGCCCCGCGAGAGCGCGGCGATCAGCTTGAGGGCGTCGGTGCCTGCCAGGGTGAACGACAGTGCGCCCATCACGAAATGCAGGCGCCATACGAGCTCCTTCTTCGGCAGTTGTGGCAGCGCGCGTCCAAACGCGGCCTTGAACCGCGCGATCACCACCGCATACTGGTCGGATAGAAAGTGCCGGATGAAAGGCGCCGGATCGGCGTAGGCGCGTCCCAGGAGACGCAGGAAATTCTTGCCGCCGCGCTCGGGATCGCGCGCGAGCTTCAACGCCGGGATGAACATCGCCGCAAGGATCCTTTCGCAGGATAGCGGCTTCGGTGCCGATTCGTGCTCGAAGCGCGTTAACAGCGCGAGCCGCTCCTGGTTCATCGGATCGAGACGGCGCGTGAGCACTGCCTCGAACAGATCCTCCTTGCTACCGAAGTGATAGTGAACCGCGGCCAGGTTGACATTCGCCGCAGCGGTAATCTGCCGCAGCGAGGTCGCCTCGAAACCGTGTTCCATGAACAGCGCTTCGGCGGTGTCGAGGATTTTTCCCTGCGTTGCCGAGCTTCTTGGCGTGTCGAATGGAATGACCTTGCCACCCATGGCTCAACCCTTGCCCGATGCTTTTGCGCGCGCGAGCGTGATTCAGTCAAACGTCTGTTTGAATTTTAAGGTTGGTGCCGCGTCGCTGTCAACCGCTTAGCAGAAGCCCCCGTGGTTAAGCAAAGCGCGTCTACGCCGCAACTTCATGCGAACCCTGTCGATGCCTTTGGCACAAGCCTAGCGACGGTCGATCGGCGCGCTATTCCAACGGCGCCAGCGACCGAGAACCCGCAGATTAGACTCTGCTCATCGCCTGCTGCGCCTTGGAAGATTGCCACCGGTCGAGTAATTCACGCGCGCCGTTGGTCGCGGGGTCCATCAGTTGCGCGTGCTCCGGCGTCTTGGCGGTCAGCTCGATCACGTAGCCGTTCGGATCGCGAAAATAGATCGAGCGGACAAACTCGTGCTCGGAGATTCCGCGCGTCTCGATGCCGCGCGCCTTCCCCTTCGCCAGCATGTCGCTCAGCACCGGTTCATCCACCTCGAGCGCGATGTGGAGATCGAAGTCGTGCTGCGCCTTGAACTCGAACGGCATGTCCGGGGCTTCGAAAAAGGCGAGGAACGAGCCGTCGTCGAGGCGATAGAACGTGTGCAGCGCGGCGGTCTTACGACCGCTCTTCGTTTCCCGGATCTCGAGCGTGCCCGCAAGCGGCAACCCCAGGAAATCCTCATAGAATTGCCGCGTCTCTTCCGAGTCGCGGCAACGATATGCGTTGTGATGCAGCCCCTTGATCATCGTCGAGCTCCTTTGTTCCCGCCACGTGATGTCGCGTCAAACGACTTCGAAGCGCTGGTCCTGGGCCGGGTCAACCAGATACTTGTAGAACGCCTCATGCACCTTCGGCCAGTTGGGACGCGCCTTCATGTTGCCAAGCCAGCGCCGGATATTCGGATAATTCGCGTAGTCGCAGTGGATGATTTCACCCAGCACGAGCATCGGTGCGCCGAAGTAGTCGGCGAGCGTCACCTCGTTGCCGCAGAGGTAGGCATTGTCGGGACCAATCAAATCCTGATCGAGAACCTTCAACCAGTCTCTGGCCTTGTCCCGACCCCATGCGACGGTTGCCGCTTGGACTTTTTCGTCGGGCCGGCGCATATAGGGAAAGATCTGCGGGTAGATCAGACCGTAACCGAAATCGCGGTAGAAGCCGGTGTTGAGCCAATCCATGCGTTCGTTGATCCGCGCCCGTTTGCGCGGATCCGCCGGGTACGCCGCGGACCCCGTCGTCTCGGCCAGATACTTGAGAATCGCTGAACTCTCTGTCAACCGAAAGTCGCCGTCGTCCAGCACCGGCACTTGCCGGCTCGGGTTGATCGCGACGTATTCCGGCTGGAAGTGGGCGCCCGTAAACAGGTCGACCAACTGGTAGTCGAGGTCGAGCCCGCTGTCCGTGGCAAACAGCATGATCCCGCGGCTTGTCGTCGATACGGGATGATAGTAGAGCTTCATGGCGTGTCCCCCTGCGGAAAATAGGTTCCGCGCGAGCAGTTTGCACCGCGCTCGAATTTTTTATCATGCCACACGGGTTAGCAAACGCAAGTGAACATTCGTCGAAGTCCAGGAAGTCCGCCACCAAGGAATTGATGTCGCGGATGTTCTGCAGACGCACAGGCACCATCGCGGGCTCAAGCCCGAGCGGGCGACGGAACATTGCGTCGGATCGAGACTTATGTCGTCTGCGCCGAACCTGCCGCGGCATACACCGCGTCGAGCCGGTCCTTGAACCGGGCCAGCACCAGCGGGCGCTTGAGCTTGAGCGTCGGCGTCAGCAGGCCGTTGTCGATGCTCCATGCATCGGGCGTGGCGATGACGCGGCGGATGCGGACCCAGCGCGGGAACGCCTTGAGCCCCTCGTTGGCGCGCGCGACGAGCGCCTTCTCGTCGCGCTCCTGCGTGACCGCGAGGAGCGTGAGAAACGGCCGGCCTTCGCCGACCAGCATCACCTGCTCGAAAACCGGGTCGTGCAGCACGGCGAACTCGACATCCTGCGGCGGAAGCTTCTCGCCGTTCGACATCACCAGAATGTCCTTGATGCGGCCGCGGATGTAGATCTTCGCATCGCGGATCTCGGCCACGTCGCCGGTATGCAGCCAGCCGTCTGCGTCGATCGCCGCTCGCGTCGCCTCTTCGTTGCGCCAATAGCCAAGCATCACGTTGCCGCCGCGCGCGAGGAGCTCTGCGGCCTCGCCGAGCTTCACCTCGACACCCGGAAGCGGCGGCCCGACCGATTCGGCATCGTTGTCCTCCGCGCGGTTGACCGAGATCACCGGCGACGCCTCGGTCATGCCGTAGCCCTGGAGCAGCGAGACCCCGAGCCCGATGAAGGTATGCGCGATTTCCGGATCGAGCGCGGCGCCACCGACGACGGCGAGCCGCATTCTTCCTCCAAGTCGCGCGAGCACAGGCTTGGCGACGATCGCGCGCAGCAAAGGCGTTGCCAGCGCGTCGAGCCAGCCCGCGCTTTTGCTCTCGACGCGCCAGCCACGGGCGGCGCATTGCCTGAACAACCAACGCTTCGCGGGCGACTTCGCGAGGGCCTCTTCGACGCGGGCGTAGAACTTTTCGAAGATGCGCGGCACCGCGAACATGACCGTCGGCGCCTGCACCGCGAGATCGTCGGCGAGCTCCGCGACGCTCCGCGCGTAGACGACCTTGGCGCCGATCGACAACGGCAGGTAATAACCCCCGGTGCGCTCGAACATGTGTGACAGCGGCAGGATCGACAAGAAGCGATCGGTCGAACGCGCCATGCGCGTTTCCTGGCACGACAACACGTTGGCGATGATGTTGCGGTGCGACAGCATCACACCCTTCGGCCGGCCCGACGTGCCCGAGGTGTAGCAGATCGTCGCGAGCGTTTTGTCCGGGAATGATCGGAATTGCGGCGCAGCCGCCGCGGCGGGCAGGAGCGAAGCGACCGTTGCATCAGCATCACCGGCGTCGGGGCGCAGCACATGGACTGGCGGCAGCGCGCTGCCGGTACTCTTGAGCGCGCTCGCCATCTTCGTGCTCTCGACGACGAGCAGTCGCGCCTCGGCGTTGGCGACGCACCATGCGATGTTGTCGGGATTGTCGTCGACGTAAAGCGGAACGACGACGAGCCCAAGCCCAAGCGCGGCAAGATCGAGCGCGACCCAGTCGACGCCGTTTTTCAGGCAAACCGCAACGCGATCGCCGGTGGCGAGACCTCGCGCGGCGAGAGCTGCCTGCCAGCGCCCGACCAGCGCGGCGATCTCGCCGACGGTAACGTCACGCCATTCTCCACGGTCGAAATGGCGGTAGAGCACCTTGTCGGGTGCTGAAATGTGTTGTCGGAAGTACTCGCCAATGTTGGCCATGCCGCCCTTTTCGGCACACCGCGACCGGAGCCGGAGCGATTCTCCCGCCTTTGCGCCGGTGGGTCCATGGCTCGAGCAGCTAAGGAATCATCAGCCGGCGGAGGTTTGGCTATACTGTGTCTGCCGTCGCCCGGAGCCGGCCATGCCCGCGATTTCGATCAAACGCCGCCACAAGCTCGACCACAAAAAAGCGAAGGCCGCCGCAGAGAAAATCGCGCGCGACCTGAACAAGCGCTTCGATCTCACCTACGAATGGGCGGGCGATCACATAGCGTTCGAACGGCCGGGGTTGTCGGGCAGCCTGCACGTGGGCAAGACCGATGTCCGGCTGGATGTGGAGCTTTCGTTCCTGCTCTTCGCGCTCAAGGGACCGATCGAGCAGCAAATCAACAAGGAATTGGATGCGCTGTTCGGTAAGGCGTAGCCCGGGTTGAGCCTGAAGGGCGATGCCCGGGGCGCCGCTTCAAATCGAAGGGTTCCCGGGCATCCCCCGGATCAAGTCCGGGGTCAGCCCGGGCTACGCCTCACCCGTCGGGTTCGGGAACGGCGCGCGATCGCCGCCAAAGATCGCGTTCATCAACGCGGTTTCACGCGTTTCGACCGTGGCGAGGAACTCGTCGGCGCCCCCCATCTGCCGGAACGCCGCAAACCCGCGCTCCAGGAAATCCTGCAATGCGCTCAAGCCCGCGACGCGGGCCGGTTGCCGCATCGCGGCGAGCGCCGAGCGGGTGAGCGTCTTGCCGACGTAGCGGTCCAGCGCGCGACCGACCGCCACGATAAGCCCGATCTGCCGTTCGCGCGCACCGCGATTGGCGAGAGCACGATAGGCCGCGCAATATGTCGCGACCGAAAGCAGGGCACGCGGAGGCAGCTTCTCGAGCAGCGCGCGATCGAGCTCGCGCGAAAGTGCGGAGAGCTCCATCGCGCCCGAGATGGTCGCGATCACGCCTTCAGGCAGGACCCGGACCATCAGCGGTACGACACGCGCGAGATCGGCGTCGCGGCGGCTGAAATCCCCGGGGCCGTACAGATCGGTCTGGAAGAACGCGATCGCACGTGCATATCGAGGCTCGTGGGCGAGGTCGGCGTAGGTGGCATTGAGCCTTCGCGACTGCCACAGCGAGAGCCGATCCAGCGCGGCGGCCAACTGCGGCGAAGCGGCGCGTTCCTCGTGTAACGCGCGAGCGCGTTCGAGTTGGCGGATCAGCTCTGCTTCAGATGAGGTCGCCATGTGGTTCCGGCAGACGCGATCCAGGCGAGGTCAGGTTTCTAGAGGCGTGCCGCGAAAAGCGCTGCCATGATAAGTGACGAGCGCGCGGCGCGCCCGCTTCAACGTGACGCCTGCGAAGCTCCAGCCTAAGTGAGTCACGTTAAGGGGCGCGCCGGCGAGGGCTCGCAATAATCGCCCACGAATGATCGGCGCGCCCGCTTCAACGTGACGCCTACGAAGCTCCAGCCTAATCTAGGTTGTTTTCTCTAAAGGCCGGGTCTAGAGTGCCCGGCACGTAAGCCATTTGCCGTATGCCGTCGCCTCCCTTGCCGAACTTGGACCCAACAACGCTTCGCATCAGCCGCCGCACGCTCCTCAAAGCAGGAATCGCCGGCGCGGCGGCGCTATTGCTCGCGCGCTGGCTGTACACGCCGACTTCGCCGCCGGCACAGCCGACTCCGAACGCGCTCGAACCGAATGCGCGCGCGATCATTGCGGCCATCATCCCGGTTCTGCTCGACGGCGCGTTGCCTAGCGGCGCGGAGGCGCCGGCCGCCCGCGCCGACACCCTCGCCGCAGTTGAAGCGGCGATCGCCGGCCTTCCGCCGGCGACACGCAAGGAGCTCGCGGACCTGTTCTCTCTGCTCGGCTTTCCGCCGACGCGCTGCCTTGTCGCCGGGATCTGGTCACCTTGGCCCGAGGCTACGCGCGAATCGATCGCTTCCTTCCTCGCGCGCTGGCGCGACAGCCGTTTCGAGCTGCTGCGTTCGGCCTACGCCGCGCTGCACCAGCTCGTGTTCGCGGCGTGGTACGCCGACCCCCGCGCGTGGCCCGCGACCGGCTACACCGGGCCGCCGTCGCTGTAGATCGGATGATGGCGGAAGTGCTGCGTGTATCGCGCCTGCCCGATCCGTTCCGTACGGGCCAGCGCGCCGGTTGGAAGGTGATCGATGCCTCGACGCTGACTGACGATCTTAGCTTCGAGGCCGACGTCGCCATCGTCGGCACGGGCGCCGGTGGCGGCACCGCGGCCGAGATTCTCGCCGATGCAGGTCTGTCGGTCGTGATGATCGAGGAGGGGCCGCTCGCCACCTCGTCCGATTTCCGCATGCGCGAATCCGATGCGTATCCGCAGCTCTACCAGGAATCGGCCAGCCGCAAGACGAAGGATAAGGCGATCAACATCCTGCAAGGCCGGTGCGTCGGCGGCGGCACGACGGTCAACTGGACGTCGAGCTTTCGCACGCCTGAGGCGACGCTGGATTACTGGCGCAGCGCGTTCGGCGTCGAGGGGTTCGGGGTCGCCGATCTTGTGCCCTGGTTCGAACGCATGGAACGACGCGTCAACGTCGTGCCCTGGACCGTCGCTCCGAACGAGAACAACGATGCGCTGCGGCGCGGCGCGCAGGCGCTTGGATTAGGCTTCGGCACGATCCGCCGCAACGTCAAGGGCTGCTGGAACATCGGCTATTGCGGCATGGGTTGTCCCACGAATGCCAAACAGTCGATGCTGGTCACGACAATCCCTGCGGCGCTCGCGCGCGGAGCGACGCTGTTGACGCGTACGCGGGCATGGACGCTCGAGCATGCGAATGGCCGCAACGGGCAAATCAGCGCGCTCGAGTGTATCGGCTTGGATGCGCGCGGTACCGACCCGACTTCACACCGCATCACGGTGCGCGCGAAGACTTTCATCGCTGCAGGCGGAGCAATCGGCACGCCGGCGCTGCTCTTGCGGAGCCGAGTTCCCGATCCGCACGGCGTCCTCGGCAAACGCAGCTTTCTTCATCCTACGGTCGTATCGGCGGCGCTGATGCCCGAGCGGATCGACGGTTTTGCCGGCGCGCCGCAGACAATTTACTCGGACCATTTTCTCGACGTCGCCCCGGACGGTCCGATCGGCTACAAGCTCGAGGCGCCGCCGATTCACCCGGTGCTTGCGGCGATCACGCTCCCCGGGCAGGGAGACGCGCATGCCCGCTGGATGCGCGAGCTTACGCACATGCAGGTCGTCATCGCCTTGCTGCGCGACGGATTTCATGCCGACAGCCCGGGCGGAAGCGTTGCGCTGCGCGACGACGGAACGCCTATCCTCGACTACCCGCTCAACGAATATTTCTGGGAGGGCGCGCGGCGAGCCTTCGCAACCATGGCGGAAATCCAGTTCGCTTCCGGTGCTACAACCGTCATGCCGGTGCACGCTTCGGGCGCGAGCTTCAATCGCTGGCGCGATGCGCGCGAGGCTATCGCGGCGCTCGCGCTCGCGCCCCTGGTCGCGCCCGTCGTGAGCGCGCATGTCATGGGCGGCTGCCCCATCGGGCCCGACGTGCGCCGGGCCGCGGTCGACGCGACCGGCCGCTATCATCACCTCGACAACCTTTACGTGCTCGACGGGTCGCTGTTTCCGACCAGCGTCGGCGCCAATCCCCAACTGTCGATATACGCCATCACGGCGAAGCTCGCGAGTGGACTTGTCGCGAGGCTGGGACGTAGCGCGGGCTGAGCCGAAGGCGAAGCCCGGGGCGACGTCTCATTGCAGCGTTTACTCCCGGGCATCGCGCTTCGCGCTCAGCCCGGGCTACGGCCGCGGCGCCGCGCGTCGCGCAGCGCACGATTAGTGTGATTGCTCTAATGCGACGCGCTACAGTGGGCACGTAGTTCGGATACACCACCTATATCAACGAAGGAGCAACAACATGATCAAGCAAGCTGCAGGCAATGTCAGCGTCAATCGGGTCGCGGATGCCGCGCTCGCCGCGTCGCGCCAGGTATGGCTCGCCGGCCTCGGTGCCGCCGTTGTGACGCGCGAATGGGCGCGCAACGACGCAGGCCACATGTTCCGCGCACTGGTCAAGGAAGGCTCGACCGTGGAGTCGCGTACGCTCCGCGTCCTCGGTCGCAGGATCGGGTCGTCGATCGCCCTGGCGACGACGACGTGGAATCGCGCACGCGACACGGCGCGCACGACAGTCGGCGGCCTGGTCGAAACCGCAGCGGCTGCGTTGACGGCATTCAAGGTGCCGGCCGCGAAGCGCATCAGCAAAATGCCCAAGAAATCGCGCAGTGCCAAGGCCCACGTCTCGCGCAAGGGCCTCCGCGCCAAGCGCACCGCCTGACCGCACTCGCGCCGAAGGAAGAATCGCGCCGCACCAGAGCCTGCAACAAACACGTGAGGTGCTCCATGTCGGGAAGGGCGCATCGGGCTGCCCGCCCGCGCGTCGGCCTCGCGCTGGCAGGCGGCGGGCCGCTCGGCGGCATTTACGAAGTTGGCGCGCTGCTTGCGCTAGCCGACTCGCTCGAGGGCATCGACGTCAACGAGCTCGACGTCTACGTCGGTGTGTCGTCGGGCGGCTTCGTCGCGGCGGCGCTGGCCAACGGCATTTCGCCGGCGCAGATGTACCGGCTGTTCATCGATGACGGCGCTGACGCGGTACTGGCGCCCGCATTGTTCCTGCGCCCCGCGTTCGGCGAGTTCGGGCGCCGCGCGCTATCGATGCCGCGCCTTTTCGCATGCGCCGCGCTCGACTTCCTGCGTCAGCCGTTTCGGCGCGGTGCCTTGGCGTCGTTTGCCGCCTTGGGCCGTACCGTTCCGACTGGGTTGTTCGACCAGCGCGCCATCGACGCCTTTCTCGTGCGGCTGTTCGCCGCCGGTCGCCGCAGCAACGACTTTCGCACGCTCGAGCGCAAACTGTTTCTGGTCGCGACGAATCTCGACACCGGCAAGGCCGTGACGTTCGGCGAATCCGGCTTCGATCACGTTCCGATCAACAAGGCGATCGCCGCCTCGGCGGCGCTGCCGGGCTTGTTCCCTCCGGTCGAAATCGATGGCGAACACTATGTCGACGGCGCGCTGAACAAGACACTCCATGCCTCGGTCGCACTCGATCAGGGCGTCGACCTGCTGCTCTGTGTCAATCCCTTGGTACCGTTCGACGCAAGCTCTGCCGCTCGCCACGGCCGGCTAACGGTCGAGAAGATCAACCACGGCGGGCTTCCGCTGGTGCTGGCGCAGGCTTTCCGGGCGATCATGCACTCCCGGATGCAAGCGGGGATGGAAAAATACCGCCGCCAGTATCCGCACGCCGACATTCTGCTCTTCGAGCCCGATCGCGACGATGCCGACATGTTCTTTGTAAGCATCTTCAGCTACTCGCACCGCAGACGACTTTGCGAGGCCGCGTATCACAAGACGAGGCGGCGCCTGCTCGCGCAGCGCGAGACTTGCGGGCCGCTGCTCGCCAGGCACGGTATTCGGCTGAATGTCGAGCGTCTCGGCGAGCCGCAGCGTTCGATCCGCGCGGCGCTGATCGACCCCAGACCCTTGTCGATTCACGCCCTAGGTGTGCGAACTGCGGCCCGCGATCTTGCGTACACGCTCGATTTGCTCGAGCGCTGGCTGGATCGCCGAAGGTTGCGAGACGCGCCGGCAGCGGCAGCGCGATAGACCGCGCGTCCCGCGCGTCCTACACTGCCGGTTTCACCGATGCCGGAGCGCATCCATGGCGGAGCGCAAACGCCCGCGGCGAACGCGGGAACGCATCCTCGAGACTGCGCTACTGCTGTTCAACGGCGTCGGCGAGCCGAATGTCACGACTGCGGACATTGCCGACGAGATGGAGATCAGTCCCGGCAATCTCTACTATCATTTTCGCAACAAGGACGAGATCATCGCCGAGCTCTTCGCCAGCCTCGAGAACAGGCTCGACGACCTGCTGGTGTCCCCGGAAGGGCGCAACGCCAGCGTCGAGGACCTGTGGTTTCTGCTGCATCTCCTGTTCGAAGCGATGTGGGGCCACCGCTTCCTGTTCCGCGATCTGGACGAGATCCTGTCGCGCAATCGCAAGCTCGCATCGCGCTTCGCGCTCATCATGCGCCGCGGCGCACGCACCGTGATAGAGTTGTGCCGCAGCCTGGTCGCGACCGGTGCGATGGAAGCGTCCGAGAGCGAGATCGCGGCGCTGGCCGACAACGTTGCTATAGTTTCGACTTATTGGATCTCGTACCAGAAAATCTCCGCCGGCGAGCGCGCAGCCGAAGCGGTGAGTCTCGATCGTGCGGCCTACCAGGTGTTGTCGCTGATCGCGCCCTTTCTTCGCGGCGACGCCCGCGCGCTGCTCGATCGATTGAGTCGGGACTACCTATAAAAGATTCTCTGGGAGGATTCGCGTGGTGAAGCAATGGACGAAATTTCCTCACCCCGACAAGGCCTATGCCTACGACGGCGCGGCGCTCAAGAAACACTGGGACCGGCTGCACCGCGGCGACGGCGAGCCGTTTCCCAAGGATGTCGCCGTCCTCGACGCGTGGCGGCACTACCACGCCGGCGAGTTCCAGCAAGCCATCGAGGCCGGCATTGCGGCGGGCGGCGCCGGCATTAACGCGGCCGTCAAGGCGCAATCGATTTACGCCAACTATCTCGAAAAAGTGGGCAAGGCGAAGCTCGCGCTCTTCGAAGAGGCCGCGGGCTGGGCCGCGGAGCGGCGCGCGGAGGCGCCCAAGGACGCCAACGCGCACTACCTCTACGCGTACGCGCTCGGCCGCTACAGCCAGGGCATTTCAGTGGCGAAGGCGCTGGCGCAGGGCTTCGGCGGCAAGATCAAGGATGCGCTTTTGACCGCGCTCAAGCTCGCGCCGGCGCACGCTGAAGCACACACCGCGTATGGCGCGTATCAGGCCGAGGTCGTTAACAAGGTCGGCGGACTCGTCGCCGGCATGACCTACGGCGCAAAGAAGGAATCCGCGCTCGAGCATTACCAGAAAGCGCTGAAGCTCCATCCGGAATCGGCGATCGCGCGCATCGAGTACGCCAACGGCCTGATCCTGCTTTTCAGCAGGGATCGGCTCGACGAGGCGACCAAGCTCTACGAGCAGGCGGCAAAGTGCAAGCCGATGGACGCGATGGAGCGGCTGGATGTCGAGTTGGCCAAGTCCGAGCTCGAGTAGGCGCGAGTCCTACGCCGGCGTATCCGTGCCGGCACGCATTCCGACTTTGTAAACCTTGCATCGGTGTTGAGACAGGAGACGTTCCGTGCAAAGCGGAACTTCCTCGGGCAGGAACTCGCCCAAGGATAGCGGGAATCGAAGTTCTCGGGCGCTGCGGACTTTTCCCGCGTGTTGCGTTTGCGAAAGGAGTGCCTATGCAAAGCATGAAGCTAACCATCCTGCTCTCGGCTCTCGCCTTGGGCGTGGCCGCACCGGCGGGTGCGCAAACCGTGGAAATAATTGAGGCTCCCGTTGTCACCCAGGGCCAAGTAGTGATCATCGCACCGGCACCTCAGCCGGTGCCCGATCCGGCTGCTGCCGAGAAGTGCAACAGCGTTGCCCCGGCGAGCTATTGGGATTGTGTGAACAGCCACAACGCCGGCCAGTAAACGACGTCGCGAGGTGTCCACGCAAAAAAGGGGAGCGACCAGCTCCCCTAACTTTCGACGCATGATTGAACGGATGTATCCTACGCAAGCACGGCGTGCTCGATCCACGCCGCCGTCGGCGCCTCCTGCCAAGGCCAGGGTGCCATCAGTGTAGCAAGAACGAGTTTCTCGAACTCGGGCGCGAAGCGCTCGATCACGTGCTCCGGGTCGGGGCAGAGGCTGCGGTCGGTGATCAGGCCGAACTGCACTTCGCCAGCGTAGGTGATGATCGATACGCCCATGCCGATATTGCCCGATTGAGGCACCCAGAACATGAGTCGATCGATCTTGCCGCCGGCGAAGTAGAGCGGCTGCTGCGGACCCGGCACGTTGGTCATCACCGCGGTCGCGTTCTTAGCAAGCATCGCCAGGAGCTGCTCCTGCAGGATTTGCGGCCCGGCGCCCATCGCCGCGAGGATGCCGAGCGCAATCACGGGCTGAAACGAACCCTTGAGCTCCTTCATGTTGGCGCGCACCGCGTAGAGTCGCGCGATGGGATTCTCAATGCCGATCGGCAGATCGAGAAACACAAGCCCGAACTTGTTGCCGAGCTGGTACGCCTTTTCCGGCGGCCGGAGATTTACCGGGACCAGCGCGCGGATCATCGTGTCGCCCACGTCCTCGCCTCGATGCACCAGGTAAGCGCGCACTGCGCCGGCAACCGACGAGAGCAGCACGTCGTTGACCGAACAGCCGAGCGCCTTGCCGATCGCCTTGACGTCGTCGAGCGCAATCGGATCGGCCCAGGCGACGCGCTTGGCGACGCCGGGCTGGCCCTTGAAACGCGTGGCCGAATCCTCGCTCATCAGCAAGAGCTTGGCGATTTCGCCCGCGAGCGCGCCGCCCTGTTCGGCCAGCGCGATGGCCTTGCTCGGATCGCGCCAGAGCTCCGTGCCTTTCTCGATCAGCGTCGAGCCTGCCGTCGATGCCAGCTTGAGCACGCCGGCCAGAGGCGCGAGCAATTGCGCGAGCGGATCGTCTTCGGCGTCGCCGCGATTCGCCGGTGGCGCCGGCACCGGTCCGGCGCGCCGACCTTTGCGGTCGGCATCGGTCATCGACAGCAGAACCTGGATCAACGCGATGCCGTCGGCGTAACAGTGGTGGATGCGCAGGATGACCGCGCTGCCGTCTTTGTAGTTGTCGACCAGGTGGAACTGCCACAGCGGATGACGGGGATCGAGCGGACTGCTAACGAACTCGCTCACCAGCGCTTCCAGCTCGGCGTCGCCCGCGCCGCGCGACAACTCGATCCTCACGACGTGATGCGCGAGGTCGAAATGCTCATCGCTTTGCCACTGATAACCACCGGCGGTCTTTACCGGTCGCTGCCGAAAGCGCGGATAGCGCAGAAAGCGCAAAGCCACCGTCGAGCGCAGGCGCATCATCGGGATGCGCTCGTGCATGGCGAGCACGCCGCAGATCACCATGAGATTGCTCGGCCGATCCATGCGCAGCCAGGCGACGTCCACGCTGGACATGCTTTCGCGCTTCTTGTCAGGCATGGCGGCCGATTGCTGGCGGGTCGCGGGTCGCGCTAAAGTAGCATAGAAGCCGCGACCTCGACATTGACGCGCGGCACCGCGCAACTCTAATCAGGAGGAGTTCATGGCCGCCGCACCCAAGGACCTGAAAGCGAAGTTCGAAGCCGCAGCCGTCGCGGCAAAGCAGACCAAGAGGCGTCCGGACAATGCGACGCTGCTCAAGCTCTACTCGTACTACAAGCAGGCGACCGATGGCGACGCGAAAGGCGACCGGCCGGGCGGCTTCGACTTCGTCGGCGCAGCAAAGCACGACGCCTGGGCCAAGCTCAAAGGCATGAGCAAGGACGACGCGATGCAAAACTACATCAAACAGGTCGATAAGCTCAACCGCGACTAGGACGCGTGGGAAGCGTGTAGCCCGGGCTGAGCGCAGCGATGCCCGGGCCGACGTTACGCAACGCCGCGTTGCTCCCGGGCTTCGCTGCGCTCAGCCCAGGCTACAGACGAGCAGTTACTTGAGCGTCGCTTTGGCGATCTTGCTCGCGGTCCGCAGTGTCTTCCGAGCCGACTTCGTCGCGGTTGATACTCCCTTCGCCGCGGTATTCGTCGCGCTCGACATCGTTCGCGCCGCTGTGCGCGTCGCGCCCCTCATCGCCCCTTTGACCATCTTTTTGACCGGCGAGGCGCGTGGCCTGCGCTTGATGCCCTGAGCCTTGAGCAGCGCGTTGACTGCTTCGGACAACTCGTCCACCCGCTCCGTCAACCGCCTGACGTCGGACGCCGAGTAGACACCTAGGCGTTCCAGAGCACGGGCGACGCGTTTCTCGAAAACCTGCTCGAGCTTGTCCCAAGTACCGCCGGCCATTGCCTGTACCTCCTTCGCCTTGGCTTCTGCTGCGCCGCGCGCGGCTTTGGCTGTTTGCGCAGCAACGTTGCGCGTTTTCGCTTCGAGGCTCTCACCCTCCTTCACCAAACCCTGGAATACTTTTGTGCCTCCTTGCTGCGCCTTGGCAAACGCACCCAGGCCGGCGAGCCAGATCTGGTGCGATGAGTCGAGCACCGCCTGCGCCAATCCCTTCGCCTTCTCGGTATGCTGCGAGCCGAGCTCGGCCTTCGCTTTCTTGAGCATCGTCGTTCTCCTCTACGATGACGTGACGTATCAGACAAGGATTGTAGGCGCGACCGCTAGAATAATCATACTAAACACGGAGCTCGCCGCCAGCCGCCTCGAGGCGGGTGCCGGGCGCCGTATAATGAACTCCCGCTTTGCGCCTGGCCGCTCTGACGGCCGGCCCCGGCCGCGGCCGCGAGCGACTCGCCGGCGGCCGCCGCAAGAGGATCGAGGAGGAATTGCGATGGCTTACTTCGTCACCGGCGGCACCGGTTTCATCGGCCGTTTTCTGGTCGGCAATCTGCTGAAGCGTGGCGACCCCGTCTATATCCTCGTCCGTAAGGGCTCGCAGAAGAAGCTCGCCGCATTGCGCGAGGAGTGGGGCGCCAGCGAGAAACAGGTGATCGCGGTCGTCGGCGATCTCGCCAAGCCGCTGCTCGGCGTCGCCGAAGGCGATCTGAAAAAGCTCAGCGGAAAGATCAAGCACCTCTTCCACCTCGCCGCGATCTACGATCTCACGGCGGGCGCCGAAGAGCAGGAGCGAACCAACGTCGAAGGCACGCGGCACGTGGTCGAGTTCGCGGAAGCGGTGCAGGCTGGCTGCTTCCACCATGTGAGCTCGATCGCCGCCGCGGGGCTCTACGAAGGCACGTTCCGCGAGGACATGTTCGAGGAAGCCGAGGAGCTCGATCATCCGTACTTCAAGACCAAGCACGATTCCGAAGCCATCGTGCGCAAGGAATGCAAGCGGCCGTGGCGGATCTATCGGCCCGGCTTTGTCGTCGGGCATTCGCAGACCGGGTACATCGACAAGATCGATGGCCCGTACTACTTCTTCAAGCTGATTCAGAGGATGCGCGAGATGCTGCCTGCCTGGGTGCCGACGATCGGCATCGAGGGCGGGCGCATCAATATCGTGCCGGTAGACTTCGTCGCCGACGCGCTGGATCATCTCGCACACAAGAAGGGGCTGGACGGCAAGTGCTTCCACCTCACGGATCCCGATCCGCATCGCATCGGCGAAGTGCTTAACATCTTTGCGAAGGCTGCACACGCGCCGCAGATGACGATGCGCGTCAATGCGCGCATGTTCGGCTTCATCCCAGCCCCGATCCTGTACGGCATAGGATCGCTCGCGCCGATCAAGCGCATGATTCGCGCCGTGCTCAAGGACCTCGGTATCCCCAGCGATGTATTCCAGTTCGTCAATTGGCCGACGCGCTACGACAATCGCGAGGCGGCCAAGGCGCTCAAGGACTCCGGCATCGCGGTGCCGCACCTCGATACTTACGCGGCGAACCTGTGGGATTACTGGGAGCGCCACCTCGATCCCGATCTGTTCATCGACCGCAGCCTGTCCGGGCGCGTCAAGGACAAAGTAGTCGTCGTCACCGGAGCGTCGTCCGGGATCGGCAGGGCGGCGGCGCTCAAGCTCTCCGCCGCAGGCGCAAAGGTCATGCTCGTCGCCCGCGGCGAGGAGAAGCTCGTCGATACCAAGAAGGAGATCGAAGCCGCAGACGGCAAGGCGTGGATCTACACCTGCGATGTCTCCGATATGGCGTCCTGCGACGCACTGGTCGCGAAGGTGCTCAAGGACCACGGCAGCTGCGACTATCTGATCAACAACGCGGGCCGGTCGATCCGCCGCGGCGTGCTCAATTCACTCGATCGCTTCCACGATTTCGAGCGGACGATGCAGCTTAACTACTTCGGAGCGTTACGCCTCATCATGGGCTTCGTGCCCGGCATGGTGGCGAACAAACACGGCCACATCATCAACATCTCGTCGATCGGTGTGCTGTCCAACGCCCCGCGGTTCTCGGCATACGTCGCCTCAAAGTCTGCGCTCGATTCGTTTGCTGCCTGCGCCGCGTCGGAGTTCATCGACAAGGGAATCGATTTCACGACGATCAACATGCCGCTGGTGCGCACGCCGATGATCGCGCCGACCAAGATGTATGAGAACGTGCCCACGCTTTCGCCCGAAGAGGCCGCGGATCTCATCGTCGAGGCGATCGTGTACAAGCCCGTCCGCATCGCGACCCGGCTGGGCGTCTTCGGCGCTGTCTCCCATGCGATCGCGCCCAAGCTCACGCAGATTTTGCTCAACACCGCTTTCAACATGTTCCCCGATTCGGCCGCCGCGGCAGGCAAGAAGGAGGGCGAGATAAGACTCAGCGCCGAGCAGATGGCGTTTGCGCAGCTGACGCAGGGGATTCACTGGTAGCGATTCACCGGGGCCCTCGCGCAATCCATGCAGGCATCGCCTGGCGTCGTCACTTTCCTGTTCACCGATATCGAGGGCAGCACCCGGCTTTGGGAGCAGGAACCCGAACGGATGCGCCCGGCCTTGGCGCGCCACGACGCGATCGCGAAGGCGGCAGTGGCGCGGCACCGCGGCACGATCGTGAAAATGGCCGGCGACGGCGTCCACGCCGCCTTCAATGATCCCCTCGACGCCGTAGGCGCGACGCTAGAGTTGCAGCAGGCGCTTGCTGCCCCCGAAACGACCGGCGGCATCGCCTTGCGGATACGTTGCGGGCTGCACGCCGGCGTCGACGAGCGCCGCGACAACGACTTCTTCGGCCGCGCGGTCAACCGCGCCGCGCGGATAACGAGTGTTGCGCATGGCGGTCAGGTGCTGGTGTCGGAGGCAGTGGCTGTCCTGATTCGAGAGCGCTTGCCCGCCGATGTCTCGCTGCGCGATCTGGGCTCGGTGCGGCTGCGCGATCTGGCTGGTCCCGAGCGCGTTTACCAGGTCGTACACCCAAAGCTTCGGTTAGATTTTCCGGCGTTGCGGGCGCTCGAAGCGACGCCGAACAATCTACCGCAGCAGGTGACTTCGTTCGTCGGTCGCGAGCGCGAGTTGGCCGAAATCGCGAAATCGCTGGATAACGCCCGGCTGCTGACGCTGCTCGGTGTAGGCGGCATCGGCAAGACGCGCCTGTCGCTGCAGGCAGCAGCCAACGTGCTGGAGGCTTTCCCGGACGGTGTATGGTTCGTGGAATTCGCGCCACTGGCGGATGCGCAGCTGGTGTCGCAGGCGGTGGCGTCGGTCCTCGGCGTCAAGGAAGAGGCCGGGCGTCCAATAGTCGAAGCGTTGGAGAAGCACGTCAAGGACCGACAACTGCTGCTCATCCTGGACAACTGCGAGCATCTCCTGCACGCCTGCGCTGAACTGGCGCAGCAGTTGCTCCAATCGGGTCCGCGACTGAAGATCCTTGCGTCGAGCCGCGAGCACTTGCATGTGGCGGGCGAGACGACCTATCCGGTGCCGGCGCTTGCGGTTCCCGATCCGGCGATGGTGATAACCCCCGCAGCGCTGACACAATATGAATCGGTGCGGCTGCTGGTCGACCGCGCGATCGCGGCGGTACCTGCGTTTCAAGTGACTGGGCAGAACGCCGCGTCGATAAGCGAGATCTGCCGTCGTCTCGATGGCATCCCTCTCGCGATCGAACTCGCAGCGGCGCGCGTGCGCGCGCTTTCGGTCGAGAACATCGCGGCGCGCTTGAATGACCGTTTCCGCCTGCTGACTGGTGGCAGCCGTACCGCGCTCCCGCGTCAGCAAACGCTTCGCGCGTTGATCGACTGGAGCTACGACCTTCTCACGGAAAGTGAGCGCACTCTGTTCCGCCGACTCGCCGTCTTCGCCGGTGGGTGGACCGTTGAGGCAGCCGAGGCGGTGTGCGCCAGTGGTGATGTGCGTGAATCGGACGTGCTCGATCTCCTGGCCAATCTGGTGGAGAAATCACTGGTCGTTCTGGAATCCGAGGGCGGACGCTATCGGTTGCTCGAGACGGTACGACAGTATGCGCAGGAGCTGCTGAATGAATCGGGTGAAGATGCACAGGCGCGCACACGCCATCTGGCCTTCTATCTGGCACTCGCAGAGAAGGCGCAGCCGGAGCTTGTCGGCCCGCAGCAGGGAGCGTGGCTCGCACAGCTCGATCTCGAGCGGGAGAACTTTCTATTGGCGCACGCCTGGGCGGAGCACGCCGAGGGAGGAGGCCCGAAGGGGTTGAGGCTGGTTTCCGCGCTGAAGCCTTACTGGATTAATCGGGGACTCCTCGGCCTCGGGCTTCGGTTGACGGTAGAGTCGCTGATGCGTCCCGAGGTGCAGACGCGCAACTTGGGCCGATGTCGCGGCCTGTTCAACGCGGGGCAGCTGGGTTGCTGGATGGGCCGCTACGAGGAGGCGCGGGCGTATCTCGAGGAGAGCCTAGAGATCGCACGGGGGATCGGTGACAAGGGACGGATCGCGCAGGTGCTACAGCCGCTCGGGATGGCTTCTCTTGGCCAAGGCGATTCCGCAGCCGCGCGACAATACCTGAACGAGGGGCTCGCCCTCGCTCGGCAGCTTGGCGACAAGCGCGAGCTCGCTGCCGCGCTTAATGCGATGGCACAGCTTCAGCGCGTCGAAGGTGGCTTGGATGTAGCTGAATCCCTCTACGAAAACGTCATCGGGCTCGCCCGCGAACTAGGGGACCGCGAGAGTATCGCCGTTGGTCTTCTCAATCTTGCCATGGTCTCGATCGGCCGCGGGTCGGGCGGTCGCGCCCGAGAGATGTTGCTCGAGGTGCTCGCAATTGCAGCAGAGATCGGGTCAAAACCCGCAGGTCAGAGTGCGCTGGAAGTCTCCGCCGGCCTGGCGACGTTCCGTAAAGACTGGGAGCGCGCCGCGCGGCTCTTCGGGGTGGCAGAGGCGCAGACGGCGCAGACCGGACTTCACCGCGATCCCACCGACGAGGCGTTTCTCTTGCCACTGATTGCGAAAGCGCGGACGGCACTAGGCCCGGCGGACTTCGCCGCGGCAGAGGCGTCCGGCCACGCGCTATCCTACGAGGACGCGTTGGCAGAGGTGCTCACGTGGCTCGAAGACCAGTCCTAATCGACCGCAGCAGGTCTACGTTGGAAGTCTCGCTATCGCGTTGCCTCGATCACCTGACCCGCGACGCAAGCTAGTTTCCGTTCACGATCCAAGGGTCAATCATATACACCCGATCTAAACCGTCGCGGAAGATCACCTTGTACCAGTATGCTTGCCCGGCTTTGGTGTTTTTGGCACGCCAATGATATTGGTCCTTACATTTTTTCTTCGGGCCACTTGGATTCCCCGTCGCCGACTGGTTGTCAAACTGGTTATAGTCATCGACCTGCTTCAGAAAGACGCCATCACCCAACTCGGTGCAGAATCCGTAGTCAGAATTTGGTGGAAATTTCCAATATATATCGACGTCCTTGTTATCAGAAGCGAGGTAGAGCGGGTCGCGATCCAGTTCGCCGGTCCAACTACCAAACCAGTAGGGGACAACCGTGGCCTCACACGCCCCGCCCTTTTTGCACGTGTACTGCTTGGCCTCAGACCATCCCAGGCTGCCAACAGGAAGGTAAGTCGTCTTGCACGCCACGAGCGTGAAGCTGGCGGCAATCACAAAAGACAAAACTCTTGCTTTCATTTTGGCTTCTCCCAAGTGGCAGCGGTGTGATCCACTAAAGCTTGCTCTCCACTTTCAATTGCGGAAATCGGAAGGAAAACGGCATCGTGAAGCGGGCGACCGCGTCTACTGTCCGTTGGCGATGAATGGATCTTTGGCAGCACACGCGTTGTTGTCTTTGTTGAGCAAGTTGAGGGTGTACTTATAGGTCTGGGTAGACGAGTTCATGTCCTTCAACGTGTACTTCCTGTTCTGACTTGTCAGGTTACGATGATGAAACTCCCCTGCCGGAGGAGCCGGGCTCGTGCCGAACACGATGCCGGTCTCAACCGAAGGGAACGTGTATCCCTGTGTCGTGATGTCCCAGTGAATTTCGGGGCCATTGTTGTCATTGCCGTGATTGTTTTTGTCGATCGGCATCGTGGGTGGCTGAACCGAAATGTGGTCGGCGTTGCTGCAATCCCCATTGACTGTTACGATAATGAAGCATGCGTTTGCAGTACACTTTGGCGGAGGGGGAGGAGCCGGTGGCGGAGGAGCTGTCTCGCGCGAACACCCTGCCAAAACGAGACCCGCCACGATCGTGGAACAGAAGGCTTTGGTTGCCATTTGTTTCTCCCTGGTCCTGCTTGCGCTGCCCGCGTGGCACCCACGGCAGATCCTTGATTCGACCGCTCATCCCACGGTCATGAATCGCAATAACATCATAAACTGTCTGTAGCCTACTGCAACGTTGGTCGCTCAAAGCAATCGCGTAGGCCGCAAGCTGTAAAAATGCATTCGCGCCTTGGCGTGCCCGCCGACCCTCGTCAGAATCCCCAGTGGAGACACTGGCCGAACAAAGGTCGGCGCATGCGATTCAGCCTCCGGTCTAGGTATTCGCGATCGCGCTTCCAACGAGTTGCGCCACCCGCCGATCCCCAAGCAACGCATTGTGCGCAACCCCTACGAGCGCGATGTTCTCCGCGTTGCCGAGCACAGAGCTCGCCTGCGGCGCGACCATGCTGTCGTGCCGCGACCAGATCGAGGTAGTCGGCACCGGCGCGGTTCTGTTCTCGTCACGGTTTAGATCCGTCAGCCAGGCATTGCCGGGCCGCATTTGCGCAAGGCAGGTGCCTGGAAAGCTCCACGCCAGCATGCTCCCGTGATGCGGCGCCCCGATCGTGATGAGCTTGGCGACGCGCGCGGCGCCGAAACGGCGTAGATAAGCACGCGAGACCAGACCGCCCATGCTGTGCGCAACGAGCACGACGCGCTCGGCGCCGGTCGCGGCCCGGATCGCCTCGATCCGGGTGTGGAGCTGCTCGGCGAACCATTCGATATCGGCGAGCGGCGGCCCGTAGTTGATCGTATAGATCGGTGCGCCGCCATTGCTCACCAGGAAGCGCAGCAGCGAGAGCCATACGCCGTCGTTCACCAACACGCCGTGGACGAGTACAACCGGCCGCTGCGCCGGAACAGGCGCCGGATCGCGGATCAGCAATCGATGCAGCACCATCAGCACCCACGACGCAGCGACGGTCCATATTTCGGTCCCGTAGAGGCGCAGCGTCGAAGCAAAACCGATATGCGCCTCTGGCGGCCGCGGCGTGCGCCAGATCCATGAGAGCGCGAACCACAGCGTGACAAGAACGAACGCCGGCGCAAAATAGGCAATCGGTGCACCGACGACAAACCACCACGCGGCCGCGCCTTGGGAGATCCAGTGCACTGCCCAGCCGACATACGCGGCGACGCCAGCGACGAGTGCGACAAAAAGCAGGAATGCGGTCATCGGACGATTCGGCGAGAGCGGGCGCGCGGCGCGCGTAGTGTAACCCCAGGCATGTCCCCGCCCGTGAAAGCGCCGGATGTCGATCAAGCCTGCTTCGGGTCTTCGCCAGCGTCCTGCGGAAGCGATTGAGCTACTCAACGGCAGAAATTCTAGCGCGCCCCCGATTGGCCCGATTCCGCGCGCCAGGTCTTGAGTGCAGCCAGCGCATCGGCGATTTCAGGGATGAGCTGCACGCCGGGCAGGCTCTTGCGCAGCCGCCGTGTGACCTCTCCGCCGGCCCAGAGCGCAACCGCGGGAGGCAGCGCTCGCCGCAGCGACGCCAGGGCTTCCCCGATCTGCCGCAGAGGGAAAGCCATTGAAAACGACAGCGCGACAACGTGCGCCTTGTGTGCGAGGGCAGCGCGGCGGATGTCCTCGAAAGGCGTCTGCGTCCCGAGCGAGATGCACTGCGCGCCTTCGGGCGAGATGAGGGCATCGACCATCAACAATCCGATGCCGTGCTGCTCGCCCGGCACCGTGGTAAGCAGAATCCGGGGTGGACCGGACTGCCGAGGAAAAGCGCTGATCGCGCTGCGCAGCGCTGCCTGCAACTGCTCGGTATATAAGTGCTCTTCGAAGACCTGGAGCTCTCCGCGCATCCACGCTTCGCCGACCGCGCGATTGAGCGGCGTGACAGTCTCGATGACAAAGCGCTGCACGCCGTGCCGGAGCAACAGGTTTGTTAGCGTACTATGCAGCCCGGCGACATCGTGCGCCTTGAGCAGTGTCAACACGTCGCGTTCGATGGCGGGCGCGATCGCGTCACGCCGCGGATGAACGCGTTGCTCGGCGAGTGCATTGAGCTCGGCTAGCGATTGCCGGATAAGTTTTCCCGGCCGCAGGCCGGTATCCATCAAGCGCTTGATCGCGCGCAGCTTCGCGACGTCGTCCGCGGCATATTGGCGCTCGGCGTTATCGTCGCGATCGGGGTGCGGAAAACCGTAGCGACGCTCCCAGATGCGCAGGACGTCTTTGGACAATCCGGTTTCGCGCTCGACCGCACTGATGTTAAGTGCAGCGCCGGAGGATTCCATCAGGCAAGACTCGTCGGCAATAACACGCGGACCTGCTTGAGAAGCATCGACTAAGATAAACGTGTTGTATGAGGATGTCCATGACAAAGGGCGGTGCTATACTCTCCGTGTCGCAGTTCATCGGACACGGCCATGCGTCGGTTGCGTTCTTTTGCCGCGTCGTCGCCGCCGCGCTCGCCGCGCTGGGGGCCGTCGCCTTGAGCGCTGCGGCTGTTCCCGCATACGCGCAGGCGGCAGCCGGTCCTTGGCCGGCTCTGCTCGCTCGTGAGTTCAACCGCCTGCAAACCGGAGTCGCTTTGCCAGTACCGCGGCAAGGCACTCTACGAGCTACTGCGGGCTCGCCGACAAGCCCGCATCGCAAAAGGGTTGAACGGCACGCACGAGTCGGCATATGGTTTGGAACCGGCGCCCGGTGCGCGCGCCAAGACAGGAGTCTGCTGTGAACGCCCCCGAATACCTGCCGCTGCCTGACACGCAATCGCTGCCCGACGTGCGCGAGCTTCCCATCGAGCGCGTCGGCGTCAAGGGGCTGCGCTATCCGATCGCGCTGCGCACAGCCGACGACGCAGTGCAGAATACGATCGCCGAGTTCGGGATGTACGTAGGGCTCGCGCACGACGTCAAGGGCACCCATATGTCGCGGTTCGTCGAGATCCTCGAAGAACGCCGCGCGCCGCTCGATCTCGCCGGATTTCGCGCCATGCATCAGCGCATGCTCGCTCGCCTCGGTGCGGTCACCGGACGTCTCGACATGCGGTTTACGTATTTCATCCGCAAGGCTGCCCCAGTTTCGGGCGTGGAGAGCCTGCTCGATTACGACGCGATGTGGGCTGCGGAGACGGGCGGCGACGGACGGACGCGGCTCACTGTCGGGCTCATGGCACCGGTGACGAGCCTGTGCCCATGCTCCAAGAAAATCGCCGACTACGGCGCCCATAACCAACGCTCGCACATCACCGTGCGCGTGGAAGTCGCCGTGGGCGAGCTTGGGCTCGAAGAGCTCGCGCGTATCGCAGAGGAGGAGGCCTCCTCCGAGCTTTACGGTCTGCTCAAGCGCTCCGACGAGAAGTTCGTCACCGAGCGCGCCTACGACAATCCCAAGTTCGTCGAAGACCTGGTGCGCGACATCGCCCTGAGGCTCAAAGGTGATCCGCGAATCGGTCGCTTTTGGATCGCATCCGAGAACTTCGAATCCATCCACAACCATTCTGCGTATGCAGAAATTGCAGGTGTAGGCGCAGCGCTCGCCGACTGACGCGAGTGCATCGCGCGCCAGGAAATTTTTGACAGCGCCGCGCGTGATCGCGGATAATATCGCCCCTTCGGCGAGCTAGCTCAGCTGGTTAGAGCAGAGGAATCATAATCCTTTGGTCGGGGGTTCGAGTCCCTCGCTCGCTACCACATCCCAGCGGTCTATTCCGGTCACATGGGTAACGGTTTATACCGGACACATAGGTAACACTTTCGGGTCGAACGGGTTCTCGGCGGTTGCGAGGCGGCCCGTTTCGTGATCGAAGAAACCCAAGTCGTATTCCATAAAGCTGACGAGCCAGATTTTATCGCTGATTTCCTTGATACCGACGTTCTGGCCGGCGAAGACGGTGCTGAG
>WNGA01000471.1_pt1 | contig 59839 bp, 46 predicted proteins | sample 5400061 | NCBI WGS metagenome assembly WNGA01 (sample SAMN13153366, study PRJNA577476) | soil metagenome | isolation source: 100 cm soil or saprolite under grassland replicate 2 | place: USA:California | collected 2016-06-15
TCCCCGCCTTGCGGGCCGCGGCGGAGATGTTGTTGTCGCAGGCCTTCATCAGCGCGTCGACGTATCCCTTCTCGAAGCGCCGCAGCGCCTGCTCCTTCGCGGCCGCGTAGGAGAGCGCGAGCCAGGCGGCCTCCTCGCCATTCGCGGGGACGTCGCGGACGAGCGGCGCGGTGCGGCCGGTGACCGCGGGAGGCAGATCGCCGGGCAGGATCGTGTCGAAGCGGCAGAGCACGACGGCGCGCTCGATCGCGTTCTCCAGCTCGCGCACGTTGCCGGGCCAGCGGTAGCCACCGAGCAGGTCGAGCGCGTCGGGCGAGACGGAGCGGACCTTCTTCGCGAGCCGCTCGGCGTAGCGGCGCAGGAAGTGATGGGCGAGGAGTGGGACGTCCTCGACCCGTTCGCGCAGCGGCGGGAGCGGGACGTTGATGACGTTCAGGCGGTAGAAGAGGTCCTCGCGGAACTTGCCTGCCTTCACGAGCTTCGGCAGGTCGCGGTGCGTCGCCGCGATGACCCGCACGTCCACCCGGACGGACTCGGCCGCGCCGACGCGCTTGAACTCGCCCTCCTGGAGCACGCGCAGCAGCCGGACCTGCGTCGGCGGCGGGATGTCTCCGATCTCGTCGAGGAAGATCGTCCCGCCGTCCGCGGCGTCGAAGAGCCCCTTCTGGTCGCGCTGCGCGCCGGTGAACGCCCCCTTCACGTGGCCGAACAGCTCGGACTCGAGGAGCGTCTCGGTGAGCGCGCCGCAGTTCAGGGCGACGAAGGGGTGGGCGCGCCGCGGGCTGCGCGCGTGCAGCGCGCGCGCGACGAGCTCCTTGCCGGTGCCGGACTCGCCGGTGACGAGGACCGTCGCCGAGCTGTACGCGACCGCGTCGACCATCCGGGTGACCTCGCGGATCCCGCCCGACGTCCCGACGAGCCCCCCGTCGGGCGCGCCGCTGCGCTCGCGCAGCCGCGTCTCGAGCTCCCGGTTCCGATCGAAGAGCGCCTTCCGCTCCGCCGCCTTCGCCACCGATCGCGCGACGAGGTCGATGTCGTCGAACGGCTTCGTGAGGTAGTCGTAGGCGCCGGCCTTCACCGCGGCGAGGGCGGTCTCCACGGTGGCGTGGCCGGTCATCATGATGACCTCTACCTCGGGGCGGCGGTGCTTCACCGCGTGCAGGAGCTCGAGCCCCGACAGCTGCGGCATCTTGATGTCGAGGAGGGCGACGTCGAAGTCCTCCTGGGCGAGCTTCTGCGTGGCCGCGATGGGCGACTCGAGCGCGGTGACCTCGCAGCCCTTCCTGCGAAGCAGCGCCTCGAGGGCCTTGAGCAGCGTCGGCTCGTCGTCGACGACGAGCACGCGCGGCGGCCTCGTCTCGCTGGGTTCGGTCATGGTGGTCCCTTCCCTTGGTTCACGGCTCGGAAGCAGGCAGCTCGAGCACGAAGCACGCGCCCCGATCCTCGTTGGGCTCGAGGCGGATCGTGCCGCCGTGCTCCTCGGCGATCTGGTAGCAGATGGAGAGGCCGAGCCCGGTGCCCTGCCCCTCCGGCTTCGTGGTGAAGAACGGCTCGAAGATCCTCTTCGCGTCCTCCGCCCGGACGCCCGGGCCGGTGTCGGCGACCCACAGCTTCACGCGCCCGGCCTGGGCCGCGTCGCATCCGACGGTGAGCTTCCCGAGCCCCGCCATCGCCTGGATTGCATTCACGAGGAGGTTGATCGCGATCTGCTGGAGCTGGTTCGCGTTGCCGCGCGCGACGGCGACGCCGTAACGGCGCACGACGTCGAGCCGCCCTTCCTTGAGGTGCGGCTGGACGAGGAAGAGCGCTTCCTCGAGGACGACCGCGAGGTCGACCGGCCCCTTCTCCTCCTCGCGCGGCCGGCGCGAGAAGCGGAGCAGGCTCTCGACGATCCGCTTCGCCCTCAGGGCGGCGTCCTGGATGAGGCGCAGGTTCTCGGAGTCCTCCGCGTCGCGATCCTCCTGACCCATGAGCTGGGCGATCGCGAGGATCCCGCCGAGCGGGTTGTTGATCTCGTGCGCGACGCCGCCGGCGAGCTGGCCGACGGCGGACATCTTCTCGGCGTGGAACAGTCGCCGCGTCACCTCGCGCTCGTCCGTGACGTCCTTGAACACGACGACGAGCGCCCCCTCCTCCTCCTCGCTGCCGAACGGGAAGGAGCGCACGAGCCAGGTCCGCTCGCCGAACACGGTCTCGCGCTCGGCAGCCGCGGCCGGCATCACGCAGCGCGAGATGCAGGGCAGCGTCCCGAACGCGTGATCGGCGCAGCGCAGCCCGGCGAGCATGTTGGGCGTCACGCCCGCGGCGCGTGCGAACGCGGTGTTGGCCCGGACGACCTCGCAGCCGCCGGCCCGCAGGATGGCGAGCGGGTCGCCGATCGCGTCGAAGCAGGCGCGCCATTCCTGCGCCGCGCGCGTGAGCGCCTGGGTGCGCGCGGCGAGCTTCCCGTCGAGATCGCGGTTCAGCCGCTCGAGCTCCGCGTTCCGCTCGGAGACGAGCGCCTGGAGCCGCTCGTTCTCCGCCGAGATCCAGAACTGATCGACCGCGCTCTGGATCGTGATGAGGAGGTGGCCGTCGTCCCAGGGCTTCCAGATGAAGCGGAAGATCTCGGAGCGGTTCACCGCCTCCTCGATCGCGCTGGAGTCCGCCTGGCCGGTGAGGAGCACGCGCTGGATTCGCGGCCAGCGCTCCTTCACGATCCGCAGGAACTCGACGCCCGAGATCCCAGGCATGCGGTAGTCGGAGATGACGACCTGCACCGGCTCGCGCTCCATGACGGCGAGCGCAGCCTGGGCGTCGGGCGCGTCGACGACGCGGCAACGCATGCGGCGCAGCACCCGCTTCAGCGCGCGCCGGACGTTGTCGTCGTCATCGACGACGAGCAGGCTCGCCTCGGCCTGCGCCTCGGCGCAAGGGTCGGGCCTCGTCTGGCTCGCACGCGAATCGCTCATCGGTCCCGGGGATGCTGCACGGCATGATCCAGGTCGCACCGACCCGGGTTCGCGTGATTCCGCGGCGATGTCGGTGGGCTGGTCCGGGTCCCGGTCACTTCTGGGTCATTTCATACTCGCCTGATGGGTAACCTTGACCGGGGTCAGGCAGAGGCAATGACTGAGCGAAAAGATCAGCTTTTCGCGGCTTCGTAGCGGTAGGCGGCGGCCTGGTACAGGCAGATCGTGTTCCGGCCCGCCCGCTTCGCCTGGTAGAGCGCCTGGTCCGCGAAGCGCAGGAGCAGCTCCCCCGTCGTGATGTCCTTCGACGGGTAGAACGCGATCCCGAGCGAGGCAGTGACGCGCACCGTGCGGGTCGCCGCCGCGTCGACGACCGGCCCGTTCGGAGGGATGACGTACTCCTTCGCGTCGAGCTCGCGCCAGATCCGCTCCGCGACCGCGAGGGCGCCCGACATGTGCGTCTTCGGCAGGATCACCGCGAACTCCTCGCCGCCGTAGCGCGCGCAGATGTCCGGGTCGCGGATCGAGGCGCGAATGAGCGAGGACGCCTCGCGCAGGACGGCGTCGCCCGAGGGGTGCCCGAACCGGTCGTTCACTTCCTTGAAGTGATCGAGGTCGAGCATGATGAGCGACAGGTAGTCGCCGTAGCGCTGCGCGCGCCGGAACTCCTCGTGCAGCCGCTCGTCGAAGAAGCGCCGGTTCTTGAGCCCGGTGAGCGAGTCCGTGATCGACTGCTCCTCGAGCTTGCGCTGGACCTCGTGGAGCCGCTCCTGGAGCTGCTTGATGCGGAGCATCGCGGCGCAGCGAGCCAGGATCTCCGCCTCGGCGAAGGGCTTCGCGAGGAAGTCGTCCGCGCCGATGCGCAGGCCGGTGACCTTGGAGTCGAGGTCGGACTTCACCGAGAGGATGATCACGGGGATGAACTGGTCCTCGGGCCGCGCCTTCACGATGCGGAGCACCTCGAGGCCATCCATGTCCGGCAGGATCATGTCGAGGAGGACGAGGTCGGGCGGGTCGGTCCGTACCTTTCGGATCGCCTCCTTCCCGCCGGACGCACCGCTAACGACGTACCCCTCCCGCGCGAGCACCTGGGAGAGCCAGTCGAGCTGCATCCGGGAGTCGTCGACGACGAGGATCTTCGAGGGCGACGTCACGAAGACACGAACATAGCCGAGAAGGGTCGCGCGCCGAAACTCGCGGCCCGTGCCTCGGCGCACCCGCGCGCAGGGAGCCAGGAAGGACGGGCTCCGGCGCTTCCACCGCGACTTCGGCGGGGCCGCGCTCTTCGGATACGCACGCCCGCCGAACGCTCGCTCGCCCGCCTCCCGCCCGGAGCCTGTCACGTGGCCTGGGGCATCCATACCCGTGGGTCGTGCCACCCCGCGCCCGTGCCGTCGACCAGCCGCACATCCTCGCCGCCGCGCTCGCCCGCGCCCGGGCCAGCGCGCCCGAGGGGGTCGCCGTCTTCGACCTCGACTCGACGCTCCTCGACAACCGGCCGCGTCAGGCGCGGATCCTCCAGGACTACGGGCGCGTTGCCGGCCTCCCGGCGCTCGTCGCCACCCGCCCCGAGCACTTCCAGGGATGGGATCTCGACGCCACGCTCCGCGCCACTGGGCTCCCGGACGCGCTCGTGCGCGCCCATCGATCCCGCGTGCGGCGGTTCTGGGAGGAGCGCTTCTTCACGAGCGATCTCTGCCGCCTCGATGTGCCGGTCGCCGGCGCGCCCGCGTTCGTCCGCGCGGTGCGACGCGCGGGAACGCGGATCGCCTACGTCACCGGCCGCCCGGAGGCGATGGAGGAGGGAACGCTCGAGGTGCTCGGCCGGCATGACTTCCCCCTCCCCGGCGGCGAGACGACCTGGCTCTTCTTGAAGCCGGGGACCGCGCTCCGCGACGACGCCTGGAAGGCGATCGCCCGCGACGCCGTGGATGCGCTCGGTCCGGTCGCGCTCGTCTTCGAGAACGAGCCCGCGCACGTGAACGCCTATGCGCGCGCCTGGCGGCGGGCGCTGGTCGTCCACCTCGACACGGATCACAGCGGGCGGCCCATCGAGGTCGACCGCGGGATCCCGTCGGTCGCGGACCTGCGCGTCGCTCCGGCGGCGACGTGGGTCAACGCCTCCGCGGCGGACGCCACAGCGGAACTCCGGTAGAGGGGTCGGCGAGCCGCTCGAGATCGCCGTCGTCGTAGACGTCGATCGCGAACTCGACGTACACCGCCTGCGCCCGCACGAGGAACCCGGCGGTCAGTCGGGGGGGCGCCTGCGCACGCCAATCAACGGCGAGCACCGCCCACAGGCGGACGTCGGGGGTGCCGCCCTCGAGCGACACGTTCCCCTGCAGGGAGACGAGCTCCGCCGGGCCCGCCAGCTCGCCGGCGGGGACGTACCCGCGGCGGGCGCCGTCGTACGCGGCGAGCTCCGCCTCCTCGATCGCCCCCTGCGCGCGGACGAAGCCGGCGTCGATGTTCTCGAACCGCGCGAGCGCCCGGAGCGCGGCGACCACCTCCTCGCCGCGCTCGATCCGCCCCATCACGCAGCGCGTCGCCCTGCTCTCGCCCGAGATCAAAGGAGCCTCTCCACGACGTCCTCCGGCACGAGCGGCGCGAGGCCGCCCCCGCCGAGGATGTTGACGATGGGCGACGCGGCCGCGCGCACGACCGACCCGTCCGGCCGCGACGGCCCCAGGCCGCAGTAGGTGGAGAGGTCGCGGTAGAGATCGCCGCGGAGGACGCCCTCCGGAGCGATCCGGGTCGCCGGCCGGCGCACCGCGAAGATGCGCTCCTGCGCGACGAACCCGCCCCCGCGCGAATCGGCGAGCGCGCTCTCCACCGCGCGCGCCCAGGCGTCCGGCGCGGTCTCCGCGCCGAGCTGGACGCTCTTCCCCCCGTAGTCCCAGCTCCGCTTCAAGACGAAGCGCTCGCGCTCCGCGACGACGCGCGGCGCCATCGCGGCGTCGAGCCGCCGAGTGAAGGGGAGCCGCGCCGCCGCCTCCCGCTCGCGCGCGTCCAGCCCCGCGCGCGCGGCGAGCGCGGCGTCCTCCGCGCACTCGGAGAGGCGCGCGAAGAGCGCCTTCGCCTCGAGCAGCCCGTTCACCGGGTTCGCGAGGACGAAGCGGGCGGGATCGCGCAGCGCCCGCGCGAAGGGGGCCGCCGGATCCACGCGGTGCGCCCAGACGTGCCGGTAGAGGACGTCCCACCGCTCGGGCTCGCACGCGTCCGGGACGAGGTTCTCCGCAGCGTGCCCCATCTGCCGGAAGTGGCCGGCGAGCCGGCGCAGCTCGCCGATCTGGGCGTCGCCCTCTCGCGCGACGAGCGCGATCGAGGGGCGCTCGCGCGTGCCGCCCCGCGCCCGGTAGAACGCGACGAGCGCGTCGCGCAGCCGCTCCATGTGGCTCCCGCAGCGCGCGAGGAGCGCCCGCTCCGCTCGCGGCGCGAGCCCGCGCTCCCGCGCGGCGGCCGCGATCCAGGAGAACGCGGCGAGGTCGGCGTAGCCGGGCATGGCCGGGATGGTGGCGTTGAGCTCGAGGGCGCGCGGAGCGCCGCCGCCCTCCGGGACGAGGAAGTCGACCCGCGCGACGAGGACTGGAAGCGGAGCGTCGAAGAGCCGGGCCATCGCCTCGGCCTCGAGCCCGGCGAAGGGCTCCAGCAGCGCTGCGCGATCTCGCGCGTCGCCCGCCGCGAGGAGCGCGCGCGCGAGCTTCACCGCGCCCGAGAGGATCGCCTCCGCCTCGCGGGCCGCCCCGGCGAGCGCCGCGCGCGAGAGGATCTCCGGCTCGGCGAGGAGCGGGATGGGCGCGACGGTCCCGTCCGGCCGGAGCACGGTCATCCCGCCGGCCCACGCCCGCTCCGCCGCCGCGCGGCCGACGCGCACGAGGGCTTCTCCCTGGAACGGCGGCATCATTCTCCAGCGGGGGGACACTCGGGCTTCGCCCTCGCGCCCCCCCGAACCCCCCGCTTGCTCCGGCGGAGCCTCATCCGGCTCCGCCTGCGCTCGCCTTCGCCTCACCGGGCGTTGTGCCCGACCGACCCCTCCGATAGTGTCCGGACCGTGAAGATCTACACGAAGACGGGCGATCGCGGAGAGACCGGCCTCTTCGGGGGTCCGCGCGTTCGCAAGAGCGACGCCCGGGTCGAGGCGTACGGCGACGTGGACGAGCTGAACGCCGCCATCGGCGTGGCGCGCGCGCTCGTCGAGGATCCGGAGATCGACGCGGAGCTCGGCAAGATCCAGGCGGAGCTGTTCTGCGTCGGCGCGGAGCTCGCGACGCCCCACGGCGCGAAGGCGCGCTCGGCGATCCCGCCGGTCGATCCCGGCTGGACGGCGCGCCTCGAGCGAGCCATCGACGCCTGGCAGCCCGAGCTTCCGGCCCTCACGCGGTTCGTCCTCCCCGGCGGGACGCGCACTGCCGCCGCCCTGCACCTCGCGCGCACCGTCTGCCGCCGCGCGGAGCGGCGCGCCGTCCTCCTCGCCGCCGACGCGGAGGTGGAGCCCGCCGTCCTCGCCTACCTGAACCGGCTGTCGGACTTCCTCTTCGTCGCGGCGCGCCTCGCGAACAGGCGGGCGCAGCGCGACGAGCCGCTCTGGGATCCGTCGCGCGGGAGCGCCGGCTAGCCATGCCTGCCCTGCCCGTCGCGCTCGTCACCGGGGCGGGCGTCCGCGTCGGGAACGCGATCGCGCGGGACCTCGCGCGCCACGGCTGGCGGGTCGCCGCCCACTACCGCACCCACCGCCCCCGCGGCTTTCCCGCCGCGCTCCAGGCGGACCTCGCCCTCCCCGACGGACCGGCACGCCTCGCGGCCGCCTTTCGCGCGCGCTTCTCCCGCCTCGATCTGCTCGTGAACGGCGCCGCCGCCTTCGACGCGCTACCCGTGGAGGAGACCGACGCCGCCGCGTTCGACGCGCAGATGAACCTGAACGCGCGCGGGCCGCTCCTCCTCGTGAAGGCGCTCCTGCCCTTGCTCCGTCGGTCGAAGGGCACGGTCGTGAACGTCGCGGACGTGGGCGGCGGGCTCGTCCCCTGGCGCGGATACGCCGCCTACGCGGCCTCGAAGGCGGCGCTCGTCCGCCTGACCGAGTGCCTCGCGCTCGACCTCGCTCCGGACGTGCGGGTGAACGCGGTCGCGCCCGGGAGCGTGCTGTTCCCGGACGCATACCCTGCGGCGCTCCGCCGCAGCCTCATCGCCCGAATCCCCCTCCAAAGGGCGGGAGAGCCGCGCGACGTCTCGCGGGCGATCCGCTATCTCGCCGAGGCGTCGTTCGTCACCGGCGCGGTGCTGCCGATCGATGGCGGACGCCATCTCTCCGGAAGGGCTTAGGAAAAGTCGTCTGCCCGGGAGAGGTCCCCCCACACGCTTCGATTGAAGAGCCCCTGCCCCGCTGTTATGCTCCTTGCGCCTCGTCAATAGCGGGTAAGCCCGCACGGAGCCTAAATACACATGGACGCGATCGCCCAGCAGCCCTGCAGCCCGCCCCCCGCCGACCTCGCCACCGACGTCCCGGTCGTCCTCACCGCGAAGGCGGTGGAGATGGTGAAGGACGCGATGCAGCGCGAGGGGCTCGCCGGGTACGGCATCCGCGTCGGCGTGATGGGTGGCGGCTGCGCCGGCTTCCAGTACTCGATGGACTTCGAGAAGGACGCGCGCGACGGCGATCTCACGTTCGAGCAGGAAGGCATCAAGGTCTACGTGGACCCGATGAGCTCGATGTACCTGCAGGGCGTCACCGTCGACTACGTCGTCGGCCTCCAGGGCGCCGGGTTCAAGTTCAACAACCCGAGCGCGCGCACCACCTGCGGCTGCGGGTCGTCGTTCTCGTACTGACGGCGTCTCGCGCTCTTCGCGCTCGGCAGCCCTCCACGTCCGGGTGCGGCGCGCGGAGAGCGCGTCAGCCCATCGACACGACGCCGATGACGTTCTGGCCGGCGTCGACGTGGAGCACCTCGCCCGTCACGTTCTTCGCGAGGTCCGAGCAGAGGTAGAGCGCGGCGCGCGCGACGTCGTCGTGATCGATGTTCCGCCGGAGCGGCGTGCGGTCGGCGTTCTCGGAGAGCATCGTCCGCATCCCCTTGATGCCCGCCGCGGCGAGGGTCCGCACCGGCCCGGCGCTGATGGCGTTCACGCGGATCCCGTCGAGCCCGAGGTCGTCCGCGAGGTAGCGCGTCGCGCACTCGAGGGCGGCCTTCGCGACCCCCATCACGTTGTAGTTCCGGACCACCTTCTCCGCGCCGTAGTAGGTGAGCGACACCACGCTCGAACCGGCCGGCATCATCGGCTTGAACGCGCGCGCGAGCCCGACGAGCGAGTAGGCCGAGACGTCGAGCGTGATCCGCCACGCGTCGCGCGTGGTCACGTCGGTGAACCGGCCGTCGAGCGCCTCGCGCGGCGCGTAGCCGATGGAGTGCACGAGCACGTCCACGCGATCCCAGATCTTGCGGATCTCGTGCGCCGTGGCGTCGATGTCCTCGTCCTTCGCGACGTCGCAGTCGAGGATCGCCTTCGCGCCGAGGCTCTCCGCGAGCGGGCGGACCCGCTTCTCCATGCCCTCGCCGGGATAGGTGAAGGCGAGCTCCGCGCCCTCGGCGTGGAACGCCTGCGCGATCGCCCACGCCAGCGAGCGATCGTTCGCGACGCCCGTGATGAGCGCGCGCTTCCCGCGCATGAGGCCCCCGAGGGAGAGCCGGACGTCGTCCGTCTCCATCTTGGCCCGGGTGATCTCGACGTCCTTTGGTTCGATGGGACTCATCTCGTTCCTCGAGCGCGGACCGCCTCGAGCGCCTGCCCGAGCTCGTTCCGCGCGTGCATGTCGTTCACCCGGGTCGCGGCGGCGATCCCGTCCTCGTACGCCTTCGCCGCGTCGGAGTCGCGGCCGAGCGCCTCGAGCGTCTGCCCCAGCATCAGGTAGGCCGGGACGTAGTCGGGCTTCCTCCGCCGAAGCTCCCCGAACTCGGCCGCGGCCTCGCCGGGGCGCCCCGCCCCCCTGAGCGCCATCGCGAGCGAGTAGCGCGCGAAGGCGTCATCCGGACTCCTCGCCACGAACGCGCGAAAAGCCTCGATCCGCTGCTCGGAGTTCACGGGGGCGATGTTTCTACCCGAATCGCACCTGGCGTGCCAGCCCTTGGCCCGCTGCGACGGCGCTCCGCGTTACATTGGCGGGTGAGATGGCCGGAACGGTCCTGCACAGCTGCACGGGTGCCCTCCTCGCGGGCGGCCGTGCCACGAGGATGGGCGGCGCGCCGAAGGGGCTCCTGCGCGTGAACGGCGAGGCGATCGCGGCGCGCTCCGTGTCGCTCTTCCTGCGGCTCTTCGGAAGGGCGATCGTGGTCGCGAACGACCCCGTCGCGTACGCCGCGCTGGGCGTGCCGGTCCTCCCGGACGTCCATCGCGGACGTGGTGCGCCCGGCGGGCTGCACGCGGCGCTCGCCGCCACAGACACGCCGTGGATCTTCGCGGCGGGCTGCGACATGCCCTTCCTCGACGAGCGGCTCATCGCGTTCCTCGCCGCGCAGCGGGAGGGGACGGACGCGGTGATCGTCCGCGCCGGCGGTCGGCTCGAGCCGCTGCACGCGTTCTGGTCGAGGGCGTGTCTCCCCGCGCTCGAGCGGCTCCTCGCGGCCGGTGAGCCGTCCCTCCGCGATCTCGCAGCAGCCGTGGACGCGCGCATCGTGGAGGAGGCGGAGTGGCGCGCGGTCGATCCGTCCGGGCGATCGCTCGAGAACGCCAATACGCCGGAGGACGCGGCGCGGCTCGGGCTCCTGTGAGCGTCACCAGCTGTAGCCGAGCCCCGCCTTCAGGTACGGGCCGAACTCGCCGCCGACGAAGCTCGCGAAGTCGTCGTTCTTGCTGTCGCCCGCGACGCGCCCGCCGAGGCCCGCCGCGAGGAGTCCGGTGATGCCGTTCGTCGCGATGAAGTTGTAGCCCACCTCGCCGGAGAGGCCGAGCCGCGCGAAGGTCGTGCTCCCCTGGAACCTCTCGCGGCCCGCCGCGAGCTCGGCGCGCGGCCCGATTCGCAACCCCTCGTTGTTGTGGCCGATGATGAACAGGTCGACGCCGCCCATCGCGCCGAAGGTGGAGGCGGTCCCGTTCGTCGCGTCGGTGTTCGAGTACCGCGCGCCCGCCACCCACGAGAACTTCGGCGCGTCCCTGATCGCCCCGTACAGCTCGGCGTTCACGCCGAGGCCGTTGAACCAGCCGAACGGGTTCGTGACGAGAGTGTAGCCGACGGGCCCGCTCTGCCGCATCCCGATGCCCTTCGAGCGCTTGCGGGGATCCGTCAGCTCGGACGCGGCCTGCTCGAACGCGGCCTTGACGCCCTGCCCCGGCTGCACCTGCCCGGTCGCCTGGCCGGGCTGCACGCGCCCTTCCGCGATCTGGCGCAGCTGCTCGCGCGCCGCGGCCTGCGCCTGGAGCTGCTTCTCGGCGTCGATCCGCTCGTCCGCGCGGCCCCCCATGAGGTTTCCGCACGCGTCCTTGAGCGCGCGGATCGCCTTCTCTCCCTCCGGCATCCGGCCGTGAAGGAGATCGACGCACGCGCGATCGAACGCGTCGCTCTTCGGCCCGAGCGCCTGCGTGTCCTGCTGCGTCGCCGGATCGACCGCACCTCCGTCCTGCGTCGCCCGATCGACCGCACCTCCGTCCTGCGTCGCTCGATCGACCGCACCTCCGTCCTGCGTCGCTCGATCGACCGCTGCTCCTCCGTCCTGCGTCGCCCGATCGACCGTTGCTCCGTCCTGCACCTCCGCCTGCGGCTCCGCGCGCGCCGTTCCACAGGCGAGCAGGATCGCTGCCAACACCGCGCCCTTTCGCATGAGCCCCCTCCCCGGACGATCTCACCCGAAGGCTGCGCACCTCCTCCACGGGGCGCACCACGCGGGAGTCCCTCGGACGGCGGATTCGCCAGGCCGATCAGGGGGCGAGGAAGCGGCCGACGGCGAACCCGAGCAGGCCCGCGACGAGGCAGCCGGTCACCGTGAGCGCCACGTTCGCGGCGGCGAGTCCCAGGCTTCCCTGGTCGACGAGCGCGAGCGTCTCGGTGTTGAACGACGAGTAGGTCGTGAAGCCGCCGAGAACGCCCGCGCCGAGGAAGAGGCGCACCTCGGGAGAGAGCCGGCTCCCGGGGAGGACGAAGAGCGCCGCGAGCACGAACGAGCCGGTCGCATTGACGAGGATCGTGCCGCGCGGGAAGTCGGCCCCGAGGACCCGCGCCGCCCAGGTCGAGACGAGATAGCGCGCGCCCGAGCCGAGCGCGCCGCCCGCGCAGACGAGGAGGAGCCGCAGCACCGATCCCCGTTTACCCCGCGGCGCGCTCCGCGGGCAACCGCGATCGCGCCCGTCGGTGGCGCCCGCGATCGATCGCGCTCCGCCGCGGCGATCCCTCGCGCGCTGGCGCGGTCCCGTGGCCAGCTTGCGATCATGAGCCTGGGTCGGAGGCGATGGGCGCTCGCACGAGGATACATCCCCGCGGGGGAGCCACGGGCGCAGCACGACCGCGTTCCCGCTCGACCCGTGAGGACGGACGCTCCGCCGTGACGCCGGATCGCGCCGCTGCCTCGAAGGTGATCGTGGTCGGGGCTGGCGCCGCGGGGCTCGCTGCCGCCGACGCGCTCCGGCGCGCGGGCGCCGCGGTCGTCATCGTAGAGGCGCGTGATCGGATCGGCGGCAGGGTCGACTCGCGGATCGATCCGTCGCTCGGCATCGCGGTGGAGCGCGGCGCCGAGTTCGTGCACGGGCGCCCGCCACGGATCACCGCGCTCGCGCGACGATCGGGTGCGCCGGTGCGGGCAGTGCCGGAGCGGCACGTTGCGCGCCGCGGCGGGCGGCAGCAGCCGGTCGACGGGGCGTTCGAGGAGGCGCAGCGGCTCCTCTCGCTGGGCCAGCGAGATGACGAGACCTTCGAGGCGGCCCTCGCGCGCAATGGCGGCCCGCGGCGTCTCGGCGCCGGCACGGTGGAGCTGGCGCGCGAGTTCGTGCGCGGCTTCTACCTCGCCGACCCCGCCACCGCCTCCGCCGGCGCGCTCAGGCGGATGACGGAGGGGCTCGGCGAGACCGGCGGCGCGACGCCCCACCGCGTCGTGGGCGGGTACGCCCGGCTCCTCGCACCGCTTGCGCGCGGGCTTCGCGCCCGCGGCGCGATCCGGCTCTCGTGCCCCGTCGAGGAGATCCGCTGGCGTCCGGGCGCGGTGGAGGTCCGGGTGCGCGGCGCGGCGGGCGGGCCGCTCCCGCCACTCCGTGCGGCGCGCGTCATCGTGACGGCGCCGCTCGGGGTGCTCCAGGCCGGCGCGCTCCGGTTCCGTCCCTCGCTCCCCGGGCTCGCCCGCGCCGCGGCGGCGCTCGAGATGGGCCCGATCGTGAAGGTGATCCTCCGCTTCCGGAGCGGAGCCTGGCCGCCGCGCGGCACGGGACGGCTCTCGTTCCTCCACGTGCCGGGCGCGCCCGTCCCGGTGTTCTGGACGCTCGCGCCGCTCTCCGCTCCCGCGCTCGTCGGCTGGGCGGGAGGACCGCACGCGCGCGCCCTCGCCGGGCGGAGCGAACGCGCGGTCGCGGCCGCTGCGGTCCGCTCGGTCGCGCGCGGGCTCGCGCTCTCGCCGGCCGCGGTCGAGGATGCGCTCGACGCCGTCGACGCGATCGACTGGACCGCCGACCCGTGGGCGCGCGGCGGCTACGCCGTGTTCCCGGCGGGGTCCGCCGGGGCGAGCGAGGCGCTCGCGCGGCCCGTCGCGGGGACGCTCTTCTTCGCGGGAGAGGCCACCGCGGATCCTGCCGGCGCGGGAACGGTCGAGGGAGCGCTCGCGTCGGGCGAGCGCGCCGCGCGCGAGGCGCTCGACTCGCTCCGGTGATTCACCGTTCCGGGCGTTCGCGCAGCGTGCGGCCGCGACGGACTACATCGCGATCTCGTAGCCCATCTTCTTCGCGCGCTTGTGCATGAGGCGCGGGAGCACCGCGTAGAACGACCGCGGGATGAGCCGCTTCACCCGCCAGACCCAGCGTCCGTCCGCGTGCGTGAGCGCATAGAGCTTCCCTGCCTCGGCGGACGCGAGGGCGAGGCGGGCCACGCCGTCGGCCTGCACGGGGCTGTCCGCCATCAGCGTCTCCATGACCTGGACGAGGGCGGGATCCGCCGTGACGCGCCCTTTCTGCTGGATGCCGCTCCGGAAGAAGCCGGGACAGAGCACCGTCACGGTTACCCCGTCCTGGGCGAGCTCGCCGTGGAGCGCCTCCGACAGGGCCACGACGCCGTACTTGCTGACGCAGTACGGCGCCCACCAGGGAAACGACACGAGCCCCGCGCTCGATGCGACGTTCACGATGTGGCCGGAGCGCTGCCTCCGCATGCGCGGGGCGAACACGTGGCAGCCGTGGATCACGCCCCACAGGTTCACGCCCAGCACCCACTGCCAGTCGGCCATCGGGATGTCCCCGACGCGCCCGCCGGCCACCACGCCGGCGTTGTTCACGAGGACGTCCACCCCCCCGAGCAGCCGCTCCGCCTCGGCGGCGAGCCGCTCCACGTCATCGAGCTTCGAGACGTCGCAACGTACCGCGTGCACTGCCGGGGGCGTCGCGTTGCGGACCTCCTCGGTCACTCTGTGCAGCGTCTCGTCGAGACCGGCGGCATCGACGTCGCTCGCCACGATCCGGGAGCCGCGCCTCGCGAGCTCGAGGCAGAACTCACGCCCGAGGCCGCTCGCGGCGCCGGTGACGACCGCACGGGGAAACGCAGGGAAGGGCATGGGGGGACACTAAGCCGCGGGGGCTCCCCCAGCAGCCGGGCGACCGGTGACGACCCAAGCGGCATTCGCGGAGCTGCCTACGGGGTCGCCGCCCCTGCCGAGCGCCCGCCTCGCGCTACGCCGCGAGCGCCCGATCGAGGTCGGCGATGATGTCGGCCGCGTCCTCGACGCCGATCGCGAAGCGGACCAGGTTGTCCTTGATGCCGAGCTCCAGCCGCTCCTCCGTCGTCTTCTCGAAGTACGACATGAGCGCGGGCTGCTCGATGAGGCTGTCGACGCCGCCCAGGCTCGGCGCGATGTACGGGATCTCCATCGCGTCGACGAAGCGGCTCGCGTCCTCGAGCGCGCCCCGGACCTCGAAGCTGACCACCCCGCCGTACCCGCTCATCTGCCTCCGTGCCACCTCGTGATCCGGGTGTGAGGCGAGGCCCGGATACCAGACGCGCTCGATCCTGGGGTGCTCCTCGAGGTGGCGAGCCACCGCGAGCGCGGTCTCGTTCTGCTGCCGGACGCGAAGCCCCAGCGTCTTCAGGCCGCGCTCGAGCAGGTAGGCGTTCTGGGGATCGACGATGCCGCCGAGGACGCCTCGCGCGTCACGCAGGGCCGCGACGCGAGCCTTGCTGCCGACCACGACCCCGGCGAGGAGGTCGTGATGTCCGCCCAGGTACTTCGTCGCGCTGTGGATCACGTAGTCGACGCCGTACTCCAGCGGCCGCTGGTTGAGCGGCGTGCCGAACGTGCTGTCGATCATCGTCTGGACGCGGTGGCGCTTCGCGATCTCGGCGAGGCGCTCGAGATCCACGCAGCGCAGGTACGGATTGGTCGGGCTCTCCGAGATGACGAACCGCGTCTTCCTCGGCTGGATTGCGGCCTCGAGCGCCGCGTAGTCGCCCATCGGCACGACGGTCGTCTCGATCCCGAGCCGCTTCAGGAAGATCAGGCAGAACTGACGGGTGCGCCGGTAGCAGTCGTCGGTCATGACGAGGTGCGCGCCGGTCGGCAGGCTCGCCAGCAGCAGCGTCGTGATCGCGGCCATGCCCGAGGAGAAGAGCACCGCATCGTCGGCGCGCTCCAGCGCGGCGACCTTGCGCTCGACGGACTGTACGGTGGGATTCCCGTACCGCCCGTAGTCCTCGCGGCCCTCGATGCTCGCCCCGAGGCTCCGCTGCTGCATGAAGTTCACCAGATCGGCGGTGTCGGCGAACGCATACGTCGCCGTCTGGATGATCGGCATCGGGATCGCCTGGTGAGCCCGCGCCCGGGTGTCGCCCCCATGGACGGACAGCGTGTTCGGGCCGGGACGGGGCGGTGCGCTCGCGCCGCCCGCGTCGGCCGCTCGCGCGGCGGGTGGCGACGTGGGATCTGGAGGTGTCTTGCTCATGGGGCTCTCATATCCTTCGGCTTCGAGGGAGGCTCACCGCCGTGTACGCGCCGGCTGCACGTCACCCGCGCGGGCTGCGAGTGCCTCCTCGATCTTCTCCAGGGTGGGCGGCTTGGCGAGGTGGACGTCGAACCCGGCCTCCCTGGACCGGACGACGTCCTCGGGGCCGGCGTAGCCGGTGAGCGCGACGAGCCTCGTCGCGCGCAGCGCGGGGTCGGCCCGCATGGTCCGCGCCACCTCGTAACCGTCCATCCCGGGCAGGCCGATGTCGCACAGGACCACGTCCGGTCTGAAGGCCCGCGCCTTCGCGATCCCGTCGGCACCGGAGAAGGCCACCTCCACGGTGTGCTCGCCGAGCTCGAGCGCCTCGCGCAAGCTCTCCGCCGCGTCGACGTTGTCCTCGATGACGAGGACGCGCAGAGGACCGCCGGCGGCCGGGCCGGGCAGCGGAGCGGAGGGGGGAAGCTCCGCGCTCTCGAGCGGAAGGCGCACGGTGAACTCGGCGCCCTTGCCCAGCCCCTCGCTCTCGACGCTCACCGTGCCGCCGTGCATCTCGACGAGCCCCTTGACGAGGGCGAGCCCGAGCCCGAGGCCACCCTTGCTGCGGTCGAGCGTGCTGTCCGCCTGCGCGAACGGCTCGAAGACGCGGGGCAGCATCTCCGGCGCGATGCCCACGCCGGTGTCGCGCACGCGTACGATCGCTTGCCCGACCTCCTCGTTCGCCTCGACGGAGACCGCGGCTTCGCCACCGGGCTGCGTGAACTTCGCGGAGTTGTGGAGCAGGTTCCCGATCACCTGGGCGATCCGCGTCCGGTCGCCGTCGATCCAGAGCGGGACCTCGGGCACGGACACCTGGAGCTCGACACCGTTCTGTTCGAACAACCACCGGTTATCCTCGACGGCGCGGTGCACGACGTCATGGAGGTCCAGCCGCTCGCGCCGGAGCTGGATCTTGCCGCGCGAGATGCGCGTCACGTCGAGCAGATCGTCCACGAGCCGCGTCAGGTGCACGACCTGGCGTTCGATCACGGCCTGTGCGTGCTTCGCCTGCTCACCACCGGGCGCAGCGCGGTCGAGGATGTAGAGGCTGTTGCGGATCGGGGCGAGCGGGTTGCGGAGCTCGTGGGAGAGCATCGCTAGGAACTGGCTCTTGCCCCGGTCGGCCTCCTCGAGCGAGATGCGCGCCTCCACGTGCTGCAGCGCGAGCGACGCGATGGTGGCGAGCTGCCGCAGGAGCGACTCGTCCTCCTCGCTGAACTCGCCCTGTTCCTTGTCCGTGACGAGGAGCAGCCCGCTGGTCCGCCCCTGGCGGTCCACCAACCGCACTCCGAGCAGGCCCCGCAGCGGGACGTGCTCCCCGGAGAGGCCCCACCAGCTCGGGTGGTCGCGCAGCTCGGCGTCCGTCAGGCGGATCGCGTCCGCCGTCTCGACGAGCTCCATGTGCACCCCGCCCTTCTCGACGAGGAACATGTTGCCCGGCGGGCAGGCGGGCGCGCCTGGCGCCCGCGCCGAGCCGCCGACCATGAACCGGCCGCTCACGTAGCCGTGACCGCAGGTGGCGTTGCGCGCGCCGGTGAGCGCGAGCGCGGCCTCGGAGACGGCCTGGAGCATGCCCTCGAGATCGGTCTCGCGCACGACGCGCAGCGAGGCCTCGGCGAGCCGGCTCAGACCGAACCGCGAGCGCTTCAGCTCCTCCTCGCTGCGCTTGCGCTCGGTGATGTTGTCGAACACCGCAATGAAGTGGTCCTTCTCGGGACTGTAGACCGCGACCGAGAGCCAGATGCCCAGGCCGTCGAGGTAGGCCTCGAATTTCTCCGGCTGGCCAGTCGAGGCGACCCTGCCGTAGATCTCGAACAGCTCTGGGTTCGACTCCCTCATCCCTGGGACGACCTCGGTCACCTTCTTGTCGACGACGTCCTTCAGCCCGGTGAGCCTGGTGAACGAGTCGTTGACCTCGAGATAGAGGAAGTCGTTCGGGCGGCCGCGGTCGTCGAAGAGTATCCTGCAGTAAGCAAACCCGCCCAGCATGTTGTGGAACAAGAGCCGATATCTGGCCTCGCTCTCGCGCAGCGCCTCCTCGGCCCGCTTGCGCTCCGAGATGTCGGTGAGGAACGAGCGGTATTGGATGACGTCGCCCTTGCTGTCGAGCACCGGCTGGACGAAGAGCTCGACCGGAACGCGCGAGCCATCCTTGCGGATGTACTCCTTCTCGTACCGCGCGGTCTCTCCCGTGCGACTTGCCTTCCCCAGGATCTCCACTTCTCGCTCGCGCCACTCCGGCGGGGTGAGGTCCGTGGTCCAGGTGAGGCGCCGCTGCTCGAGCTCCTCGCGGGAGTAACCGGTCAGCTCGGCGAAGGAGCGGTTGAAGAGCAGCAGGCGGCCGTCAGGAGCGCCGACACCGAAAGCTGTGGTCGCGTTTTCGATCACCTCCGCAAGGAAGCGCTCTTGCTGGGTGGTCTGGCGCAGCGCCTCCTCGGAACGCTTGCGCTCGGTGATGTCCTGTCCGTAGACATTGACCTCCGCGCCAATGGGGCTGAGGTTGAACGAGAAGAACCGACCACCACACTGGAGCTCCTTCGACACGCGGCGACGATCGGCAAGCGCCTCCCGAGCCGCCTCGGCGATCGCCTCCGGCGCCGGCCGGCCCTGCTCCAGTCCGAGCTCGCCAAGCGCAGACCGCGCCCCGTCGTTGAAGTAGAGGAGCGTCAGATCGCCAGAGAGGCGAAGGACGGGGTCCGGGTTCTCCTCGGGGAACCGCGCCAGCCAGGTGGCCCGCTCTCGCGCCGCGCGCAGCTCCTCCTCTGCCCGCTTTCGCTCGGTGAAGTCGCGCGTGACCTTGCCGAATCCCCGCAAGCGACCCGCCTCGTCGCGGAGCGCGGTGATGACGACGTTCGCCCAGAACCGTGAGCCGTCCTTGCGCACCCGCCAGCCTTCGTCCTCGAAGCGACCCTCCGCCGCGGCGACCTCGAGCTCCTGGCTGGGCTTGCCCGCGCGGACGTCCTCCTCCGGGTAGAAGCGGGCGAAGCTCTGGCCGATGATCTCCTCGGCGCGGTAGCCCTTGAGCCGCTCGGCGCCGGAGTTCCAGGTGGCGACGGTGCCGTCGAGGGCGAGCATGAAGATGGCGTAGTCCTTCACGCCCTCGATGAGCAGGCGGAAGCGCTCCTCGCTCTGGCGCAGCGCTTCCTCGGCGCGCTTGAGCTCGGAGATGTCGACGAACGTGATGACGACGCCGCCGATGACGTTCTCGACGGTCCTGTACGGAAAGATGCGCAGGATGAACCAGGCCGTACCCTCGGCAGCACGGACCTGCCGCTCGGTCGGCTTCAGGCTACGCAGCACCTCGCGAGCGGCGGCGACGAGATCCTGGCCGTCGAAGCGAGGCGCGAAGTCGCCGAGCGGCCGGCCGACATCGCCCGCGATGAGGTGAAACAGCTCGGTGGCGGAGGGCGTGAACCTCGCGATCCGGAGGTCGCCGTCGAGGAAGAGGGTGGCGATCTCCGTGCTCGCGAACAGGTTCTGAAGATCGCTGTTGGCGGTCCCGAGCTCCTCCACGTTGCGCTGCAGCTCGGTGTTGACCGTCTCGAGCTCCTCGTTCAGCGACTGGAGCTCCTCCTTCGAGGTCTGCATCTCCTCGTTCGCCGACTGCAGCTCCTCGTTCGTCGAGATGAGCTCCTCGTTCGCCGATCGAAGCTCCTCGTTCGCCGCCTCGGTGCTCTCGACGGCAGCCTTGAGATCGGCGCGGGTGGTGCGCAGCTCGGCCTCGATCTGCTCGAGCGCGGGCGGAACGAGGGCGCTGCTCGCCCCCTCGAGCCCCTCGACCTCGTCGAGGGAGCGCTCCTGCACCAGGACCGCGAACAGGGCGTCGGCGCCCGGAACCGGACGGACGGTGAGCCGAACGCGGTGCACGGCGTCCTCGAGCTCCACCGGGATGTTCTCGCGGATGATCCGCGCGCCGCTCGACGCGGCGGAGTGGAGCGCCATGCGCAGCTCGACGCGCAAGCTGTCGCGGACCGCGTCGAGGAGGTTCGTCGGCGGCGCGCCCGCGGGAGGCGCCAGGAAGCGGCCGATGCGTCCCGCCACGAACTGGATGACGCCGCGCTCGTTCACCACCGCGCACGGCGGCGCGTACTCGTCGAGGAGCATCCGCTCGATCGCCGAGGTGGCCTTCTGCTGGGGCCCAGGAGCGGCTGGCGACGCCTCGAAGGTTCGCGGGGCGCTGCGGGGGGAGATGGGAAAGTCCACCTGAGGACGGACGACGGTCTCCTTGCGACGGAAGATCCGGTGCTTCTTGTCCACCGTCTCGAACAGGTCGCCGTGGTTCACGAGCCCCTCGGCGGATCCGAGGAGGAGATATCCCCCCCGCCGGAGCGCGTAATGCAGCAGCGGGATGACCTTCTTCTGCAGGTCCGGCTCGAGATAGATGAGGAGGTTCCTGCACGAGATCAGGTCGAGCGCGGAGAAGGGCGGATCGCGGATGAGGCTGTGCACCGAGAAGATGCACATCTCGCGCAGCTCCTTCCCGACGTGCCAGCCCGTTCCGTCCCGGACGAAGAAGCGCTCGAGCCGCTCGGGAGAGACGTGCTCGTCGATCTCCGCAGAGTAGCGACCGGCGCGCGCCTCGCCGACCATCCCGGCATCGAGGTCGGTCGCGAAGATCTGGACGAAGCGCCGGGGGGTCTCCCTCGCGAGGTGCTCGTGGACGAGGATCGCGATCGAGTAAGCCTCCTCGCCCGAGGCGCACCCTGGCACCCAGATCCGGACGGGGACGTCGGCGGGCTTGCCCTCGAGGATCCGCGGCAGGATCTCCGTGTGCACCGTCTCGAACGTCCCCGGGTCGCGGAAGAACTGCGTGACCCCGATGAGCAGGTCCTTCAGGAGGCGCTGGGGCTCGCCAGGATCCCGCTCCAGGATCTGCAGGTAGTCGGAGGCGGACAGGGCTTGCCGGACGTGGACCCGCCGGCGGATGCGCCGCACCAGGGTGCCTTCCTTGTAGCCGCTGAAGTCGTGGCCGGTGCGCTGCCGGAGCAGCGTACAGATGTTCCCGAGCTGGGCGCCGATGTCCGCGTCCAGGGTGGCCCCGGCCGTGCGCCGCGCGCTCGCGAGATGGCGCGCGTGGGCCACGAGCGCCGCAGGCATCTGCTCGATCGCGAGGACCTCGTCCACGACTCCCGCCTCGATCGCCGTCTGCGGCATGCTGCCGTGCCTCGCGGTCCGTGGATCCTGGGCGATCCCGAACCCGCCGTGCTCCTTCACGGCGCGCAGACCCGACGTGCCGTCGCTGCCGGCGCCCGAGAGCAGGACGCCCATCGCGTCCTCGCCTCGATCGGCCGCGAGCGAGCGGAGGAACGCGTCGATGCGCGTGGGCGAGGTCTCTCCGGATGAGGGGGCGACCCGCAGCGCGCCCTGCTCGACCGTCAGGTTCGTGTTCGGGGCGATGACGTAGACGTGATCCGGCTCCGGCCGTACGCCGTGCTCCGCCTGGGTGACGCGCATCCGCGTGCGCCGCCCGAGCATCTCGGTGAGGAGGCTCGGGTGTCGCCGCTCGAGGTGTTGCACCACCACGAAGGCGAGCCCGCTGTCGGCGGGCATGAGCGAGAAGAGCTTCTCGAGCGCGTCGAGCCCTCCGGCGGACGCGCCGATACCGACCACCACGGCGGGCGTGGCCGCCGAGGTGGTGACCGGCGCGCTCGGGCTCGATCCTGGGCGAGGCGCTCGAGACTTCTTCCGGGTCACGAAGCCCTTCCTCTCCGACCGTGCAGCCCGACGAGGCGCCTCGCGACGGCGAGGCCTGCCACCCCGCACAGCGCCCCCCAGACCGCTCCTGCGAGCACGTCCGTGGGCCAGTGCACGCCCACGACCACCCTGCTAAGCGCGACCGCCGCCGCGATGACGAAGGCGGCTGCGCCGGCGGCGCGCGAACGCGCGCGCGCGACGACGGCCATCGCGAAGAAGTTCGACGCGTGAAGGCTCGGGAGCGATCCGACGTCGCTCGCGGCTGCGAGCCAGCGAACGGACGCGGGCGGCAACGCGAAGCACGGGCGCATCCTGCCGATGAGCGGCCGGAGCACCTGCGCGCCGGCGAAGTCGCTCAGCGCGAGAGCGACCGCAAACGCGACCAGCAGACCGAGCCGCGTGCGCCCCTTGGCGGTGGCGAACGCGATGACGAGCGTCGCGCCGAAGATCACGCCAAACCACCTGGCGGAGAGGGTCACCGCGACGAGATCGAGCAGGCGCCCCCCGTCGGAGTTCAGGGCGCGGAAGACGGTCTCCTCGAGCGCGGTGTGGTGATCGATCGTCATGAAGCGGCCGGGCCTCCTCGAGCGGACCGACTCGCGAAGGTTACCAGAGCGGCCGACGGGACGTCCTCCAACTCGCGTCGGCTCCGGGAGGTTCAGGACGTGCGAGTGACGAGCTAGTCTCGGGCCTCCAGGACAGGATCGGCAGGGAGACGCCTGGGGGGCACCTTGACGAGGACGGGCTCAGACTCACGCCAGCGAGCCGCAGCAGCGACAGCGGGGCTTGCGGCGGCGGCGCTCTTCGGCGCGAGCGCGCCCCTCGCGAAGCTGCTCATCCCCGGCACGGGCCCTCTCGTCCTCGCCGGGCTCCTCTACCTCGGCGCCGGCGCCGGGTTGTCGGCGCTCGCTTCGCTGCGGCGCAAGGGGGCCGAGGCGCCGCTCCGGGCGGCCGACGCTCCGACGCTCACCGGAATGATCGTCGCCGGAGGACTCGCCGGGCCGGTGCTCCTCGTCGTCGGCCTCTCGCGCCTCTCGGGCGTCTCTGCCTCGCTGCTCCTCAACCTCGAGGCCCCGCTCACGATCGCGCTCGCCGTCCTCGCGTTCGGGGATCACCTGTCGCGAGGCGAGGGACTCGGCGCCGGTGCCGTCGTGGCGGGCGCCGCAGCGCTCGCGTGGGCACCCGGCGCCATGCGCCTCGACGCGGTCGGCGTCGCCGCCCTCGCCGGAGCCTGCGCTGCCTGGGCGCTCGACAACAACCTGAGCCAGCGGCTCGCGCTCCGAGATCCGGTTGCCGTCGCGAGGGTGAAGACCCTTGCGGCCGGCCTCGTGAACACCGCCCTCGGGCTCGCGCTCGGCGAGCAGGTGCCGGCCGCCCGCCATGCAGCGGCCGCGCTCGCCGTGGGGTTCGGCGGCTACGGGGTCAGCATCGTCCTGCACCTGCTCGCGGTACGTCGAATGGGCGCGGCCCGTCAGGCGGCGATCTTCGCGACGGCTCCCTTCATCGGCGCCCTGGTCGCCCTGCCCGTGCTCGGAGAGCGGCTCGGCGCGCGCGACCTCGTGGCAGGAGCCGTCATGGCCGCCGGGATCGCGGTCCTCCTGCGGATCCGCCACGACCACGAGCATGCGCACGAGGCGCTCGAGCACGAGCACGCGCACGTCCACGACGACCACCACCGCCACGAGCACGCAGGCGAGGTCGCCGAGCCCCACTCCCATCCGCACCGGCACGCGCCGCTCCTGCACGACCATCCCCACCTGCCGGACGTGCACCATCGTCACCCGCACTGAGGCTTCGCGCGGCGGGCTGTCCGGAGGACCGCTGTCGTGACGATGACCGGCGGGCATGGACGGAGATGGTCCCGGGAGGAACGCCGTGTCCCCCGGAAGAGTCGAACCCGGTCACGACGGGGACGTCGCCGGAGCGCCAAGAGGGGCTCATCGGCGCGACCGCGACTCGTGACGGTACCCGGGGACCTCGTTAAGTCTGCCGTGAGGCGCTCGATGGACACAGGCGACAAGGCGACGAGAATCGCGCAGGCGATGGGCGAGGGGCTGAACTGCCTCGGGGTCTTCCTGTGTGGACCTGCCCTCCGGAGGATGCGCGCCGAAGCTCCCCAGCTCCTCCGTCGATGGGAAACGGACTACGCGCCGACGTTCCGTGAGGCGGCGGCGGGGGTCCGTCGTAGCAACCGCGCCAAGCTCGACTCGGCGCTCAGCAGGATCTCCAGTGCAGCCATCACGGGCGTGGATCTCGACGCGCCCGAGCAGCTCGCGGCGCTTCGTCGAGCGATTCGCGAGGCGATCCTCGCGTTCGAGTTCCCGATGCCCGATCTCACGCCCGCCGAGGCAGCGATCTGCGAGCTCCACGGCTCCGCGTGCCCAATGCTCGAAGGCGCGTATCAGTAGACGAGCTCCGGGCACGCTTCGGGCGTCATGGACTCACCGCAGCGCCCCCGTCCCACTTCGCCGCCTCCACGTCGGCGCGAAGCGCGCTCGTGCGCGGCAGGCGAACGGTGAACGTCGTTCCGCGCTCGACGCTCGAGTGGACGGCGATCGAGCCGCCGTGGGCGCTCACGATCTGGTGGACGATGTAGAGGCCGAGTCCGAGTCCCCGCGCGTGCGAAGCATCCCTGGGCGGGGATCCGCGGGAGAAGGGCTCGAACATCACCGCCATCAGCTCCGGCGCGATCGGGGGCCCGTCGTTCGCCACCTCGAGCACGGCGTCCTCCCCGTCGCGCCCGACGGACACCCGGACGGGCCCGTCCTTCGCGCCGTGCTCGAGCGCGTTCGCGACGAGGTTCGACACCGCCTGTCCAATCCGCGCCGGGTCCCAGCTCCCGCGTCCGTCGGTTTCCAGCTCGAGCTCGATCGTCCGCCCCGGCTCCGCCGCGAGCAGCTCGTCCACGACGGCGCGACACACTTCGTGAAGGTCCGTCGCCACGGGCGAGATCGGCAGGCTCCCCTTGAAGCGGCTGTCGGTGAAGTCGAGGAGCGTCCCGATCATCTCGAGCATGCGCTGGCCGGCCCGTCCGATCTCCGCGAGGCTCTCGCGCGCGCTCTGCGGGACGTCCTCGCGCCGCAGGAGGAGCGAGGCCAGCGCGCGCACGGCGGCGAGAGGGTTCCGCAGGTCGTGGCCGAGGACGGCCATCACCTGTTCGCGGAAGACGAGCGCCTGTGCGAGCTGCTCCTGTGCTCGCTTCTGGTCGGTGATGTCCGTGGCGGCTCCGGTGAGACGCACGATCGCGCCCGCGGCGTCGCGCAGCGGCTCTTGCGAGACCAGCAGGTGGCGGGTCTCGCCTCGCGCGGAGATCCGGATCTCCTCGTGCACGCGCTCGCCGCCGTCGAGGACGGCGCGGTCCAGGGCGTTCACCCGGTCGGCCTCCTCGCGCGTGAGCAGGTCGACGTTGTTCTTCCCGAGCACCTCGTCCGCTCCGTAGCCGAGCGGCGGGTTGTAGACCCAGCGGTAGCGCCCCTCGATGTCCTGCTCGAACAGCGTGATGTTGGAGTGCGCCAGTGCGACGCGGAATCGTTCCTCCGTGTCCCTCAGCTGCCGGTGCACGCGCGCGTTCTCGACGATCTGCGCCGCCCGCCTCACGAGCTCCTCTGCGACGGCGACGTCCTCCTGCCCGTATCTCCGCCCCGACTCGGACGTCATCATGAACGCCATGGTCGCGAGCGAGCTCGGAAGCGTGACCGGTACGACGAGCATCGAGCAGACCTGGAGCTGCCGTGCGAGCTCGAGGTACTCGCCCTCGGTCTGCTCCCGCAGCATCTCTTCGGTGTAGTCGGGGATGAGCACCGGGCGTCTCGCCTGGACCGCCTGCGCGACCGGCAAGCGGCGGCGGGCCGCGTGATCGAGCGGGAAGCCACGAAGCGCTGCCGCGAGCGGAGCCCTGGAGGGCTCCCGGTGAGCGACCTCCATACGGCGGACCTCGCCCTCCTCGACGACGTCCACCACGCACCAGTCCGCCAGCTCGGGAATGGACAGCCGGGCGACCGCCGCGAGCACCCGCTCGTAATCCAGGGACGCGGCGAGAGCGCCCACCTTCGAGAGGAGCGACAATCGCGCAACGAACCTGCTGCAGCCCTGATCGCCAGCGTCCACCGTCACGCTCACCCGCAAGTGCTCGCGCACGCGCCCGGGGCGCGTTGAGCGGGGTGTCCCATAGCGATCCGGGTCGGTGCGGACCAGTCGATCGCTGCTCAGCCCTTGAGCGATCTGCGCGAACGCGGATACCCGCTTTGACGCGTTCCGGAGTCGAGTCCGCGCGGTTCCGGCACTAAGGACTGACGATGGAGCGAGTCCTCACGCCCGGCCCGGAAGTTGCGAAGCACCCGAGCATGTTCGCGTCACCCCCCGCGCAGGCCGCCGCTCGGTCGGCCGAGGCCACGGCGCGCGTCCGGCGGGCGCTACGCCGAACGAGCGGCGAAGACGTGTACCCGATCGCGTACTACCTCGCCGTCGCGGCGGCGCTCGCGGTGACGGGCTACCCCGCCTGGCGGATCGCCGTCGTGGCGATAGGCGGCGTGGCCCTGCAGGTGGGCACCCTCGCCCGGCGGCGCGCGATGCGGGGCAGGCAGTGCGTCAACGCCGACTTCGATCAGATCGCGTCGCACGTCGTCCTGCACCAGGCGCCGCACTTCCTCGCGACCGTTCTGTTCGTCGCCGTCACGGGCGGCGTCCGGAGCCCGTTGCTCATCACGTTGATCGGCCCCTACATCGCCGCGGCGGCGGTGGTGGGCGACCGGCGCCAGACGCGCGTGTTGCTCGCCGCGACCGCGGTCGCCGTGGGCATGCTCGCCCTCTTGCCTCGCGCCTTCACCGGGCCCGAGCTGCCGGCGCACGCATTCGCGACCCTCGCGACGGCGAGCGTGCTGGGCACCGGGGCGCTCCTCGTCCCGGTCCATGCCTTGATCAAGAGGAAGCGCGACGAGTTCGTCCGCCAGCGCAGCGACCTCGCGTCGGACGCGCTCGCCCGAGCCGAGAGCCTCGAGCAGATCGGCTCGAAGCTCGCGCACGAGCTCAAGAACCCGCTGACCGGGGTGAAGGCGCTGGTCCAGCTCGGGCTGCGCAGCCAGGCCGAGGCGTCCTCCCACGAACGTCTGGAAATCGTGGAGAGGGAGGTCACGCGGATGCAGGAGATCCTCCAGAACTACCTCTCGTTCACCCGCCCGCTCCAGGGCGTCACGCCGCGGCGCGTCGCCCTCGGGCCGCTCGTCTCCGACACGCTCGTCGTGCTCTCCGCGCGCGCCGACGACGCGCGCGTCCGGCTGTACGCCCAGGGTGACGCGACGCTGGACGCCGATCCGCATCGCCTCAAGGAGGCGCTCCTGAACCTCGTCGCCAATGCCATCGAGGCCACCCCGCCCGGCGGGGAGGTCGCCGTCGAGGTGCGGTCCGCGGTCGAAGGGACCGAGATCGTCGTGCGCGACACCGGGCGCGGGATGCCCCCGGACACGCTGAGGCGCATCGGCACGCCGTTCTTCACGACGCGCGACGACGGAACGGGCCTCGGCGTGGTGCTCGCGCGGTCTGTGATCGAGCAGCACGGCGGGTCGATGCGGTACGAGAGCGAGGCGGGGAGAGGAACGAGCGTGAGGGTCACGCTTCCGCGCGTGGCCACGGGGGTTCGCGATGACACGCGTGCTGCTCGTGGATGACGAGCCGTCGGTGCGCGCCGCCCTGAAGGAGCTCGTCCAGGCTCGGGGCTGGGAGCCGCTCGTCGCGCGCTCGGGCCCGGAGGCTCTCGAGCTGGTGGACCGCGCCGACGCCGTCGTGACGGACTTCTCGATGCCGGGGATGGACGGGATGGAGCTCCTGCGCGCCGTCCGCGAGCGGGACGAGACCTTGCCGGTCATCCTTCTCACCGCCCGGGGATCGGAGCGGCTCGCCGTCCGCGCCATCAAGGCGGGCGCTTACGAGTACGTCCCGAAGCCGTTCGACGTGGACGAGATGCTCCTCGCGCTCGGGCGCGCGCTCGAGGCGCGCGAGCTGCGCCAGCGAAATCGCCAGCTCACCGCGGAGCACGCCATCGGCCGGCGCGTCGTCAGCGAGTCGGCGGTCATGCGCCACCTGCTCGACGCGACGGTGCGCATCGCGGCGAAGGAGATAACGGTGCTCGTGCGTGGCGAGACCGGGACGGGAAAGGAGCTCATCGGCTCGCTCCTGCACGCGCAGAGCCGGCGCGCCGAGGGTCCGCTGGTTCGCTTCAACTGCAGCGCGATCCCCGCCGAGCTGGCCGAGGCGGAGCTCTTCGGGCACACCCGCGGGGCGTTCACCGGCGCCACCCACGCGCGCGGCGGGTTCTTCGCCGAGGCGAACCACGGCACCCTGATCCTCGACGAGGTGGGCGAGCTGCCCCTCGCGATCCAGGCGAAGCTGCTGCGCGCGCTGCAGGACGGGGAGATCCAGCCGGTGGGGTCTGGGCACGTCGAGAAGGTGGACGTGCGCATCGTGGCCTGCACGAACCGCGATCTCGCCGCCGAGGTCCGCGCCGGCCGGTTCCGCGAGGATCTCTACTACCGGCTCGCCGTGGTCGAGCTCGTCGTGCCGCCGCTCCGCGACAGGCGCGAGGACATCCCTGCGCTCGCGCACGAGCTCGCGGTGCGCTATGCGGAGCGGTTCGGGGCCGAGGAGGTCCGGCTCGCGCCCGCGCTCGTCGAGCGCCTCGTGTCCGCCGAGTGGCCGGGCAACGTCCGCCAGCTCGAGAACGTCATAGCGCGGATGATCGCGCTGAGCGGCGGTGGCGAGATCGGGCCGGAGTCCTTCGCAGGACCCGCGTCCGTGGAGCCCGCACCCAGGCGAGCGGACGGGGACTCCGACGGCGGCGACGAGTCCCATACGCTCCGTGAGCGGCTCGACGCGCTCGAGCGCAGCGTGATCGCGAAGACGATGACCGCGGTCGGCGGCAATCAGTCCGAGGCGGCGCGCCGACTCGGGATCAGCCGCAACACGCTCACGGAGCGCCTCCGCCGCTACGAGCTCGCGCCGGACTTCGGCGCCGGCACCGCGCGCTGACCGCGCCGCGCCGCTCTCGCTCGGAGAGCGCGCGACCGTGCTCAGGCGTTGAACGATCTGCGCGAGCCGTCGGCGCTCGTGCGCCACTCGCCGAGCGGACGCGCGTGAGGACCCGCCGATCCGCGCGTCACTGCGGGTGCAGCGCGAGTGGCCCGCCGGCTGCAACGTCACCCGGCGTCGGCACGCGCCGACTCGAGCAAGGAACATCACCGGCTACGTGCCGGAGAAGGAACGAGCATGTTCGTGAAGACCCTTCTCGCGATCGTCGGCCTCGCCGGGGCGGCGCAGGCGAGCGCCCTGCAGCCGCTCGACGAGTTCCTGCGCGGAGCCCGCACCGGCAGCGCGGACAACGCAGAGGCGCGCGCCGCCCGAAGGCAGCTCGGGGCCGAGGCGGACACCGCGCTCGGCCGCGTGCTGCCTCGCGTGTCGCTTCGCGGCGAGTACACGCGGAACCAGTTCGAATCGACGCTGCAGCTCCCGGACGTCGGCGCCGTCGCGATCACGCCGCACCATCAGCTCGACGGCACTGCCACGCTCGAGGTTCCGCTGGTCGATCTCGCGAACTTCGCCCGCGTCGGTGCGGCGCGGACCAGCGCCCGCGCCTCGGAGAGCCAGGAGGCCGCCACCGAGCTTCGCGTCCAGTCGCTCGTCTCCCAGGACTATTACCAGCTCGTGGCGAACATCGCGCTCGTCGCGTCCTCGCGCCGGGCCCTCGAGGTGGCCAAGGAGAGCCTGCGGATCGCGGAGGAACGGCACCGGGCGGGTACGACCGCGCTGCTCGACGTCGACCGCGCCCGGGCCGAGGTGGAGCGCGACGTCCAGCAGCTCGCGAGCGCGGAGCTCCAGGTATCGCTCGTCGCCCGGGCGCTCCAGTCCCTCAGCGGAATCTCGCCGGTGCTCGAGGGCGACGTGAAGGTCGCCGACGACCTTCGCGAAGAGCCCCCGCTCGAGCAGTTCCAGGTGCCGGACGAGCAGATCCCGTCGCTCGCGGCGGCGATCCAGGGCCGCGTCGCATCGGAGAAGCAGGCGCAGGCCCAGCGCCTCTCCCTCGCTCCCAGCCTCGGCGCGACCCTGACGGAGCGGGTGAGCGATTTCGAAGGGCTCGCCGGACGAGATGCGTACTGGCAGGCGGTTGTCGGGCTACGCTGGACCTTCGACCTCACCACCTTGTCGGGCATCCGCGCGCAAGCGGCCGCGGCGGACAGCGCGAGGGCGCGCGAGCAGCGCGCCCGGCTCGCGGCACGCGACGACATCCACCGAGCGTGGGCGACCGTCGGCACGAACATCGCGCGCAGCCGGTCCGCGCGGGTCCAGTCGGAGGTGAGCGCGCGGGCGGCGGACCTCGCGCTCGATCGATACCAGGTCGGCGAGGGAACGCAGCTCGACCTCCTGCAGGCGCAGCGGGACGCGTTCGCCGCCGACGCGGGGCGCATCCAGGCCGACGCCGATCTCCTGAACTCTCGCGCGCAGCTCAGGGTCGCCTCGGGAGGAAGCCTGCTCGAGGCGCCGGCGAGGAGCGCGCCGTGAGACGCCCTGGATCGGGGTGCTCAGGACTTGAGCGATCCGCTCACGTCCCACCCGAGCGTCGCCGGGGACGATCCGGAGCGCTGCGGCCCAGCCCGCATCCCGTCTCCTGGCCCGGCGTCTGCAACATCCTCGCAGCACCTGATTGTCGGGAGCGTACATGAACAGCAAGCGCAAGCAGTGGATCGTGACGATCGCCGGTTTGGTCGTGGTGGTGCTCGTCCTCGTCGGAGCCAAGGCGAACCAGATCGTCGCGATGGTCCGGGCGGGCGAGTCCTTCGTGCCTCCGCCCGAGGCCGTCACGGCGGCGAAGGTGGAGGCCGCCGAGTGGGAGCCGACGAAGGCGGCGATCGGCTCGCTCGTGGCGGTGCGGGGCGTGGTCCTCGGTGCCGAGCTGCCCGGGACCGTCCGCGAGATCACCTTCGAGTCCGGGAGCTCGGTCAAGCGCGGCGCGGTCCTCGTCAAGCTCGACACGTCGGCGGAGGAGGCGCAGCTCGCAGCGGCGCTGGCCGACGCGTCGCTCGCCAGGCTCAGCCATGGGCGGGCCCAGAAGCTGCGGCAGGGGGAGGCGAACGCACAGGCCGACCTCGACGCAGCCGCGGCGCGCGCCAAGCAGGCCGACGCGACGGTCGCGAACCTGCGCGCGACGATCGCGAAGAAGACCATCCGCGCCCCGTTCGACGGGCGCATCGCGATCCGTCAGGTCGAGCTCGGCCAGGTGGTCTCGCCGGGCAGTCCCATCGCATCGCTCCAGTCGGTGAGCCCGATCCACGCGGATTTCTGGCTGCCCCAGCAAGCCCTCGCGCAGCTCGAGCTCGGCCAGCGAGCGCGCGTGCGCACCGACACCTTCCCGGGCGAGGGGTGGGACGGCAAGATCACCACGATCAACCCCGAGGTCGACCCCTCGACGCGCAACGTCCGCGTCCGGGCCACGCTCCAGAACGACGACGGGCGCCTTCGCCCCGGGATGTTCGCGAACGTCGAGGTCCTCTCCTCGGAGAAGCGGCCGGTGCTGACCATCCCCGCGACGGCGGTGATCTTCGCCCCCTACGGGGACTCGGTCTTCGCCATCGAGGAGAAGAAGAACGAGGCCGGACGGACGACCACGATCGCGCGGCAGAAGTTCGTCCGGACGGGAGAGCGCCGCGGAGACGTCGTCGCGGTGATCTCCGGGCTGAGCGCGGGAGAGACGGTCGTAAGCAGCGGCGCGTTCAAGCTGCGCAACGGGAACGCGGTCGCCGTGAACAACGCGCTCGCGCCGAACGCGCAGCTCGCCCCGAAGGCGACCGACGACTGAGGCGCGGGAGCGCCTCGAGGACACCCATGAAGCTCACCGACCTCTTCATCCGACGCCCCGTCATCGCGATCGTCGTCAGCCTCGTCATCGTCATCGCCGGGCTCCAGGCGATCCGCACGATCAACGCCCGCCAGTACCCGCGCAGCGAGAACGCGCAGGTCATCGTCACGACCGCGTACGTTGGCGCGAACGCCGAGCTGGTGCGCGGCTTCATCACCACGCCGATCGAGCGCGTGATCGCGTCCGCGGAAGGCATCGACTACGTCGAGTCCGAGAGCAAGCAGGGCCTCTCGACGATCAAGGCACGCCTGCGCCTGAACTACGACTCGAACCGCGCCCTCGCCGAGATCGGCTCGAAGATCGACCAGGTGCGCGGCGACCTCCCTCCCGAGGCGGAGGTCCCGGTCATCAAGGTCGAGTCGGCGGACAGCGCGCTCGCCTCCGCCTACCTCTCATTCTCCTCCGACGTGCTCAAGCAGAACGAGATCACCGATTACCTCGTCCGCGTCGTCCAGCCGCGGCTCTCCGCCATCGCGGGCGTGCAGCGCGCCGACATCCTCGGCGGTCGTACCTTCGCCATGCGGATCTGGCTCAAGCCCGACCGGATGGCGGCCCTGAACGTGAGCCCGGCTCAGATCCGGTCAGCGCTCGCGCGAAACAACTACCAGGCCGCCGTCGGGCAGACGAAGGGTTCGCTCGTCCAGGTCAACCTCACCGCGAACACCGACCTGCGGTCCGTCGAGGAGTTCGAGCAGCTGCCCGTACGCGAGCACGACGGCGCCGTCGTGCGGCTCGGCGACGTGGCCAACGTCGTGCTCGGCGCGGAGGACTACGACGCGGCGGTGAACTTCACCGGGCAGACGGCGGTCTTCATCGGCGTGTGGGCGCTGCCGAACGCGAACTCGCTCGACGTCATCAAGCGCGTCCGCACGGACCTGGACTCGCTCCAGAAGGAGATCCCCGAGCAGATCCAGGCGCGCGTCGCCTTCGACGCGACCTCCTACGTCCGGAACGCCATCCGGGAGGTGGAGACCACGCTCTCCGAGACGCTGCTCATCGTCGTCATCGTCATCTTCCTGTTCCTCGGCTCGCTGCGCTCGGTCCTCGTTCCGGTCGTGGCCATCCCCGTCTCGCTCATCGGCGCGGTCTTCCTCATGCAGGCGTTCGGCTTCACGCTGAACCTGCTCACCCTGCTCGCCATCGTGCTGTCGGTGGGGCTCGTCGTGGACGACGCGATCGTCGTCGTGGAGAACGTCGAACGGCACCTGCGGGAGGGCATGAAGCCCCGCGACGCGGCGCTCGTGGGGGCGCGCGAGCTCGTCGGACCCATCATCGCGATGACGATCACGCTCGCGGCGGTGTACACGCCCATCGCGTTCCAGGGTGGCCTCACCGGCTCGCTGTTCCGGGAGTTCGCGCTCACGCTCGCCGGCGCGGTGACCCTCTCCGGCGTCGTGGCGCTCACGCTCTCGCCCGTTATGTCGGCGACCCTCCTCCGCGGCGATCGCGAGGAGCGGGGGCTCACGGGGCGCATCAACCGGGCGTTCGACCGGGTGAAGGCGGCCTACCGACGGCGCCTGGAGGGTTCACTGCAGGCGCGCGGCCCGATCTACGCGGCGTGGATCGCGGTGAGCCTCCTCGCCTTCGTCATGCTCGCGCAGGCACCGAGAGAGCTCGCCCCGACCGAGGACCAGGGCTACATCTTCGGCGTCCTCAACTCGCCCGCGAACTCGACGCTCGACCAGCTCACGCCGTCCACCCGCGAGGTGAACCGGACGGTGATGTCGCTCCCGGAGTCGCAGTTCACCTTCCAGATCACCTTCCCGAACGGCGGCTTCTGGGGCGCCGTCTTCAAGCCGTGGGAGGAGCGCGGGCGATCCGCGTTCGAGATCCTGCCCGACGTCCAGGCCAGGGTGTCGGCGATCCCGGGCGTCCAGACGTTCCCCGTCCTTCCCCCGGCGCTGCCCGGCGGCGGCCAGTTCCCCGTCGAGTTCGTCATCGCCTCGACGGCGGAGAGCTCCGAGGTCCTGGGCTTCGCGCAGAAGCTCCAGGAGAAGGCCGTCGCGAGCAAGATGTTCGCGTTCCCGCCCCTCATCGACGTCAAGCTCGACCAGCCCTCGTCGGAGATCGCGATCGACCGCCAGAAGGTGGCGGAGCTCGGGCTCGATCTCCAGACCGTGGGGCAGGACCTCGGCTCGGCGGTGGGGGGGAACTACGTCAACCGCTTCAGCATCGGCGGGCGAAGCTACAAGGTGATCCCGCAGCTCCTGCGCTCCGAGCGCCTGAACCCGGAGCAGCTCGAGAACGTCTACGTCACGGGTCCGAACGGACAGCTCGTCGCGCTCTCCTCGATCGCGAGCCTCCGCGACAGCGTCACCCCCCGCACGCTCAACCGCTTCCAGCAGCTGAACGCCGTGAAGATCAGCGGCGTCGCGATCCGCCCCCTCGATCAGGCGCTCGGGTTCCTGGAGGACGAGGCCGCGAAGATCCTGCCGAAGGGCTACACCCTCGACTACACGGGCGAGTCGCGCCAGCTCCGCACCGAGGGGAACAAGTTCCTGCCGGCGTTCCTCCTCGCGCTCGTGCTGATCTTCCTCGTGCTCGCGGCGCAGTTCAACAGCTTCCGCGATCCGTTCGTGATCCTCGCCGGCTCGGTCCCGCTCGGCATGTTCGGCGCGATGGTGATGATGTTCCTCAAGATGCCGAACCCGAACCTCCGCTCGTTCACCGACGGATGGACGACGACGCTCAACGTCTACTCGCAGGTCGGCCTCGTGACGCTCGTCGGCCTCGTCGCCAAGAACGGCATCCTCATCGTCGAGTTCGCGAACAAGCTGCAGCTGCAAGGGCTCTCGAAGATCGAGGCGGTGAAGAACGCCGCGGTGACGCGCCTCCGGCCGATCCTCATGACGAGCGTCGCGACCGTCGCGGGTCACTTCCCCCTGACGCTCGTCTCCGGGCCTGGCGCGAAGGCGCGAAACAGCATCGGCCTCGTGCTCGTCGCGGGGATGGCGGTGGGGACGCTGTTCACGCTCTTCTTCCTGCCGGCCATCTACGTCCTCATCGCACGGGATCACCGTGCGGAGGAGCGTCACGTCGCGCCGGCGGAGAGCGAGCCCGCCATCGAGGAGGCCGCGGCGGCGACATGATCGTTACCTTTCGTCGACACGAGAGTCGACGGAGGTCTCATGTCCACGACGAGCCCCAAGCCGCCCGTCCCCCTTCCTCCGGGGGGCGGGTTTCTTCTCGAGCCGGTGGGCACGCGGCGCATCGGCACGCCCGAGGACTTCACCGAAGAGCAGCGCGAGTTCTATCGCTCGGCGAGGAAGTCGAGCGACGAGAAGCACTGGATCCTGAACGGCACGAAGCAGTGGATCTCGAACGCGGGCTTCGCCGACGTATTCGTCGTCTTCGCGAAGGTCGATGGCGACAAGTTCTCCGCCTTCCTCGTCGATCGCGACTCGCCCGGTTTCACCGTGGGGCCCGAGGAGCACAAGATGGGACTCCGCGGCAGCTCCACGTGCGCGCTCGTCTTCGACGACGCGAGGATCCCGGCCGAGAACCTCCTCGGCCAGGTCGGCGAGGGTCACCGCATCGCCTTCAACGTCCTGCTCGAGGTACTCGAGCGCCGCCCCTACTCCCGAACCATCGAGAGGAGCATCTTGAACGGCTCGATCGCCCGCACCGCGTGCGGGATCCCCGCAGGCATCCGGACCGTCTCTCCGGTCCTCGCGATCACTCGCTCGCCGCCGATGGTCAGCTCGACGGCGCCGTCGAGCACCTGCACGAACGCGTCGAACGGGGCCGTGTGCTCCGAGAGCTCCTGGCCGGTGTCGAAGGCGAACAGCGTGAGGGAGCCGCCGCGCGCCTTCGCGATCGTGCGGCTCACGATGGATCCCGGCGCGTAGGTGAGCTCGCGATCGAGGGCGACCGTCTGGGCGGGCGGCAGCTCGCTCCGCAGGACGTTCATGCGGGGACTCGGGTTCGTGGCGGGGGCGCTCTGGCCGGTCTGTGGGGCGTTCATGGCGCGAGGTATTGCGAGGAGTCTGCCAGACAGCAACTACCGATAATTCGGTAGCTTCGCGGCGGGCGCGGGCGCCGGCACACCCAAGTTTCGGTGGCTCGTCACCCATTCATCGATGCCACCGGTATGCGGGTCCGCATCGTCGTCCAGAAGCTCGGGGACGGGCGGGCCGCGGTGTTCTCCGGAAGAGAAGAAGGCCCCGGAGGTTGTCCGGGGCCTTGGATGGAGCGCGCTCTCCTCCTGCCACTCCCCGGCGGCATCGGCCGCGCAGGGAGGCGGTACTGAGAGAGCGATCGCCTCATCAGGGCGCGCCCCGCGCCGAGGCGTCTTCAGAAGGCGATTGGGTCGAGAACGACCCGTACGAGTGCGCCACCTGACGCACCCCTCGTGAATAGTGCCCAGGCGGGAGATTGCAGTCATGCCCCCCCGGGGTGGATGGTCGCGAGGCTACGCAGAAGAGGGGACAGAAGATGGGACAGGGCACGCACACGGCCGTCCTTTGATAACGAGCGCCCGATGCCACGACTCCTCGATCGAATCGACGGTCCCCGCGACCTCAAGCGGCTCCCGCTCGCGGATCTCCCGAAGCTCTGCGGGGAGATCCGCGGCGAGATCATCCAGACCTGCGCCCGCACCGGCGGCCACCTCGGGTCGTCGCTCGGGGCGGTCGAGCTGAACGTCGCCCTGCACTATGTCTTCGACTCTCCGAAGGATCGGCTGGTCTGGGACGTCGGGCACCAGGCGTACGCGCACAAGCTCGTCACGGGCCGCCGCACCCGGTTCTCGACGATCCGGACCGAGGGCGGGCTCGCCGGGTTCCCGGAGCGCGCCGAATCCGAGCACGACGCCTTCGGCGTAGGCCACGCGTCCACCGCGATCAGCGCCGCGCTCGGCATGGTCGAGGGGCGGCGGCTCTCCGGCGATCCGGGCAAGGTGGTCGCACTCGTGGGCGACGGCGCCCTGACCGGCGGGATGGCGTTCGAAGGGCTGAACCAGGCGGGGTACCTCAAGTCCGACCTCCTCGTCGTCCTGAACGACAACGAGATGTCGATCTCCCCCAATGTCGGGGCCGTCTCCGAGTGGCTCTCGAAGCGGCTCGCCTCGCCGTCGGCCGCGCGCCTGAAGCAGATCGTGAAGGCGGTGCTCCACGACGCGCCTCACGGGCGGGAGACCATCGAGGCGCTGCGCCGCGGCCTCGACGCCGCGAAGGCGCTCTTCACCCCCGGCATGCTCTTCGAGGCGCTCGGGTTCGAGTACGTCGGGCCGGTCGACGGGCACGACGTGGCCGGGCTCGTCGGCACGCTGCGCCGGCTCACCCTCCTCCGCGTTCCCGTCCTGCTCCACGCGCTCACCAGGAAGGGCAAGGGGTACCCGCCCGCCGAGACGGACGCGGCCACGCGCGGGCACGCCCTCTCCTTCTTCGACCCGAAGACGGGGAGGAGCGCCTCCCGCGGTAGCAGCCCGCCGCCGTACACCGACGTGTTCGCGGACGCGCTCTGCGCCGAGATGGAGCGCGATCCGCGGGTCGTCGCGATCACCGCGGCCATGCTCGAGGGCACCGGCCTCGCCCGGTGCAAGCAGCGCTTCCCCGAGCGCACCTACGACGTCGGCATCGCGGAGCCGCACGCCGTCACGTTCGCCGCCGGGCTCGCGTGCGAGGGGCTTCGCCCGGTCGTCGCCATCTACTCGACGTTCCTGCAGCGCGCGTTCGACCAGATCGTCCACGACGTGGCGCTGCAGCGGCTGCCGGTGACGTTCGCGCTCGACCGCGGAGGGCTCGTCGGCGCCGACGGCAAGACCCACCAGGGCGCCTTCGACGCCGGCTACCTCCGCTCGGTGCCCGGGCTCGTGGTGATGGCGCCGTCGGACGAGAACGAGCTCCGCCACATGCTCCGCACCGCGCTCGAGCTGCCCGGCCCCGCCGCGCTGCGGTTCCCGCGCCGAGCCTCCGTCGGCCTTCCCGCCGAGCCTCCGCGCGCGCTCGAGGTCGGCCGCGCGCGCTGGCTCCGCCACGGCGGAGCGCATCCGGACATCGTCATCGCTGCGGCGGGGACCCCCGCGCGCGCTGCGCTCGCCGCCGCGGCCGCGCTCGCGGACGAGGGGATCGTCGCCGCCGTGCTCGACGCCCGGTTCGTGAAGCCCCTCGACGCTGAGGTCCTCTGCGCGGCGGTGTCCGCCGCGGGGCGACTGGTCACCGTCGAGGAGAGCGCCCTCGCGGGCGGCTTCGGCACGGCGTGCCTCGAGGCGCTCGCCGATCGCGGCGCGCTCGGCGGCGTGCAGGTCTCCCGGCTCGGCCTCCCCGACGCGTTCGTGTCCCACGGCGACGCCGGCCGGCAGCTCGCCGCGCTCGGGCTCGACGCGGCCGGGATCGCGGCCGCGGCTCGCGCGCTCGTGGGAATGGCGCCGGCGGACACGCCGCATCTGGCCACGCCGGACGCGCGCAGCCGGTCGGCCGGGTGACCGATGCGCAAGGTCCTCGTCACCGGCGCGAACGGCTTCATCGGCGCGAACGTCGTGCGCACGCTCCTCGCGCACGGCGAGGAGGTGCGCGCCTTCGTGCGGGCCGGGTCCGATCGGCGGAGCCTGGCGGAGCTTCCGATCGAGCTCGCAGAGGGCGACCTGCGCGATCCGGACTCGGTACGCCGCGCCGTCGCGGGGTGCGCGCGCGTCTACCACGTCGGCGCCGACTACCGGCTGTGGGCGCGCGACCCCCGGGAGCTGCACGAAAGCAACGTGCGGGGCACGATCCACGTGCTCGACGCATGTCTGGCGCTCGGGGTCGAGCGGGTCGTCCACACCTCGAGCGTCGGGACCATCGGGCTCTCCGCCCTGCCCGGCGCGTGCGACGAGACGACGCCGCTCGCGCCCGGCCAGATCTGCGGCCACTACAAGCGATCGAAGCTCGATGCGGAGCGTGCGGCGCTGTCCTACGTGGAGCGGGGGCTCCCCGTCGTCGTCGTGAACCCGGCGGCTCCCATCGGCCCCTGGGACGCGAAGCCCACGCCCACCGGGAAGATCCTCGTCGACTTCGCCCACGGCAGGATGCCCGCGTTCGTCGACACGGGGCTCAACGTGGTCCACGTGCGCGACGTGGCGGAGGGCCATTGGCTCGCCGCGGAGCGCGGCCGCCCGGGCGAGCGATACGTGCTCGGGCATCGCAACCTGACGCTCCGCGAGATCCTCGAGACGCTCGCGGAGCTGCTCGGTCGCCCTGCCCCGCGGATCCGGCTGCCGTACGCCGTGGCGTGGGCGGCGGGCGCCCTCAGCACCGCGGCCGCGAACCTCGTCACGCACCGCCCGCCCGCGATCGCGCTCGAGGCGGTCCGCATGTCGCGCCGGCGGATGTTCTTCGACCCATCGAAGGCGGTCCGGGAGCTCGGGCTCCCGCAGACGTCCGTGCGCGAGGCGTTCGAGGACGCGCTCCGCTGGTTCGCCGCGCGCGGTCTCATCCCCCAGCCCGTTCCGAGGACCGCCGCATGGGCATCCCGCTGAAGCAGGCCATCGCGGTCGGGAAGTACGTCGCGGCCCAGCGGCTACGCGGCCGGAAGCGGTTCCCGCTCGTCCTCATGCTCGAGCCGCTCTACCGCTGCAACCTCGCCTGCGCGGGCTGCGGGAAGATCCAGCACCCCGTCGAGACGCTCCGGCGCGTGCTCTCTCCCGAGCAGTGCTTCGCCGCCGCGGCCGAGTGCGGCGCGCCGGTGGTGAGCATCGCGGGCGGCGAGCCGCTCCTCCATCCGGCCATCGCCGAGATCGTCGAGGGGCTCCTGGCGCGCGGCCGGATCGTCTACCTGTGCACGAACGGTCTGCTCGTCGAGGAGAAGCTCGGCCTGTTCGAGCCGGACGACGCGTTCCTCCTGAACGTCCACCTCGACGGCGACGAGTCTCACCACGACGCCTCCGTCCAGCGCGAGGGGGTCTACCGGACCGCGGTCGCGGCGATCCGCGCCGCGAAGGCGCGCGGCTTCCATGTCACGATCAACTGCACCATCTTCCGCGGGCACGAGCCGGAGGCGCTGCATCGCTTCTTCGACGAGGTGACGGCGCTGGGCGTCGACGGGATCATGATCGCGCCGGGCTACGGGTACGAGCGCGCCCCCGACCAGGCCCACTTCCTCCACCGCGAGCAGGCGCGCGCGCTGCTCCGCGAGGTGCTCCGGCCCGCGGCGGCGCGCGGCTGGCGGTTCAACCACTCCCCGCTCTACCTCGACTTCCTCACCGGCGCGGTCGACTACCAGTGCACCCCGTGGGGCAGCCCGAGCTACGGGATCTTCGGGTGGCAGCGTCCCTGCTACCTGATGGCCGACGGGCACGTGCCGACCTTCCGCGAGCTGATGGAGACGACCGACTGGGATCGCTACGGCGCGGGGCGCGACCCCCGCTGCGCCAACTGCATGATGCACTGCGGGTACGAGCCCACGGCGGTGGCGGACAGCACGTCGTCGCTCGGCAACCTCGTCCGCTCGATCCGCTCGATCTTCTGAAGGAGCCCGATGGCGCCCCCGGACCGGAAGGACAGCCACCTCTCCCTCGCGCTGGAGCGCGAGGTCGAGTTTCCCCAGGGAGACGCGGCCGGTTTCGGCGCGCTCCGCCTCGAGCACGACGCGCTCCCCGAGCTGGACCTCGACGAGGTGGACCCCGCGACGACGCTCCTCGGCAAGCGCCTCGCCGCGCCGCTCGTCGTCGGCGCGATGACGGGCGGCACGACGCGCGCCGCCGAGATGAACCGGCGGCTCGCCCTCGCAGCCGCACGCTGCGGCATCGGCTTCGCGGTCGGGTCGCAACGGAAGATGCTCGCAGACGAGTCGACGCGCGCGACCTTCGCCGTGCGGGAGTGGGCGCCCGACCTCCGCCTCCTCGTCGGGAACGTCGGCGCGGTGCAGCTCAACTACGGCGTCGGGCTCGCCGAGCTGGAGCGGCTCGTCGCCGGCATCGGCGCCGACGCCCTGTCGCTGCACCTGAACCCGCTCCAGGAGGCGATCCAGCCCGGGGGAGACACCCGCTTCTCGGGGTTGCTGCCCAAGCTGCGTGCGGTCGCCGCCGAACTCGGCGTGCCCGTACTGCTGAAGGAGGTCGGCGCGGGCATCTCCGAGACGACCGCCCTCAAGATCCGTGATCTCCCGGTGGCAGGAGTCGAGACCGCCGGCGTGGGCGGCACCTCGTGGTCGCGCATCGAGAGTCTGCGGGCGACGGACGCGCTGAAGCGCGCCGTGGGCGAGCGGTTCACGCGCTGGGGCACCCCCACGGCCGAGAGCATCGAGATCTGCCGGCGCGTGCTGCCGGATCGGGTGGTGATCGCCTCGGGCGGCATCCGGAACGGGATCGAGATCGCGAAGGCGATCGTGCTCGGCGCCGATGCCGCGGCCGTCGCGCTGCCCCTGCTCCGCGCCGCGGAGCGCTCGGTCGACGATGCGGTCGAGGCGATCTCCCTGCTCGTCGCGGAGCTGCGCACGGCGATGTTTCTCACGGGTGCGCGGACCGTCGCCGAGCTGCGCACGCGCAGGCTGCTGCGCGCGCGCGACCTCACCGCCGAGCGGGGGGAGGAGCCCCGGTGAGCGAGGCGGGCCAAACACCGCGCCGCGGCGCCCGCCCCGATGCGGTCGTGGTCGGCGCCGGCATCTCCGGCCTCGTCGCGGCGACCGATCTCGCCGCACGCGGGCACGAGGTGCTGGTCCTCGAGCACGGCCACCAGGCGGGAGGGCTGATGGCCGGCATGCGGCGGCGCGGGTTCCACTTCGACGTCGGCTGCCAGTCGTTCGAGAACATGGGAATCCTCTTTCCGCTCCTCGAGGGCTATGGCCTCTCCGACGTCGCCACCTTCCGGCGGGCGCGCTACCGGCTGGTCATGCCGGGACTCGACGCGACCGTCGAGTCGATCCCCCAGATCCGCGGCGAGTTCCAGCGCGCCTTTCCGGACTCGGCCGCCGCGCTCGACCGGGTGTTCGACCTTCACCAGCGCACGTCCGACCTCATCCGCCGCCTCTTCGCGCCGGGACGCGTGCCGTACGTGAACGACGGCGCCTCGCCTTCGCTCCTGCGCTGGGCGCTCGCCGCGCTCGCCCCCGAGACGCGCTCTCCCGGCGCCCTCCTCGCCCGCCTGCGCGACCTCCCCACCTGGCTGCTGGAGGACTTCACCCGCTGGTACGAGCGCGAGCTGCCGCCCTCGACCGCCCGCGACCTCCTCTCGCGCTGTGGCTACAGCCGCATGAACGTCTTCGTCGCCTCCGCGTTCTGGCACCTCTGGGCGCACGACTACTGGTACCCGGAGGGCGGGCTGCAGGCGTTCTTCCAGCGCTGGGTGGCGCGGCTCGAGGCGCGCGGCGTCCGGTTCCTGTTCAAGCGGACGGTGGTCGCGCTCGAGGCGGGCGCGCGCCGGGTGGAGGCGGTCGTCACGCACCGCGGTGAGCGGTTCGAGGCGCGCGAGGTCGTCTACACCGGGGACTGGCGGCAGGCGCTCGCGCTCGTGGGGCGGGACCGGTTCCGGCCGCGCGAGGTCGAGCGGATCGACCGCACGGCCCACTCCGACGCGCTCGTCTCCGTCTACGTCGGGCTCGACCTCCCGCCCGAGGCGCTGCGCGAGCGGCTCCGGACCGCTCACGTCTTCTACTTCCCGAGCGCCGGCTGCCGCACCGCGCTCGGCGACGACGCGGACGCGCACCGCCGCGCGTTCCTCGAGGTGACGGCGCACGGGATGTTCGACCCGTCGCTCGCCCCGCCCGGGCAGTGCGCCGTCGTGCTCCAGGCGTTCACCCGCCACGACTGGCAGGGCGGCTGGGGCACTGGCCTCACGGGGGATCCCGGGCGCGAGGGGCGGACCCCGCCCCGACCGGCGGAGTACCGCCGCCTGAAGCGGCGCGTCGCGGACGATCTCCTCGCCGTCTTCGAGCAGCTCGTCCCCGGGGCGCGCGAGCGGGTCGCGTTCCTCGACGTGGGCGCGCCGCCCTCGACGGTGCGGTTCACCCGCAACGCGTTCGGCGGGAGCTGCGGGTTCGCCCTCGACTGGCGGAACTTCCCGTTCCTGCTCCCGCTCGGCAACGCCGCCACGCCGCTCGAGAACCTCCACGCCGCGGGCCACTTCACCGTCTGGCCGGGGGCCGTGCCGACCGCCGCCCTCTCCGGGAAGATCGCGGCGCGGCGCGCCGACGCGCGGCTTCGCGAGACCGAGCCGGTCCGCGCGCGTGCGGCTCCCAGCGACGCAGGCCTCGACCACGCCCTACACGAGGAAGGAAGGGGGACCGCATGATCACCGCCTTGACCGCGCGCGCAACGGAGGTGGATGGGCGCGCCCGCGCCCAGGGGCTGGCCGAGTGCTGGGAGATCCTGCGGGTGCACGGCAAGACCTTCCATGTCATGGCGAAGCTCCTCGGCGCCGAGCGGGGAGACGCGATCGCCGCGCTCTACGGATTCGCGCGCGTCGCGGACGACCTCGTCGACGAGCGCGCGCCGGACGCGCGCCCGGAGGAGATCCGGGCCGAGCTGCACCGGATGCTCCTCGAGCTCCGCCGCGCGGTGGCGGGCGAGCCCGTCGCGCCGCGCTGGCTCGTGCTCGGCGAGGCCGTGCGCAGGTACGGGATCCCGCTCGATCCGTTCGACGACCTGGTGCGCGGTCTCGAGATGGATCTCGACGGGACCATCTACCGCACGTCCTCGGAGCTCGAGCTCTACTGCTACCGCGTGGCCGGGACGATCGGGCTCATGATCACGCCGGTCGCCGGGTACCGCGAGGGGACGCGCGCGCTCGAGTACGCGAAGACGCTCGGCTCCGCGATGCAGCTCACGAACATCCTGCGCGACGTCGGCGAGGATCACGCCCGCGGGATCGTCTACCTGCCGGAGGAGGACCTCGCGCGGTTCGGCTTCTCCCGCGAGGACCTGCCGCGCCACGTGGGCGAGGACGGCTTCCGCGCGCTCATCGAGTTCGAGATCGCCCGGGCCCGCCGGCTCTACGCCGAGGGGCTCGGCCTCATTCCGCTCATGACCACCGCGCGCGGGCGGGCGGCTTTCCAGTTCGCCGCCAACGCGTACGGCGCCATCCTGGACAAGATCCGCGCGAACGAGCACGACGTCATCACCCGGCGGGCGTCGCTGTCGTTCGCGGAGAAGCTCGCCATGATCCCGGTGTCGGCGTGGCACGCCTGGCGCGCGGGCGCCGTACGGCGGGGCGACGCGCCGGCGGGAGCCGGACGCGCGTGATGAACCTGCGCGAGCGCTCCGATGCCGGCGCGCGTGCGGACGGTGCGCTGCTCGACGCGGCGCGGCGGGCCGCCGACGTGGCGCGGGACCTCCTCCTCCGGATGCGCCGGGGCGAGCACTGGTGCGCCGAGCTGGAGTCGAACACCACCATCACCGCCGAGTACGTGATGTTGCGGCAGGCGCTCGGGCTCGACCTCGCCGAGCGGCGCGACGACACCGTGCGGTACCTGTGCTCGCGCCAGAAGGCGGACGGGAGCTGGGGCATCGCCTGGAACCTGCCTGGCGACGTCTCGACGACGGCGGAGACCTACCTCGCGCTCAGGCTGCTCGGGGTCGAGCCCGACGACGCCCGCCTCCGGCGCGCCGAGAACTTCGTCCGCGCGGCCGGCGGCCTCGCGCGGGTCCGGGTGTTCACCCGCATCAACCTCGCGCTGTTCGGGCTTTTCCCCTGGGACGCCGTGCCGGCGGTCCCGCCGGAGGTGATCTTCCTCCCCGCCTCGTCCCCCGTGAACGTCTACCGGCTGGCGAGCTGGGCGCGCTCCACGATGGTGCCCCTCTTCCTCGTGTTCCACCACCGCCCGGTGTTCCCGCTCCCGAACGGCCGCTCCGCCGAGAACGGCTGGCTCGACCACCTGTGGCTCGATCCCGCGCGAAAGCGCGTCCCGTACCGGCCGACCGTCCTCGAGACGCTCCGCCGCGACGGCCCGGGGTGGAAGGCGTTCTTCAACGCCAGCGACGCGGTCCTCCGAGCGCACAACGCCGTGTGCGGGGTCGCGCCGCTGCGGCTGCTTCGCGGGCGCGCGCTCCGCGCGTGCGAGGCGTGGGTGCTCGCGCACCAGGAGACGACCGGCGACTGGGGCGGCATCTTCCCGCCCATGCTGAACGGCGTGCTCGCGCTCGTGCTGCAGGGGCACGGGATCGAGTCGGACCCGGTCCGGCGCGGGCTGGCCGCGATCGAGGCGTTCTCGATCCGCGACGCCGAGGGGTTCCGGGTCGAGGCCTGCCAGTCGCCGGTGTGGGACTCGATCCTGGCGCTCACCGCGCTCGTCGACGCGGGTGTCGACCCCGCCGACCCGCGCCTCGTCGCCGCCCGCCGCTGGATCGAGGCACGGCAGCTCACGAACGACTGGGGCGACTGGAAGGTCTACGACCCGCGCGGAACTCCGGGCGGCTGGTCCTTCGAGTACACGAACACCTGGTACCCCGACGTGGACGACACCGCCGCGGTGGTCATCGGGATCGTGAAGCACGACCCAGGGGCGCGCAGCGCCTTGCCCGTCGAGCGCGCACTCGCCTGGATGCGCTCCATGCAGAACCGCGACGGCGGCTGGGCCGCGTTCGACAAGGACAACGACCGGACCTTCCTGAACGAGATCCCGTTCTCCGACATGGACTCGCTCTGCGATCCGTCGAGCCCGGACGTGACCGGGCGCGTGCTCGAGGCATTCGCAATCGCGGGCGAGACGTGCGGGGACATGGTGGCGCGGGCGCTCGCGTACCTGCGCCGCTCGCAGGAGCCGGAGGGGAGCTGGTTCGGGCGCTGGGGAGTGAACTACATCTACGGCACCTCGAACGTGCTGAACGGGCTCGCGCGGGCGGGCGTCCCTGCGTCGGAGCCGATGGTGGCCTGCGCGCTCCGCTGGCTCGAGTCGGTGCAGAACGCCGACGGCGGCTTCGGCGAAGGGCTCGAGTCGTACGCGGATCGCAGCCGCATGGGACAGGGCCTCTCGACCGCGTCGCAGACGGCGTGGGGCGTGATGGCGCTCCTCGCCTACAGGCCGCCGTCGGACGGCGCGGTGAGGCGCGGCGTCGCCTGGCTCGTGGCGCGCCAGCTCGAGGCCGGACCTGCGGCGGGCTCGTGGCATGAGGAGGAATTCACCGGGACCGGGTTCCCGCGGCACTTCTACGTCCGCTACCATCTCTACCGTCACACGTTCCCGCTCATGGCGCTGGGCCGCTTCTGCGCCGCGGCGGGCGGCTAGGATGCCGGGCGTGCAGATCGCCGAGACGCTGCGGCTGCTCTGGGGCACGGTCGTCCACCGGCCTTACGTCTGGGCGTTCTTCGCCTGCTTCGTCGCGTTCGCGCTGCGGCAGCTCGGCCTCCGGCGGACGCTCACCTTCGCCGTCGCGACCTGGGTCATCGCGTTCGCCTCCGAGTACAGCTCCACCCGGAACGGCTTCCCGTTCGGGCGCTACGCGTACTTCGACGCGACCCGCGCGCGCGAGCTGTGGATCTCCAACGTGCCATTCTGGGACTCGCTGTCGTTCGTGTTCCTCTCCTACTTCAGCTTCGTCCTCGCCGCGGCGATCCGGTCGCCGCCGGGCGCGCTCGGCGAGACGCCCTGGCCCGGCATGCGCGACCGCTCGACCCCGCTGCTCGGGGGCCTGCTGATGATGCTCCTCGACGTCGTCATCGACCCGGTGACGCTCCAGGGCGAGAAGTGGTTCCTCGGCCGCATCTACGACTACCCCGGCGACGGCTTCTGGTTCGGGGTGACCGCCGCGAACTTCGCCGGCTGGTTCGCCGTGGGGGTCGCGTCACAGTGGCTGTTCCAGCGCTGCCTCGAGCGGGTCCCTTGGTGCCGCGGCCGCTGGCCGCCGCCGGCGCCGCGCCTCGCCTGGGCGGCGTTCGCCACGTACGCGGGGGTGCTCGCGTTCATGCTGGCCGTCACGATCGCGATCGGAGACCTGCCGCTCGCGCTCGCGAGCGGCGCCGTGAGCGCCGCCACGCTCGCCGCGATCGCGTGGTCGCTCCCGCCGTCGCGGGGGAGCGCGGCCGCGGAGGCCCGCGCGTGATCCTCGTCTGCGCGCCCACCCGGGTCGAGGCGGCGGCCTGCCGGCGCGGGCTCGCCGACGCGCGCGCGCGCGGCTTCGAGGTGCTCCGGACCGGCGTCGGCCCCTCGCGCGCCGCCGCTGCGCTCTCGGCCCGCCTCCGCCACGGCGCGCCGCCCTCGCTCGTCGTCTCGTCCGGGTTCGCCGGCGCGCTCACCGGAGGCATCCCGCTGCACGCGCTCGTCACCGCGGCGGGGCTCCACCGGCTCGGCCCCGACGGCACCGTCGCGGTGACGCTCCCGCCCGGTGCGCTCCGGCTCGCTGCAGGCGCCCTGCCCTGCCAGGTCGCGACCGGCGACGCGGTGCGGCTCGGGGGTCCGTCACCCCTCGCCCCGCCCGCCGCGGTAGACATGGAGTCCGCCGCGCTCGCGGAGACCGCCGCGGCGGCCGGCGTGCAGGTCGAGGTGCTGCGCGTCGTCACCGACACGCCCGGCCACCCCTTCCCATCGTTCGTGCGCGCGCTCGGGACCGCGCTGTCGGCAGGATCGGCGAGCGCGCGACTCGCGGCCGCCGCGCGCGCCGCCGCCGGCGCGGCGCGCCGGCCCGTCCAGGCGATCGCGTTCGCCCGATCGAGCCTGGCCGCCGCCCGGGCGCTCCGCGCCGCGTGGCGCGAGCGGGGGTGACACGAGGCTCGTCGCGCGGCCATCGCCCCGGACGACGCACGCCCTAGCGTTTGGCGCCCGCCCGCGCCTCGGCCAGCGCGCGATCCGCCTCGGGATCGCCGGCTTCGCGCGCCGCGGCAGCGAGGGAGGCCGCGCGCTCGTATGCGGCGCGGGCCGGCTCGGGCTGCTCGTTCTTGTCGAGCGCCTCTGCCAGTGCGAGCTGGTTTCCGGCGACGTCCGGAAAGAGCCGGACCGCGGCACGCGCTTCCTCCAGTGCGGCCCCGGCATCGCCAGGACCGGCCGGCCACGAGGGGGCGCGCAACAGGACGAGCGCCAGGGCGCGATGAGGCCCGCCCGAATCCAGGGCCGCATCCGCCGCGATGGCCCGCCGCAGGAGCTTCACCATCTTGTCGACCGCGTCCCGCCCCGTCGACGGCCGCTCACGCGCCTGCTGCCCGAGCGCCAGGGCCAGTCGGTAATCGCAGGCGGGATCCGAGGGCGCGCGCCGCTGGCACCACTGTCCGAGGTCGACCTGCTGCTTGGCGAGGGTGCCGCGGACGGTGGCGTCGCGCTCGCGCTCGATCCGGAAGGTCATCGCTCGCATCGCGCCGAGCAGGCCGCCGACGCCGCGCTCGTCGGCAGCCGCCGCCTGCACGTACAGATCCTGCGCCGCGGCAGCCTGGCCCGGCTCGGCACGCCTTCGCCAGGCAGCGTCTCCCTCCCGCAAGAGGTCGGCTGCGTCCCTGCCCTCCGGCGCCGTCGCCATTCCAGAGATCGGCGATGGCTCGTGCAGGGCGTGGGCGCAGGCCGCCACGACCATCGCGGCGAACGCCACGAGCGTGCGGACCGTCACCCGTTCTGCGTGCGGCGAGGCGCCGCTGCCCCATCGGAAGCACGGAATCGCGTGGCGCATTGGCCCAATATAAGCTCCCACCGTGAAGCCCACCGGCTCCGCTGCCCCGCCCGGATGCGCTCCGCTCCGTTCAGTACGGGTAACCGATCTCGACGTACACCTTCAGCCCCTCGCCGCCGACGGCGAGGTCGATTCGTCCGAGGACGTTCGGCCGCACGAAGGCGCGCAGCCCCAGTCCGACGGCGAGCCGCGGACGCGAGAGGGCGTCGTCGAACGCGCCGAAGACCTGGCCCGCGGCGACGAACGGGTCGACGCGCCAGTCGGTGTCGACCCCGTACACGTGCGTCCGGAGGAGCCGGATGCGCTGCTCGACCTCGGCGGTCCAGGCCTGCCGATCGATGAAACGGTCCAGGGTGAAGCCGCGGAGCACGAAGGAGCCGCCGAGCCTGCTCTGCTGATAGAACGGCGCCTGGCCGGAGGTGACGGCGGTCCAGGCGAAGCGCGCCGCGCCCGTCACCCATCCGAGCTCCGGCAGGATGGTGCTCGCCTGGGCGCCCGCCCGCCAGAACGCGGGGGATCCGGCGAGCCCCTCCACGACGGCCGCCGACAGCTCCATGCGGGAGCCTCGCTCCGCGTTGTCGCCGCCCTTCCGGTCGTCGTATCGAAGGCTTGCCCCCTGCCACAGCAGCGTCGCCCCGCGCATCCCGGGCGCCTCGGCGAACACGTCCCGCGCCAGCGGCAATCCGGGCACGCCGATGCCTTCGACCCCGTCCCGCTCGATCCCGATCGACGCCCCGAGGTTGAGATGGCGGGCAATGTTGAGTCCACGCCTCGCGGTCACGAAGGCGCGCCGGCCGGTGTAGCTCGTCTCGGCCGTCTCCGGCGTGTCGGGACCCAGGCCGAAGAAGCGGAAGAACGCGCTGCGCTGCAGCCGCAGCATGACCTCGTCGGTCCAGACCCCCGGCTGGATGGGCAGCTTCTGCCACCAGACGAGCGCGTTGTAATTGATGCGGGTGCTGACCGACCCGACGAACGTGAAGGTCGTGTCGTCGCTCGGATAGTGATACCAACGGAACGTTCCGGTGTAGTGGATGACGGAGTTCCACGTCGTACTCGGAGCGATGATCGACTCCGTGCGCTGATTGTTCGGACACACGCGGAGGAACACCGGCATCGCGCCCCACGTGTCGCCTTCGTTCGGGAGCGTCGCCCAGACCGGGAGGGGGATGAGACGCGTCGCCACCGGCTCGGTGCAGCTGCCCGCCGCAGCCCGAGCCCACAACAGGAGCATCGCGGCGAGGAGAGTCGTCGCCGTCGCGCGCGCCAGGGTCTCGACGGAGCGGTGACCGATCGCTCCGCGAGCGCTTGACTCGAACGTCGCCCGTCGTAACGTGCCCGCCATGCTGAAATCAGGCTCGAGCCTCTCCGGGCAGTCCGCGGCGACGCTCGCGCCTTCGCGAGCCACGGCGCGTGAATGGTTGCTGCCTTCCCGCACGATGCCTCGGCGGGCTTGGCCGCCGCTCCTCGGGCTGCTGTACGTCGGCACGGTGGCAGCGCTCGGAGGCCTGAGCCGCGACCATGTCCTCCTCGGCCTCCTGGGCTTCCTCGACCTCTACAACGAAAAGGCGCGCCTGTTCCTGAAGACGTACTTCCCGTTCATCCTGACGGGGGTCCTCTTCGACTCGATGCGCTACTTCTACGTCCCGCTCGTCGACGGCAGGGTCCACACGGCCGACCCGTACCTGCTCGAGCGCGCGTGGTTCGGTATCGGCGGGCGCACGCTGAACGAGATCTTCCAGGAGCGGCACTGGGCGGTCCTCGACGTGGTCTGCGGCCTCTGTTACCTGTTCTACGTCGCCGAGTACATCTTCCTGGCGATGGTCCTGTTCGCTCGAGGACGGAGCCGCCGCGCGGAGACCTTCGCGCTCTGCTTCCTCGTCGTGAACCTGATGGGCTGGGTCACGTACTTCGCGTACCCTGCCGCCCCCCCCTGGTACGTCATGCAGTACGGGCTCGGCCCGGCACGGATGGACATCGGCATGAACGCGGCGGCCGCTCACCGGTTCGACCTCTTGGTCGGGACGCACGTGTTCGAGCGGATCTACGGCCGCGGCTTCACCACCTTCGGCGCCATCCCCTCGCTGCACGCGGCCTACCCGTTCATCGCGGCGGTCCTCGCGTTCCGGATGCCCGAGCTGCGCTGGGCGCGGCTACCGGCGGTCCTCTTCTTCCTGCTCATCTGCCTGAGCGCCGTGTACCTGCAGCATCACTACGTCATCGACATCGTGCTGGGCGTGCTCTACGCCGCCGCGACCGTCCCGCTCGTCGCAGCCTGGGAGCGTCGGCGCGCTTCACACGCGGGTTGAGCCATGCAGGCGAACGATCGGATCTCGCGCACCCTCGCGTTCGCCGTGCGGCTGCGGGGGCCCCTGCTCGCCATGTATGCGGTGCTGGTGACGGGAGCCGTCTACCGGGCGACGCGCATCCCCAGCGAGGGCGGAATCGACCGGCTCATCGTCCCGAGCGATCCGGACTACGCGGCGACCCGCGCGTTCCAGCGCATCTTCCCTGAGACGCAGACCGTCCTCGTGCTGCTCGAATCGGAGGAGCCGTGGTCGCCGTCCTCCATCGCGCGGGTCGAGTCCGCCAAGGCCGCTCTCCGCGGCGTTCCGCACGTGAGCGCCTTCTCGGTCCTCGACGCGCTCCGGCGCGTCCGGCCCCAGGCCGACGCCGCCGAGCTGGAACGCCTCGCGCTCGGGACCACGTTCTTCCGGCGGCAGGGCCTGCTGGGGGACCACTTTCTGACGATCGTGGTGAACCTCGACGTGCACGGAACCACCGAGCGCAATGCGGCCCTCGCGGCGGTCGACGCGAGGATCGAGGAGGCCGGCGTCGGGCAGGTGCGGAAGGTCGGGGCTCCGTACGTCACCTCGTGGCTGGAGCGGCAGTCCTCGGCAGCATCCGCCCGCGCGTTCCCCATCTTCGCCGTGCTGCTGGTAGGAGTCGTGCTGTTCCTCTACCGCTCCTGGCGCGCCCTCCTCGCGATCGTGCTGACGCTCGGCGCCGCCGTGGCGCTCGGCGTGGCGGCGGGCGGCCTGCTCGGGTTCACGTTCACGATCGTGTCGGTGCTGGTCCCGATCACGATCCTCGTCACCACGCTCGCGACGCTCGTCTACCTCCACTCGCGCTTCGTCGATCAGCCCGAGGGGATGCCGCTTCGCGACCACCACCTGTTCGCCCTCCGGAACAAGTTCCTGCCGGTGACCGCCTCCATGCTCGCGGCGGCGATGGGGTTCGCGGCGCTGGTCGTCTCGAGCATCCGACCGATCCGCGAGATGGGGCTCTGGACCGCGCTCGGCCTGCTCATCTCATGGGTGGTGGCGTTCACGCTGTTCCCGGCGCTCCAGCTGGTGCTTCGCACGCCGACCGGGCGCAGCGTTCCCGTGCGCGTGGCGCTCTACGATCGCCTGGCTTCCTCGCTGCCGGCGTTCACGTACCGCCACCGCTGGGTGCTCGCCGCGGGCGGGCTCGGTGTGTGTGTCGCGGGAGCGGCGGCGCTCTTCGGAGTGCCTGGCGTGGTCGGGGGCATGTCGGTGAGCGTGGACACGCTCGAATACCTGGATCCTTCGACGGCCCTCCACGGTGACCTGCAGTGGTTCCGGCGGAACGTGATGGACCTCAACGTCGCGCGCGTCTGGATCCACCTGCCCGGTCCGCTCGGGACCGATCCGGAGGTACTGCAGGCCGTCGACCGCTTCCAGGGCGCGCTCGAGTCGCTGCCCGACGTGACGGCCGTGACCGGCCCCACCACCCCGCTACGGATGCGGAGCTATCTCGCCGGGCGCGGTGAAGCGCTGCCCGCCGATCCGGAGGGCTTCGCGCGCGCCGCCGGCGACGTCGAGCAGCTGCTGATCACGCAAAGGGACCTGCGCGGCTTCATCGACGTGAAGGGCCTCTCGGACCTGCAGCTCACGGTCCAGTTCCGGCACGGAGACGCTCGGGGGTACGCCGCTCTGTCCCGCAGTGTCGGCGCCGCGTGGGAGGCGGTCCGGGCCGGGAACCCGGCGCTCCGCGGCGCGGAGATGCGCGTCGTCGGGGAGGCGCTCCTGCAGGCGAAGGTGGGCGCGGGCCTCGTGCCGACCCTCGCCGAGAGCTTCCTCCTGACGGTCGCGCTCATCTTCACCGTGTTCCTGTTCCTATTCCGCAGCGGCCTCGAGCGGCTGCTGGCCATGATCCCGTCGCTCTTCGCCCTCCTCGCCACGTTCCTCGGAATGCGGCTCCTCGGGGGCGCGCTGAACGTGGCCACGATCATCATCGCGACGACCGTCGTCGGCACGACGGAAAACGACCAGATCCACTTCTTTCACCACATGCACGAGCGCGCGAAGACCGGGGTGGAGGAACGGCTCCGGCACGCGCTGCGCGTGTCGGGGCGCGCGATCGTGTTCGCCACGTTCATCAACGCGGCGGGTTTCCTCGGGTTGGCGGTCTCCACCTTCCCGCCGGTCCGCCAGTTCGGGCTCATGAGCTCGGGGGCGTTCCTGCTCGCGCTCATCGCAGACTTCACGGCGCTGCCCGCGGCGCTCTGGATCACCTCGGGCGAGCGCCCGCGCCTCGAGCCGCCAGGTGATCCCGCCGATCCCGTCCGCTGAGGTCGTCCGCGCGGCGAGCGATAGCACGGCGGACCCTGTTTCGCCGTTGCAGTCGCCAGTCGGAGCGCTAAGTTGGGCCGCGTGTTCTCCCCCGCCCTCGCCGTTGCCCTGGTCCTGACGGCCGCACCCGCTCGCACCGCCCCCCCGGATCACCTCGCGCTCGTCGCCTGCGCGCCCGGCTGGCCGGGCACGACCGCAGAGGCGCAGCGTGGCATGGACGCCCTGGTCTCGGCCCTCGCCCGTTCCGCCGGACTGCCCGAGGGGTCCATCTCGGGCGTGTACCTACCCGCCGAGCAGGAAGGGCTCGAGCGCGTCTCCCGGCCCGACGCGGCGGTCGCGCTCGTGCCGCTGCCGTTCTTCGCCAAGCATGCTGCGGCCCTGAAGCTCGAGCCCCGACTGACGGTGGTGATGCAGGATGCAGACGCAGCAGGCGACGTGTGGACGCTCGTCGCGAAGAAGGGACGAGTCACGTCACCCGCCGCGCTCGCAGGCTTGACCCTGTCCTCCAGCGCAGGCTATGCGCCCGGTTTCATCCGCGGCATTCTCTCCGCGTGGGGCCAGCTGCCCGCCGGCGTTCGTATCGTTCAGTCGAGCCAGGTGCTCTCGGCGCTCCGCAAGGCAGCCTCGGACGGCGACGTGGCCGTGCTCCTCGACGGCGCGCAGTCCCGATCCCTCTCGAGCTTGCCATTCGCGGCGGAGCTGGAGGTGGTGGCACGGTCGAGCCCGGTCCCCGCGGGCGTGATCGCCACCATCGGACGCCGGCTCACCCCGGAACGGTGGAGCATGCTCGAGCGAGCTTTTCTGACGCTCCCGTCGACCGAGGGTGGGAAAGAGGCGCTCGCGGGAATCCAGACGAGGCAGTTCTCGGCGCTGGACGGTCCCGCCCGCGACGCGGTTCAGCGCGCCGCGCGCTGGGGTGGATGAGACTTCACTCAGGCGGTGCTGGCGGAGCGGGCGGGCAGGTGAACGTACAGCCGCGCCGGATCGACCTTCTCGAGCGGCGCGTGGTCCGGCGGCCGGATCTCGTGCTGGCACGGGCAGTCGTGGTCGGTGAGGAGCCGGGCCGGATCGTACACGGAATTGAATTTCCACAGCATCCGGACGAAGTTCGTCTGCCCGCGAACGAGGTGGCGCGCGGCGATCCCCGCCGTGGCGCGAAGCGCCGCCCACCCGAGGTGCTTTCGGTTCAGCACCTGCTGTGTGCGCACGAGCTCCTCGTAGAACCGCGCGAGCGGAAGTCGCGTGGGGAGCACCGCGTGCTGCACGTCGAACAACCGATAGTCGCGGGTCGTGAGCTTTCGGGATTCGGTGTGCCACGTCTCGGTGCCGGGGTACGGCGTCGCCACCGTGAGGTGGACGATCTCGGGCACCGACACCGCCCACTCGCGCACCGCCGCGAAGCGGCGCTCGTCCCAGGACGGGTCGGCGATGATGTTCACCGCCGCCAGGATCCCGAGCGAGCGCGCGACCTCGAGCGCCTCGAAGCTCTTGCCGAGCGTCGTGCGCTTGCGGTGCGCCTTGAGGTCACCCTCGTCGATGGCCTCGAGGCCGAGGAACATGTACTCGAGCCCGAGCCGTTTCCAGCGCTGGAAGACCTCGCGGTTCCGCAGGAGCACGTCGGCGCGTGTCTCGAGGTAGTAGCGCTTCGCGACGCGCCGCCGCTCCAGCTCGTCGGCGATCGCCATCCCGTGCGCGGCGTCGACGAACGCGACATCGTCCACGATGAAGACGCCGCGCTCGCGGACGCTCGCAACGTCCTCGGCCGCCCTCGCCGGGCTCACCTTGCGATAGCTCCGGCCGTAGAAGGTCCAGCCGCTACAGAAGGCACAGTCCCAAGGACATCCCCGCGTGAACTCGACCGACGCGCAGGGGTCGAGGACGCCGATGAAGTACCTGCGCCGGCGAGCGAGCAGATCGCGCGCCGGCTGAAGGTCATCGAGGCTCGCGACGAGCCTGGGCGCCGGGCCGTCGCCAGCGGCGGTGGTGACGCCGGGGAGCGCCTCGAGCCCGGAGCGGCTCCGCGCCGCTGCCTCGAGGAGCCGCGGCGTGATCTCCTCGCTCTCTCCGCGGACGACGCAATCGATCGCACCCGCCGCGTGCGCGATCACGTCGCGCGCCACGAACGAGACGCTGTGGCCGCCCGCGAAGACGAAGCACTCGGGAAACCGGAGCCGGATTGCCTTCGCGAGGTCCACGACCTCGGGCACGTTCGCGAGGTAGGAGAGCGAGAAGCCCACCGCGTCCGGACGCCACTCGTCGAGCAAGCGGAAGAGGTCGCGGTGCACATGGGTCTGGAGATCGACGAGCCGGACCTCGTGCCGCGCGCGCCGCACCGCCTCGGCCACCAGCTCGAGCCCGAGCGGCTCCAGCCGGAGAAAGATTCGCGAGTACATGAGGCCGCTCGGATGCACGAGGAGAACTCGCATGGGACGCCCCCTTGGATGCGCGCGTACGCATCCTGCACCGGTGCGACCGCCGGACGGCATGGAAACTGGGGTCTACGGCGTCCGACATGGCCGAACGGAAGTCGCTCTTCGACCTGCTCGCCGGGAAGGACCTCCTCGCCGCGAGGCCGGTGGCGCTCCGCGCCCTCGCGAAGGTGGTCTTCCTCGCCTGGCAGGTGGGTCCCGGCCGCCAAGACGATGCGGTGAACTTCGGCGCGACGCTCCGCGCCAGCTTCGCGAGCGGCGTCTCGCTCGCCGTGAATTCCGCGGTCATTCGGGATGGCGAAACAACGACGACCCGGTGGTCCTCGGGATCACCGCGGGCGTCCCCGCCGGGCGGCGGCTCGAGGTCCGCGCCACCGCCGACCACGGCCTCACGCCGGACGCTCCGCCGTTCGAGGTGCGGCTCGGGCTCGTCGTGTCCTTCGACGGGCCGGGTTTCGGCCGTGGTCGATAGCGCGCAGTGCCAAGACCACGGGCCGGGTTTCGGCCGTGGTCGATAGCGCGCAGTGCCAAGACGCCCGTTCGCGGTGGCCGATGCCACGTCGATCTGCACGCCCGCGCTTCGGGTGCGTCTGGCGTCGATCGTGTGGACGGGCGGGCCCCGGCGCCCCCGCTCGGAGCCCGCCCGCCTCGAAGCGCTCCAGCTAGCCCTCGTCGTTGAAAGACGGCGCTTCGACGACTTCGAGCTTCATCACCTGCGTGGTCTCGCCGGAGCCAGAATAGCTCGCGCGGACCTCGTCGCCCTCCCTCACGTCGGAGAGCGCCGCCGGGCGGCCGTCCTTCACGATCTGAGTGTCGTCCGTCACGGACAGCGTTCCGTCCGAGCCTGCGAGCGTGACCTCCTTCGTCGCGGGGTCGACGCTCTTCACGGTGCCGCTGATCTCGGACGCGCTCGCGTCGCCGGACCGAGCTTGCGCCGGTAGCACCGCGAGCAGACCGGCGATTCCTGCGCCGAGCACCGTGAGCCATGTCGTTCGCGTCATCGTTCGCGTCATCGTCATCTCTTCACCTCGGGAGGGATCCTCGGAGCTCGGCTCTCGTGCCGTGGCTCGTGACCCCGCTGGCCAGAGGGTGCGGCAGGGATCCGCCGCGGCGTTGGCCTGATGCGCCAGGAGCGTTGCCCGATGGCGTCATCCTCATCGCGGACCGGGCCCGCGTGCTGCGGTCGAGGGGGCGGGGTCGTGCCGGCCGGCGCGCCTGCCTCGCGCACGGGCAGCGTGTGCGCGGACCACGCGCAAGCGACGGAGCAGAATGCTGTCGCGCACCGAGCTGCTCGCGGAGGTGCGTGCGGGCCCGGCGAGAGATATGCAACTGCGCTGACGGAGGAGGGCGGCATGAATCGCGGTGCCGGCGCGCAGGCGTCGTCGAGCGAAGCGACCTCGTGCGTCTGGCTGCTCGGCGCGCTGGCGCAGGCGGTATCGTCGATGGGCGGCAACCCGGATCGCGTGCTCGAGGCCCTCGCGATGGGCGAGCAGCGGCTGCTGGACCCGGGTGCGCGCCTCCCGCTCTCGCTCGCCGCGGAGGCATGGGAGCGGGCCGCGGCCGAGACCGGTGACGAGGTCTTCGGGCTCCACTTCGCCGAGCGCGTGCCGCTCGGCGCGTTCGAGGTCGTCGTCGACTACGTCACCCGCAGCGCGCCGACGCTCGGCGAGGCGATCCTGCGCAGGCTCCGGTTCCAGCGGCTGCTGCACGAGTGCGTCGTCGTCGAGCTGCAGCCCACGCCAGACGGCGCGCGGCTCGTCCATAGCGTCGAGGGCACCCCCCGCGGCGCGCCACGCCACGCGGTGGAGGCGGCGCTCGCGGGTTACGTGGTTCGCGGGCGCCGGCTGACCGGCGTCGAGCTCTCGCCGCGGCAGGTCACGTTCCGTCACGCGGCGCCGCGGGACCTCTCCGAGCACTGGCGCATCCTCCGCTGCCCGGTTCGGTTCGGCGCGCCGGAGAACGCGCTCGTGCTCGACCGGCCGATCCTCGATCTCCCGAACCACGCGGCGGATCCCGGTCTCCTCGCCGTCCTCGATCGTCACGCCGAGGCGCTCCTCCTCGGCCTCCCACCCGCGGAGAGCTTCCTCGGCCGGATTCGACGGCTGATCGTCGATGACCTGATCGAGCGCGCGCCGTCGCTTGGGCCCGTCGCGCGGCGCCTGCACATGAGCACTCGCACGCTGCAGCGGCGGCTCGGCGCGGCGGGCACGTCGTACCAGGCGCTCGTGGACGCGGTCCGGCTCGAGCACGCGATCGACCTTCTTGCCGACCCGAGCCTCTCGCTCGCGGAGATCGCATTCCGTCTCGGCTTCTCGGGATCGAGCGCGTTCCACCGCGCCTTCCGCAAGTGGACGGGCACGACCCCCCTTCGGCACCGATCCGGCCGCACGGCCCAGTGGCGCTCGCACCGCAGTCGCCGGGGCGGTCCCCGGCTCACCGCGGCGGCGGAGAGCTCGTCGCCTGTCAGCGGTTCGCCTCGAGCTCGTACCTGAGGCCCCGGTGAGCCGTAGCACCTTGTTACATCCCGGACATCGTCTGGAAAGGCCCTCCCGGTTCGGCCGCCAGGACCTCGGTGCGCCAAGCTGGATGTCCGTCACGAGGCGCTTCGCCTCCCCGAGTGAGACCGAGAACACGGCTCGGAGCGCCTTACGGCGCGGCGGGACCGCTCGTGTCAACCGTCTCGCTGGAGCCTCGACACGTCTGCGCCCTGCCGCCGGCCGCGGACCTCACGACCTCGACAGCGCGACCGCGATCACAGGCGGCCTTCAGCGCATCGCGCGCCGTTGCCCCCGGAACGAAACGGCGGACATACGCCCAACGTCCCCAGGAGGACTCATGGCTGTCTCGTGCCCCATCGATCTCGACACGCCATGCGGCGCCGAGGCGACCCTGGCGTAGATCGACTGGATTTCGTTCCGGAGACGGACGGCGCGGTCCCGAGTACGCAGAGCGGTTCCTGCGGTACGACCCGCTGGCGCTCGCGCGCATCCCGCCGTTCGCCGTGGAGTCGTTCGCCGGCGTGGGAAATCCGCTCCGAATGGGGCCGCTCGCCGCAGGGGCGACCGTCGTGGACATCGGATGCGGCTCGGCGACGGACCTTCTCCTGGCGGCAAACGCGGTCGGCCCACGAGGCCGCGCCATCGGAGTCGACATGACCGAAGCGATGCTCGGCAAGGCGGAGGCGGCGGCAGCCGAGGCGGGGCTCGCCAACGTCGAGTTGCGGCGTGGGGACGCTCTCGAGCTTCCGATCGAGAGCGTCTCCGCCGACTTCGTCATCTCGAACGGCGTGCTGAACCTCGCGCCCGACAAGCGGCGCGCCTTCTCCGAGGTGCTGCGAGTCCTCCGCCCAGGTGGTCGCTTCCTCCGGCATGGGAAACCTCAGGCTGTCAGGCACGATGCCCAGCGGGCACAACGGAATCCTCATGCCGCAGCGCATGTACCTCATCGAGGACTCGACGGCCGTCCTCGACGGCAAAGACCTCGGGCGACCCACTCGCGCCGCGCATAACCCCCGCATCGGCGACGTCGCGCTGCCCGCCCGCGGTGTCCTTGCCGTCGGTCAGGCCGCTTGGCCATCCTCGATACGGAGGAATACGAACGCACACGTGCCGAGACGCGCGAAGCGCTTGCTCGGTGACACCCCTGGTGCAGGGCACCCGATGCGCGACGCGGCCGCGGGCCATCGTTCCATTAGAACATCTGATGAATGGATCTTCACAGGCTGCGCACGTTCCAGGCCCTGTCCGAGACGCTGCACTTCCGCCATGCCGCGGAGCGGCTCGGGATCACCCAGTCGGCCGTATCCCAGCAGATCGCGTCGCTCGAGAAGGATCTCGGCGCGGCGCTCTTCGATCGGATCGGGCGGCGCGTCTACCTGACCCCAGCGGGAGAGGTGCTCGCGCGTGAAGCCGTCAAGGTGCTCTCGACCGTCTCCCGCGCCCGCGAGGCGGTCGGAGCGGTGTCGAAGGGGGACGCCGGACGGCTGCGCGTCGGGGCCAGCACGACCCCCGGCATCTACCTCCTCCCGGAGGTGCTGGGGCGTCTGCGGGCGGACTTCCCGCTGCTCGAGCTGGACTTCAGGATCGCCAACTCGAGCCGCATCGAGGCGCTCGCGGTCGCGAATGACTTCGACCTGGGCGTCTGCGGCTTCCGGCCGACGCACGAGGAGCTCTTCGAAATCGAGCTCGGGGAGGACCGGATCATCGCAGTCGCGGCGCCAGCCCTGATCGGGAAGACGCGGCGCATCCGACCGGGCGACCTCGCCCGCTGGCCCCTCGTAGCGCGGGAGCCCGGCAGCGCCACACGGAAGACGGTCGAGCGCGCGCTCGCGAGCCTCGGCGTCGAGCTCGTGCCCGCTTTCGAGCTTCCATCACCTGAAGCGATCGTCCGGGCGGCAGAGGCGGGGCTCGGGTACGCCTTCGTGTCGGCGCGCGCAGTGACCGAGGGCATCGAGACGGGGCGCCTCGTCGAGGTCCGCGTCCAACAGCTGGATGTGCGGCGCGGCCTGTTCGCCGTGTACCACCGCGACAAGCAGGTGACGCCTCCGATGCGGGAGCTCATGGACCTGCTGCGGGCACGGTTGCGCCAGAGCGATAAGACCGCCTGATTGGATCGATGAAGGT
>WNGA01000711.1_pt1 | contig 59781 bp, 56 predicted proteins | sample 5400061 | NCBI WGS metagenome assembly WNGA01 (sample SAMN13153366, study PRJNA577476) | soil metagenome | isolation source: 100 cm soil or saprolite under grassland replicate 2 | place: USA:California | collected 2016-06-15
ATTGCCGCCCTCGAGAAGCATGCGAATGCCGGCCATCGAGGCCAGCGGATGCGCCGAGGCGACGGCGCCACGGGTACCCATGATGACGGGCCGGTACGCGTTGCGATGCGGCGGCATGGTCACACTCTCCTGTCTTCGCTGGCGGCCTGGCTGCGAGCGTGCCGGACTGATCTCCGGTCGAGCGCCGGCTCCGCCGGCGCAACCCTGTCCTTGGGGGGGAGGCCTCGGAGGGGCCCGTCGAGGCCACCTCAGGAAAAAAAACTCGCTCGCGGCGGCCGCCACGACGTCCAAGGACTCGAGGTGCAGCATGTGGCCACCGGCCAGGCGCCGGAGCCTCGCCCCGCGGATGCGCCGGGCGAACTCCTGGCCGTAGACTCGTAGTACCGCTCACGCAGGGTCGCCGGGTTGACGTCGTAGGCGAAGTTCGAGTCCATGGAGGTGCCCACGGGGAACCCCGCCACCAGCCGGCCGCCCGAGATCACGTCGAGCATGGCGAACTCTTCCGCCACGCGGACCGGCGGGTTGTAGAGCGCGAGGCTGTTGCCGAGCACGATGATGGCGGCGCTCTGGGTCCGCCGCGTCAGGGCGGCGGCCATGAGGTTGGGCGACGGCATGAGCCCGTAGGCGTTCCGGTGATGCTCGTTGACGCAGAGGCCGTCGAACCCGCAGCGCTCCGCGTGCTCCAGCTCGTCCAGGAACTCGTTGTAGAGCCCGTGCGTCTTGTGCGCGTCGTAGAGCGAGCGCGGGGGGTCCACCCAGACCGACCGGTAGTCATCAGGTGAAAGAAGCAGATCTTCACGTCCGCTCTCCGTGCCGGGCAAGGCCGGCGGCTCGAGTGCTCCACATGTTAGGATGGAGCCAGCGGGGACGCAAGCGCGCGCGACCGGGATGGCAGCGGATGCGAGGGAAGCGGGAGGCGCCTCGATCGAGGTCGTGAACTCAGATCCGACTCCTTCGAATTCCGACATCGCCCGCGCGCTCCGCGACGCGAAGTACCTGTACGTCACGACGTACAGCCGGGCGGGGAAGCCCGGCACCGTCCCGACATGGCTCTGGGCCCACGACGGCGCCGTCTACTTCACGACTCAGCGCCAGAGCCTCAAGGCGCGCCGCATCCGCGACACCGGCCGCGTCACCGTGCACGTGGGGACCAGGGACGGGCCGGCCTTCGAGGGACGCGCGGAGTGGGTGGACGACCGCCCGGACATCGAGCAGGCGCTCCTGCGCGCGTATGGCCGCAAGTACTGGCTCTTGGTGCCGCTCTGGATGGGACGCTATATCCGGAAGGGGCTGGCCCGGAAGACCAGCGTCCTCATCCGCATCACGCCGCTCATATAATCGCTCACCTGCCGCTCCGCGCCCTTGCCTCTCCCCGGGGGGAGAGGGTTCGAGTCAGCGGCCGGCGAGGGCCGCGACCACCGCCGCGGCCAGCTCCCCGACGGCGAACGGCTTCTTGAGGATCCCGTCCACGACCGTGGCGGCCGAGGGATCGACGGCGTCGGCCCATCCGGTGAGGACCAACACCGGGACGTCGGCGCGCGAGGACTTGATGGCGCGCGCCACCTCCCAGCCGTTGAGGTCGGGCATCCCGAGGTCGGTGACGACGACGTCGAAGCGGCCCGCCTCGAAGCGCGCGAGGCCCTCGCGCCCGCCGGCGGCCGCGGTGACGCGGTGACCGTCAGACACCAGCACCTCGGCCACCAGGTCTCGGACCTCGGCCTCGTCGTCGATGACCAGCACGGAGCCGAGGCGCTGGGCGGGGGCGTCATCGGCCGGACGGGCGGCTTCCGCCTCTCGTTCGGCCACCGGGAGCCAGAAGGTGACCGTTGTCCCCCCTCCCGGCGCGCTCTCGACGGCGATCTGGCCGCCGTGACGCTGCACCGTCCCGTAGGCTACCGCCAGGCCCAGCCCGGTGCGCTTCACGCCCTTGGTGGTGAAGAACGGCTCGAAGGCCCGCCGCCTGACCTCGGGCGCCATGCCGGTGCCCGAGTCGCTCACGGACACGACCACCCGCCCGGGCTCGGCCCGCGTGGCGACCACGATGCGCCCGCCCTCGGGGAGCGCGTCGACGGCGTTCAGCACCAGGTTGGCGATCACCTCGCGGATCTCGCGGCGGCGTCCGGAGACCTCGGGAATGGGCCCGGGCTGGGCCTGCACCTCGATGCTGGCCCCGCTGACCCTCGCCTCGTTCTCCCAGCGCGATCGCGTGAACTCGACCGCCTCCTGGATCACCGTGTTGAGGTCGAACCGCGTCGACCCGACGCCCGCCGCCGTGCCGCTGAATCCCTGGATCCGCCTGACCGTATCCGCCGCGTCGACCGCCGCGCGCTCGATGCTCTTGAGACTCGCGGCCACGGCGGCGTCCGGCTTCTTCATCAGCAGGAGCTGGGCGCGCCCGAGGACGACGGCCATGAGGTTGTTGAGATGATGCGCGGCGCCGGCAGCCAGCTCGCCCACGGCGCGGAGCGTGGCGCCCCGGACGAGCGTCTCCTGGGCCGCCCGCAGATCCTCGAGCGTCCGCCTCAGGTCGCCGACCAGCCTCGCGTTGTCCATGGCGACGGCCGCCTGGCGTCCCAGGGTGGAGAGCATGCGGATCTCGCGCTCGCCGGGCCGGTGCACCTCGTCCCAGCACACGCACACGGCCCCGAGCGCGGTCTCCCGGCTGATCACCGGCACGGCGAGGACGGCGCGGCCGCCGTACTTCCGGACCAGCGTGCCGAGGAGCACGCCGGACTGCCCGTAGGGCTCGTCGTAGCCCGGCAGCGAATGCTCGAGCACGTCGGCACTCCACACGGGCTCCAGGCGCAACGCCGCGGCGCCGGCGGCACCCTGGCCCAGGCGGAGCGTCAGCCCCGGCTCCGCCTCGATTCCGCGGATGACCCGTGCGCGCAGGCAGCGCGCCGCCTGGTCCACCTCGAACACCACCACCCGCTGCGCTCCGACCAGTGCGGCTGCGCTGTCGGCGATGCCCTCGAGCACCCGCTGCGCATCCAGCGTGGAGGTCAGCGTCTCCCCGATGCCGCCCAGCGTCTCGACCTCCGTGGCGCGCTGCCGGGCGTCCTGGTAGTGGCGCGCGTTGTCAACTGCCAGCGCGATCTGGGCCGCGATCGTCATGGCGAGGTCCAGCTGGCTCTGCTGCCAAGTGCTGAAACTGCGGGCGTCCAGGCCCATCGTGCCGACGACCTGGTCGTTCGAGACCAGCGGCACGACGAGGGCGGAGCTCAGGTCGAAGCGGTCGAACCAGTCGGACGGCAGGAGTTGACTGTCCCGGGTCACGGGGATCGGACGCCTCAGCCGGATGGCCTCCGCATGCGCCGGCACTTCTTCCATCCACTGGTCCCGCTCGGCCTTGAATCGGGCCCACAGCCCGGGATCGGCGTGGCCGTCGGCGAACTGCGCCATGACGGGCACGAGATGCCCGCCGCGCCACAGGAAGATGGCGCAGCGCTCGGCGCCGACCGCGAGCGCCGCGCGACGGGTGGTCTCCTTGAGGAGCGGCGTGAGCTCCAGGGTGGACGTGCAGGCGCGTGCGACGTCGAGGAGCCCGGCGGTCTGCTGAGCGCGGCGGCGCTCCTCCTCGAAGGCACGGGCCTTGCCGATGGCGAGCGCCGCCTGCTGGGCCAGGCGCGCCAGCGTCGCCTCATGCCGGGGCGTGAAGGGAGTCGGGGTCCGGTTGAACGCCCAGAGGAGCGCGATCAGCTGGCCTGAGGGGTCGAGGATCGGCGCCGCGATGAGGGTAGCCACTCCTTCGCTGCGCGCCCATGTCTCGATGGCCGGCGGGCGAGTGAAGCGCGGGTCGGCCAGGTAATCATCGGAGCGCATGGGCCGCTTCGCCCTCAGGACCAGGCTCGCCAGCCCCTCACCGCTCTCAGGAGCGTACCTCGGGATGCCGTCGGTACGGGTGCCGGAGGGCGTCACGGTCCGCATCTGACCCGTCTGAGGGTCCAGCAGGGAGCACAAGCCGGCGTCGGCGCGCAGCAGATTCCGCATCTCCCTGACCACGCTGCGGAGCGCCGTCTCGAGCGCCGGCGAGGACAGGGTTTCCGACACCACGCGCTGCAAGGCCTGGATCTCCTCGAGGCGGTCGAGGGCCTCGGCGTAGAGCGCGGCGTTCCTCACCGCGGCGACTGCCGGCGCGGTCAGCGCCTGGGCCAGGGCCACGTCCGTATCCATGAACTCTCGGCGCGTCCGGGACATGCAGGCGAGAGCCCCGATCGGGTTCTGGTCGAGCATGATCGGGACGGAGAGGAACGAGACCAGCCCCTCGGCCCGGAACCAGTCCCGGTTCTGGAGCCGCGGATCCTGCTGCACGTCCGCCAGGACGAGGGGCCGGCGCTGCGTGATCACCCACCCGGACAGTGACCCGCTCGGCGAGAGCCGGTCCCGACCCGGCAGATCGGGGCACGTGACGCCCTTCTGCGCCCGGAGCCGCAGGATCTCTCCCGAGTCGTCGAGCAGCCAGATCCTCACGACGTCGATATCGAGGCGGCGACGCGCGATGCCCGCCAGGCGGTCCAGCACCTCGTCCAGATCGAGGGTCGCGGTGAGCAGACGGCTAGATTCGGCGAGAACCTCCAGCTCGCGGGTGCGTGGATCTTCTTTCATCAGATCTGAACGCGATTTGACTGGGTCTGGCGGTCAAGCCTCTTCGAGCGCGGCTCGGTTCGGATGCCCGCTCGTCTCTTCGGGGACGGTTGGACTATAGCGCAAGCGAGCCCGCAGACGCCAATCGCACTCCAATCGCCCCGCTTGACGGGCTGGCACGTTGGACGTAGCATCAATTCGCAAAGCACACGCGGGAGCTCGGGGAACCGGGCTGAGAGGGCAGCGACGGCGCTGTCGACCGCTAACAACCTGACCTGGGTAATGCCAGCGAAGGGAGGCCAGCATGAAGGTCTACCTATCCGGTTCGGCTTCGTCCATTCGGGTCCCGTTCCGGGAGATCAAGCTCACGAACGGCGAGGTCATCCGGCTCTACGACACGGGCGGCCCCTACACCGACCCCGACTTCACGCCTGACCTCAAGCAGGGGCTGCCTCCGCTGCGGCGACCGTGGATACTCGGCCGTGACGACGTGGAGCCGGGGGCTGGCGGCCGCTGGGGATTGCGCGCCAAGCCCGGCCGCCGCGTCACGCAGATGCACTACGCACGCCGCGGCCTGATCACACGGGAGATGGAGTTCGTCGCGTTGCGGGAAGGCGTCCCGCCCGAGATGGTGCGCGACGAGGTCGCGCGCGGGCGGGCGATCATCCCGGCCAATATCAACCATCCTGAGGCGGAGCCCATGATCATCGGGCGCCGGTTCCTGGTGAAGATCAACGCCAATATCGGCAACTCCGCGGTGACTTCGTCCATCGAGGAAGAGGTCGAGAAGATGACGTGGGCCACCCGCTGGGGGGCCGACACCATCATGGACCTCTCGACGGGCAAGAACATCCACGAGACGCGGGAGTGGATCATTCGCAACGCGCCGGTACCGGTAGGCACCGTGCCCATCTACCAGGCGCTCGAGAAGGTCCGGGGCAAGGCCGAGGAGCTGACCTGGGAAGTCTACCGTGACACGCTCATCGAGCAAGCCGAGCAGGGCGTGGACTACTTCACGATCCACGCGGGCGTGCTGCTCCGCTACATCCCCCTCACGGCCAACCGAGTGACCGGAATTGTCTCGCGTGGCGGCTCGATCATGGCCAAGTGGTGCCTGGCGCACCACCAGGAGAGCTTCCTGTACACCCGCTTCCGGGAGATCTGCGAGATCATGGCCGCCTACGACGTCTCCTTCTCCCTGGGGGACGGGCTCCGCCCCGGCTGCCAGGCCGACGCCAACGACGACGCGCAGTTCGCCGAACTCGACACCCTCGGCGAGCTGACCAGGATCGCGTGGGAGCACGACTGCCAGGTCATGATCGAGGGGCCCGGCCACGTGCCGATGCACCTGATCAAGGAGAACATGGACCGGCAGCTCGAGGTCTGCCACGAGGCGCCCTTCTACACGCTCGGTCCGCTCACCACCGACGTGGCGCCAGGCTATGATCACATCACCTCGGCCATCGGCGCCGCCATGATCGGCTGGTTCGGCACCGCCATGCTCTGCTACGTGACGCCCAAGGAGCACCTGGGGCTTCCCGACAAGCAGGACGTCAAGGACGGCGTGATCGCCTACAAGATCGCCGCCCACGCCGCTGACATCGCCAAGGGCCACCCACGAGCGCGCGAGTGGGACGATGCCCTCTCGCGGGCACGCTTCGAGTTCCGGTGGGAAGACCAGTTCAATCTGTCGCTGGATCCGGAGACGGCGCGCAGCTTCCACGACGAGACGCTGCCGGCCGAGGGCGCCAAGCTCGCCCACTTCTGCTCCATGTGTGGCCCGCACTTCTGCTCGATGAAGATCACCCAGGACGTACGGGAGTACGCCAAGACCCACGGCATCGCCGAGGAGGCGGCCGCCGTGGCGCAGGGGCTCAAGGAGAAGGCGGAGGAGTTCAGGCGGACGGGCGGTCAGATCTACGTCGCGCCGCCCACGCCCTAGCCGAAGCTTGGGGACGGTCAGACCGTGGCGAAGAAGCGCGCCGGCGCCCCCTCGGTCCCGGCGATCTTGTAGAAGGGCGCCGCGAACTCGACCCGGCGTCGCGGCAGCGCACCCAGATTGGTCAGCCCCTCCATGATCACCACGCCCGCCCCCAGGATCACCCGATGCATGGGGAAGTCCTCGGAGGTGAAGTCGGGGAGCCGCGCGCAGTACTCCTCGAAGAAGTCGAAGCCGATATTCTTGGCTCCCCGGTCCACGAGCCACCGCGCCGACTCCGGCGGGAAGTACGGGGACTGGGTGAAGTAGTCGGGCCACTTCCCGTACATCTTGTCGGTCCAGTCCGTCCGGAGGAGCGCGATGTCCCCGCGCCGGACGTCAAGGGCGCCGCCGCGCTTCAAATCCTCGATACTAACCGCATGGTTGGATCCGACGTGGGACAGGTCTACGACCAGGGCCTCGCCCATCACCTGGTCGAGGGAAATCTCGGCGGTGGTGATGCCGTCCTTGAAGACGTGCAGCGGTGAGTCGATGTGGGCTCCCGTGTGCAGGCTCTGGCGCACGCTCGACACCTGCCAGAAGCCGGGCCCGCGCCGGTGCGGCGTGACCTCCAGGCGCAGATTGGTGGAAGGCGGGCTCAGCGTGTGCTCGTCCACGGTGACCGAGAGATCGATGTAACGGCTCATTTCGCTGTCCTCGTCATCGAGCGTTCACGGCAGGCTCACGATGGCCCGCGCGGCGCCGGTCAGCTCGACGATATCGAGGCCCGTGTCCGCCCGGTCCACCAGGTAGATGAATCCGCGGTCGTCCACCTCGACGTTGTTGGTCTGGATGGCCACCTTGCAGCGCTCGGCGCCGCCGACCTTCACGCAGCGCTTGTCCGTGCGGGCCGTCGTCGCCGGGATGTAGAAGCCGACCTCCCTGGGGTCGAAGGGATCGCGGATGTCCACCGCGCGCACGCCCGCATTGAAGTACGCGATGAAGACCAGCTTGCCGTAGTAGATCGGCCCGAACGACTCGTTGCTCGAGTGCGGTCCGAAGCGTCCTCCTCGGCGGCAGAAGTCCCCCGAGGCGGCCGGCACCTGGTAGGTGGCGACCGGGAAGGGCCTGGACTCCACGGTGACGTCCACCAGGAAGGTGAGCTGCCGCACCTCCTGGCACTCGTTCTTGAGCGATTCGGAGACGAGGACGACCACGTCGCGCTGCCGCCCGCGCGCGTTGGGAGCAAAGTCCGGCACCGGGATCCCAAGCACCGGGAAGCTCGTGTGACCGCCCCAGTCGGGCGGCATCTCGAGCCGCCCCACCTGCGGGTAGAGCAGGTTCTCCACGGTCGGCGCGAAGGGATCCGGCGAGCGTGGGTCGCCCTTGAGGAGCTTGTCGCGATCGACGATCTGCAGGATGCCGTCGGCGCCCGTGCCGTAAGCGAGGTACACGCGGTTGCGGAAGGAGATCGGGCCGTGGACGCCTTCGGGCGCCCGGCCCGAAGAGCCGGGCTCCTGGCCCGGCAGGCCGAAGTCGCGGATGAAGCGGGGGCGGGCGGGATCGGCGAGGTCGTAGATCTTGGTCATGCGGTTCGTCCGCCAGCCGAACGGGTGGCCGTCGGAAACGAGGTAGGCGATGCCCGTGTTGCATTCCCACCAGTTCTTATGAGTGCTGGCGAGCCCGGTGAGCACCGTCGTGAGCAGCGCGGGCTCGCGAGGATTGCTCACGTCCCACACCTCGTGGGACACGTTGCCGAGGGTGCGGAGCAGGTAGGTCTTCCCCGATATCCCTCGCGGCAGGTCACTGCCGTCGCACACGCGGACCATGGAAGCGCCGCCGGCTTCTGCTTCGCCGGGCGCGCCGGGGATGTGAGCGAGATATCGCGGCGCGCGCGGGTCGGTCACGTCCACCACCGAAGTGCCGTTCCAGTCGACAGTTCCCGTGAGCGGATTGGGCCGCCGGCCGCCGTGATGGCCGACATAGGCAATCCACCGGGCGCCCTGCTTGTGGATGACGGGCTGGTAGGCTGAGCGCGACTGGAGGTCGTCGTGGCCCACCAGGCGCATGTCGCGCTGCTCGGCGGGGCGGGTGGGCGCGGGCTCCTGCGCCAGGCCCGCGGTGGAGCCGGCCAGGAGCAAGACCACCGTGAGAGCGACGCCGACCCGCCAGGAACGCCCGCGCTGGCCTTGCATTGCTGTCCTCCTCTGGGCCCCGCCTAGTCTACCGCAAGTTGCCGCGCTCGGACGGCTGTGCTATGAGTCGAGCACCATGCGCGTCATCGGGATGATCGGCCTCGGGCTCCTCGGCCACGCGCTGGCCTCGCGGCTCCTCGCCGCGGGCCACGCCCTCGTGGGCTATGACGTGCTGCCCGAACGGGTCGAGGCGCTCGCCCGGCTCGGCGGGAAGGCCGCCGTGTCGGTCGAGGACGTGGCCGGGCGGGCCGACGCCGTCTGTGTCGTCCTGCCGACGCTCGCCAGCGTGGAGGACGCGATCCTCGGCGCTGCCGGAGTCGCTGGGCATGCAAGGATCGGCGCGACCGTGATCCAGATGAGCACCATCTCCCCTGCCCTCACCGAGCGGCTCGCGCGAGAGGTCACGGCATGCGGCCGCGGCTTCCTCGACTGCCCCGTGAGCGGTACCAGCGCCATGGTGGCCCGCGGCGACGGCATCATCATCGGCGGCGGGGAACCGGCCCTCTTCGAGCGCTGGCGCCCGCTCCTGGAGGCGATGCTGCCGCGCGTGGTGCACGTCGGGCCGGCCGGCCACGCCACCTTCGTCAAGCTCGTGGCCAACCTGCTCGTCGGCGTCCACTCGCTCGCGGCGGCGGAAGCGCTCACGATGGCGCGCAAGGCCGGCCTGGATCTCCCACGGGTGCTCGAGATCCTGACCTCGGGGGCCGCCAGCTCGCGTATGCTGGAGGTACGCGGTCCCATGATCGCGCGCGAGGACTTCCCGCCCCAGATGAAGCTGGAGCTGTTCCTGAAGGACCTGCACCTCATCCAGGACGCCGCCCGCGCTGTCGGCGCCCCGCTTCCCCTCACGGACACGAGCGAGCGCCTCTACGCCGCCGCGCTCCGGGCCGGCCACGGCGGCCTAGACCTGTCGGTGGTGGTGAAGGCGCTCGGGGACGCGGGCACCCCGAGCTGACCCCACATGATCTCGCTCGACTCCGGGACCACCGCGGCCGTCGCGATCGACATGCACCGAGGCCACCTGGACCCCTCCGTGGCCACGCTGCCCCTGCCCGAGGCGCGGTGCGGCCCGCTCATCAAGCGCGCGGCCGAGCTGTTCGCCGGGCTGCGCGCCCTCGGCATCCCCGTCATCCACGTCGTCACCGAGTACCGCGACGTCGCCGAGATCGCCGCCAACCCGTTCTGGAGGGCGGTGCACGACGACCCGTCCAAGGCCCGCCGCGGCATCCTCCGTCACAACCTGGCCGGCGGCCCCGGCGTCGAGATCATCCCCGAGCTGTACGATCCGCGCGACCTCGTGGTCCGCGGCAAGAAGCGCTACAACTCGTTCCACGCCACGGACCTCGAGTTCGTGCTCCGCCGTCTCGGCGCGACCACGGTGATCCTCGCCGGCATCAACACCACGACCTGCGTGCTCTGCGCCGGCTTCGAGGCGACCACCCTCGACTTCCGCGTGATCATTGCGGCGGAGGCGGTCGATTCGATGGACGGCGAGGAGATGCACCGCTTCGCACTCCGGCTGATGGCCGCCGCCATCGGCTGGCCGGCCGACAACCGGGAGATCCTGGCGATGCTCGCCGGCTGACCCCACCAGGAGGCGCCCATGCGAAAGGTGCTCACGATCGCCGGCTTCATGATCCTTTCCGCCGCCCTGGCGCTCACCGCGCCGGGCCCCGCGCCGGCCCAGAAGGGACCGATCACGGTCGGGCTCCTCCTGCCCCTGACGGGGCCGCTCGCCGCCAACGGCAAGGACATGGTCAACGGCATGCAGCTCTTCTTCGACGAGCAGGGCGGCCGGCTCGCCGGGCGCGAGGTCAAGCTGATCATCGAGGACGACGAGGGCAAGCCCGCCACCGGTCTCACCAAGCTGCGCGGCCTCGTCGAGGGCCAGGGGATCAATGTCCTCATCGGTCCGCTGAGCGCCGCGGTGGGCTACGCCATCGCGCCCTACATCGACGGCAAGAAGGTGCCCGCGCTCTTCCCCATCGTCTCGTCCGAGGACATCACCCAGCGCAAGCGTACGCCGTACATCGTGCGCACCGGCTGGTCCAGCTCTCAGCCATCCCACCCGTTCGGCAAGTGGGTGTACGACAATCTCGGCTATCGCAAGATCGCCATGATCGGCTACGACTTCGCCTTCGGCTGGGAAGTGGCCGCGGGCGTCCAGCGGACCTTCGAGGAGTCCGGCGGGCAGGTCGTCCAGAAGCTCTGGCCGCCGCTCAACACCCCGGACTTCGCGCCCTATCTGGCTCAGCTCCGGAAGGACGTGGACGCCGTCTACGCGGTCTTCTCCGGCGCCGACGCATTGCGCTTCTCCAAGCAGTACGCCGAGGCAGGGCTCAAGGCCCGCCTCCCTCTCATCGGCGGCGGCACCTTCACCGACGAGCATGTGCTGCGCACCATGGGCGACGAGGTCCTGGGCGTCGTCACCGCGCTCCACTACTCGGCCGCGCTCGCCAACCCGGCCAATCGCAAGTTCGCCCAGGCCTACGAGGCCAAGTTCAAGCAGGTGCCGTCCTACTACTCGGAGGGCACCTACGTCGCCGGCGGCGCCCTCAAGGCGGCCCTCGAGGCCACCGGCGGCGACATCGAGAACGCCGACAAGTTCCTCGGGGCGCTCCGCCGCGTGGATCTCTCCGACGCCCCGCGGGGACCCATCCGCTTCGATGACTACGGCAATCCGATCGAGAACGTCTACGTGCGCAAGGTGGAGCGCGTGGGCGGGCGGCTCCAGAACACGGTCGTCCACACCTTCCCCAACGTCTCGCAGTTCTGGACCTACAGGCCCGAGGAGTTCCTCAGGAACCCCGTCTACTCGCGCGACTACCCGCCCTGCAGGCACTGCTGAGGGCCCCGCCGAGGGCGCGGACCCGCTCCGCGCTCGTGACGCGGCTCCCACCCGGCCGCGGGCCGTGCGCGGACGACGACACTCACCGGCGAAAGGACACCCGTTCATGAGCGAGATCGTGCGAGAGGCGGCCAAGCGGTACCGCAACTGGGGCAGATGGGGGTCCGACGACGAGCTGGGCACGCTCAACTACATCACGCCCGAGGTCATCCGGAAGTCGGCGCAGATGGTGAAGCGCGGCGTGACCTTCTCCCTCGCCATTCCCTTCGACAACACGGGACCCCAGATCAACCAGCCGCGCCGCTTCAACCCGATCCACCGGATGATCCTGACCGGCCCCGATTTCACGACCGGCGCCTTCAAGCGTCCGGGCGGCGTGGGCTTCGCGGACGACATGGTGATCATGGCGCTGCAGTGCGCGACCCAGTGGGACGCGCTCTCCCACTGCTTCCTGGACGGCCGGCTCTACAACGGCTACGACGCCAACCTCGTCTCGAGCGAGGGCGCCAAGAAGAACGGGATGGAGAAGATGGCGCGCCACATCGTGACGCGCGGCGTCCTGCTCGACATTCCGAGCGCGAAGGGCGTGGAGTGGCTCGAGCCGGGCTACGCGATCACCTCCGCCGATCTCGACGCGGCCCTGCGGGTCCAGAAGGCGACGGCGGGCGCCGGCGACGCCCTCCTCGTCCGCACGGGCCAGATGGCCATGTGCCGCCGGCGCGGCGGCTGGGGCGACTATGCCGGCGGGGATGCGCCCGGCCTGTCCTTCCACACGGCGGGCTGGATCCACGAGCGCCAGATCGCCGCCGTCGCCACGGACACATGGGGCATGGAGGTCCGGCCCAACGAGATCCCGGACACCTACCAGCCGCTCCACCAGATCCTGATCCCGAGCATGGGGCTCCTGGTCGGGGAGATCTTCGACCTCGACGCCCTCGCGGCGGACTGCGCGCGCGACGGCGTCCACGAGTTCCAGTTCGTGGCGCCCCCGCTGCCCATCACCGGCGCCGTGGGCTCGCCCATCAACCCGCTCGCGATCAAGTGAGCGAGCCGGCGCGACAGCCGATCCGCACGTTCCTCCGTCGTCGTGGCCGATCCGCGCCTGGCGTGACATCGTGGATTCCCGATCAGGGTTACCGTCTGTGTCCCCTCTTGGCTCGTGCGAGGTGATCCAGGGTCGAGCGCCGGCTTTGCCGGCGCAACGATTCCTGGGGGGAGGCTTCGGAAGGGGGGCGAAGCCCCCCTCCGAGTTTCTCAGGCAACTCCCAGATAGCGGGACTTGACTTCCTCGCTGGCCATCAGCTCCTCGGGTGTCGAGCTATGGACGATCTGGCCGCGGCTCAGGATGTGCACGCGGTCGGCGACGGAAAGCGCCAGGGGCAGGTTCTGCTCGACCAGCAGGATCGAGAGCCCGTCGCGGCGCAACTCGCCCATCACCCGCCCCACGTCCCTGACGAGGAGCGGCGCCAGTCCTTCCGTCGGCTCATCCATCAGCAGCAAGGCCGGGTTGGACATGAGCGCGCGGCCGATGGCGAGCATCTGCTGCTCGCCGCCCGAGAGCTTGTTGGCCCGGTTCTTCTGGCGCTCGCGCAAGCGGGGGAACACCGCATAGACGCGTTCGAGGCTCCAGCGGCCGTCTCCACGGCGCGCCACCTCCAGGTTTTCTCGGACGGAGAGCGACGGGAAGACGCGGCGGCCCTGGGGTACCAACGCCATGCCGAGCGCCGTCATCCGGTACGAGGCCCACCCGGTGATGTCCCGGCCCTTGAAGCGCACCGTGCCGCGGCGCGGCGGCGTGAAGCCGATGATCGAGCGCATCAGCGTCGTCTTGCCCACGCCGTTGCGCCCGAGGATCGCCACCACCTCGCCGGCGCCGACCGTCAACGAGACGCCCTGGAGCACGTAGCTCTCCCCGTAGTAGGTGTGGAGCTCCGAAACCTCAAGCACCGAGGTAGATCTCCCGGACGAGAGGATCGGCCTTGATCTCTTCGCGTGGGCCGTCGGCGATGACCCGGCCGTAGTGCAGCACCGTCACGTGCAGGGCGATCTGGAGCGCGATGTCCATGTCGTGCTCGATGATCAGCACGGTCATGGCCGGGTCGAGGCGCTGCAGGAGCTCGGCCATGAGCTGGGACTCCGCGGGCGAGAGGCCGGCCGTCGGCTCGTCCAGCAGGAGCACGCGAGGTTGCCCGGCCAGGGCAAGAGCGATCTCGAGTTGACGCTGCTCACCGTGGGAGAGGTTCTTCACCGTCGTCTCGGCGCGACCCTCGAGGCCCACGGCCCGGACGGCCGCGAGCGCGCGCTCTCTCAACCGCGGGAACCGCCCGAGCGGGCGAAGCATGGCGAACTTCGCCCGCGTGAGCCCCTGGACGGCCAAGAGGCCGTTCTCGAGGACACTCAGGCTCGGGAAGAGATTGGTGATCTGGAAGGTCCGCGCCAGCCCGAGGGCGGCGCGCCGGTGAGGCGGCAGGTCGGTGATGTCCCGATCGAAGAGATGGATGGCGCCCGAGCTCACCCCGAGCTCTCCCGAAATCAGGTTGAAGAGCGTGGTCTTCCCCGCCCCGTTCGGGCCGATGATGGCGCGCCGTTCCCCTCGCCGGACGGTCAGGTCCACACCGTCCACCGCCAGGAGCCCGCCGAACGACCTGGAAACCCGATCGAGCCGGAGCGCGACGGACCCGGTCAGGGCAACCCTCTCAGCCCCGATTCGTCAACAGTACTTGCACGGCGGGTAGTCGCGTGTGTAGAGGGGCAGCCTCAGGTACTCCTCCGCGTTGAACTTCCAGAACTGCCCGACGTTGGGGAAGGTGGCGACCACCGTGTTCTGCAGCTTGCCCTCGACCCGCTCGACCTTGCGCACGTAGATGTTCTGCACCGGATTCCCCCACTGGTCCACGCTGATGGGCCCGCGCGGGGCGTCCCTCACGTCCACCTTGCGGAGGGCCGCCAGGAGCTGGTCGCGGCCCTCGACCTTGCCGCCGACGGCCTTGATGGCCTCCACGATCCAGCGCGCGCCGGTGTAGGTCGCCTCCGAGTAGTAGGACGCGCTCTTGCCGGCCCGCGCCTCGAAGGCGCGGGCGAACTTCTGGTTCTGGAGGGTGCTGATGCCCGCCGAGTAGTGGAGCGCCGTGACCGCGCCGATGGCCTCGTCGCCCATCTGCGGCAGCACCGACTCATCGGTCGTGGTGCCGCCGCCCAAGAGCGGCATCTTGTCCTTGAGCCCGGCCGCCTCGTACTGCTTCATGAACTGCAGCGCCAGTCGCCCGACGAAGAGCGCCAAGACGGCGTCCGAGTCCCGCTTGATCTGGGCCAGGAACGGCGCGAAGTCGTTGGTGTTGAGCGGCGTCCAGATCTTCTGGATGATCTGGCCGCCGGCCTCCTCGAACGAGCGCTGGAAACCTCCCACCGTCTCCCAGCCGAACGCGTAGTCCATTCCGATGGTCGCCACCTTCTTGTACCTGAGGGTCTTCGCCACCCAGTCGCCGAACGGATGCATCGGCTGGCTCGTGGACCAGCCGGTGCGCACGATCCATTTCGCCGGCTTCCGCTGGGTGAGATCATCGGCCGCGATGACGGGGAACGTCGTCGGGATGCGCTGGCCATCGACGAACGGCTGCAGCGCGTACCCGGTGGAGGCCAGGAGGCCACCCGTGAGGATATGCACCTTGTCCTGCTCGACGAGCTTGCGCGCCTTGGTGAGCGCCGTGGCCGGCGTGCCTTCGGTGTCCTCCACGATCAGCTCGATCTTGCGTCCCGCGGCCTGGCGGCCGATCTCGTCGAGGTAGACCTCGGTGCCGACGAGCATGTCCTTGCCCGTCGCGGAGAACGCGCCCGAGAGCGGAGCGAGCAGGCCGATCTTGATCGGCCCGCCCTGGGCGAGCGCCGCGGCCGGCGCGGCGAGCACGGACAGGAGGACGACGAAGATGAGAGGCCCGGTGTGGAGGGGCCGAACGGCCCGCGCGGACCGGCCCCGACGGCGACGGGACGGTCCACACGGCGGTCGACTCCCCCGACCGTCGGGCGCGGAGGCGCCCCGACGGCGAGTCCCTAAACCAACATATCGCATGACCGACCTCCCCTCAGCGCTTGCCTCGACCCAGCCCGCCGACCAGGCCGCGCGGGGCGAAGAGGATGGCGCCGATATAGACGGCTCCCAGGATCAAGAGCCAGCGCTTCGTGTAGACGCTCACGAAGTTCTTGAGGAAGACGATGATCGCGGCGCCGACCGCAGGGCCGACGAGCGTGCCCGGGCCGCCCAGCGCCACCATCAGGAGCGCCTCCACCGAGGTCACGAGCTGCACGTCGACGGGGCTCACGAAGCCGTTGTAGTAGGCCCAGAGCACGCCCGCGAAGCCGGCGAGCGTGCCGGAGAGCACGAAGGCCAGGTACTTGTGGAGCCAGACATTGTACCCGAGGGCCCGCATCCGGGACTCGCTCTCGCGGACGCCCTCGAGCCCGAGCCCGAAGGGCGAGCTCACGAGGAGCCCGAGGAGGGCCCACGCGATCACCGCCGCGACGAGGACGAAGTAGAAGAACGGCAGCGGCCCCCAGAGGCTCCACGGCAGCCCGAGGTCGGGCCGCGGCACGCCCGAGATCCCGTTATCGCCCTTGGTCAGCGATACCCAGCGGAAGGCGAGCCCCCAGACCACCATGCCGAGGGCGAGCGTGATCATCAGGAAGTAGGTCCCCGCGGCGCGAATGGCGAGCAGGCCGAAGAGGCCCGCGGTGAGGGCCGCCACGACGAGCCCCGCGGCGAGACAGCCGGCGAATCCGACCTGGCGCTCGGTCGCCAGGATGGCGACGGCGTACGCGCCGACGCCGAAGTACGCGGCGTGGCCCAGGGAGGGAAGCCCCGTGTAGCCCAGCAGGAGATCGAGGCTCATGGCCAGGATGGCGGCGATCAGCGCCTGGGTGAGCAAGGTGAGCGGGTACGCGGGCAGGAGCGGCGCCACCGCCGCCATCAGCGCGGCGACGAGGCCTGCCAAGAGGGCGCGTCGCCCCATCAGACGCGGCCGAAGAGTCCCGTGGGCCGGAGGGCCAGGATCAGCGCCATGGGCGCGAAGAGCGTGAAGTAGGACAGCTCGGGGAAGAGCGCCTTGCCGAAGTTGTCGAGCAGGCCGACGAGGAGGCTCCCCACCATGGCGCCCGGCAGGCTGCCGAGCCCGCCGACGATCACGACCACGAAGGCGTAGGGGAGCACCTCGAAGTCGGCTCCGGGGTAGACGCCGAGGAACGCGCCGCCGATGACCCCGCCGAGCGCGGCCAGGCACGCGCCCAGCGCGAACACCGCCAGCGAGATCACCGGCACATTGATGCCGACGCCGCGTGCCATCTCGGCATCGTCCACCGCCGCGCGGATCATGGCGCCCGAGCGCGTCCGCTCGAGCGCGAGCCAGAGGAGCATCCCGATCACGAGCGCCACCAGCACGATGAAGATCCGATACGTCGGGAAGCTCGACAGCCCCAGCCGCACCACGCCCTGGAGCAGCGCCGGCACCGGGATCGTGTACGGGTCGCCGCCCCAGATCAGCAGCGCCAGGTCCTGGAAGATGAGCGCGAAGCCGATGGTCATCAGCACCTGGCCGAGGGTCTGGCCCGACAGGCGCCGCAGGAAGAGCCGCTCCATCCCGATCCCGATCAGCCCCACCGCGACGGCCCCGGCGACGAGGGCCGCCACGAAGCTGCCGGTGCGCCAGACCACCGAGAGCCCGACGTAGCCCCCCAGCATGAAGTAGGAGCCGTGGGCGAGGTTCACGATGCGCATGACGCCGAAGATGAGCGAGAGCCCGCTCGCCAGGAGGAACAGGAGCGCGCCGTATGAGAGCCCGTTGAAAGTCTGCGCGATCCAGAACTCGCCGGTCACGCGAGACCCAGCAGGCGCGCGGCGTTGCCTCGCAGGATCCGTTCTCGATCCGGTCGCTTGAGCTTGAGCTGTTTCTCGACCATATCGCGGGGCAGCTCGTAGCCCATGTCGAAGCAGAAGTCGCTGCCGAGCATCACGCGGTCCACGCCCACCGTCTCGATCAGATAGGTGAGCGCGCCCGGGTCGTGGCTGATCGTGTCGTAGGTGAAGCGGCGCAGATACGCGCGCGCCGGACGCCGCGCCTTCTTCTGCGCCTCCGGGCGCACGCGCTGGCCACGCTCGAGCCGCCCCGCGAGGTACGGTAGCGCGCCGCCCGCATGGGGCAGGCAGACCTGCAGGCGCGGCAGCCGGTCGAGGACGCCCCCGAAGACCAGGTGCGCCGCGGCGATCGCGGTGTCGAACGGGTTGCCGAGCAGGTTGGACAGATAGAACGGCGCGAGCCGCTCGGCGCCGATCACCCTGAGGGGATGGAGCAGCACGGGCAGCTTGAGCGCCTGGCAGCGCTCGAGAACCGGGAAGAACGCCGGATCCGACAGCTCCCGCCCATTGACATTGGTGCCGAGATAGACGCCGCGGATGCCCGGCAGCTTCGCGGCGCGCGCGAGCTCCTCGAGGGCCCGGCCGGGCTCCTGCATCGGAAGCGTCGCACAGCCCACGAAGCGGTCAGGGAACGCCGTGTGCGCCGCGCTCGCAGCATCGTTGAAGGCGCGCGCCAGGCGGCTCCCGACTTCGCCGTCGGCCCAGTAGACCATGGGCGTGGTGAGCGACAGCGCCTGGATGCCGACGCCCTGGCGATCCATCGAGCGCCGGCGACGGTCGAGATCGTAATACCGCGACTCCAGCGGCGGGGTGCGGCCGGCACTGACCAGGAGGGCGGGCCCGCGGGGATCGGAGCGATCGACGCGCGCGCCGAACGGCATGCCCGCCTGCTCAACGACGTTCAGAAAGGCTTCGGGAAAGAAATGGGCGTGGACGTCGATCGCGCCTTGGTTTGTCATGGGTCGGAATTCTACTATGAAGCCCGCGGGGAGGAAAGCCGCGCCGGCGGGTCCCGACCTGCCGTATAGTGAAGGCCATTCGAGGAGGGAGAGCCCGTGAGACTACCTCGCGAACGCTTCGACTATTCCCCGATCACCGGCCGCCGGCCCTGGAAGCTGCCGAAGGGCGCCCGCATCGCCATCTGGACCATCGTCAACATCGAGGAGTGGGACATCGAGAAGGCCATGGCGCGCCAGTACCTGACGGCGCCGCAGGGCGTGGCCACCGTGCCGGACGTTCCCAACTGGGCGTGGCACGACTACGGGATGCGCGTGGGCTTCTGGCGGCTCCTCGACGCCCTGACGAAGCGCAAGATCCGCGCCACCACCGCGATCAACGCCCATGTGTGCGAGTCCTACGAGCCCGTGGCGCGGGCCATGCTCGACGCGGGCTGGGAGTTCATGGGCCATGGCGTCATCCAGGGCGCCATGCATCTGCTGCCCGACCAGCGCCCGGCCATCCGCCAGACCATCCAGCTGCTGCGCGACTTCACCGGGAAGAAGCCCAAGGGCTGGCTCGGCCCCGGGCTCACCGAGACGTGGGAGACGCTCGACCTCCTGGCCGAGGAGGGGATCGAGTACGTCTCGGACTGGGTGAACGACGACCTGCCCTACGAGATCCGCACCGCGGCGGGGCCGCTGGTGTCGGTGCCGTACACGCTGGAGCTGAACGACATCCCCATGATGGTGATCCAGCACCACACGTCGAGCGAGTGGCTGGAGCGCGCCCGGGACCAGTTCGACCGCCTCTACGCGGAGGGCGCGAAGAACCCACGCGTCATGGCGCTGGCGGTGCACCCGTACATCTCGGGCGTGCCCCACCGCATCAAGTACTTCGAGGCCGCGTACGACTACATGCGCAAGAAGGCGGGCGTCTGGTTCACCACCGGCGAGGAGATCTACGAGTGGTACAAGTCGCAGAAATGACGCCCTACCCCCATCCTGCACCGGGCCAGCCGGCGTGCGGAGTCGGGGTGCTCGGGAAACACCGGAACCTTACGTTCAGTACGGGTCATTCACCGCGCCTTGCCCTGGTTCGCCACCGCCGCCGCGGCGGCCGCGATCGCCCCCTGATCGCCCAGGTAGTAGTGCTTGAGGGGCCTCAGGTCCGCGTCCAGCTCGTAGACGAGCGGAACGCCGGTCGGGATGTTGAGCTCGACAATGTCCCGGTCCGAGACCTCGTCCAGGTACTTGACCAGGGCCCGCAGGCTGTTGCCGTGGGCGGCGACGATCACGCGCCGGCCGGACCTGATTGCCGGACCGATGGTGCCGTGCCAGTACGGCAGGAACCTCGCCACCGTGTCCTTGAGGCACTCCGTGAGCGGTAGCTCCGACGGCGACAGGCTCTGGTAGCGGGGATCGGTCCCCGGGAAGCGCGGATCGGTCCGCTCGAGCGCCGGCGGCGGGATGTCGTAGCTGCGACGCCACTTCTTGACCTGCTCCTCGCCGAACCGGACGGCCATCTCCGCCTTGTTGAGCCCCTGCAGCGCCCCGTAGTGCCGCTCGTTGAGCCGCCACGAGAGCTCCACGGGAATCCACATGAGGTCCATCTCGTCGAGCACGATCCAGAGCGTGCGGATGGCGCGCTTGAGCACCGAGCAATAGGCCCGATCGAACGTGTACTCCTCGGACTTCAGGACCTCCCCGGCCGTCTTGGCCTCGAGGCGGCCCTTGTCGGACAGGTCCACATCCGTCCAACCCGTGAACCGGTTCTCCCGGTTCCAGTCGCTCTCTCCGTGTCGCAGCAACACCACCTTGTGCATCGCCGTTGGCTCCTGTTCTGGCGTGGTCGCTCGGCAGGACGGGCGCGGGCGCCCGCCCCCGACGACGCTTAGCGAAGTGTAGCCCGTCCGGAGGCCCGGTGTCGACCGTGCCGTCCTCCCCTTGGTCAGGAGCCCACCCACGACGCATCCGATGGCGCCCGCGCCGATGATCCCGATTCTCCTCCCCACGCCTCCCTTCTCCGGGCCTGATGGCGCTGGCCGGGCCCGACGCTCGCGCGTGAGGTGAGCATGTCCTCCCCCGCAGGCCACTCGTCTCCCGCAGGCGACTCGGTCGACCGTCCTAGCGAATCCCGCAGGGCGACCACGTGTCCGATCACCACGGTCACCGGGGGACGGAGCCCGGCGGCGCCCGGGCGCTCCAGGATATCGCCGAGCGTGCCGGTAACCGTCTCCTCATCGCGGGTCGTCCCGCACCGGATCAGCGCAACCGGAGTCTCGGGGGAGCGGCCATGGGTGAGGAGCTGATGGATGATCCGGGGAAGGTTCCCGGCCGCCATCAAGACCACGATGGTGTCCACCGCCGTCGCCAGCCGCGTCCAGTTCACCCGCGGCCCCGCCCTGCAGGCGTCCTGGTGGCCGGTCACGACGGCGAACGAGGAAGAGAGGCCCCGATGGGTGACCGGAATGCCGGCAGAGGCCGGCACCGCAACGGCCGCGCTGACGCCGGGGACGATCTCGACGGCGATGGCCGCCCGTGCCAGAGCCAGGGCTTCCTCGCCGCCCCGGCCGAAGACGAACGGATCGCCCCCCTTCAGCCTCACGACGCGGCGACCGCGGCGGGCGTGCTCGATGAGGAGGGCAGTGATCTCTTCCTGCTCCAGGCTGTGATTCCCGCTCATCTTGCCGGCGAAGATCCTGAGCGCTCGGCGCGGCGCTTCGTCGAGTAGCCGCGGGTCGACCAGCCGGTCGTAGACGAGAACATCCGCCCTCCGGAGCGCCCGGAGCCCCCGGACCGTCAACAGGTCCGGAGCCCCGGGGCCGGCACCCACCAGATAGACCTTGCCAGCCCGCATCACGTGAGCCCGAGCTCGGCCAAGAGGCGTGCCCTCGCCTCGTCGTGCTTCCCCTCGGCGACGAGGCGGCGGAGGTCATGGCCGAGCGCCCGCCTCCAGCGCTCGGCATGCGGGCGCTCGCGGCGAGACTTGAGCTCCTGTCTGACCTCGGTCACCAGTCGCGCGAGCGCCGCATAGTCCGAGGTGAAATAGCCTTCGAGCTCCTCCCGGATGGCGCGTGCCAGCGCCGGGCTCGCCCCGCCCGTCCCCACTGCGACCACCAGCTCGCCCCGGCGAAGGACCGAGGGGAGGATGAAGTCACAGTGGTCGGGGTCATCGGCAGCGTTGACCCAGACGCCGCCCTCTCGACCTTCGCGCACGACTCCCGCGTTCACACGGCCGTCGTCGGTGGCCACGAAGGCCAGATCGAACCCGAGGAGGTCGCCCGGCCGATAGTCGCGGCTCAGATGCCGGATGGCACCGGCCCTTTCCCACGACTCGAGCCGCGCGGAGAGGAATGCGCTGATCACTGTCACCCGGGCGCCCACGGAAAGGAGGCCTTCGACCTTGCGCTCGGCCACCGCGCCGCCGCCGACGACCACACAGGGGCGCCCGCTCATCTCGAGGAAGACCGGATAGTAGGCCATGCTCAGCCGTCAGCGCCGCGAGGTGGCGGGGCCGGCGACGGACCGCGCGCCGCCGCCACGAGCGCCTCCGGGACCACGGAAGCAGATAGTACGTTTATCGGTCGGAATAGTCAAGAATCACGCCGGCCCCCAGTAACCTTGCGATTTCGGGCGGCTCTGGGCGAATAGTTGTCGAGTGATCGGGATCCTGGAGCTATGCGGCGTCGGGATCGATGCTGTGTTCTTTGAGCTTCTTCCTGAGAGTGTTTCGGTTGATCCCGAGGATCTGGGCGGCGCGGACCTGGTTGCCCTTGGTCTCGCGCATGACGGCCCGCAGCAGTGGCTTCTCGACCAGCCCCACCATCAGGCCATAGAGGTTAGCGGAGGGGTGCCCGCGGAGACCCCGCACGCAGTCGTGCATCTTCTTCTCGATGATGTCCTCGAGCGAGGCGTCCGTGACCACGGCGGCCGCGGCCGAGACGGGACCGATGGGCAGGTGCTCGGGGAGTATGGCCCCGCTCGCGGCCATCACCATCGCCCGCTGGATCACGTTCTCTAGCTCGCGGACGTTGCCGGGCCAGTCATACCCCACCAGGCGGTTGAGGCTTTCGGGGGCAATCACCCGATCGCCCAGCGACTCGGCGTACTTGGCGAGGAAGTGCTCGGCCAGGAGCGGAATGTCCCCACGCCGCTCGCGCACCGCCGGGAGGGAGATCGTGACCACGTTGAGCCGATAGAACAGGTCCTCCCGGAAGCGCCCCACCTTCATCATCGCCTCCAGGTCCCGATGGGTGGCGGCCAGCACGCGCACGTCCATCCGAATCAGCTCGTGCCCGCCCACGCGCTCGAAGACGCGCTCCTGGAGCGCGCGCAGGAGCTTCACCTGCAGCTCGGGGGGCATGTCCCCGATCTCGTCGAAGAAGACCGAGCCGCCATGCGCCAGCTCGAGCTTCCCGAGCCGCCGCTCCTTGGCGTCGGTGAAGGCGCCCTTCTCGTGGCCGAACAGCTCGGACTCGAGCAAGGTGGTCGGGATCGCCGCCGCCGAGATGCCGACGAAGGGACGCCCCGCCCGCCGGCTGTAGTGGTGGAGCGCCCGCGCGACCACCTCCTTGCCTGTGCCCGATTCGCCGCGCAGCAGCACGCTCACGTCGCTCGCGGCGACGCGCCCGATGGCCTTGTACACCTCCTGCATGGTCGGGTGGCGACCCACGAGCGCGCCGAACTCCCAGACCTCTTTGAGCCCGGTGCGCAGCGCCGTCACCTCTTGGCTGAGCCGGCGCGCGGCGAGCGCGCGCTCGGCCAAGAGCAGGGCCTCGTCCAGGTCGTAGGGCTTGGCGAGATAGTCATAGGCCCCTTGCTGCATGGCCTGGATGGCCGTTTCCATGGTGCCATGGGCCGTCATGATGACCACATGGGCATCGGCGTGCTTCTCGCGGATCTGCCTGAGCAGCGTCAGACCGTCGATGCCGGGCATCCGGACGTCCAGCAGGATCAGATCGAAGGGCTGCGCCTGAGCCTCGGCGAGGGCGGACGTGCCGTCCTTCACCGCGGTCACCTGGTAGCCGGCGCCGCGGAAGCCTTTCTCGAGGACCCAGCGCAGCCCGTCCTCGTCGTCTGCGATCAGGATGCGTCCTTCAGCCATGTTCTCAGTGTCAGGCCATCACGGCCGCGGTGACGAAATGCGGAGCGGGCCGGGGTCGGGGATGCCCTCCGAACCCCATTTGTAGTTTGGGGTGAGGAGGGCGCCCCGACTCCGGCCCGCGCGTCACGGTCGCTACCGCGCGATCGGGAGGAAGCATGACACGGTTGTCCCTTTCGAGCGCTCGCTCGTGACGTGGATGGACCCCTTGTGCTCCTCCACGATGCGATGGCAAAGCGCCAGCCCGAGCCCCAGCCCCTTGTCCTTGGTCGTGAAGAACGGGGTGAAGAGCTTGGCGCGGGTGGCCTCGGGGATGCCCTCGCCCTCGTCGGCCACCTGCACCAGGGCCATGCTCTTGAGGCCCAGGCCCAGGTCCACCTTGGCGAAGAGCGGGTCCATGCTGAGCCGGGTGATGAGCGTCACGCGCCCGCCGCGCGGCATGGCCTCGACAGCATTGCGCACGAGGTTGTGGAAGACCTGCACGATGCGGTCTTCGTCGGCCAGGATCGGGGGCAGGCTCGGGTCGTAGCGCCGGACGATCTGAACGCCCCGCTGGGCGGCCACTTCCTCGGACATGAGGGCGACGCGCTCGAGCAGCTGATGGATGTTGAGCGGGACCGGACGCAGCGTCACGGGCCTGCCCAGATCCAGGAGCATCTCGATGATACGGTTGACGCGGTCGACCTCCTTGAGGAGCACCCCGATATACTCACCCCAGCGCGCTTCTTCGCCCAGCTCGCGCTTCAAGAGCTGCACGGCGCCGCGGATGGCGCCGAGCGGGTTGCGGATCTCGTGAGCGAGCCCCATGGCGATCTGCCCCGCGGCGGCCAGGGTCTCACCGCGGCGCATCTCGGCCTCGAGCTGGTGCAGGCGGGTCACGTCGCGGACCACGGCCACCGCGCCCGTCACCGCCCCACTCCGGCCCGCCGTCGGCGCCGTGAGGATGCTCACGTAGACCGGCCGGCCATCGGCGCCCTCGACGACGGCCTCTGACTCCGACCGGCTCTCGCCGGTGGTGAGCGTCTCGCTCAGGTGACGGACCAGCGAGGTGTCGGGAGGGAAGACCTCCTTCACCGTCCGGCCGAGCGCGCGGCGCGCCGAGCGGCCGAGCAGCGCCTCGGCGGCGGGGTTCCAGAGGACGATGCGGAGCCTCTCGTCCACGCCCAGCACGGCGTCGGGCAGTCCCGTCAGGAGGGCCTCGTAGTCGAGCCGGCTCATTCGCCTCCTCGGAGGTCAGGCCAGCGCCAGGTCGGCCATGGCATTCATGGCGAGTGGCGCCCGCTCCCCGGCTTCGAGCCGGTCGTGACCGGCCGCGGCGATCATCGCCGCATTGTCGGTGCACAGCTTCCGCGACGGGACGTGCAGGGTCCAGCCTCGGTCATCGCACTCGCGCTGGAGCGATGCCCGGAGCGCCGAGTTCGCGGCCACGCCACCGGTGAGGACCAGCCTGCGGATCCCCAGACGCCGCGCCGCCCTCGCGGTCTTCCGCACGAGCATCTTCACCACCGTCGCCTGGAACGATGCCGCGACGTCGGCCACCTGGGACGGCGCGAGCGGGGCCGCGCGCTTGACCCGGAGAGAGACGGCCGTCTTGATCCCGCTGAAGGAGAAATCGGGGGCGCCGTCGCTCATCTGGGCCATGGGGAACCGGATGGCGTCTGCGTCCCCGGAGGCAGCCATGCGCTCGATGACGGGCCCCCCCGGATAGCCCAGCCCCAGGAGCTTTGCCACCTTGTCGAAGGCCTCGCCGGCTGCATCGTCGCGCGTCTGGCCGATGGGCTCGTAGCGGCCACGGTCGCGCGCCACGTAGAGCGCGGTGTGGCCACCCGAGACGACGAGGGCGACGAAGGGATACGCCGGCGGGTGCCCTTCGAGGAACGCGGCGTAGATGTGGCCCTCGAGGTGGTTCACCCCCACGAGGGGCTTGCGGAGCGCATAGGCCATGGCCTTGGCGACGGAGCAGCCGACCAGGAGCGAGCCGACGAGTCCCGGCCCCTGGGTCACCGCGATGCCCTCCAAGTCCCCGAGCCCGATGCCGGCCGCCTCGAGGGCGCGCCTGATGACCGGCACGATCACCTCGGTATGCCGGCGAGACGCCAGCTCGGGGACGACGCCCCCATACGGGCCGTGGACATCATCCTGCGAGGCGACGATGCTCGACAGGATCTTGCGGCCGCCATCGAGGACGGCGGCCGCGGTCTCGTCGCACGAGGTTTCGATCCCGAGGACAATCATGCGCTCAGCTGCTCCTTCACCGCTCGACCCCCGGATGCAGGCCCCTCGATCCTAACGCGCCAGCTCGGAGACCCGCACAAGCTGGAGCCCACTCGCCTCCCAGCGCTGGGCGTACTCGCGCAAGAGGCGCGCCGTGAGTGGCTCGCCGTGGGCGATCACGACCACCTCACCACGACGCTCCGCCCACGCGGCCACCTCCGCCCAGCTCGCCCGCTCCCCGTCCTCGCCGCGGGTGGAGTCCACCGCGATCTGACGCCGCGCCGTGCGCAGGCCCAGGTCGCGGGCCTCGTCGTAGGCGACCGACAGGTTCGACGTGTAGGCGTCGACCAGGAAGAGCCGCCGCGCCGCCAGCACCTCCAGGACTGCGCGCATGCGCGCCCGGTCCTCCGTGAGCCGGGAGCCCATGTGGTTGGTGACGCCGACTACCCCGGGCAGCGCCTCCAGGTATCGGCCGACCAGGCGTCGGATCTCCTCCGGCGGCATGGACATGAGGAGGGCTCCGGGACCGGGATCCATCTGCGGATACCGGTAGGGCTCCATGGGCAGATCCAGCAGGACTTCCATCCCGCTCCGCAACGCCTCGCGCGCGATGGACTGGGCGAGCGGCAGCGCGGGAAGGAGGGCCACCGTGACGGGACGTCCAAGATCCCGCACGGACTCGAACACGTCCCGCCGGCCGCCCATCCCATCCACGATGACGGCCACGCGGGGCCCGCCGTGAGCTGACGGCTTTGGCGTCTCTCCCACCGGGGGCCGGCGAGGCTCTGCGCCGGGCGCCGGTGCCCCGGAGCGTCGCGCCAGCCAGGGCACCGCGAACAGGCTCGCCTCGCCGCGGCGGGCCTGCCACTGATCGAGCCCCACGACGGCGACCAGCAATAGGACGATCAGCCCGACGAGAGCGCGCCACACTCTCGCCGGCATGACCGGGCCGGTTCCCTAGCGCGCCCGAGCCTGCGGCCCGGGAGTGCCGGGGCGGCCCTTGTCCAGGATTTTCAGCCCCTTCAACAGGTCTACCGCCCGCTGGAGCTGGACATCCTTCTTGAGCAGCTCCGGAGCCGTCTCGGTGCCTGATGGCGGCGGGGACTCACCGGGAGCCGCCGTGACCTTCGGCTGCTCGACGAGGATATCCGGCGTGATGCCTTTGCCGTGAATGGAGCGGCCCTTCGGCGTGAAGTACTTCGCGGTCGTGAGCCGCAGGCCGGAGCCGTCGGAGAGCGGGATGATGGTCTGCACCGAGCCCTTGCCGAAAGTCTGAGTGCCCAGGAGCACCGCACGACCCCAGTCCTGGAGCGCGCCGGCCACGATCTCCGAGGCCGAGGCGCTGCCCTGGTTCACGAGCACCACGATGGGGAAGTCCGAGAAGACCCGCTTGGAATTGGCCTGAAAGCGCATGTTCTGGTTGCGGACGCGGCCTTCCGTATACACCACGAGGCGTCCGGAGTCGAGGAACTTCTCCGCCACCTCGACCGAGGCGGTGAGGAGCCCGCCGGGATTGTTCCGCATGTCCAGGATCAGGCCCTGGAGCTTGCCGTCCTTGGAATATTGCTCCAGCGCCGTCTCGAGGTCGCTCGCGGTCTGCTCCTGGAACTGGCGGAGGCGGATGTACTCGATGCCGGGCTCGAGCTGCATGTTCCTCACCGACTGCACGCGGATCTGCTCGCGGGTGATCTGGAAGTCCTTCGGCTCCGTCCAGCCTTCGCGCACGACGCTGATCGTGACCTTGGTGCCCGGCTTGCCCCGCATGCGCTTCACGGCATCCGTGAGCTGCATATCCTTGGTCGTGATCCCCTCGATCTTCACGATGCGATCGCCGGGGTGGATACCGGCGCGGTGGGCGGGGGTGCCCTCGATGGGCGCCACCACGGTCAGCACGTCGTCCTTCAGCGTGATCTCGATGCCCAGGCCACCGAAGCTGCCGCTGGTCTCGACCTGCATCTCCTTGTACATCTCGGGGTCCAGGAAAGAGGAGTGCGGGTCCAGGCCGCGCAGCGTGCCCTTGATGGCGCTGTAGATGAGGTCCCTGGGCGGCACCTCGTCCACGTACTGGTTCTGGACGATCGAGAGCACCTCGGTGAAGAGCTTGAGGTTCTCATAGGTGGCCGCCGAGTCATTGCTCTTGCTGGCCACCCCCCCGCCCAGGGAGAGCGTGAGGACGAGCAAGACCGCCGAGACCGTGACCACTTTCCTCATATGCCGGATGGGACCCATGGGAACCTCCCCGTTACCGATTCACTGCGTGTCGCCGCGTTTTCACCGAGCCTTCTTACCCTCGGCGGGGGGCTCCGAAGTCCCCTCCGACCCTTATCCCCGAGGCTCCAGCCACTGCGCGGGATCCTGCGGCTTGCCCTCGTGCCGCACTTCGAAGTAGAGACGCGGCCCCTGCAGCGAGCCCGTGTCCCCGACCGTTCCGATCATCTGCCCCTGCCTGACCTCGTCGCCCTCCTTGACCTTGATCTGCGCGGCATGGGCGTACAGAGTGTAGTACTCGCCACCGTGGTCCACGATGATCAGGTTCCCGTAGCCCCGGAACCAGCCCGTGTAGAGCACGTGGCCGCCGTACACCGCCACGATGCTCGTTCCCTCGGCGACATCGATGTCGATGCCGTTCCTGAAGGTCTTGGTCCCGAACCTGGGGTGGATCTGGGCGCCGTAGTCACCGACCACCTTGCCGTCAGCGGGCCAGAGCAGGCGGCCCCGGAGAGCCCCAAAGCCCGTCCCGGGCACGCTGTTGGCGGGAGGCGCCGCGCGAGACCGGGCCGGGGGCGGAGTCTTCGCCATCCGCCGCTGCTTCTCCTGCAAGTCCCGGATGAAGGTCTCGAGCCGCCGAGCCGCCTCGGACAGCTCCCCGACCATTCGGTCGTGGTAAGCCCGCTCATCCTTGACCCGGGCCAACAATACCAGCCGTTTGGCGGCCTCGCGGTCGGCCCCAGCTCGCTCCGCCTCGGCTTCGGCTCTCAGGGCTCCAAGCTCCCTCTGTCGGGATTCGAGCCGCGCCTTCCGCTCCGCCAATCCCTCAGAGGTTACACGATACTCTCGAATCAGCCGGGCGTCCACCGTCGCGAGCGTCGTCAGGTGGCGGAGCTGGGTGGCTTGGGCGACAGGATCATCTCTCGAAAAGAGCAGGGGAAGGACCCCGCCCTGCGCCTGCAGCTTGTAGAGCGTCCGGAGTCGCTGCCCGAGTGCCTCCTCCTGGCCCGCCCGCTGGCCCTGGAGTCGGGCGATATCTCTCTGCAGACCCGCGATGTCGGACTGCGCCTTCTGGATCCGGCCGTCCAGGGTCATCACCTGCTTGCGCTTCTCGGTGAGGCGCCGGTCGATGGCTTCGAGACCCGCCAGGAGCCCGGCTTCACGCTTCCTCGCGTCGGCCGCCTTGGCGCGTTCCTCGCCGAGACGCTTCTGCGTCTCACGGAGATCGCGCTGCTTTTCACCGAGATCGGTCGCGCCGTTGCGCTTCTGGGCAAGCGCTGGCGCCGCTTCGGCGAGGACCAAGAGTCCGATCACTGCCGTGAGGCCGAGACGCGTCATGGCTGGGCGCGCCCTCTCGCGAGCAGGCCCCCCATGGCGCCCAGGGTGGCGCCTCCAACGATGAGGAGCAGCATCTTCGGGGGGGAGAGAAAGATGGCCCGCTGGAGTCCGAGCGTCAGCGGCAGCAGCGGTTCGAGCCGGGGCGCCGCGACGGCATACGCCGCTTCGAGGACCGCGAGAGCGATGATGGCGGCCACGAGCCCTTGGGCCATGCCCTGCAGCACACGCGGTAGCCGGATCACCGCCTCCGTCGCGCCGACCAGTCGCATGATCTCCATCTCGTCGCGGCGCAGATGTAGCACCAGGGTGGTGGCGGTCGTCACCGTCAGAATCGCCGCCAGCCCCAGCACCGCGCCCACTCCGAGGCCGACCAGCTGGAAGAGGTGCTGGAACTGCGCGAGCCCCTCCACCCACTGCGCCCCCCCCTGCACCTCGTCAGCCTCAGGAAGCCCCGCCAGGCGCCGCACCAGCGCGCGGGTGCCCTCCGGGGTGGCCGTGCTCGCATCGGGGGTCACTTCGACCGAAGCCGGAAGCGGGTTGCGCGGCAACTGATCGGTCAAGTCGGCCTGGGCGCCCAGCGCGTGCTTCAAAGAGGAGAGCGCCTCGCCCTTGGAGACATAGCGCACCCGCTGAACGCCCTCGACCCGCTCGATCTGGCGCAAGAGGTCGTCCAGCTTCGAGGCCGACGGCTCCTCTTTCAGGTAGACGACGACGCGGACGCGATCGCGCCACTGGTCGATGGCCAGTCCGAGGTTCAGTGAGAAGAGCCAGAAGCCGCCCAGCGCCGCGAGCGAGAGCGCGATGAGGAGCACTGCGCTCACGCCGACCCCCCCGGCCCGGCGCAGGTCCCTCACCGCCTCGGCCACCACGAAGGCGAGCATGCCGGCGACTAACCTCGGAGGGGGGTCAGGAGGTGGCCACCTAACAGCGTGAGGGTGCGGCGCTTGAGCTGGGTCACGACCCTGGCCTGATGGGTAGCCAGGAGCACCGTGGTGCCCCGGCTCCAGATGTCCTTCAGGAGATCGAGGATCTCGGTCCCCATGTCATCGTCCAGATTGCCGGTGGGCTCATCGGCCAGGAGAAGTGCCGGCGCCTTCACGAGGGCGCGTGCCAGGGCCGCCCGCTGGGCCTCACCCTGGGAGAGCTGATGCGGATAGGCTTGAGCCCGGGCCGAGAGACCGACGGCCTTGAGGCCGGCGAAGGCGCGCGGCGTGATTTCACGGCGGGGAGTGCCCAGCACCCGGAGGACAAAGGAGACGTTCTCGAAGACGGTGCGTCCGTCGAGGAGCTTGGCGTCCTGGAAGACGACGCCGATGGCACGGCGGAGTCGGGGGATCTCCGAGCGGTGAAGCTCCGTCACGTCGAAGTCCGCCACCTCGATCTCGCCTTCGGACGGCAGCTCGTCGCGGTAGAGGAGACGGAGGAGCGTGGTTTTGCCGGCGCCGCTGGCGCCACTCAGGACAACGAACTCACCCTTCTCGACTGTGAACGAGACATCGCGCAAGGCGGGAACTCGACCGGGCCCGTCCCCGAAGACCTTCGACACGCGCTGAAGCCGTATCATGGAGGACTGCCCACATTCTACCTAACCGCTTAGAGTTTCGAAAGTTTCTCCGCCATCAGCGCATTGACGAGGGCGGGGTTGGCGCGGCCCTCCGTGGCCTTCATCACCTGGCCCACGAGGAACCCGATGGCCGCCTTCTTGCCGCCTTTCCAGTCATCTACTACCTTGGGGTGGGCGGCCAAGACCCGCTCGACCACGGCACCAAGCGCCCCTTCATCCGCCAACTGCGTGAGCCCCTCGCGGGAGACGATGGCCTGGGCCGGCTCGCCCGAGCGGTACATCTTCTCGAAGACGTCCTTGCCGATCTTGCCGCTGATGGTGCCGTCGTCGACCAGTCTCAGCAATCCGGCCAGGTGGCGCGGGGGGATGGGGCAGGCGGCGATGGCCTCGTCGTCGTCACCCGGCAGCTCGTGGAGCAGCTCGTTGAGCACCCAGTTGGCCACGATCTTCGGGTTGGGGTACTCGCGCGACACCTCCTCGAAGTAGTCGGCCAGCCCGCGCCCCTGGGTCAGGAGGTCGGCGTCGTACGGCGACAGGCTGTACTGTAGGGCGAACCGCCGGCGGCGGGCCGCGGGAAGCTCGGGGAGGGACGCGCGGACCTCGTCCACCCAGCGCGGCTCGATCTCGAGCGGCGGCAGGTCGGGCTCGGGAAAATAGCGGTAGTCGTGGGCGTGCTCCTTGGAGCGCATGGAGACCGTCTGGCCCCGGTCGGGATCCCAGAGCCGCGTCTCTTGCACGATCCGTTCCCCCGCCTCGAGCGCGCGGGCCTGGCGCTTGATCTCGTGGTCCAGCGCATGCTGGACGTTCTTGAAGGAGTTCATGTTCTTGATCTCGACCTTGGTGCCGAGCTCCCGGGAGCCCGTCGACCGCAGCGAGATGTTCGCGTCGCAGCGCAGGGAGCCTTCCTCCATGTTGCCGTCGCAGACCCGCAAGTAGACCAGGATGGTCCGGAGCGTTCGGAGATAGGCCGCAGCCTCTTCGGAGCTGCGGATATCGGGCCTGGAGACGATCTCCATGAGGGGCACGCCAGCGCGGTTGAAGTCCACGTGGCTGGCCGGCGCCGTCTCGAGGTTGCCCTCGTGGATCAGCTTACCCACATCCTCCTCCAGGTGAAGCCGCTGGATGCCGACGGCGTGGGTGGTCCCGCCCACCTCGATCTCGAGCCGGCCGTGCTCGGCCAGCGGCTCCTCGTACTGACTGATCTGGTAGTTCTTGGGCATGTCGGGGTAGTAGTAGTGCTTGCGGGCGAAGCGGTTCAGCGCATTCACCGTGCAGCCGAGCGCCAGCGCGGTCTTGATGCCGAATTCGACCGCGCGGCGGTTGATGACCGGCAGGGTGCCCGGCATCCCCTGGCAGACGGGGCAGGTCCGCGTATTGGGCGCTCCCCCGAAGGCCGTAGAGCAACCGCAGAACATCTTGCCGGCCGTCAGCAGCTGAGCGTGAACTTCCAGGCCGATGACGGCTTCGAGGGGGGTATGGGCGGTCATGGCCTGGTCAGCATCGGCCGTCGCTCGCGCCAGGTCGTCGCGCGCTCGTAGGCGTGGGCCGCTCGCAGGAGCGCGGCCTCGTCGAAGGCGCGCCCGATGAGCTGAAGCCCGATCGGGAGCCCGGACATGGTGAAGCCCGCAGGCACCGAGAGCCCCGGCAGTCCCGCCAGGTTCACCGGGATCGTGAACACGTCGTTCAGGTACATCTGAAGGGGGTCCTCTTTCTCACCGAACTTGAAGGCCACGCCCGGCGTCGTCGGCGCCGCGATGAGATCCACCCGCGCGAAGGCCTCCACGAAGTCCCGTCTCACGAGCGTCCTGACCCGCTGGGCCCGGCCGTAGTAGGCGTCGTAGTAGCCCGCCGAGAGCGCGTACGTCCCCAGCATGACACGGCGCCTGACCTCGGCGCCGAACCCGGCGGCGCGGGTCTTGCTGTACATCTCGACCACGTCGCGCGTCTTCGCCACGCGCAAGCCGTACTTGACGCCGTCGTAGCGCGCCAGGTTGGAGGAGGCCTCGGCCGGCGCGATCAGATAGTACGCGGCGAGTCCGTACTCGGTATGGGGGAGCGACACCGGCTCGGTCCTGGCCCCCAGCTGCTCCAGCACCCGGATGGCGGCCCGCACCGCCGCCTCGACCTCCGGGTCGAGCCCCTCGATGAAGTACTCGGCGGGAATGCCGATCCTGAGCCCCTGCGCCCCTTTGCCCAGCTCGGCGCGGTAATCGGGCACGGGCAGGTCCACGGACGTCGAGTCCATCGGATCGTGGCCGGCGATGGCCTGGAGCACGAGCGCGGCGTCCTCGACGTCCTGGGTGAGCGGCCCGATCTGGTCGAGCGAGGAGGCGAAGGCCACGAGCCCGTAGCGCGAAACGCGCCCGTACGTCGGCTTGAGCCCGACATCGCCGCAGAAGGCCGCGGGCTGCCGGATGGATCCACCGGTGTCGGTGCCGAGGGCGGCCGCAGCCAGGTCCGCCGCCACAGCCGCGGCCGAGCCTCCCGAGGAGCCGCCGGGGACCCGCGTGAGGTCCCAGGGATTCTTCGTGGGGAAAAAGGCCGAGTTCTCCGTTGAGGAGCCCATGGCGAATTCGTCCATGTTGAGCTTGCCCAGCAGCACCGCCCCCGCGTCTCGCAGCCGCGCCACCGCGGTGGCATCGTAGGGCGGCACGAAGCGCTCGAGGATCTTCGACCCGCACGTCGTCCGGATGCCGCGCGTGCACAGCACGTCCTTCACCGCGATGGGCACGCCGTCGAGCGGGCCGCGGGAGGACCCTGCCCTGAAGCGCGCGTCCGCTTCGGCCGCCTGGGCGAGCGCCTGCTCCCGCGTCACGGTCAGATAGGCGCCGACCTTCCGATCGACGGCCTCGATCCGGGCGAGATACGCCCGGGCCGCCTCGGAGGGCGTGAGCTCGCCCTGGCGGAATCGCTGCGCCAGCTCGTGGATGGTCAGCTCCGTCAGCATCGCCGCGGCTACTCCTCGATGATCCTGGGCACGCGGAAGAAGTCGTCGCTCCGCTCCGGCGCATTGGCGAGCATCTCGTCCTGCGGGAAGGATGGTCGTGTGGCGTCCTCCCGCATGACGTTCGTCATCGGGACGGCGTGCGAGGTGGGCTCGACCCCCTCCGTGTCCAGCGCCCGCAGCTTGTCGATGTAGGACAGGATCCTGTCCAGCTCCCGCCGCATCCGCTCCTTGTCGGCCTCCGACAGCTCGAGCCGCGCCAGCCGCGCCACGTGCTCCACTTCCTCCAGCGAGATCTTGGGGTCGGTCATCGGCTACTCCCTCACAACTCCTCCAGATGCGCGTACTGGAGCGAGAGGCGCTTGCGCCCGACGCTGGCGAAGTGCACGGTCGCGATCACGTCGCCACCCTCGCGCTCCAGGCCCACCAGCAGGCCCTCGCCCCAGCGCGCATGGCGCAGCTTGGCTCCCAGCCGGAAGGGGAAGTCGTCCGCCGCTTCGGGCTCGGCCGCGGCGACTGCGGGCCGCGACCCGCGCTCGACCGGCCGCGCGTTCAGCAGCGTCAGCTGCGCCTCCGGGACCTCGAGCAGGAAGCGCGAAGGCTCGGCGACGCCGTACCCCTGGATGCGACGATGGAGCGCGCAGGAGAGGACGAGGCACCGCTTGGCGCGGGTGATCCCGACGTAGCAGAGGCGCCGCTCTTCCTCCAGCTCCTCGGGGTCTTCCATCGAGCGCGAGTGTGGGAAGACGCCTTCCTCCATCCCGGTGAGGAACACCACGGGGAACTCGAGCCCCTTGGCCGAGTGCAGCGTCATCAGCATCACGCCGCCCGACTCCTCGTCGATCTCGTCGGTGTCGGCCACCAGCGCGATGGAGTCGAGAAAGGTCTCGAGCCTCACATCTGTCACGCCGACGCCCTGCTGGCCGCTGACAAACTCCTCGGACGCGGCGATCAGCTCCCGCAGGTTCTCGAGTCGCGCCTCCGACTCGGCGCTCCGCTCGGCCTTCAGCGCTTCGCGGTAGCCCGACGCGACGATGACCTCGTCGATGAAGGCCGGCATCGCCAGCTCCCGCCGGCGCGCCTCCAGCCCCGCGATCAGACGCGCGAAGTCCTCGAGCGCGCGGCGAGGCCTGGCCCCGATGTCCCGAGGAAGCGCTCCGCAGGCGGCCAGCGGACCCATGCCCTGTCCGCGCGCTGCCTCCGCCAGCCGGTCCAGCGTGGCCTTGCCGACGCCCCGAGACGGCGCGCCGACGGCGCGGCGGAATGCCGCGTCGTCGAGAGGGTTCACTACTAGGCGCAGGTAGGCGACGATGTCCTTGATCTCGCGCCGCTCGTAGAAGCGCACGCCCCCCACGATCAGGTGCGGGATGCTTGCCCGCCGGAGCGCGTCCTCCAGCACCCGGGACTGGGCGTTGGTGCGGTAAAAGACTGCCACGTCGCGGTAATCCGCACCCTCGCGGTGGAGGGCGCGGATGGACTGCGCCACGAAGGCGGCCTCCTCGTTCTCGTCCCAGGCCCGGTAGAGCGATGCCCTGTCGCCCTCCCCGTTCTCGGTCCAGAGCCGCTTGTCCTTCCGGGCGGTGTTGTTGGCGATGACGGTGGAGGCGATGTCGAGGATGCGCTTGGTGGAGCGGTAGTTCTGCTCGAGGGTGACGACGCGGCAGTCGGGGTAGTCCTTCTCGAAGTCGAGGATGTTCCGGAGATCGGCGCCGCGCCAGCGGTACACGGATTGGTCGGGATCGCCGACCACGCAGAGGTTGCGGCGCTCCTGGGTCAAGAACCGGATGATGCGGTACTGCGCGCGGTTGGTGTCCTGGTACTCGTCCACCAGGATGTGCGTCCAGAGCGTGCGGTACCAGGCGAGCGCCTCGGGCACCGTCTCGAAGAGGTGCACGACACGCAGGAGCAGATCGTCGAAGTCCACGGCACCGGCCGCCCTGAGCCGCTGTTCGTACAGGCGATAGAGCGCCGCCAGCCGCTCTTCGCGGGGCGTGCGGGCGAGCCGCTCCACTTCCCCGGGCGAGAGCATCTGGTTCTTGGCATGGCTGATCCGCTGCACCGCGCTCGCCGGCGTGAGCCCCCGCTCGTCGAAGTCCAGCTCGCGCATCGCCTCCTTCACCACCCCGAGGCGGTCGTCCTCGTCGTAGATCACGAAGGACGGCGGCAGCCCCGCGGCCACCGCGCGCTCGCGCAGGATGCGTACGCAGGTCGAGTGAAAGGTCGCGATGAGGGGCCGGCGGATCCCCGCGGGCAGGACCAGGTCCTCCACGCGCCGCCGCATCTCATCGGCCGCCTTGTTGGTGAACGTCACCGCGAGGATGCGCCGCGGGTCCACGCCCTCGACGCCGAGCAGGTACGCGATGCGGTGGGCGATGACGCGCGTCTTCCCGCTCCCGGCGCCCGCGAGAACGAGCACGGGCCCCTTGGTCGCCGTCACCGCATCGCGTTGCGAGGGGTTCAGGGAGCGAAGGATGCTGTCGGCGGTCACTCCCGGGGGGAGCATGGAGCTTCACCATACCACAGCGGAACGGGCGGGACCGCGGTCCTGTCGAGGTATCGAACGTGCACGAACTCGACAATGGCCTCGGCATCGGCGATCGCCTGCGTGGCCTCGCGGACCGTGTCAGATCGTGGGCGAGCGACGCGCGCGCGACTTGACAGCACCCGGCTGGGGTGATGTGGTGGACGAGGAACTGGTGGACGGCGGGCGCGCGGTGGCCCGATCCTCAAGGGCGGGCGCGTGTCGCTGCGGTCACGGTGCCGGGGCCGACCGACCTTCCGCCTGCCGGTAGCGAAGCTCCACCCTTGGCGCCGGTCGTTCGCCGCGCCGCCGTGGAGCTGGAGGCGGTGTGGGTCCATGATGTGACCGCGCGTGACTTCGGGCTCGGAGTGCGGCCGCCGAACGGCAACCGGCGCGCGCGCCGCAGGGGGGCGGATGAGCTTCGAGTACCACGAGCCGACCTCGCTGGCCGAGGCCGTCGACCAGGGCGCCCGTTTCGGCGCCGACGGCCGCTTCCTCGCCGGCGGCACCGACCTCATCATCCAGATGCGCCGAGGTAAGCTGAGTCCGCGGCACATCCTGAGCCTGCACCGGATCCCCGGCCTCGACGGCATCGACGCCAACGGCGCGGTGACGCTCGGCGCCCTCGTCACCCATCGGGCGCTGGAGCGCCACTCCGCCTTCCAGGGACGCCTGCGCGCGCTCGTAGAGGGCGCGGAGGTCGTGGGGGGTCACCAGATCCGGAACGTCGCCACCGTGGGCGGCAACATCGTCAACGCCTCCCCCGCCGCGGACGTCGTCCCCGTGCTCCTCGCCCTCGACGCCACGGTGACGTGCGTGGGCCCCGGGGGCGAGCGCAGCCTCCCCCTCGACGACTTCCTGGTCGGGCCGGGCCAGACCGCGCAGCACCCCGGGGAGCTCCTCACCGAGGTCCGTTTCCCCGCTCTCCCCGGGCACTCCGCCACCGCCTTCCTCAAGGCAGGCCGGCGCAAGGCCATGGAGATCTCGGTCGTCTGCGTGGCCACGCGGCTCACGCTGGACGGGGCGGGCGAGCGCTGCGTCGACGCGCGCATCGCTCTCGGCGCCGTCGCGCCGACGACGTGGCGCGCCCGGGGGGCCGAGCGGGCCCTCGAAGGCCGCGCGGCGACGCCGGACGTGCTGCGGGAAGCGGGGCGGCTCGCCGCGGACGAGTGCCGGCCGATCAGCGACGTCCGCGCCTCGGCGCGCTACCGCAGCCTGCTCGTGGAGGCGTTGGTGCCCCGCGCGCTCACGCGCTGCCTGCAGCGCATCCGGGAGCCGGGATCGTGACGAAGATCGCGCTGAGCCTCACCATCAACGGCGAGCGCCACGAGGTGCTGACCGAGCCGCACCGGACACTCCTCGACGTGCTCCGCACCGACCTCGGCTTGACCGGCACCAAGGAGAACTGCCTCGAGGCGGAATGCGGCGTCTGCACGGTCCTCCTCGATGGCCACGCGGTGAACGCCTGCATCCTGCTGGCCGCCCAGTGCCAGGGGCGCGACGTGCTCACGATCGAGGGGCTGGGGCGCGACGGCCAGCTCCACCCGCTGCAGCAGGCGTTCATCGACCACGGCGCCGTGCAGTGCGGCTACTGCATCCCGGCCATGATCCTCTCGGCGAAGGCTTGCCTCGACGAGCACCCCAGGCCGGCGGAGGCCGAGGTGCGGGAGGCGCTGGCGGGGAATCTCTGCCGCTGCACCGGCTACCAGAAGATCGCGGAGGCGGTCCTCGCGGCCGCGCGCGAACTCGCTCACCGGAGGTGATGGCCATGGCTGTTCCGCTGCGCGTCGTCGGCAAGTCGCTCGCGCGCGTAGACGCGCCGGGCAAGGTCAGCGGCACTGCGGTCTACGCCGCTGACTTCGCGCTGCCCGGGATGCTCTGCGGCAAGGTGCTCCGCAGCACGCTGCCGCACGCCAGGATCGTCCGCCTCGACGTCACTCGCGCCAAGGCGGTGCCCGGCGTGCGCGCCGTCATCGCCGCCGCCGATGTCCCCGACGTGCGCTACGGGGGCGGGCTCAAGGATGAGACGGTCTTCGCGAGGGACAAGGTCCGCTACGTCGGCCAGCCCGTGGCGGCCGTCGCGGCGGCCACGCCGGAGGCGGCGGAGGCGGGCCTCGCGGCTATCGACGTGGTCTACGAGCCGCTCCCTCTCGTACTGGACCTCGAGGCAGCCCTGGCGCCCGGCGCGCCGCTGATCCACGAGACGTGGGCGAGCTACACGGCGATTCCGATCCTCCACCGCGAGGGCAACGTCTGTAACCGCGCGCGGATCGTCGTGGGTGACGTGGAGCGCGGCTTCGAGGAGGCCGACCGCGTCTTTACGCATCGGTTCCGCACCGGGATGGTCCACCAGGGCTACACGGAGCCACGCGCGGCGGTGGCGTCGTGGGATAGCGGGGGCCAGGTCACGGTCTGGTCCAACACCCAGCTCCCGTTCGAGGTTCAGAACACGCTCGCCGAGATCCTGCAGATCCCGCCCTCGAAGATCCGAGTGGTGGTGCCGGGCATCGGGGGCGGCTTCGGCGGCAAGCTCCGGGTCGGCGTCGAGCACTTCGCCGCCTTCCTCGCCAAGAAGAGCGGACGGCCGGTGAAGGTCGTGACGACGGGCGAGGAGGAGCTGACGGCGGCCTATCCGCGTCAGGGCACATTGGTAGAGCTCAAGACGGGCGTCACCACGGACGGGCGCATCACCGCCAAGGCGGGTCGGATCTGGTTCGACACGGGCGCCTTCGCCGGGTCGGGTCCGGGCGTCGCATCGGTCGCCACCCTGGTCCTCGCGGGCCCCTACAAGATCCCGAACCTGTACCTCGAGGGGTTCGCCGTCTACACCAACAAGACAAACTGCGGGTCGTTCCGGGCGCCGTCGGGTCCGCAGTCGAACTTCGCCGTCGAGTCGCAAATGGACATCATCGCCGACGCGCTCGGGCTCGATCCTCTGGAGTTCCGGCTGAAGAACATCGTGCGCGAGGGCGACGAGGGCCCGACGGGACAGGTGCTCAACGGTGTCGGGCTGGAAGAGTGTCTCGTGAAGGCGGCGGCGGCCATCGGCTGGAAGGACCGCAGGCCCGGGCCCGGCCGGGGCAAGGGGCTCGCCTGCGGCTGGTGGACGACCACGGGCGGCTCGTCCGGCGTCTATGTGAAGATCAACCCGGATGGGACGGTGGCCCTCAACACGGGAGCAGCGGAGATCGGCACGGGCGCCCTCACCGGCGCCGCGCAGGTGCTCGCGGAGGAACTGGGCATCGATCTCGTGGACATCAACGTGGTGTCGGCGGATACCTTCTCCACGCCATTCGATTTCGGCGCCCAGGGCAGCCGTACCGCCTTCGCCGTGGGCAACGCGTGCCGGGCCGCCGTCGCCGACCTCAAGCGCCAACTCTTCACGCTCGCCGCTGCCCAGCTCGGCGTCGAGCCGGACACCCTCGCGCTCGCCGACAAGCACGTCGTCGCAGACGGCAAGCGACTGTCACTCGCGGATCTCGCGCGCCTGTCCCAGCAGACGGGCGGCGGCCTCATCGCCCACGGCACCTTCATCGCACCCCCCACGCCGTACGACACCAAGCGCGTCGAGAACCACGCCTACCCGGCCTTCCATTCGCCGAGCTTTCATGCTCATGCGGTGGACCTTTCCGTGGACCCTGACACGGGCGAGATCACCGTCCACAGGTACGTGGTCGCTCAGGACGTGGGCTTCGCCCTGAACCCCATCTACATCGAGGGGCAGATCGAGGGCGGCGTGGCGCAGGGTCTGGGGCAGGCGCTCTCGGAGGAGATCGTCTACGAGGGTGGGCATGTCCTGAACCCGAACCTCACCGATTACAAGATGCCCACCACGCTCGACCTGCCGCGCGTCGAGTCCATCCTGGTCCAGCACCCCAGCCTGGCTGGGCCCTACGGCGCCAAGGGGGTGGGGGAGCCGCCCAACATCGAGCCGCCCGCCGCGGTCGCCAACGCCGTGGCGGCGGCGACGGGACTGCGCATCACGTCCCTGCCCATCACCGCGGAGAAGATCGCGCTCGGCCTCGTGGACGCGAGAGCGAGCGGAGCCTGACCCATGACCCCCTCTTCCCCGCGAGAGGAGAGGGGTCGTGAGTGGGAGCGTACGGCGCGGGGCGCGCCCGTGATTGAGGCAGCCTAGGAGCCTGCCGGAGAAGACCTCATGCAAGGTGATCGAGCTTCGACCGCCGGCTTTGCCGGCGCAACGATTCCTGGGGGGAGGCTTCGGAAGGGGGGCGAAGCCCCCCTCCGAGTCTTCTGGCGGCCATGACGCTCCGCACGGGACTCCTCCTGCTGCCGGCTTACGAGCCCGCCCGGCTGGCCGCGCTGGCCGAGCTGGCCGAGGGCACGGGTTATGACGACCTCTGGCTCGCGGACGAGCGCTTCTTCCGCGAGGTCTATGCGTGCCTGACGCTGTGCGCGCTGCGCACGCGCCGCATCCGCCTCGGCCCGTGCGTGACCGACCCGTACTCGCGACACCCCGCGCTCACGGCCATGGCCATCGCCACCCTCGACGAGCTCTCGAACCGCCGCGCCGTGCTCGGCATCGGCGCCGGCCTGAGCGGCTTCCGCGAGCTGGGCGTGGACGCCAGCCGCTCGGCCGTCGCCATCCGCGAGGCGGTCGAGCTGATCCGCCGGCTCCTCGCCGGGGAGACGGTGACGGTGAAGGGCCGCGAGATCGGCTTCACGGACGGCCGCCTCGACTTCACTCCGCCCCGCCCCGACCTGCCCATCTACGTCGCCTCGCAGCGGGCGTGGGGGTGCCGCGCGGCGGGCCAGGTGGCGGACGGCGCCATCATGCAGGGCGCGCTGGCGGACCCGCTCGTGCGGTTCCTCCGCGAGACCGTCCACGACGCCGCCGGGCAGGCGGGGCGCGACCCCGCTCGGGTCGCGCTGGTGGCGCGGCTCAACGTGTGCGTGGCCGACGACAGGGCGGCCGCGCGCGATGTCATGCGCCCGACCGTCGCACGCAGCCTGAGCGCGCAGCGGCCCGATTTTTTCACCTTCGCGACGGCGGGGCTCACGCTGCCCGCCGGGCTTCGGGAGAAGGTGCTGGCGCTGCCCTACACCCACGACCCGGCGCCACTCCGCGCGGTGGCCCCCGAGGTGCCCGACGAGTTCGTCGACGCGGTGACGCTGACGGGACCACCCGAGGCGATCGCCCCCGAGGTGGTCCGCCTCGCCAAGAGCGGCATCGCCGAGGTCATGGTGTACCCGCTCGCGCTGGACGGTCGGATCGAGACGACCATCGAGCGCTTCCAGGGTGAGGTCATGCCGCGGGTGCGAGCCCTGCTGCGATGAGCGTGACGGTCCACATGCACGGGAACCTGCGGCGGTTCATGCCGGAGGGCAGGGACCGCATGGCGATGGAAATGCCGCCGGGAACCACCATCGAGGCGCTCCTCGCCTCTCTCGGCGCCGGACGCGACACGTGGCTGGTCGCGGTGAACGGCGCCGCCTGCGAGAAGGACCGCGTCCTGCAGAAGGGCGACCTGCTGGACTGTTTCGAGCCCGTCGCCGGCGGATCAGGAAGGGAGAGAGTGCGATGAAGGTGCGGTACGTGATCACGACGCTGAAGAACGGAGTCGATCCCGCCGCGTATGAGAAGTGGCTGCGCGAGTACGACTACAAGGTGGCGAGGACGCTGCCGAGCATCATCAGCTACAAGACGCACCGGATCGAGGGGCCGATCAACGGTGCCGCGGACGCGGGCTGGCACTACATCGAGCGGATCGAGATCCGCGACGCCGAGCAGTACCAGAAGGACCTCGCCTCGCCGGCCGGGCAGGAGCTGATCCGCCAGCTCTACGAGAACTACCTGGAGCGGCCGAAGAACATCTTCTTCTGGACGGAGCCGATCGATGAGTAACCCCGAGGCAGGGAGGAGGCCCAGCATGAGCAGGCGGATGGATCGCCGGTCGTTCCTGAGGATCGCCGCAGGGGCGGCCGCGCTCGGCGGCGCCGCCGTTCCCCCGCTCCGGTCGGGGGCGCAGGACAAGCGCACCCTCGTCGTCGCGTGGGACACCGATATCGACACGCTCGACCCCGCCCACTTCAAGGCCATCGGCGGCTACGTCACCGTGGCCAACTGCTACGACACCCTCATCGGCTGGAAGGTCCGGCCCATCAAGGACAAGCCGGGCCTCTTCCGCTCCCAGCCGGCCGAGTGGGACGCGATGATCGCCGAGTCCTGGTCGACGGAGCGGGACGGGGCTACCCTCGTGTTCAAGATCCGCAAAGGCGCGAAGTTCCCGAGCGGGCGGCCCGTCACCGCCCACGCCGCCAAGTACTGCTTCGACCGGGGCCTGCAGTCGCCCGGTTACATGCGCCTCGTCATCCCGAGCCTGATCCAGGTGAGCTCGCCCGACCAGTTCGAGGTGCGCGACGACTACACCTTCGCCATCAAGATGAACGCGCCGAGTCCGATGGCGCTGGACGTCGTCACCCTCTCGAACAACGCCATCATGGACCCCGAGGAGGTCAAGGCGCACGCCACCAAGGACGACCCGTGGGCGGGGGAGTGGATGAAGCGCAACGTCGCCGGTGTCGGCCCCTACCGCCTCGTGAGGAACGAGCCCGGCGTGGAGATCGTGCTGGAGTCGAGCTCGGGGTACTGGCGGCCGGAGCCGTACTTCCAGCGGATCACCCTCAAGTTCGTGCCCAACGAGACCGACCGGGTGCTCCTCCTCAAGAAGAAGGCGATCGACATGGTGGTGGGCCGTCCGGGGCTCTCGCCCAAGAACGTGAAGAGCCTGGAGGGCGAGCAAGGCCTCAAGGTCTTCCAGGTCCCCGACACCACCTGCCACTGGCTCTGCATGAACGGCAGCAAGCCGCCCTTCGACAACGTGAAGGTGCGGCAGGCCGTGAACTACGCCATCCCCATCCAGGCCATCCTGCCCAACGTGCTCTACGGGTACGGGACGCAGATGAAGAGCCCGATCCCGCACCTCACCCCGGGCTACAGCGGGACGCTCTCGCCGTACAAGCACGATATCGAGAAGGCCAAGCAGCTCATGAAGGAGGCGGGCGTGACGGGGCCGGTGCCCGTCGACCTCGCCATCCGCGTGGGCTACACGACCCATGAGGCGGCCTCGGTCTGGATCCAGCGCGAGCTGGAGAAGATCGGCTTCAAGGTCAACATCGTGCGCGAGACCGACGCCACCTTCCGTCAGGTGGCCATCAAGGGCGGCCACGCGCTGTCGATGGAGTCGTTCCAGTCCTGGGTCAACGACCCCTGGTACCACCTGGTGTTCAACTTCCACACCAAGTCCAAGTTTACCAACGCCTCGCTTTACTCGAACCCGGTGCTCGACAGGCTGATCGACGAGAGCATGCACGAGACGAACCGGGACAAGCGCCTCGGCTCCGCCCTCGTCGCCCAGAAGATCCTCATCGACGACGCGGTGTGGGGCTTCCTCTGGTACGACAGCTGGACGCGGGTCATGAAGGCGGACTTGAGCGGCATCGAGAAGCGCTGGGACACCTTCGAGCGGTACTACGCCGCCAAGCGCATCTAGTGTCCCGATCCAGAAGTTTGCCGACAAAGCGCCGGGCGGGGCCAGGGGCCCTCTCCCCGGAACACGCTGCGGCGCAACCCGTTGCGCCCGCTCGTAACGGGCCACGAGATTGAGGTCTGCGGCTTCGGCAACGCGCAGAAGCCACGGTTCCGGGGAGAGGGCCCCTGGCCCCGCCCGGCGCCGCGAGTCAAGAAATCTCTGAATCGAAACACTAGCGGATGCGGAAACCCCCGCGGGCTACTCAAGAGGCTCCGGATGCGAGGCGGCGAGCGCCGCGGCACTCCGAGGCGTACTCTCTGTACGCCGAGAAGCACCGCAAGCCGGCCAGCGAAGCAGATGCGCCTTTTTCAGCCGCCCGCTAGTCAGGTGTGCTGTCCCCGAGGTTCGCTAACGAATTCCCTGGGCTCAAATTGGTTGGCGAACCTCGGAGATGGAAGACTCAGAGTGTCCCGAGTGATACGTCCGTCAACTCGCGGCGCCGGGCGGGGCGGGGGGCCCTCTCCGCGGAACCGTGGCTTCTGGGCGCTGCCGGAGGCGAAGAGCTCGATCTCGTGGCCCGTCACGAGTCGCTGCAGCGGGTTGCGGCTCAGCGTGTTCCGCGGAGAGGGCCCCCCGCCCCGCCCGGCGCTTTGCCGGCGAATCTCCGGGAGAGGCCGCTAGGCGATGGGATTCGGCGGGTACGTCCTCCAGCGCCTGCTCCTGGTCATCCCGACGCTCTTCGGAGTGACGCTCATCGCGTTCACGCTGACCTATCTGCTTCCGGGCAACCCCGCCCTCGTCAAGGCGGGAGCCCTCGCCACCCCCGAGCACGTGGCGGAGATCGAGCGCCGGATGGGGCTCGACCGATCCGTGCCCGTCCAGTACTGGCGCTACGTGACCAGCCTCCTCCACGGCGATCTCGGCGAGAGCTCCTCCACCGGACGCCCCGTGCTGGAAGACTTTCGGCAGCGCGTCCCCGCCACCCTGGAGCTGACCCTGGCCAGCCTCGTCGTCGCCGTGGCCATCGGCATCCCGTTCGGGGTGCTGTCCGCCGTCCACCGCGACACCGTGCTCGACCACGCGAGCCGCCTCCTCGGGGTGGGCGGGGTGGCCATGCCGAGCTTCTGGACGGGCTTGCTCCTCCTCTATGTCTTCTTCTACCTGCTCGGGGTGGCGCCGGCGCCGCTCGGCCGCATCGCCGCCGACGTCACGCCGCCCACGCGGATCCTCGGCCTCTACGTGGTCGACGCCCTCCTCACCGCGAACGGGGCGGCCCTCGTCTCCAGCCTCCACCACCTCATGCTGCCCGCCCTCACGCTCGGCTTCGCCGTCATGGCACCCCTCACGCGCATGGTGCGGGCGACCATGCTGGAGATCCTCGAGTCCGACTATGTGAAGGCAGCGTGGGCGGCGGGGCTGCCCCGGCGCCGGGTCATCTACGGAGACGCCCTCCGCAACGCCCTCATCCCTGTCATCACCCTCCTCGGCGTCATCTTCGGCTTCCTCATGGCCGGCAACGTGGTGGTGGAGATGGTCTTCGCGTGGCCGGGGCTCGGCCACTACGCGGTCACCTCTCTGATGACGAAGGACCCGGGGCCCATCCAGTCCTTCGTGCTCTTCGTGGCCGTGATGTACGTCTTCATCAACCTCGGCGTGGACCTGCTCTACGGCCTCGCCGACCCGCGGATCCGGCTGCGCTGATGCGCTGGCGCCGCCTCACCCGAAACCGGCTGTCGTTCGTCGCCCTCTGCGTCATCCTCGCCGTCACGCTGGCGTCGTTGCTGGCCCCGTGGCTGGCGCCGTACGACCCCGACAACCCGGACGCCCTAGCCACGCTGGCGAGCGTGTCGCTGCGCCATCCCCTCGGCACCGACGTCTACGGCCGCGACCAGCTGTCGCGCGTCATCCACGCGGGCCGGGTCGATCTGCTGGTCGCCCTGAGCGCCACCGCGATCGCGCTCACTCTCGGTTCGGCGCTGGGCGCGGTGGCGGGCTACCGTGGAGGCTGGGTGGACCAGCTCGTGATGCGTGGCGTGGATGCTGTCATGGCCTTCCCCGCCTTCATCCTCGCCATGGCCATCACCGCCGCTCTCGGCAACAGCACCGCCAACGTGGTAGCCGCCATCGCCATCACCCACGTTCCGATCTACACGCGGCTCATCCGCGGCGAAATGCTGCGGGTGCGGGAGACGGAGTACGCGGAGGCTGCGCGCACGGTGGGCGACCGGCCGCACCAGATCGTGCTCTATCACCTCTTGCCCAACTGCGTACCGCCGCTCGTCGTGCAGGCGACTCTCGCCATGGGCTTCGCCATCCTCACCGTGGCCGCGCTGTCCTTCATCGGGCTCGGCATCCAGCCCCCCCAGAGCGAGTGGGGGCAGATGACGGCGGAGGGCGCCGGCTACGTGGTCTCCGGCGAGTGGTGGCTCGTGCTCTTCCCCGGCTTCGCCATCATGCTGACCGTGCTCGCCTTCAACCTCGTGGGCGACACCCTGCGCGATCTTCTCGATCCGCGCATGCGGGGGGTGCGGTGACCGGCCTGCTCGAGGTCCGCGACCTCATCGTCCACTTCGACACCGAGGAGGGGCTCGTGGAGGCGGTGGACGGTGTCACCTTCAGCGTCCGGCCAGGGGAGATCCTGGGCGTGGTCGGCGAGTCCGGCTCCGGGAAGTCGGTGACGGCTCTCGCGCTCCTGCGGCTCATCCGGCCGCCGGGCCGCATCGTGAGCGGCGCCGTACGCTTCGAGGGAACGGACCTTCTCGGGCTGTCGGAAGAACAGATGCGCGCCGTCCGCGGCGCGCGGATCGCGATGGTCTTCCAGAGCCCCCGCACGGCGCTCAACCCCGTCCTCACCGTCGGCCGGCAGATCGCGCGCCTGTTCGAGCTGCACCAGGGCGTCTCGCGCGCGCAGGGATGGGCGCGCACCATCGAGATGCTGAAGCTGGTCGGGATCTCCGAGCCCGAGCGGCGCGCCCGGCAGTACGCCCACCAGCTCTCCGGTGGGATGTGTCAGCGCGTGATGATCGCCATGGCCCTGGCCACCTCCCCCCGTCTCCTCCTCGCCGACGAGCCCACCACCGGCCTCGACGTCTCCATCGCCGCCCAGATCCTCGAACTCCTCCGCGACCTCGGCCGGCGCACGGGCGCGTCGATCCTCCTCATCACCCACGACCTCGGCGTGGTGGCAGAGGTGTGCGACCGGGTGGCCGTGATGCACGCGGGCCAGATCGTGGAAGTTGGCGCCGTGACGAGGATCTTCGCGCGCCCGCTGCACCCCTACACGCAGGCGCTCGTCCGTTCGATCCCGCGCATCGACCGCGAGCTGACGATGGAGCCGATTCCCGGCACGGTGCCGTCGCTCCTGGCGCCGCCGCCCGGCTGCCGTTACGCCGACCGCTGCCCGCGCGTGCTCGACGTCTGCCGGCGTGACCGGCCGGCGCAGCGCCCGGCCGCCCCCGATCACGACGTGGCCTGCCACGCCGCCGAGGTAGAAAGTGCCGCTGCTCGCGGTTGAGGGTCTCGTCAAGCACTTCCCGCTCGGGGGGCCGGGCGCGTGGCTCGACCGCGTGCGCGGCCGGGCGCCGAAGGCCGTCCGCGCCGTGGACGGCGTCTCCTTCGCCCTCGAGCCGGGCGAGACGCTCGGCCTCGTCGGGGAGTCCGGCTGCGGCAAGTCCACCGTCGCCCGGTTGATCCTCCGCCTCGTCGAACCCACGGCCGGCCGCGTGCGGTTCGGCGACGTGGACCTCACCGCTCTCGGAGACGAGCCACTGCGCCGCCAGCGCCGCGACCTGCAGATGGTCTTCCAGGACCCGACCGCCTCGCTGAACCCGCGGCTCAGCGTCCGCCGCGCCGTGGAGGAGCCGCTGCGCCGTCACAGCCCCCTGGCGGCGGCGGAGCGGCGCGAGCGGGTGGCGCAGGTGCTGGCCCGGGTCGCGCTCGGCCCCGAGATCCTCGATCGCTACCCGCACGAGCTCTCGGGGGGGCAGCGCCAGCGTGTGAACATCGCGCGCGCCATTGCCACCGAGCCCCGCTTCGTCGTGCTGGACGAGCCGACCTCCGCGCTCGACGTGTCGCTCCGCGCCAAGGCGATCCTCCTCCTCGCCGAGCTGCGCGCCACGCTCGGCATGAGCTACCTGTTCATCTCGCACGACCTCGCCACCGTGAAGTACCTCGCCGGCCGCGTGGCCGTCATGTACCTGGGGACGATCGTGGAGGAGGCGCCGACGGCAGAGCTGTTCCGGCAGCCGCGCCACCCCTACACGAAGGCGCTCCTGTCGGCTGTCCCCGTCCCCGACCCCACGGTTCGGCGCGAGCGCCTCGTGCTGAGCGGCGAGGTCCCGAGCCCCATCGAGATCCCCGCCGGCTGCCGGCTGCGCGGGCGCTGCCCGCTCGCGCAGGCCGTCTGCGCCGAGCCCGTGACCCTGCGCCTAGTGGCGCCGCAACACCGCGTCGCCTGCCACCTCGCTTGACTCCGACAGTTCGCACGAGGGTGACTTCCCGACCGTCGGGCGCGGAGGCGCCCCGACGGCGAAGAGATCGTCCAAACGGGGATTGACTTCCCCGACCGTCGGGCGCGGAGGCGCCCCGACGGCGAAGGGATCCTCCAAAACGGGGGTTGACTTCCCCGATTGTCGGGCGCGGAGGCGCCCCGACGGCGAATCTAAAGGAGACCGATCGCATGGGAGACCTGAAGAGCGATGTCGACGTCCAGGACCTGATCCGCGGGTTGACCCTGCTCGGCACCGGCGGCGGCGGCCGCCCCGAGCAGGGACTCGAGGTCCTGCTCCCTCATGTCGAAGCCGGCCGGACGGTGACGTGGGTGGCGCCAGAGTCGATTCCCGACGACGCCTGGGTGTGCTCCACGTTCGGCATGGGATCGATCGCGCCGACGGAAACACTGCCGGGAGATCAGCGCCGCGCCCTCGGCTACCCGGCGGAGTGGACAGTGGCACGCCCGATGGCGCGCGCGGTGCGGGAGCTGGAGGCGTACACGGGCCGGAAGATCGATGCCGTCCTCCCCTTCGAGCTGGGCGCGGGCAACACCGCGAGTCCGATGGACGCCGCCGTGCAGCTCGGAGCAGCCGTCGTGGACGGCGATTGCGCGGGCCGCGCCATCCCCGAGCTGTCCCAGACCACCGCGGCCATGGCAGGCGTTCCCTTCGCGCCTGGCGCGATCGCCGATGCGTGGGGGAACGTGCTCCTCGTGAAGGCAACGGCGAGCGACCTCCTCACCGAGCGGATCGGGAAGCTCATCAGCATCGCGACCAAACTGCCCGACATGAAGGCGCAGTGCGCCCATGCAGGATTCCTCATGCAAGGCCGCGACATGAAGCGCATCGTGGTGGGCGGCGGCATCTCGCGCTCGCTCGCAGTGGGTCGCGCCATCCGCGCCGCCCTCGCCCGGCGTGCTGACCCCGTGGCCGCCGCGGCGGAGGCCCTCGGGGGCTGGGTGCTCTTCCGCGGACGCGTCGTCAAGAGAGAGTGGGAGAGCCGCGACGGCTACATGTACGGAACTACCATGGTGGAGGGGGACGGCCCCGACACCGGCCACACGCTCCGGATCTGGTTCAAGAACGAGAACCACGTCACGTGGCGTGACGGCCACCCCTGGGTGCTCTCGCCCGACCTGATCATGCTGTTGGACGCGGACAGCGGCACGCCCTACACCAACACCCTCCTGGCGGAGGGCAGCCGCGTGGGCGTCGTCGGCGCGAGAGCCGACCCCAAGCTGAGGACGCCGGCGGCGCTCGCGCTACTCGGGCCGCAGCATTACGGCTACGACATCCCCTATACCCCGATGGAGCAGCTCGTCCGGAGCTGAGAAGGAGGTCTCATGCCGAGGATCGTGCGCTACGACTCCGTCACCGGGCGCGCCATCATCTTGGACGGCGGGCGCAGCATCCGCGTCTTCCCCACGCTCAACCTCGCCGCCGGAGCGGAGTCCTGAGATGGCCCTGAATGCCGTGCTGCAGTCGCTGGACCTGCTCGACGCTGCCACCGTCACCGGCCAGGACGTGGCCGACGCCCTGCGGACCGCCGGCGTGCCCGATGTCGAAGTGAAGCGGTTCACGGGCAAGCAGGGCAGCACCGACTTCGTCCGTGCCGTCGTTCCCGGCGCCCGCGGGCGCCGGGCCGGCGGGGACGCGCCCACTCTCGGCATCGTGGGCCGCCTGGGGGGGATCGGCGCGCGCCCCGAGAAGATCGGCCTCGTCTCCGACGGCGACGGCGCGGTGGCCGCCGTCGCGTGCGCGCTCAAGCTCGGACGGATGGCGCGCAAGGGGGACCGGCTTCCCGGCGATGTCCTCATCTCCACCCACGTCTGTCCGGACGCCCCGACGATCCAGCACCCGGTGGTGACGATGATGAACTCGCCCGTGGACATGGCCACGCTCAACGCGGAAGAGGTGCTTCCGGAGATGGAGGCCGTCCTGACCGTGGACACCACCCGCGGCAACCGCGTGGTCAATCACCGCGGGATCGCCATCTCGCCCACGGTGATGCAGGGCTGGATCCTCCGGATCTCCGAGGACCTCCTCACCATCCAGCAGCAGGTGACGGGGCGGATGCCGGTCGTGCTCCCCATCACCATGCAGGACATCACCCCCTACGGAAACGACCTCTTCCATGTGAACTCCGTGCTCCAGCCCGCGACATCGACCGACGCGCCCGTGGTGGGCGTGGCGCTCACCGCGGAAGTGGCGGTGCCGGGCTCGGCCACGGGCGCCTCGCACCCCGGCGACATCGAGCTGGCCGTGCGCTTCTGCCTCGAGGTCGCCAAGGCGTTCGGTCAGGGCAAGTGCCGCTTCCACGATGCGGAGGAGTGGGCGGCCATCCAGAAGCGCTACGGCTCGATGAAAGTGCTGCAGACGCTGGGGGCTAGGCGGGCGACCTGGGAGGCGACGAGGAACGCAGAGAACCGGTCGTCCTGACCGCGGGCCCGGGAATCGCGTGCGGTGATCTATACGGGCAGGCGCTCGCCCGCGCGGAACCATCGCGGTTCGTCGCCGCGCGGGAAGAACTTCACGCGATTGCGGCCGAGGACCGTGGTCACGCCGTTTTCCACTCGGACCATCGTCCCCTCCTCGATCCCCACCACCGGGTTGTCCCACACCAGGTGGTACTCGCGGATCCGGTCGTCACGCGTCTCGCTGCCCGGAGCCATGGCGGGGTCGGTCTCGAGGTAGTGGGGGTTGATGTTGAACGGCACGAGACCGAGAGCGTCGAAGACGGCGAGGCCTACGACGTTCCAGTCGTTGGTGGTGAGGATGCGCGGGCCCGCCACGTTCGACCCGGCGCTGGAACCGATGTATGGCATCCCCGCCTGCACCCGGGCGCGGATGGCGTCGAGGAGCCTGGCGTGCCGGAGGCGCTTGAGTAGCGCGTAGGTGTTGCCGCCGCCCACGAAGAGGGCCTCCGCGCGCTTCAGCGTCGCGAGCGGCTCGGCGTCCCAGCGCAGGTGGAGGACCTCGAGTCCGAGCCCGGCGGGCGGCGCCGGCGCCAGCGCGGCGCGGGCCGGGCGTGCTCGAGGAACGGCCGCCCGGAGTTCGAGATAAGGAGGACGCGCATCTCAAGAGCCTCCGGATGCTCGCGCGCTCCGGGCCGTCATTTCATGCCCACCTGCTTTCACGAGTGGTAAGCCGGAACAGTATTACATTATTTGTCACAGTCATATGAAACAGGCTGCACAAACAATGCATCGTTAGTGCAATACTAAAGCCATCCTCGCGACTAAGCTCCTGCTTCTATTCGTCATCAGGCTTGGCTCGATAATTGCTTCCTCTGGCCTTTTGCCGCAGGCTTGGTAACTCTACCGGTCAAGACGACTGAGGAGAGACCAGTCTTGAGAAAACTTCTACTGCTGTCCGTATATTGACCCTGAGCTATGACATTTTGGTGGCTCCGGCGCGGTGATGACGGACACACAGACATTCGGCGTGATGATAACGCAGGGCGTTGCCGGCCAGGAGACCGCGCAGATCTCCTTCCCGGCCGCGACATTCGCGAACACCAGTTCGGTGCTCACGCTCGGAAGCGGTAGCCAGCTCCTGAGCTTCGAGCAGGACTTCTTCGAGGTCACCACGCTGGAACCAGCCATGCTGCTGTTGCTCGGCAGTGGCCTCGTGGGGGCGGGCATATTCGGGCGGAAACGCCTGGGCGGTCGCAAAGCCTAAGGAGTTCCCGAGAAAACTCCACACAAGCCCGAAGCTGCTCAGGCGTCCCGGCCGCGGTCGATCCGCCGCAGATCGTGGCCGCCGACGGCCTAGACGCCAACGCCTGCTTCTGGCGCTTCGCGTGCTTTTGGTCCTCCCCTCTTCCGGCAAGGCGGGAGCCAGGGAGGCCACATGGGCCGAGCTTCAAAAGCCTCCCTTCTTCTGAGCCGGCTAGCCCGCCCGAGCAGCCGGTCCGTTCTCGTTGCATTCCTCATGTTCTGTTCCACCAAGCTCTTCTGGGCTGCGACGACGATTGTCTGGGCACAGACCCCACGAAGACTGTGGTCCGGGGGACTCTCATCCCACCAGAGAGAACGTCGAGGGGAACTGGTGATCGAGGGGGACACAATCACCTGCGTCGCGGTCACGTGCATGCAGCCTAGAGGGGCCACCGTCGTCCTGGGCGACTGCGTGATCGACAAGGCCGCCGTCGGGTAAGGAGAGAGGGCATGATCGGCAGAACTTTTCCTAGACGTGTCGTATCCCTTGTGCTCACGACCATTCTGCTGCCGACATTGGCCGCCGAAACCTTGCTTCGCGTCCACAATCCGCTTCAGTCGCGCGTGCGCGGAGATCAAATCGTTCTCCTCTCGAACAAAACCTACACCATTCGCAACACCACCGTCCCACGACTCCCGCCGACGATCAGCTTCCGCCTGAACTCCCTGGGATTTCGCGGGCCAGACCCGCCCGCTCCGTTTGCCACCTACTTGTCGATCGTCGCGATAGGAGGCAGCACAACGCAGTGCTTCTTCTTGTCCGATAACCTGACCTGGTCAGATCGCCTGGCCGAGCGCCTCAAACAAACATTCCGGCGCGTCTGGGTCAACAACGCCGGTCTGGACGGCCATTCCACGTTAGGCCATCTTGTGCTCGTTCGAGACTACATTGTGCCCCTTCGCCCGAGACTCGCCCTGTTCCTCATCGGACTCAACGACATCAATCGGTCAGGCTTGTCTCCCTTCGAACATGAAACGACCCGTGCTGGCCTAGCATTTGCGTCGCCACAGGCATTTGTAAAGTCACTTGCGCCCTACAGCGAACTCGCCTCGACGCTGCTGAATCTCGTACGCAGCTACGAAGCATATCAGCGCGGTTTGATTCATAGGCCTATCGACGTGCGGCTTCTTCCCCAACGCGAAATCGGCGAGGAGACACTTGAACGGTACATCCGGAGCCTCGCTAACGATTCTTTGGTTGCCTATGAGCACCGCGTGAACGCGCTCATCGACCAGACAACCTCGAATGGGATCGAACCGGTGCTAATCACGCAGCCGATGCTACTTGGCGCGGGCCTGGACGACATCACCGGCGTAGACCTGGCGAAAGTAGCGAACGGTTCTCGGACCGGCGTGATGTATTGGCGGTCACTCGAGGTCTACAACGACGTTGTGCGACGCGTGGGCCGCGAGCGAGGCGTCTTGGTGATCGATCTCGCATCAAGGCTGCCAAAGAGCTCTCGGTTCTTCTACGACTTCACGCATTTCACAGTGGCGGGCGCCGAAGAGGTTGCCAGGATCATCAACTCGTCGCTTTGTCCGGCGTTGATAACACGCTTTGCGTCGCATGCGTACGCCGAGTGCCAATAGGATAACCCCCGAAGGGCCGCACCAAATGCGACGCGCTAGCACACTGCGTAGTCCTTCTCCTCCCGTATGCCGTGAGAGAGGAGAGGTGAGACGCGAGGAGGCAACATGGACCTAGGTCGGATTGCTCGGTCGAGGACCCTCTGGAAGGTGCTGGCGGTTTTGCTCTTGCTCGAAGGAGGAGCCGCTAGTGGGTGGTTGGTATTCTTCTTCGACGCGGCGCTAGGGCACTTGGTGTTTGGGATCTCCCTTCTCGCCGTGCAATCCATTGCCCTCGTCTCCTTTCTCTGTGGTGGGCGCGTTGAACAGCAGCGAACATGGTTCACTCGCTTTGCGAGGACCCGAGAATCTCGGCGTTCCTACTACGAGCCGTTTCGGGTCTCGGGAGATCCGACGCTGGCCAAGCGTGTGAACGCGCTCCGTCCCGCACGTGCGTTCGTGACTCTCACCTCACGAGAGCAGATGCTCGAGTGGCGTAGGTCGATTCGACATCAGATCATGCACTCGTTATATGATGATGCGTTCGCCCCTGATCAGACCCTCCCTAGAATTCATCTGATGCGTGAGGTAAGCGTCGGTGCGCGCTTGTCTCGCGCACTTGTGACGTTTGAGGCTGGCGACGGAACCACCATTCCCGCATACCTCTTTCGCCCAGAGATCGCCCAGCGTCTCCCGGCCGTGCTTGTCATACCTGGACACGGACGCGGGATCGTCGAAACTGCCGGACTCGTCCCGTCGTACCAGCACGGCGCTGCTCTCGCACTCGCCCGGGCGGGTTTCATCACACTTACCCCAGAATTGCGAGGATTCGGGCACCTAGGAGAACGCCTCGGTACGGACCATAACCGAGTGGCCATGAGGGCGCTACAGGTGGGAATATTCTACCGTTCGATCTTGTTGCATGATCTCCGGCGCGCACTTACCGCACTGCTCAATCAGCCGGAGGTCGATCCAGAATGTGTCGCTGTCACAGGGTGCAGCCTCGGAGGCGACCTCTCGGTCACACTCGGGGCCCTTGACACCCGGGTGCGCGCGGTCGTCGCCCAAGGCCTTCGTAACTGGCGCGGAGAGCGTGGCCAGCGCCCGACGCCTGAAGAAGATGGCTCCGCCTTCACACGAGATGCCTGCACCATCATTCCAGGCGAGGCTAGCGTTGCACACTACGAGGACCGCTTCCTCCTTCTGCCTCCTCGACCATTCGCCATCATCAATGGCAGGAGAAGCGTGGGCGACATGCGCGAGGACCAAAGCTGGCTTCTTTCGCTGCTCCGCGCTGCCTATCGTCTCGAGCAAGCGGACGATCGACTCGAATTCGTCCTCGCTCCAGGAGGTCACGAATATCACTTGGCTCCTGCGATCTCATTTCTGCGTCACCACTTGACACCGACGGCGGAAAGCCTCAAGTAAGGCGGACCCTATTTCATTGGACATCTCGCCCGCTAATGGTGGGATGAGCACCAACCAACGAGGTCGGGATGAAAGCAAAGGCCTCGAAGGGGAAGGCCGGCGGCAATGAAACAGACGCAAGGGACGGCGCATAGATTGCTTCTTCGTTGGTTCTCTGTTTCTTGCGGAGAAATGTCCCGTGCACCCTGTCACGCGGCCTTCGCATGGACGGCGCGGAGATGCAGTTGCCGGACTCTCACCGAGGCGCTCATGACGCGATGGCCGGAGGCGGTGACCCGCACCGGCGAGACGGGGGAATCTTCGCGCCCAGCCCGTACAGGTGGAGACGGTGGAGGAGCCGAGTCGTCTGGGCACTCTGGCGTGCGGCATCGTCGCGGAGTAGAAAGGAGGTGGCCGCAAGCTTGGTGCGAAGATCGCCATTCGTGAAGCCGTACAGGGCGTGCTCGCCACTCATCAGCGCAGCGAAGAGCTGACCATCAGCTCGGGCCACGGGGTTGAAGGCCTTGGCCGTCCGGCTGGAGGCCGGGTGTTTGCGGGTCGTGATGGCGTCGAGGCCTCGCAATCCCGGCGTGGGGTCGTCGACCTGGGCTAACGCATTGAGATACCGCGCGCTGCTCTGGCGCGCGCGAGCTCGCGGTAGCGGAAGAGGTAGGCCACGCTCTTCCTCAACGGCACCCACTCGGTGACACGGCGGCCGTGGCGGCGGACACGCCGGCGCACCCGGAATTCCCCCTGCTGGTTGATCACCGTCTCGACGGCCACGCCCGCCTTGTCGTACATCTTGATCCAGTTCTGTTTCATTCGATGCTTGACCCGACGCCCCGGCAAGCGACCCTTGAGGGCGTGGGCGAACTCGTCGGTGACCGCCTCGCCTTGGAACTGGCCGTGCAACTTCCGGCCGAGAAAGCTCATGATGTCCTGGGCCGTGAAACACAGCGTGCTGTGCTCCAGCAGCCGCGGGAAGAGCTCCTGGAGATGCTACCGGCTCTTGAACACCAGGTCCGTGGCGTACTCGGACTGCGTGGTCACCCAATAGTACGGCATCGAGGCGAGCACGTCCTGGATCCCCAATCGCGCTCCGCCAGCTGGCGCGCGAGATCCTCTTTGCGCGTGCGCTCCCCGAAGTACTGGTAGGGGCGGCCCTCACGCGTGGGCCGTCTGACGGGCGAGAAGTCCATGGCGACGCTCGAGCAGCATCCCCCGGCCGGAATGTGCGTGTCGGAGTTCGTGGTCATGGATCCCGACGGGGCGATCGTGAACTACTCCAGGAAGATGCCGGCGTCGTTCAGGCTGGACGGGCTGGATCCCTACGTGCCGGCGGAGATGTTCCGGGAATGCTTCCAGGACCGGTACCTCTGGATCTCCGCCAACACGGTGGTGGCCCGGCGCGCGGCCGTCCGCGAGGCTGGCGGGATCCCTCCCGAACTGGAATGGCACGGGGACTGGTTCGCCTCCCTACCTCGCCCGACGCTACTGGCGGACGCATTCCCCCTACTGGCGGGCAGTGGCGGCGGGGCGGACGCGCATGTTCCTGGACCGGCTCCGCCGCCTCGCGCCTTGGCTCCGTTGGTGAGGGGCTGGCCGAGTTCTCAGTCGAGACCGAACGCGCTCCTGTAGTCGCGCTTCAGCGTCGGATCCTGTGCCTCCTTCCGGAGGAAGCAGTTCCCGGCCACCAGCACTTCGATCTGCGTGCCCATGAAGCACCGGAACGCATCCTCTGGCGTGCCCACGATGGGCTCGCTGCGGACGTTGAAGCTGGTGTTGACAAGAACCGGGCAGCCCGTCCGCTCCTTGAAGGCGGTGAGCAAGGCATGGTAGCGAGGGTTCGTTTCCCGGTGCACGGTCTGGACACGAGCCGAGTAGTCCACATGGGTGACGGCGGGAATGTCCGAGCGGGGGACGCTCAGCTTCTCGATGCCGAACAGGGCCTGCTCTTCTGCCGTCATCTCGCGCCGCCGATGCTTGACGACATCGGCCACGAGCAGCATGTAGGGGCTGTCCCCGTCGAGCTCAAACCATTCCGCGGCGTCCTCGCGCAGCACCGACGGGGCGAATGGACGGAACGACTCGCGGTACTTGACCTTGAGGTTGAGGACGGACTGCATCGTGGGCGATCTCGCATCGCCGAGGATCGAGCGCGCCCCCAGCGCCCGCGGGCCGAACTCCATCCGGCCCTGGAACCACCCCACGGCCTTTTCCTCGACCAACGCGGTGACCGTCCGGGTGATGACCTCCCCATCCGGGAGCACCGCGAAGCGTGCCCCCACCCCCCGGAGGCGCTTCTCGATCTCGGCTTGCTCGAACGCGGGCCCCAGATAGGCGCCCGACATGGCGTCGCCGGCGCCGATCTGGCGCGGCTGCCCCTTGAACAGGTGGTAGGCGCACAGGGCCGCCCCCACCGCACCGCCCGCGTCCCCGGCGGCCGGCTGGATCCAGAGCCGCCGGAACCGGCCGTCCCGGAGCACCTTGCCGTTCGCCACGCAGTTGAGCGCCACTCCCCCCGCCAGGCACAGGTTCTCCGCCCCTGTCTCCGCTGCGATGGCCCGCGTGAGCCGCAGGACCACCTCCTCCGTCACCGCCTGGATCGACGCCGCCAGGTCCATGTGCCGCTGGGTCAATGGCTCTTCCGGGCTCCGGGGCGGGCCCCCGAAGAGACGATGGAACTTCTCGCCGGTCATCCGAAGCCCGGTGCAGTAGTCGAAGTATGACAAGTCCAGGCGGAACGACCCGTCGTCCTTGAGATCCATCAAGTGGTCGAGGATCAGTTGGGCGAACCTCGGCTCTCCGTACGGAGCCAGCCCCATGACCTTGTACTCGGCCGAGTTGACCTTGAAGCCCGTGTAATACGTGAACGCGCTGTAGAGCAAGCCCAGTGAGTGGGGGAAGTGAAGCTCCTTGGTCATCTCGAGTCGATTGTCCCGCCCCAGCCAGACCGAAGTGGTGGCCCACTCGCCGACTCCGTCCATAGTGAGCACAGCCGCCTCTGCGAAGGGCGAGGCGAAGAAGGCGCTCGCCGCGTGGCTCTGGTGGTGCTCGGCGAAGAGCAGCCGCTTCTCGTCGAAGTTCCTGCCGAGTCCGGACAGCTCCCGCCTGAGTAGGCTCTTCTGGAAGAGCTTTTCCTTCAGCCAGACGGGAACAGCCATCCGGAACGAGCGGAGCCCGCGCGGCGCGAAGGCCAGGTACGTTTCCAGGAGCCGCTCGAACTTGAGAAAGGGCTTGTCGTAGAACGCCACGTGGTCCACCTGGTCGAGCGTGAGGCCGCCTGCAGCCAGGCAGTACGCCACGGCCTGACGCGGGAAGCGCGCGTCGTGCTTCTTCCGGCTGAAGCGCTCCTCCTGCGCGGCAGCAACGATTCGGCCGTCCACCACCAGCGCCGCCGCGCTGTCGTGGTAGAAGGCCGAGATGCCGAGGATGCGCACTCCCGCTCTGCCTAGATTCAGAAGATCGTGTAGATGAAGGGGGCGATGGCGCTACCCTGGGTCAGGATGATCAGGCCGCCGAACACGGCCAGCATGATGAGGATGGGCACCAGCCAGAACTTCCGCCTGGCTCGGACGAACGCCCACAGCTCCAGGACGAAGGAGAGCATAGCGACCTCAGAACTGGTTCGGCATGGTCCCGGGCATCGGACCCGGGGGCCGGCGCTCGATCCAGTAGCTCGGAGCGTTGGGGTCGAAATTCAGGCGCAGGAGATCCTTGCCGAGGGCGCGGAACACGAGTCCCATCGGGGTGATCACGAGGTAGAAGAGCGCGGTGAGCACGAGCAGGCTCACTGCCTGGTGCGCCAGCAGGCCTAGCCACGTCCACAGCCAGTTAGCCGGATGAAGCACGCGCGGACGGGCAGCGGCAGCCACGAGAAAGGCCGTGGCGAGTCCCAGCGCCCACACCCGGACGGATCCGCCACGCGCAAGCGGCCAGAGCGCGACGACCAGAAGGAAGCCAGAGAGAATCAGGCCAAACGACCGGTCCGACGGACCTCGGTCTCCCGCCGGGAGTCCTCGTGGGTGGATGGCGTCCGCTTCACTCCCAGCCCCTGGAAGTCTCAAACCCGGCTGAAGCTGCGGTCGCGGAAGGCTGTCCTGCCCCCTCATCTCTTCACCGGCCTCCCCGTGGACCACGGGAAAGACTCGACATAGGCGAGCTCCCGTGCGGTCCCGTCGCTCAGGAGCACAAACAGCCCCACTGTGCCGCGGATGCGGCCGTCCGCCGGCACCACGATCGTCCAGCCCGAATCGCGTAGCCGGGGATCGCCCTTCTCCAGACCCCTCCGTCGAGCGGAGGGTGCTCCTCGGCCGATGAGACCCCCGTTCGCCAGGATCGCCACTTGCCTGGCCGGACGAGCCGCAGGCTCGTCGACGGCCCACCCAGTGAACAGCGTGCCACCCGGGACGCGAGTCACACTCTCCACAGCTCCGGCCGCTCCCGACGATACCACGAACGAGGCCTCGTCCACCTCGATCGCGGAGCCCGATGTCGAGGTGAAGCGGTTCACGGGCAAGCAGGGCAGCACCGACTTCGTCCGTGCCGTCGTTCCCGGCGCCCGCGGGTGCCGGGCCGGCGGGGACGCGCCCACTCTCGGCATCGTGGGCCGCCTGGGGGGGATCGGCGCGCGCCCCGAGAAGATCGGCCTCGTCTCCGACGGCGACGGCGCGGTGGCCGCCGTCGCGTGCGTGAGTAGCGCGTAGGTGTTGCCGCCGCCCACGAAGAGGGCCTCCGCGCGCTTCAGCGTCGCGAGCGGCTCGGCGTCCCAGCGCAGGTGGAGGACCTCGAGTCCGAGCCCGGCGGGCGGCGCCGGCGCCAGCGCGGCGCG
>WNGA01001967.1_pt1 | contig 59765 bp, 64 predicted proteins | sample 5400061 | NCBI WGS metagenome assembly WNGA01 (sample SAMN13153366, study PRJNA577476) | soil metagenome | isolation source: 100 cm soil or saprolite under grassland replicate 2 | place: USA:California | collected 2016-06-15
GCCGAATGGTGCCGAATTTTCGCCCAGGGAAGCCGTTCCGCGACGGGCGGCACGTCAGCGTCGAGTGTGGTGCTCGCGTACGCGCTGCGGGTCCCGGGCCTCGTCGCAGCGGACTTCGGCCGCGCCCCCGCACCTCGGGAGCGGCCCTGTCCTTCGGGGGTCGTTGCGCTGCGCTCCTCGTCGGCTTGACCGTTGCGCTGGCCGAGCTACCCGCCGCCGGACCGTGGCTGCACTGGTCCGGGCACCACGGCTAGCTCCGCACGAACTCGACGAGACGCTCGCCCTCCTCGTCGATCTCAACACGCTCCGCCTTCGTCAGCCGTCGCAGCGGCTCGAGCTCGAGCCCGCGCTTTCTGTCGACGTTCCACGTCGCCGCGACGAAACCGTCGACGAGCACGGTGGGGAGGACGTCGCCGTTCTTCCCGATCACGGTGCTCCGGAACTTCTCGGGGAGGATGCGCGTGCGCTCGGGAGGTGCGTACGCCAGCAAGGACGAGTCCCACTTCGGCAGGAAGCGGGCCGGTGCCGGCGTGTACCTTCTTCCCGTGTGGGCAGGTCGACGCCGAGCCAGGCCTCCATCACGAGCAGCTCGGGGCGTCCGTGAAAGCCCCACGTCCCGCTCGGCGGCACGTGCAGTAACGGCGCGAGCGTTCGCACTCTCCAGCGGCCGCCCATGTCCTTGGCTGCGATGTTCTCGAGTTGCTCGTGCGTGACCTGCTTGGTCGCGGCGGCGTAAACCTTGCGCGAGAGCTCCGCCGCTTTCTCGATGGTGATGCGCGGCGTCATCTCCTGTGCTGCCGGCAGCCAGGCTGCCGCGAAGTACGGATAGTCGCGCGCACTCGTCATGTGCAGCGTGATCCGGAACAGGGTGGACTTGACGACCTTTCGTTCCTCCAATGCGCGAGTCAACTGTTCTTTGCGAAAGCCCGTGACTCTGGACCAGAGCGCGATATAGGGCGAGAGTGAGTACTGCGCCTGCAGAGCGCAGAGCCGTTCGATCGCACCTGCCGCGGCGAGGCGTCGCCTTCCCAGCAGCAGTTGTCGCTCGAGCAGGGCGCGGTTCAGCTCACGGAGCGTGAGAACACGTTCCGCTTTAGCGTTCGCCTGAGTGATCCGGGCCACCTACGAGCTCGACCCGCCCGAGGCGGCGGAGACTCTCGCGCTGATCGAGTCCGTCGGCCGCGCCGATGGGCCCGAGCGCGTGCGAGCACGTGTCGTCGCGCAGGACGCAGGCCGGGCGGTGCTCGAATTTCCGGTGTCGAACTGGGGTGGCGATGTCACGCTGCTCGTCTCCTCTCTGTTCGCGGGCGAATGGGCAGACAGCTCGGCGTTCGCGCGGTGCCGGCTCGTGGCCGTGGAGTGGCCTGCCGGTCTTTTACCCGGCCCGGCATTCCCTGCGCCCGACGAGGTGCTCGTCGGCGCGATCGTCAAGCCGTCGCTCGGCCTTGCTCCCGCCGAGGTGGCCGCCGTCGCGTCGGCGCTCGCGGCCGGGGGCGCCCACCTGATCAAGGACGACGAGCTGCTCGGCGATCCCGCCTGGTGCCCGCTCGAAGAACGTGTGCGCGCGGTCTCTCCGGTTCTTCCGGACGGCGTTCGCTACGCCGCGAACGTCACCGGCCCGGTGGAGTCGCTGCTCCCGCGGGCGCGTCGCGCAATAGAGCTGGGCGCGGGCGCGGTGATGGTGAACGCGTTTGCGCAAGGGCTCGACTCCCTGCGAGCACTCCGCGCGGCCGAGCTCGGCGTGCCGATCTTCGCCCACCGAGTCGGCGCGGCGCTGTGGGTGCGTGGGCCGACGGTGAGCGTCGCTCCGCATGTGATCGCCGGGTTGACGCGGTTGTGCGGCGCCGACTTCGTCCAGGTCGGATCGTTTGCGGGCAGCGTCTACGACACGGCCGAGGACGTACGCGCACAGATCGACGCCTGTCACCGTGACCTTGGAGTCGCGCGTGCCGTCGCGGTCCTCGGCGGCGGCGTGGGGCCGCGGAATGCGGCAGAGCAGGTACGTGCGGCAGGCATCGCGTCCGGGCTGATGGTCCTGCTCGGCTCGGCCGCTTACGAAGACGGTTCTCCTGCGGAAGCTGTGCGGGCGACGGTCGAGTCCGTGCGGCCGAAGAGCGTCGCGGAGAGCGCGTAGAAGAGCGCGATCGCAGCGAACATGATCAGGCTGGCAATGGAGTTGACAAAGGCGAGGAGCGTGGCGGTGGCGTAGAGCGGCGCTCCAGGCAGATAGCTGCGCGTGATGCCGCTCACCACGCGCGGATCGGCGTCCGCACGCAGGAGGCGGTGCGACCCGTACATCCACAGAGCGAAGAAGAGGATCGCCGTAGCCGTCATCGTGAGCCCATACAGCAGCGCCGCATTGCGGCGGTCGACCTCGGAGCGCGCGAACTCCGCGACGACGTGGGTCGGAAACGGCACGAAAGCGATCAGCATCAACAGGAGGATGTTGAGCAGCAGCATCGGCCGGTCGACGCGTGCGAAATTGTCGAAGAGGAGGTGGTGGTTCACCCACATGATCCCGATCGTCAGGAAGCTCACGGCGTAGGCGAGATAGGCTGGCCAGAGGTCGACGAGATACGTGCCGAGATCGCCGTGCGGCGCCTGCTCGATCCCGACGGCCAGGATCAGGAGTGTGATCGCGATGGCGAAGACGCCGTCGCTGAAGGCTTCGACGCGGGACGTCTGCATGCCTGCGGAACCTATCGGCTCGGGCGGACCTAGACCTTCGAACGGATTCGGGCCGGAGGGGTGCAAAACGGTCCCGAAGGCGTCAGAATTGGTTCCCTTGAAGAGCGAAGCGATCTCACAGGACATCGAGGCGCTCGAACGCGACCTGGCGAATCTTCGGGCGCGAGTCGAGGGTGACAGCTCGAATTTCGCCACGCTCGAGCAGCAGGTCGCCGAGCTGCGCGAGAACCTCCTGCGGACTCGCGAGAGCGTGGCCGAGCGTGAGGCGCGGCTCGCCGATAAGCGGAAGGAGTTCGAGGAAGCCAAGCGGCTCGAAGCGCTCGCAGCGTACGAGGACGATCTTCGTTCGCAGCGCGAAGCTGCGGACCGGGCGGCGACTGCCGCAACCGACTTTCTCGCCGCGCTTGACGCCTACGACGACGAGACTCTCAAGGTGAGGCGCCTCCTCGAGGAGATGCGAGAAGCGTTCGGGAGCGACGAGCGTGTTGCCGAGGTTGAGTCGGCAGTTCAGGACGAGCCGTCGCGGCTCCGCGGAACCTGGGAGGCGGTAATGGCCGCCACGAAGTGGCGGTTGGAACCCCGGGCCGAGGAGACTGTGGCGGGGGAAGAGCTTCCCCACGATCTGCAGGACCTCGCCCAACAGGAACGCCGGCGGGCACGGATCAAGGAGTACTTCGGGAAGAGCTGATCGGACGGGGGCCGGCTCAGTTGCGAACCGGCCCCCTCCACGCTCGGCGTCGGACGCCTAGTCGAGCGCTTCGCAAACGTTCGGAAACAGTGTTTCCGAGTGCTGGCCGGCCGAGAAGACCACGCCCTCGACAGTCGTGATCGTCCGGCCGAGATCGGCATAGACGAGCCCCTCGCCGGGCGCGATGAAGCGGCCGTTGTTGCCGTTGATGACGAGGGTACCGTCGGGTTCGACGATCGCCGGCCCTCCGAGAGGAGATCCCACGACCGCCCCCGAGTCGAGGTTCGTCCAGTCGATCTCGAAGTTCGAGAGGATCGTCTTCTCAGTACCGTCGGAGTACGTCCAGGTGTGGATGGTTCCCGAGCTGTGCACCTGGATCGGGAACGCACAGGTTTCGGCGCTTGCCGGAATCACGCGTGTCCGATCCCAGGGCGTCGTGGTCTGCACCGGAGCTTCCGCCCGGGCCAACGGCGCGAGCAGCAAGGCAAGCATTGCGGCGACGAAGATCTTCTTCATTCTGACCTCCCGGCTCGAAATGGCTAGTCAGGATCATAAGACGATTTTGATCCTTACTAGTTAGCATTCGGGCATGTTCCAGAACGCCAACGACCCGGTCGCGCTCGCCGTCGACCTCGTCAACACCTGGGACGTGCTCGAGCCTGATCCCGAGCAGCTCCGCGACGCGGCGACGCTGAAGCGGTTTCTGGAGCGCCGTGGCTACGGAAAGGCTTTGCGGATCAGCAGTCGCGATCTGGCGCAGGTTCGCGTCCTGCGAGACTCGCTGCGGGCGGCTTTCACCGCCGAGGACGAAGAAGCCGCGGTGCGGGAGCTCAACGGCGTCCTCGGCAGAAGTGCGGCGAAGCCTCAGTTCGAGCGAAGCGGGCAGGAGTGGGGGGTCAGATGGGTCGGACGGGTTTGTGACTCCGTCGCGACGACTACGGCAATGTCACTGCTCGAGGCAATCCGCGACGACGGCTGGGATCGGTTCGGCATCTGCGCAGGCGCGCCGTGCTGCTGTGTCTTCGTCGACCGCTCGAAGAACCGCTCGCGCCGCTTCTGCTCTGACCTCTGCGCCGACCGGGTCGCGCAGGCGCTCCATCGCGAGCGGCGCCGAGCGAAGCGGCCGGGCCGAGCAGGCCCGGGGGCGCGGCTACACTAGGGAGCCGACGGGGCTATAGCTCAGCTGGGAGAGCGCCTGGATCGCACCCAGGAGGTCGCCGGTTCGAGCCCGGCTAGCTCCACTCACCGAGCGAAGTCCGGCTCGGCTATCGCCGAGCCATGATGACTTCGCTCGGTTTCGGTTTCGATTCAGGCCGTAGTGGCCGACGCCGGCGAAGCCGGCATCGGCGCTGGATCGCGGACTGCAAAGACCCCGGGCGGTGCCAGGTTCAACCTCGACGATCAGGATCTTGTTCGCCTTCGATCCGAAGAGGGTGGCGATTCTCTTGATTGGAGGCGACAAGCGAGGTTCCTGGAATCGCTGGTACGAGCAAATGGTTCCGGTCGCCGACGATCTCTATGACGAACATCTAGCCGACATCAGCAAGACGAGTGAAAGAAAGGAGTGACGAATATGGCCAAGGCGTACAAGGATCTCCGGGACAAGGTCCGCAGTAATCCTGAGCGCGCAGCGCGCGTCAAGACACGACGACAGGCAATGGAGGACGCACTCGCGCTCTCCGAGATTCGCGAAAAGCGCGAACTCACCCAAACCGACATCGCTGAAGTACTCGAGATGTCTCAAGCGAACGTTTCGCGCATCGAGCGGCAGCAGAATCTTTACCTTTCAACTCTCGCTGAATATGTTGAAGCGCTGGGCGGAGAGTTGAAGATCTCTGCTGTGTTTGCTGACGAAGAAGTTGAGATCAGTGTGGGTCGCGAGCTCTCCAGTCGGCGCTAAGGCTTAGGCGTGCCCAGCCTCACCGGGCACTTGGCGCTATCCAAATCGCCTGAGGGATCGCACCCAGGAGGTCCCCGGTTCGAGCCCGGCTAGCTCCACCTTCGTTTCGCCGAAGGTGCAGCAGTTTTTCCTCGGCGAGGGCGTAGAGGGCATTGTGCGAACCGGCGGCGGTGGCCGCTCGCCCCTGGGCCTTTACGTTGCGGCGCGTGCTGGGCGGACGGGGTGGCGCCGGGCGTCGGCGTACAGCGGCTCGGGGGCCAGGTCGAGGCCGTCTGGCCAGGCGATTGTCCCTGCCTCCGCGTCGACGTCGACCCGCGCGAAGTACGACGGGTCGCGGAGTGGCTGGAAGACCCCGCGCCACTCGCGGCCTGAAAAGTCGACATCGCCGACGGTGCCGTCCTGGAAGGTCAGGCGCAGCCGGTAATCGCCAATCACCTCGACGGCCGTGACATCAACCAATTCCTCCATGGCCGACATCTTATTGAAGCGGTTCGATCGGTTGGAGGGGCTCTTCACGCCGTGCCCGCTCCCAGGCCTGCAGCTCGTCGTGGTGGAGGCGGGCCCACTCGGCCACGAGCGCACGAGCACGGTTCGGGAGCGAGCCGGCGATCAGCTCACCGTGCAGGTCGACGGAGGCGACCTCGCCCGCGTATCGGGCATGGAAGTGCGGGCGCGCATGCGCACCCTCATTCCAGTACATCCAGATTGCGATCCCGTAGAAGAAGCTGATCCGAGGCACGACGAAACGGTACGGACAGCGACTGACGGCGCACGTCCAGGCTCCGACGCTCCGTGCGAACACGCCTCTGGTCAACGGCTTCTAGCCACTGCGCGACGGCAGTGGTCCAGAATGCGGCGATGGCTCGGCCGAAGGCGCCGCCGGTCAAGATCATCGTCGACGTGCACGAGCGCCAGAGCGGAATCGCCGACACGCTCGCGGAACTGGGAGCGGAGATCGAGATCGCGCGGCTGCCGGCCGGTGATTACGCCGTGGGCGCCGATACGCTCGTTGAGCCCAAGCGGGCCCTCGACCTCCACGCCGCGGTCCTCAAGGGCCGCCTCTGGCCGTTGCCGTCCGCTGCCAGCAGTTCGAGCCGGCTGCCGAGCGGCCCGCCTACGCGCAGCGACCCAGACCGAAGCCGGGTGACGAGACTGCGGAGGCCCTCCTCGCCTCCGTGCCCGGCATCTCGACGTCCTCCGCGCGCGCCCTACTCGAGCGCTTCGGCAGCGTCGCCGCCGTGGTTGCCGCCGACCGGGCCGACTGGATCGCCGTGCCCGGGATCGGGCCGGAGCGCGCTCGCGCTCTCGAGGAAACCTTCCACCTCCGCCGGGGAAGCAGTAACGCACGCTGAGCGAGCGCGCGGCTTGTCCGACGACCTGAAAAGCGGATCCACGACCATCTCCAACTCGCGGCCACGGATGGCGGCGGCAGTCGACGACCGTAGACTCGCGCTCAGAGCGTGAGCGGCGGAGCGACCAGCTCGGCGTCCGACCGGTTCGCACAATGCTCGGTTCGGCCCACTCACCGAGCGAAGTCCGGCTCGGCTATCGCCGAGCCATGATGACTTCGCTCGGTTTCGGTTTCGATCCCGGCCGGCGCGGGTCTGCTGCTCGCCGGTCACGCGGGACGACGACTAGACCGCACGAGGCGGTGCGGTCGAGTCACGGACGACGAGTCTCGTCGCGAGCTCGATGTGGAGCGTCTCGAAGCGCTGCCGCTCCAGAAGCCGCATCAGGAGACTGACTGCCGTGCGCCCCATCTCCGCGAGTGGCTGGCGCACCGTCGTCAGCTCGGGCGTCACGATCGTCGCGTGCTCGACGTCGTCGAAGCCGACGATCGAAAGGTCCTCCGGCACGCGCAGCCCGCGTGCCCGCGCGGCCTGAACCGCTCCGATCGCGATGTTGTCGTTGAAGGCGAAGATGGCCGTCGGCGGCTCGGGAAGGTCGAGCAGGAACTCCGCGGCCTCTCGGCCGTGGGGGATTTCGGGCAGGGCTTCCACCTCTAGGGAGTGATCCGGAAGGATCCCCGCCGCCGCAAGCGCCGCGCGATAGCCGCGGCGACGATCCTCGGTCGCAAGCCAGCCGCTGGGGCCGGTGATCTGTGCGATCCGCCGGTGACCGAGCTCGAGCAGATGGCGCATCGCCTGGTCGGCACCCGACGTATGCGCGGCCGAGACTGAAGGGATCCGTTCGTCGAGTGGCATCAGCGGGTCGAGCACGACGAACCGATAGCCGCTGTCGAGGAGTCGCTCGAGCTCGTCGTTCGACTCCTCCGGCAGGATGATCAGCGCTCCGTCGGTCAGGCCGTGCAGCCGGTCGAGCACCGAAACCTCGCGGTCGTGCTCGCCGCCGGTGGGTGAAAGGACGATCTGCAGGTTCCGCTCCGAGAGGGCCTCGGCAGCACCCCCGAGGATGGCCGAGAAGTACGCGGGGTAAACGAGCGGCACGAGGATGCCGACCAACCCGGTGCGCCCGGCCGACAGGCCCCGAGCGCTTCGATTGGCGGTGTAGCCGTTCTCGCGGATGATCCGGCTGACGAGATCGCGCGTCTCGTCCGAGACGTCGCCCCGGCCGTTGAGGACTCTCGAGACGGTCGCGATCGACACGCCCGCGAGGTCCGCGATCTGGCGCATTGTGAGGCGTTGCTGAGCGGCCTGGGACATGCAGGCATTGAAGCATGTTCCGGAACATTCCGAAACTCTTTGCCGCGAATTTGCGCGCATTTTGCGGCGAGGGCCTTGACTTCCTTTGTCTAAACGTGGTAACCGTTCCGGAAACGTTTTCGGCCTATCACCAGATCCAGCCAAAATTCGCCCGAGCTGGGCGAGAAAGGACAGCCGATGCGACGCAGCTTCCGTACCACCAGCTGGCTCGCTGCCGCCGTCGCCCTGGGTTGTGCGGTGCTCGCGACGACCCTCAGCACGGCCACTCCCGCGGCAGTAGACAGGGCGGCCGCTCCCTCAGCCCACAACTGCCTCGTCATGACCGGCTCGGGTGACCCGACCTTCACCAAGAACTTCAACCCGTACACCGCGACGGGTCTACCCAGCGGCAGCTTTGTCCAGGGCGCGTTCTACGAGCCGCTGATCATCACGGGCGAGGGGGGCCTCAAGCCGGTTCCCTGGTTGGCCCGAAGCTGGAACTGGAGCAACGGCAACAAGACGCTGACGCTCAACATCGCCAGGGGCGTCAAGTGGTCGGACGGCAAGGCGCTCACCGCGGCCGACGTCGTCTACAGCTTGACCGCCGGGCGACAGGACAAGCTCATGGACCGTGTCGGGCTGGTCGGCGCCGGCAACAACATCGTCTCGGTCAAGGCGAGGGGTGCGTACAAGGTCGCGATCACGCTCAAGACGCCCGACTCGCAGTTCATCTCCTCGACCGTGAACCGGCAGTTCGTCGTTCCACAGCACATCTGGTCGAAGGTCGATGACGTCGCGAACTACACCAACGCGAAGCCGGTCGGCTCGGGCCCATTCAACGTCATCACGCGTTTCACCTCACAGGACTACGTCTTCGGCAAGAACCCGCGCTACTGGCAGAAGGGGAAGCCCAAGATCAAGTGCCTTGAGTACGTGCAGGCGTCTTCGAACGACGGGGCGCTCGCGCTGATCCAGAGCGGCCAGGTCGACTGGACGCACAACTTCGTCCCGAACGTCGAGAAGGCCTACCTCGCGAAGGACCCGAAGCACTTCCACGCGTTCTACGCGACCACTGCCTATCCGATCTCGCTCGTCCTCGACACCACCAAGTACCCGTACAGCATTGTTGCTTTCCGTAAGGCGCTCAGTCTCGCAATCGATCGCAAGACCGTGTCGAAGCTCGGTGAGTATGGCTATGCACCACCGACCGACGCGATCGGTTTGGGCGGGCTCTTCCCCAAGTGGGTCAGCAACCCGGCGGTGAAGAAGCTGGCAAAGCAGATGGCGGCCTACAGCCCGTCGGCGGCGAAGAAACTTCTGACGGACGCCAAGTTCACCTACAAGGGCAGCCGGCTGATCGATCCGAAGGGAGACCCGGTCAAGCTCGACATCCACGTGATCTCGGGTTGGTCCGACTGGGTCGCGTCGAATCAGATCATCACCAGGAACCTCCGCGACATCGGGATCGACTCCGACGTCGCTCTGGAGCCCGACTGGGGGGCCTGGTGGCCGAACGCGAGTGCGGGTAAGTTCCCGACGCTGCTCTGGCAGGGCGGGTCGCAAGGCTCCCCGTACGGGTACTTCTACGCGAACCTCTCCAAGAACGCGTACATACCGGCGGGGCAGGATGCGACCGCGACGGGTAACTGGGAGCACTTCTCGCACGACAAGGCGACCAGTCTGCTCGACCAGTGGAAGGTGACGCTCAACCCAGCGAAGCAGAGGCAAATCGCCACGCAGTTGCAGAAGATCTGGCTGAACGAGCTGCCGATCGTGCCGCTCTTCATCGGGCCACGGTGGTCGACCTACAGCACGAAGTACTTCCACTGCTACTGCACGAAGAAGAACTTCTTCGGCGACCCGATCTTCACGACGTTCCCGGACAACATCCTCTCGTTCACCCGGATCTGCCCGGGCGGCAAGAGCGGCGCGTGAGCGCCTCCTAAGTCCCTCCGACGGCGGGCGGTTCCCTCCTCACCGCCCGCCGTTTACCCTCCGAGGCACTGAATATGCGCTGGTTCGCACGTCGGCTCGCTTTCTACGTCTTCGCGCTCTGGGTCGCGCTGACGATCAACTTCCTGCTCCCGCGCTTGATGCCGGGCGATCCGCTCGGGGGCATCCTGCAGCACCTGAGTCCGTCGCAGATCGCCGCCAACCCGGGGATCATCAAGACCTACCAAACCCTGCTCGGCGGCGGTAACCATTCGATCTGGCAGGACTACGTCACCTACCTGCACCGGATCTCGCACTTCAACTTCGGCATCTCGACGTCCAACTACCCGGCGCCCGTCTCGGACGTCGTGGGGCGGACGCTGCCCTACTCGATCTTCCTCGTCGGCGTCGCCTTCTTGCTTGCGTTCGTCATCGGCACGGTTGTGGGGATGGCCGCCGCCTGGCGCCGCGGCGGGGCCGTCGACAGCGTCCTCGTGCCGACCTTCATGGTCCTCGGCGCGTTTCCCGCCTTCTTCACGGCTCTGCTCGGGCTCTACTTCTTCGGGCTCAAGTTGCACTGGTTTCCGATCCAGCATGCGTACGACAACGGACTCAGCCCGGGCCTCAACTGGACCTTCCTATCGAGTGCGTTACGTCACGCCGAGCTCCCGATCATCGTCGTCGTCATCGCGTATGCCGGCGGCTGGGTGTTGAACATGCGGACGGTGATGATCAACACGATCGGTGAGGAATACGTGACGATGGCGCACGCGAAAGGGCTGCGCGACCGTCGTGTCATGACCCGCTATGCGGGCCGCAACGCGATCCTGCCGCCGCTCAACGGCTTCGCCGCACTCTTCGCGAGCGCGGTCGGCGGGCTCGTCTTCGTCGAGTACATCTTCAGCTACCCCGGCGCAGGCTTCACGCTCCAGCAGGCCGTGCTCGGAAACGACTACGCACTCGCGCAGGCGATCCTCGTCTTGCTTTCGGTCTGCGTGATCCTCGCGAACCTGATCATGGACGTCCTCAACCTTGTCCTCGACCCGCGCCTGCGGACCGGCTGATGTCGCAGCTCGATCCCACCCTCGACCCGGCGCTCGATCTCTCCGTTCCGGCAGCCCCGCGACGCGTCGGCGGGCGGCTTCGCGTCCCCGGTTGGGTCGCGCTCCTGCTCGGCAACCCGAAGTCGCGTACAGGGCTCGTGATGGTCGGCTTCGTGGTGATCATCGCTCTCATCGCGCCACTCATCTCGGTCGCGCACCCGAACGACTTCAACCTGCTCGCGGCGCGCCAGGCACCGTCGTGGCACCACCTCTTCGGGACCACGGATCAAGGCAGCGACATCTTTTCGCAGGTCGCGCTCGGCGCGCGCCGGTCGTTGCTCCTCGGTGCCGCTGCCGGCCTCCTCGCCACGGGCGTCGCTGCAATCCTGGGAATCACGGCCGCGTACTCGGGCGGGATCGTCGACGACGTCGTGAACTTCCTGATCAACGTGTTCCTCACGATCCCGCCGATCCCACTGCTCGTCGTCGTCTCCGGCTACCTGAAGAACCGCGGGATGGGAACGATGATCGTCGTCCTCGCGGTCGTCCTCTGGGCGTTCGAGGCCCGGATTCTGCGCGGGCAGGCGTTGTCGCTGAAGAACCGCGACTTCATCCAGGCGGCGAAGGTGGCCGGCGAGTCGACGTGGCGGATCGTATTCGGCGAGCTGGTTCCGAACATGATCAGCCGGATCGCGGCGGCGTTCGTGCTCGTCTTCTACATCGCTCTGCTCACCGACGCGGGTCTGGAGTTCCTCGGCCTCGGTGACATGTCCAAGACGAGCTGGGGCGTCACGCTCTACTGGGCGCAAGTGAACTCGACCGTGCTGCAGGGTGAGTGGTGGCCGTTCTTCTTCCCCGGCGCCGCGCTCGCATTCACCGTTCTGGGCCTCGTGCTGCTCCTCGCGGGCATCGACGAGGTCAGCAATCCCCGCCTGCGGGCAGAGCGGAAAGAGCGCCGGCGGCTGCTGGGAATGCTCCTGGGCGGACGGTTCGTCGCGCGTCCGGAGGGAGCGAGGTGACGAGCCTCGTGGAGGAGCCGACGGTGACGCGTACGCGCGAGGCGACGCTGCTCGAGCTGCGGCAGCTCGTGGTCGAGTACGGCACCGGCGCCAAGCGGGCTCGGGCCGTGGACGGCGTCGACCTCGCGATTCACGAAGGCGAGATCGTCGGCCTTGCCGGCGAGTCCGGCTGCGGCAAGACCACGATCGCGAACGCGATGATGCAGATCCTCCGTCCACCTGGCCGGATCGCCGGCGGCAACATCCTGTTCAAGGGGGAGAGCCTTATCAGCAAGAGCGCGGAGGAACTGCGCCGCTTTCGCTGGCGCAGCGTGTCCATGGTCTTGCAGAGCGCGATGAACGCGCTCAATCCGGTCATGCGCGTCGGCGATCAGTTCGTGGACGCGATGCGCGCGCACGAGCGCATCGACCGGCGGGGCGCGCTTGCGAGCGCCGGCGAGCTGCTCGAGCGGGTCGGCATCGACCGCCGGCGTGCCCGCGCCTATCCGCACGAGCTCTCAGGCGGAATGCGTCAACGAGTGATCATCGCAATGGCGCTCGCGCTCAGGCCGGAGCTGATCATCATGGACGAGCCGACGACGGCGCTCGACGTGGTAGTGCAGCGCGAGATCATGCAGCAGATCGATGCGCTGAAACGGGACTTCGGTTTCGCAGTGCTCTTCATCACGCACGACCTCTCCCTGCTGCTCGAGTTCGCTGACCGGATCGCGATCATGTACGCGGGGGAGATCGTCGAGACCGCGCCGGCCGAGCGCCTCGGCGCGAACCCGCAGCACCCGTACACGCAAGGGCTCCTGCAGTCGTTTCCGCCCTTGACCGGGCCACTGACCCGGCTGACCGGAATTCCCGGCTCGCCGCCGGATCTCCGCGATCCACCGAGCGGGTGCCGCTTCAATCCGCGTTGCCCCTACTGCGTCCCCGAGCAGTCGGCGCTCTATCTGCGGCAGACGACCGAGCGTCCGCTGCTCCGAACATTCGAGCCCGGCCACGAGGTCGCGTGCCATCTCGTCGAGGGAGCCGCGGAATGACCACCGCCGCTCCCCTCGAGGTCCGGAGCCTGTCAAAGCGATTCGCCATCGGCAATGCCTTCCGCCGCGCGCACGTGCACGCCGTCGACGACGTGTCGTTCGAGCTGCGCCCCGGAAGGATCACCGCACTCGTCGGTGAGAGTGGCAGCGGGAAGAGCACCGTCGCCCGCCTGCTCGCGCGCCTGCACGACCCGAGCGCGGGAACCGTCTTGTTCGAGGGCAGCGACGTCTCAGGCGTGCGGCGTCGGCGCGACGTCCTGCACTACCGATCGCAGGTTCAGATGATCTTCCAGGACCCGTTCGGCTCGCTGAACCCGGTGAAGACGATCCGTCATCACATCGAGCGGCCGCTACGGATCCACCGCATCGTCCCATCCGCACAGATAGAGGAGCGGGTGCACGAGTTGCTGCGCACGGTAGGGCTCGTCCCGCCGGAGGAGATCGCGGCGAAGTACCCATACGAGCTCTCCGGTGGCCAACAGCAGCGCGTCGCAATCGCGCGCGCACTTGCGGTCGAGCCGAAGGTTTTTCTTGCGGACGAGCCGATCAGCATGTTGGACGTCTCGATTCGGATCGGGATCCTGAATCTGATGCTGAAACTCAAGGAGCAGCGCGGGATCGCGTTTCTCTACGTGACCCACGATCTTGCCAGCGCGCGTTACGTCGCCGACGACATCCTCGTCATGTACGCAGGCCAGGTCGTCGAACGCGGGCCGATCGAGCAGGTGCTCTCGGCGCCGCTACACCCGTACACCCGGCTCCTGCTCGCTGCCGTCCCCGATCCCGCGACGAAATTGCAGGCCCACCGGATCGAGATGAGGAAGGGTCTGGCCTCTGCGGCTGTAGACCCGGCCGAGGGCTGTCGCTTCGTCACACGTTGTCCGCTGGCGATCGAGGTTTGCTCACGCGTGACCCCACCGCTCGTTGAAGCACGGTCCCGACAGTCCGCCCGCTGCCACGTCACTGCCCCGTCGAACTGACCGAGAGGAAAGACATGCCCACCGATACCAGCTCCTTCCCACACGATTTCATCTGGGGCGCAGCCACTGCGTCGTACCAGATCGAGGGTGCGGCGCGCGAGGATGGACGCGGCGAGAGCGTCTGGGACCGGTTCTGCGCCATTCCGGGGAAGGTCCGCAACGGCGACTCGGGGGAGATCGCGTGTGACTTCTACCATCGCTATCGCGACGACGTTGCGCTGATGCGTGAGCTCGGCCTCGGCGCATTCCGCTTCTCGGTCGCGTGGCCGCGGATCCTGCCTGCCGGTCGCGGGTCGGCCAACGAAGCGGGCCTCGACTTCTACGATCGCCTCGTCGACGAGTTGCTGGCGCAAGAGATCGAGCCGTTCGTAACGCTCTTCCACTGGGACACACCGCAGGCGCTCGAGGATGCAGGCGGCTGGTCAGAGCGTGCGACCGCGGAAGCGTTCGTCGAGTACACGCAGGCCGTCGTGGGCCGTCTCGGCGACCGCGTCCGTCACTGGATCACGCACAACGAGCCGTGGGTTCATGCCTGGATCGGGCATGCTTGGGGCGAACACGCTCCCGGCCGTACGAGCGAGACCGACGCGGTCGCCGCAGCGCATCATCTGCTGCTGTCGCACGGATGGGCTGCGCAGGAGATCCGGCGCAGTTCCCCGGACGCACGCGTTGGGATCACGCTCAACCTGGGTCACGCCTACCCCGCGACCGAGACTCCGGAAGACGAAGCGGCGGCGTGGCAGGTCGACGGCGAAGGGAACCGCTGGTTCCTCGATCCGATCTTCCGCGGTGCGTATCCTGCGGATCTCCTCGAGCGCAACGAGACCGTCGCCCCCTTCGTACGAGACGGCGATCTCGAGGCGATCTCCGCGCCGCTGGACTTCCTCGGCGTCAACAACTACTTCCGCTTCGTCGTGAGCGCCGGCGCTGATGGCCCACGGATGGAGCGCAATTCCGAGGCCGAGCACACGGACATGGGCTGGGAGGTCTATCCGGACGGTCTGCAGCATCTGCTCGTCCGTGTCGCGCGTGACTATGGGCCGCCGGCGATCTATGTCACCGAGAACGGCGCCGCGTTCGGCGACGTGCGCGTGCACGACGGGCGCGTGCACGATCCCGAGCGAACGGCCTATCTCGAGTCGTACATCGGCGCCGTCTCCCGTGCGATCGCTGAAGGCGCGCCGATCAAGGGGTACTTCGTCTGGAGCTTGCTCGACAACTTCGAGTGGGCGTACGGTTACTCGAAACGGTTCGGGATCGTCTACATCGACTATCCGACGCTCGAGCGAGTGCCCAAAGACAGCTTCTATTGGTATCGCGACTTCATCGCGAGCCGGCCTCGCTCGCCGCGTCCTTCTCCGATCGCTGCGGGCTGAAGGTTCAGTTGGCCTAGGAAGAGGAGCCGCGCACCACGAGCTCGACGGGCAAGACCGTGGCCCGCGGCGTGACGTCGGGATCCTCGATCAACTCGATTGCCCGCAGCGCGGCGAGTGTCCCGAGCTCCTGACGATCCTGGCGGATCGTCGTCAGCGGGGGATGCGCGAGCGCGGCGGCCTCGAGGTCGTCGAAGCCAACGACGGCGACGTCGCGTCCCGGCTCAAGTCCTGCATCCCGAATCGCCTGTAAGGCCGCGAGCGCCATCAGATCGGACGCGGCGACGATCGCCGTCGGTCTCTGTGCGAGGGCGAGGAGCGCGCACGTCTCACGGTAGCCCGAAGCGGACGAGAAGTCGCCCCGCCGCAGGAGCTCCTCGGGGAGCTCGAGCCCCAACGCCGGAGCTTCGCAGCGGAAGGCCTCTAGTCGCTCCGAGCCGGCGACGGTGTTCGCGGCACCTGCGACGTGCGCGATGCGGCGGTGGCCGAGCGCATGCAGGTGGGCAAGCGCGAGCCGCACGCCTTCCGCATGGTCCGAGCCGACGTAGGCGGCGCGGCCGGCGCACCGGACGTCGACCCCGACAAGGGGCACACCTCGCGACGCGAGATCGGCGACCAACGGATCATCGTCGTCGACGCCGATGAGAATGGCTGCATCGAAGCGATGCTCGGGGCCCGCGTCTTGCGGCTGGAGCAAGAGTGGGTCGAAGCTCGACTGTGCAAGCCGTCGCGAGATCGCCGCGAGGACCTTTCCGAAGAAGAGGAGCGACAGGTCGCGGTGCCCGGCATTGTCGCCGACGACGACGCCGACCAGCCCCGTCTTGTGGGTCACCAACGAGCGCGCAGCCGGGTCGGGGGTGTAGCCGACGGAACGCGCTACCTCACGGATGCGCTCACGGGTCTGCACGCTCACGTCGTCCTTGTTGTTCAGCGCGCGGGAAACAGTCGCGATCGAGACCCCGGCTTGCTCTGCGACATCCTTGATCGTCGGTCGGCTGCTCATGACCGGAACGATAGGCCCAGTGGCCATCCTCGGTGCGACTGGGTAGCGCGGGAGGCGAGGGCGTAGAGCCGGAGGAGACGAAGCGGTGATCCCTGTCAGGGAAAGTCCGGAAAACGCGGGACTTACCTTTCCCCAGGAAGAGGTCGGCTTGCGCGAGCAGTGCTACCTTCACGCGATTCCACTCTCGTGAGTAGAGCACTGCGGCATTCCAGGATCACACCGGCGTGAGCGCGCTGCGGCACGGCCGACGGCCGGTTACCCTCAAGGAGCTCGAGGCCGTCTACCGTCGCGATGGAGCGGCGTTCGAGCAGATCGCGGGTGCGATCGTTGGCGACGAGGAGTTCGGCTGCGATGCGGTGCACGATGCGTTCGTGCAAGCGCTTCGTCATCGTGATCGTTTCCGCCTCGACGCCCCCGTCGAGGCATCGGTGTGGCGGTTCGTGATCGGCGAGGCCCGCAAGAGGCGGGCGCGGATCGTACGGGGCACTGCGAGCCGAGCTCGAGCAGGTACAGGAATGGAAGTTCTAGACCGGCCCGCGACGAGCACGTCGAACGAGCCTGTCCCGCTAGACCCACAGCCAACGCGCTGGGAGTCGGTCATCGACGCCGCCGCAACGGTAAACCGCAAGCGGTGGCGCTGGCTCGTCCGCGCGGTTGCGGTCGCGGGCATAGCAGTCGCAGCAGGAGCCGGAGCGGCGGCGCTCGCATGGTCGTTCGGCGGCGGAGCCCACGCAACAGTCCTTCAGCGCGCGGCCGCGACAATCGGCGACGGCCCGGTCCTGCACTTCGTCATTCGTAGCGGCTGGGGCGGAGCGCTGATCGATCTGAAAACGGGAAGCCGCAAAAACTTGTACGCCACGGAGGAGTTCTGGTACGAGCGGGGGCGCCGAATCCACGAAGTCTCGCGCTTCGCCGGCGTCGCGCAGGGAGATGCGACCTACTCGGCCGACCGCCCTTCCTCCCTCAACAAGAAGCTGGGCACCCTTGTTACGCGCTACCGTCAAGCCCTCCGCGGTGGGAGCGCGCTCGTCCTCGGACGCGACGTAGTTGAGGGCCACCGGGTCTACTGGATCCGCGTGGACAGCCAGATGCTCCCCGATGCCCATAACAGGCTGCACAAGTGGGCTCATGATGTCGCCGTCTCCCAAGACACGTTCGGACCGGTCGCAGTGCGCGAGGTGCGCGACGGCAAGCCAGGCCCCGACGGGAACTCGATCGTGCTCAAGGCGGAGAGTGTCCCCAAGGACAAGGGCAACTTCACGCGCATGCCTCGCGACTCGAGCGGCCTACCGCTGAAGATCGCATGGACGGGATTCTTCAAGCCGTCCGAGGCGAGCGCCGTGCTCGGACGGCCTGCCCTCTGGGCCGGGCACAGCGTCGCCGGTCTCGACCTCGCACGGATCTGGAAGGACGAGCGCGGCGAGGGTTACAACCGTAAGAGCGGTGGCTGGGCGAAGACGTATACCGGAGTGACGTTCTTCTACGGGACGCTCGACGACAACGGCGATCCCGCGAGTTCCCGCAACGCGAGCGGCCCGGCTACGCCGATGCCGTTCGTTCAAGTCAGCGAATCGCGGACGTTGGATCCCCTTTTCCAACGTGTCGTCACGAACTACTCGCCGCCCGAGGGCTCGATCCTGGTCTTCGATTCCGGAATAGCGGTCATGCAGAAAGACGGCCTCTATCTTGCGCTCGAGGGATCGAGCAAAGGCATACTCCTGGCCGCCGCCCGGACGCTCGAGCGCGTGCCATCGAGTGACACTTCCCCCAACTCGGTGTCGCCCTCGATCGGTGGCGTCAGCTGCACCGGCAGATTCGGGCGCTTCCGCAATGTCTTCAGCGCCGGAACCTCCTGTGGAAGCCCGTCGATCTAATTCATCCACGAGCGACCCACAACTGAGGTTGAAGGCTGCGACGTCCGCGACTTGGGCCAGCGTCGGTGCCCGTGCTCGAGGGTCGAAGCCCCTTCGGTAGCGTCCGTCTGGGTGACGGACAACTGCGCACTGTGGCGACTCGAGGGAGTCGTCTTTGCAGCGGGCGCCGGCACGCTGTCGACGGAGATCGCGGCCTCCCGGCTGCTCGCGCCTTACTTCGGCAATTCGACCGTCGTTTGGGCGAACATCATCGGGCTGATCCTCGTGTACCTCTCGGTCGGCTACTGGTTGGGCGGGAAGCTTGCCGACCGCGCGCCCCGGCCCGCGCTGCTGGGAGGCATCGTCCTCGTGTCGGCTGCATTCATCGCGGCGACTCCGTTCGCCGCGCGCCCGATTCTCGACGCCGCCGTCCGCGGGTTCGACTCGATCTCGGTGGGCGTGGTCGTCGGGTCTTTCCTCGCGGCCCTGGCCCTCTTCGCGGTGCCCGTCACGCTGCTCGGCGCCGTTTCCCCGTTCGCGATCAGGCTTGCGCTCACCGATCTGCAGAAGGCCGGAACGATCGCGGGCCGTTTGTACGCGCTCTCGACGGTCGGCAGCATCATCGGGACGTTCGTCACGGCTCTCGTCGCCATACAGGCCATTGGCACGCAGCGGACGATGGTCGGCACCGCGGTGTTGCTTGCCGGCTCCACCATCTTGCTGATCGGTCGGCGCGCGGTTCCTGCGACCATCGCCGCGCTTGCGCTTCTGCTGGTTCCTGCAGGGAGCGTCAAGGCAGCCTCCGGTCTTCTCTTCGAAACCGAGTCCCCATATCAGTACGTTTCGGTGATTCAGTGGGATGACGGCACCCGTGTCCTGCAACTGAACGAGGGTGTCGTCTACCACTCCATGTGGCGTCGCGGTTCGGTACTGACGGGGGAGTACTGGGACCTCTTCGCGATGCTGCCGCCATTGCTGGGCCACGCGGCGCGCGACATGCTCGTGATCGGAAACGCCGGCGGCACGATCGCGCGCATGTACGGCCCCTTCTATCCGGGCGTATCGATCGACGGTGTCGAGCTCGATCCCTCGGTGACGGAGGCAGGCAGGCGTTACCTCGGCCTCGACGACAACCCCCATCTCCACGTCCACACGGCCGACGGGCGGCCTTTCCTCCAGCGCAGCGACAAGCGGTACGACCTGATCGTCGTCGACGCGTACCGACAACCCTACGTGCCGTTCTACCTGGCGACGCGCGAGTTCTTCGCGCTTGCCCGCCGGCATCTACGACCAGGCGGGATTCTTGCGCTCAACGTCGCCAAGGTACCCAGGGACGACCGCCTGATCCAGGCTGTCGACGCGACCCTGCTCGAGGTGTTCCCTCAGGTCTGGCGCTGGCCCGCGCTGCGCTTCAATGACTTGGTCTTCGCGCTCGACCGTCCTGCACCGCGGAGCATCCTGGTACGCCGCGCGTCAGGCGTAACGGGTCGTCTACGCACGCTTGTACCGCTGTTTCGGCGTGAGCTCGTGCGCGTGCGCCCAGGTGGGCGGGTGCTCACTGACGATCGAGCGCCCGTGGAGTGGCTGACCGACCGCATGCTGCTCGAGCAGATCGCGCGGGGCCAAGGGCTCGACGAGGCAGCGCTGCCGACGGAGCCATGATGCTGCAGTGCACACGACTCGGGAAGGAGACGAGATGGGTTTCGAGCAATACCACGAGCCGGCGGGCGAGCTCAGCGCGGAGGTGCGGACGTTCGCGCGGATGATCGCTTCGCTGACCGAAGAGGCCGAGGCAATCGGGTGGTACGAACAGCGCATCGCGCTCGAGCCGGACGGTCAGGCGAAGGCGATCATGGAGAACGCTCAGAGCGAGGAGTTCAAGCATTTCGGCATGGATCTCGAGTTCCTGATCCGGCGCACACCGAAGTGGCGGATTGCCCTGCAGACGATCCTCTTCACCGAGGGTGACATCGTCGAGAAGGGCGAACGGGCGGAGGACCTGGAGAACCCCTAGTCGTCTTCCAGCCTGTGCTCGTCGAGCCAGGCCGTCGCGACGCGCTTCTGCGCCCGGGTCAGCCACGCTTCGACCACAGCGTCTTCCAGCTCGTCTCGATCGAGGCGGGCAAGATCCGGGATGCGGATGAGCACGGCGGCGTAGCCGTCCCAATGCGGTGTCGTGAAGAAGATCCTGCGATCGTCGGCGAGCATGAGCTCCTTCACTCCGAGATCGGCGACACGGAAGACCAGCACGTCGTCGAGTCGTTCGCCTGTATCTGGATCGATCGCATCTCGACGGCGTGTGCGATGGAAGCAGAAAAACTTGCCGTGCACGAGGTACGTCGGCCGGCCGTCCTCGGACAGCTCCTTCGTCGTCTGCGGCATCGCGAGGGCGAGCTCATCGAGGTCCACCAGGGTGGCCATCGAACTACTCTTCCTCAGTGTCCGGACAAGGCGATGTAAGCATTATGTAAGTCTCGTTTAGGAGACCACAAGCTCGGAAACCCCCAGGCATCTCCGCGAGTAGAGCCGTCATCTCGCGCCCCGAGGGGTCGATGCTGGAGCAAATTCAACCGAGTCCCTGCGGCCTCGTAAAACGCCGGAAGGGTCGGTCGCCGCATCCCCGCGTCCGCGACATCTTCGTTGCTTCCGCATCGGTCGGCGTCCTTGCTCTCCTCGTTTTGTATGCCGTTGCGGCTCCGACCGCGACGCTGAGCACGGACATCGGGCCGGTGGTGCCGCGGCCGGGCTCGAAGGCCGTTGTCCAGGGTCGTGTGCTCGAGCCAAACGGCGGCGGATTACGCGGGGCACGTATCGAAGTGCGGCGAACGGGTCGCACCGCCGGCACGGCGGTGAGTGATGCCGCGGGCGTCTTCCGCGTCGAGCTCCCAGGGAGCTGCGCGGTCTATGACATCTCGCTGCGTGCGCGCGCGGAGGGGTCGACCGTGACCACGGCCACGCGGCATCAGCTTTGCCCAGGTGACGCGCTGCCGGTCGACGCACGTGTCGTAACGCAGGGCCACTTCCTCTGGGTTCCGGGGCCGCGCTGATGTTCCGCGTGGATGTCACCTGGCTCGGCTACTTCATGGCACTCGTGTCCGTGTACTACGTCGCCCTCTTCCTCCTTTCGACGCGGCGGGCCGCGCGATCGGATAAGACCGAAGGGCCGCGCCCTCCCATGGCGCTGATCGTGCCGGCGTACAACGAGGAGCTCGTGATCGGAGGCACCCTCGAAAGCCTTCTGGCGCTTGACTACGACCGCTATTGCGTCATCGTCGTCAACGACGGTTCCAGGGACAGGACGAGCGCGCGGGCACGGGTCTTCGAGTCGACCGGCCGCGTGCTCGTCGTCGACCGCCCGCCTGAGGTCGCCGGCCGTGGGAAAGGCGCAGCTCTCAATGAAGGCCTTCGCGTGCTCAGCGCGCTGCTCGATCGTGGGGATCCCCTCGTGGCGGGCTTCGATCCGGATGAGGTGATAGTCGGTGTCGTCGACGCCGACGGACACCTCGAGCCGAGGGCGCTGCACGAGGTCGGCCGCTTGTTCGCAGAACCGCGCGTGGGTGGTGTGCAGATGGGCGTGATCATCGGCAATGCGCGCGACGGTTTGATCTCTCGCTGCCAGGATCTCGAGTTCACCGGGTTCAGTCACCTCGCGCAGGCCGCGCGCGATCGGATGGGCTCCGTGGGTCTCGGCGGCAACGGTCAGTTCACCCGCCTGACGGCTTTGCGCTCGGTTGGACGCTCCCCATGGAGTGACTGCCTGACCGAGGATCTTGATCTCGGCCTCCATCTCAGGCGGATCGGCTGGGAGATCCGCTTCTGCAGGACGACCTCGGTCACACAGCAGGGCGTACAGACCTTGAGGGCGTGGCTGCGTCAGCGAACTCGGTGGGCGCAGGGCCACTACCAGTGCTGGGATCACATTCCAAAGCTGCTCACCGCGCGAAGGCTCCCACTCGTGACGAGACTCGACCTGACGCTCTACCTCTTGTTCGTCACCTTCGTGATGTTTGTCGCCGCGAACCTCGCGGTCGCTCTCGGGGGTGCGCTCGGCTGGATCGTGATCACGAACGACTTCCTCGGTTTCCTTCCTGCCGGCCCGCCTCGCAACGTGACGATGGAGCTGATCGGGCTGAGCCCCGTCGTCATGCTCCTGACGCGCTATCAGCAGCACAGCCCTCACGCGCTGCGATGGTGGGAGCTGCCTGCGTACGGTGCTGCGTTCGGCTTCTACGTGTACCTCTGGACGGCAGCCTCGATTGTCGCCTGGTTCCGGCTCGTTGGTGGCCACGTCGGTTGGGCCAAGACAGGACGCGTGACACGAGAGGAGGCGGCGTGATGAGGGTCATGACCGTTCTCGGGACCCGCCCTGAGGTGATCAAGCTCGCCCCGGTCATCGGCGAGCTCGAACGCCGCAGCGGTACGGAAAGCGTTGTTGTCTCGACGGGGCAGCACCGGGAGCTTCTCGATCAGATGCTGGAGCAGTTCGACCTTTCGACGGACGTCGACCTCGGCGTGATGCGTCCTCAGCAACGGTTGTCTGATCTCACAGCCGAGCTCGTGCGCGGCCTGGGCAACACTCTCACGGAGTTCGAGCCGGACTGGGTCCTCGTCCAGGGCGACACGACGACGGCACTCTGCGGCGCCCTCGCCTCGTTTTACGAGACCGTGCCGGTCGCACACGTCGAGGCCGGGTTGCGCAGCGGCCACAATCACTCTCCCTTCCCCGAGGAGGTCAACCGCAAGGTTCTCGCCAACCTCGCCTCGCTACATCTGTGTCCGACGCCCGGGAGCGCCGAGAACCTGGCCGACGAAGGTGTGCCGGAACAGCGCGTCCTCGTGACGGGCAATACGGTCATCGACGCACTCCTCTGGGCGGTCGAGCGGGCCCGCTTGCTCGAGCCCGCCGTGCCGCGTACGCGACGGCGTCGCCTGCTGCTTACGCTACACCGGCGAGAAAGTCACGGCGAGGCAATGCGAGCCGTCTGTGAAGCAGTGCGCGCTCTGGCCCACCGAGGCGACGCGGAGATCGTCTTCCCCGTTCATCGCAGCCCCGCAGTCCGTGACGTCGTGATCCCCCAGCTCGCAAACGTGGAGGGTGTGCTTCTGTGCGAGCCGTTGGACTACCTGTCGTTCGTTCAGGTTCTGGACTCGTGCGATCTCGTGCTCACCGACTCCGGCGGGTTGCAGGAGGAGGCCCCGACGCTCGGCAAGCCCGTCCTCGTTCTCAGAGACAGGACGGAGCGACCCGAGGCTATCGAGGCGGGCGTCGCGCGGCTGGTCGGCACCAACCCGGCCGTAATCGTCAATGTGGTGGCGAACCTGCTCGACGATCCAATCGCGTACGCAGCGATGGCTCAGCCTGCGAATCCATTCGGTGACGGGCGGGCCAGTGGCCGGATCGTGCAAGCGCTCGAGCAGTTCCCCCTTCCGCACGCGGCGTGACCGGCGGCGCCACAACTGCTCAACCCAGGCGACGCAGCCGCGCGCCCGGACGGTGGATCCCGCTCGCCGTCATAGCTGCGATCGCCGCGTTCGTGCTCCTGCCGGTGCGCCAGCAGCTGATCCAGAAGTCGGCGCCGGAACTGCAACCGCTCCGCTTCCAGCAATTGCCGCCGCGTCCGGACATCCCCAGATCGGCGACGCTCCCGGCCGAGTGGTCGCCGAACGTGCGCACGCTCATCCTGTATGACCGCTCCGGCAAGTGGGGATGGCTCGGCGGGCTGGACGCGACGATGACGGCGAACCTCGTCGGCCATTTTGGCGACTGGGACGCGAAGCCTGCTGCCGAATACAGGAGCGGCGAGGTCGAGCGCTACACGGCGACGATCTACGTCGGATCGGTGTTCGGCGAGCGGCTGCCGACGACCCTGCTGGACGACGTGCTCCGAACGCATCGGCAGGTGATCTGGGTCGCCGACAATATCGACAAGCTGGAAAGCCGCGCCCGCGACTTCCGTGCGCGCTACGGCTGGCACTCTTCGGTCCTCGACCGGTCGACCGTTGCCGAGGTGCGGTACAAGGGAAGGTCGCTCACGCGCTGGACGCACAATGGCGACGGGATCATGCGCTATGCGGCGGTCAACCGCTCGCGAGTGCGCGTGCTTGCGCAGGCAGTGCGGGCGGATGGGTCGACGTTTCCCTGGGCACTGCGCTCGCGAAATCTCACCTACATCGGTGAGATGCCGTTTCGCTACACGAGCGAGACCGACCGCGTCCTTGTCTTCGCAGACCTCCTGTTCGATGAGCTCGCGCCGAAGACGCGCGAGCGACATCGCGCACTCGTGCGACTGGAGGACATCAATCCGCGGTCCGATCCAAGCGAGCTCAGGGCAGCTGCCGATTACCTCTATTCGAAGGGGATTCCGTTCGGGTTCGGCGTCAGCGCGTACTATCGCGACCCGCAGGGCCATGACGACAAGCCGTACGAACTACGGCTGCGCAACGTTCCCGAGCTGATCTCTGCGCTCGAATACCTGGAGCGGAAGGGCGGCGTGCTTGTCGGCCACGGGTACACGCATCAGTGGGACGGCGGGAGCAACCCATACGACGGCGTGACCGGTGACGACGTCGAGTTCTACCGCGTCACCGAGACGCCGGACGGGCAGGTTCGCGACGTCGGGCCATTGCCTGGAGATACGTCGGTCGCGTGGACGGAGCACCGCATCGTTGCCGCCAACCAGGAGTTCGCAGCTGCGGGGTTAGGACCGCCCAAGATCTTCGAATTCCCTCACTACGTCGCTTCGGTTCGCGCCTACCGCGCTGCGGCGCGCCGCTTCGCCGTCCGGTGGGAGCGAAGCGACTACTTCCCGGGGCTGCTCGGGAAGGGACCGACTCGGTATGCCGGCGTCGAGGGTCAGTTCTTCCCCTACGTCGTGCACGATGTCTACGGCAGCAAGGTCCTGCCCGAGAATCTAGGCTCGATCGCGCCGTCGACTTGGCACTCGTACAAGACGCGCCTACCGAAGGACATCGTGCGGGCCGCGCGCGCCAATCTCGTCGTACGAGACGGGTTCGCCTCCTTTTACTTCCATCCGTTTCTCGAGCTCGATTACCTGAAGCGCACAGTCGAAGGCATCGAGGCGGCGGGCTACAGATTCGTCAGCCCAGGCTCTCTGTAGACGGTGAGTGCTGCTCGATTTTCTTCTCGAGCAGAGCCCTGACGGCCGGCCAGTCGTCGTCGACGATCGCGTACCAGGCCGAGTCGCGGATCGAGTCCGGCAGCACCATGTGCTTGCGGAAGATCCCCTCGAACGTCGCCCCGATGCCGAGGAGCGCGCCGCGAACGCGCAAATTGCGAGCGTCGGTCTTGAACTCGACGCGCATCGCGCCCCAATCGTCAAAAGCGTTTCGCAGGAGGAGGTACTTCGTCTCGATGTTCGCACCCGTTCCCCACTGGGCTCGCTCGAGCCAGGTCCAGCCGATCTCGACGCGGCGGTGGAACGGCTCGATGTTCATGTATCGCGTCGAGCCGACTGGTCTCCCGTCGACGAGGACGGTGAACGGCACCTCCGCCTCGCTGCCAAGCGCTTCGTCGAACCAGCGGTCGAAGCCGAGCAAATACATGCCCGTGTAGCGGTGGATCTGCGGCTCGCGTTCTGCGGCCTCGCGCAACCCTTCTCGGTGATGCTCCGCGAGCGGGTCGACGCGCACGATCCGTCCCTCCAGTGGTGTCTCTGCTCGCAACCCCGCCAAGGCACTCGGAGTATCGCGGCCAGGCCGACGGAGGGAGTGCGCTAAATGCGACGATCTCGCAAGGTGGCGGAGCTCCACGACATCTCGATCCCGATCCATGCCGGCATGCACGTTTACGACGGCAATCCGGGCTTTCGCCTCGAGCTCGTCAGCTCGATCGCGGCCGGAGCGCATGCCAACGTGAGCCGACTCGATCTCGGAGTGCACAACGGGACGCACGTCGACGCGCCTCTTCACTTCATCGACGGCCGTGCGGGGACGGAGTCGCTCGACCTCGAGAGCTGATTGGTCCCGTGTGGGTGGTGGACGCCACGGCGGTGAGCGGCAACCTGGACGCGCAAGCGCGGTGCGATCAAAAGGTCAGGTCGGCGGTCGGGTAGCGCCGCAAGCTACGCGCCGACAAGCTCGGCGGCTGTCTCCGCGAGAAGCGGAACGCCCGTCTCGAAACGGCTCGCGCCGCGGTCGTCGGCCGTCAGCTCGCCGCGCACGTACCGCCCGTAGATCGCCTCGCAGAAGACCGCGGCCTTCCAGAGCGCAAGCGCCTCGAACCACGCCAGCGGTTCCACGTCTCGGCCGCTGCGGCTCTTGTAGCGCTCGACCAGCTCGCTGCGCGTGGGGAAGCCCTCCATCCCTGTGACCGGCGAGGTCCCGAGTGGATTCTCGCGCCCGCCCGGCTCGCTGTACGTCGCGACGAGATAGCCGACGTCGGCGCGGGGGTCGCCGATCGCGCCCATCTCCCAGTCGAGCACCGCTGCGACGCGCTCCGGCTGCTCGCGTGTGACGATCATGTTGCCGAGGCGGTAATCGCCGTGGACGACGGTCGCCGGCAGTTGGTCGGGCACATTCGCGGCGAGCCAGCGCCCGACGTCGACCACCGTGGGCAGATCGCGCGTCTGGTTCAGCTCCCACAGTTGCGAGAAGCGACGCACCTGGCGCTCGTTGTAGTTCCCAGGCCTGAGGAACGCGGCGAGAGCGGGCACGCGCACGTCGGCCGCATGGATCTCCACGAGCGTGTCGACGAGGTCGTCCGCCAGGCGGCGGCGCGCCGTGGGATCCTCGTCGAGCGGCGGCGGCAGCGCGGCTGTGATCACGTCCCCGTCGATGTAGTCCATGACGTAGAAAGGAACCCCGAGGAGCGAGTCGTCCTCGCAGACGGCACGGATATTCGGGACGCGGATCCCGAGTGGCGCGAGCGCGAGCTGAAGGCCCGCCTCGCGCACGACATCGTGCGCCGACGGCGGCAGCGGCGGCCGCGGCGGTCGCCTTAGTACATACCGCGTTCCGTCCTCCCGCTCGAGCAGGAAGGAGAAGTTCGAGCCGCCGCCCTCGCCGATCCGATGTGCTTGCAGCGCGCCTGATCCCAGTCGGTGCTCGTCGAGGAACGAGCGGACCGTCTCAAGGATCAGAAGCGGCGGGGGTGCCGCGTCGTGTGCGTTTGTTCGCCGCTCGACGATGTCCATGCTCGGATCCTGACACGTAGGAGACCGTGGTTACTCTTGGTGTAGTGAGGGCGGCCCCGCCTGAGGAGCTCGAGACCAGCGCGCTGATCGCTGTCTTGGCCGACGATTGGGGATCGGATGTCGAAGCTGTCGACTACGCGGCGGTCGGCGGTGGCAGCTACCACTGGCTAGTGAAGGACCTCGAAGGAACGCGCAGCTTTGTCACGGCCGACGACCTCGACCAGAAGCCTTGGCTGGGGAAAACGCGAGAGTCGGCGTTCGACGGCCTGAGACGCGCATTCGACACCGCGGTTGCCCTCCGCGACAGCGGCGTCGGCTTCGTGGTCGCACCGATCCCCACGAGCCAAGGCGAGACTGTGCGTCGAATCGGACCGCGTCACACCATCGCTCTCTTCCCTTTCGTGGATGGGGAACCGGGCACGTTTGGCACGTACGAGACCGCCGAGCGCGCTGCTCTTTTGGCGATGCTTGCCGACCTGCATGAAGCAACACCGTTAGCTGCGTCCGTAGCACGTCGCATCGACCTCGCGCTGCCGGGCCGCGAAAAGCTCGAAGCAGCGCTCGAAGCGATGAACCAGGCATGGTCGGGCGGACCGCTCTCCGAACCGGCGCGGCGAACGCTCGCCCCGCACGCTTCCGACGTGGCTGAGCTGCTCGCGCTGCTAGACCGCCTCTCTGCAGATGTAGCGACGCGCGGCACCGACTGGGTCATTACCCACGGAGAGCCGCACGGCGGCAATGTGATCCGGGCCGGTGAGAGCTACGTGCTCGTCGACTGGGACACGGTTGCGCTGGCTCCGCGTGAGCGGGATCTCTGGATGCTCGTAGAAGACACTGCAGAAGAAGCGGCCAGTTACACCGATGCGACAGGTCAGCGACTCGACGAAGTTGCCGTGAGGTTTTTCCGGCTCACCTGGGCCCTCGCCGACATCGCCGCCTTCACCGACCTGCTTCGATCACCACACGACCACAGCGAAGACACGGAGAAGGCCTACAAGGCTCTGACCTATTACGTCACGACGGGAGAGCGGTGGGCGCGCCTGCTCGTGTAAGGCTTGCTGCTAGTCGGGTGCGAAAGCATCGATCAATGCGGGGACGTCGCTGGGTGGGCAGGACAGCGCGAGCACGGCGGTGGTGATGCCGCCGCGCGCAAACTCGGCGAGTCGCGCTCGCGCTGTGCCTCGACGGGGCCGAGCAGAAAGACCTCGCGGACGAGCACTTCGGGCGCGAGCTCGAGTGCACGCTTGCGATCGCCCGCATTCCACGCTTCGACGACGGGATCGATCTCGTCGCCGAAGCCGAGCCAGCGGAAGAACTCGGCGTAGACCGGCACCGTCGCGTACGCGACGAAGATCCGCTTCGCGGTGACGAGGGCCTCGTCGTCGGGGCCGTGGATCGAGAAGAACCGGCATGCGAGCTCTTTCTCGGGCACTGCGAAAGCCTCGACGACCTTCGCGGCGCGGCTCAGCGGGAGGAAGTTGGTGAACGCACCGTCGGCGATTCGCGCTGCAAGGTTGAGCATCCGGTCGCGCAGGGCCGCCAGTACGATCGGGACAGGGTGGTCGGGTGGCGAAGCGAGCTTGAACCCGCCGGTGCCGCGCTCGCCGGCCAGGACCGTGCGAAGATATTCGACGGTCTCTTCCACTTTGGCCAGCGGCCGACGGAACGGGATCCCGTTCCACTGCTCGACGATCACGTTCGACGATGCGCCGAGGCCGAGCACGAAGCGGCCGTCGCTGACGTTTGCAACTGCCGCGGCGGTCTGCGCCAGGAGCGCCGGGCCGCGCGTGTAGACGTTGACGATGCCCGTCGCCAGCCTCAGCCGCGTGCTGTGCTCAGCCGCGACGACGAGCGGCGTGAAGCCGTCGAACTCCGTCGACTCGGCCGACCACACGCTGTCGTAGCCCGACTCGTCGATTCGGCGCACCAACGGACCGAGCTCGTGCAACGGGACGCCGGTGAACGGGATGGTCATCGCGATGCGGATGCGGCAGTATGACCCGATGTTTCCGCGCACCGCACTCGTGACGGGAGGCGCCTCCGGAATCGGTGCCGCGATCGTCCATCTCTTGCGCAGCGAGGGCGCCGACGTGCAGGCGCTCGACCTCGCCGATGGGTTTGACGTCTCGGACCCGCAGGCGTGGGAGACAGTCGGCGCGGTCGAACTCGCTTGTCTCAACGCGGGTGTCACCACAGGCGAGCAGGACGTGAGCCGGCTCTCGGACGGCGCATACCGCCGCATCCTCGGCGCGAACCTCGACGGCGTCGTCTTCGGCGTCCGGCGGCTCGCGGACGTCATGGAACCGGGAAGCGCAATCGTCGCGACCGCGTCGCTCGCGGGCCTCGTTCCGTCGCCCGCTGATCCGATCTACACGCTCACCAAGCATGCGGTGATCGGGTTCGTCAGGAGCGTCGCCCCGCAGCTCGAGGAGCGGGGGATACGCATCAACGCGGTCGCGCCCGGCTTCGTCGAGACGCCGCTGATCGACTCCGCGCCTTTCACCGCTGCAGGCTTCCCGCTGCTACAGCCGCAAACCGTCGCGCAGGCCGTGCTCGGCGCCGCGCGCGGCGTCGAGACCGGTCAGGTCTGGATCGTGCAACCTGGACGCGAGCCGCTCGAGTTCCGCTTTCCGAACGTGCCCGGCCCGCGCGACGCGTCGGGCGCAAGCGTCGGCGCTCCGCCTCAACTCACTAGTTGAAGGTCCAGCCCTCGCCCGATGCGAACGCCTTCAGGATGCGGCGGCTCACGACCATCCGGTGGACCTCGTCGGGCCCGTCGTAGATGTGCGCGCCACGTGCGAGTGAATACATGTGCGCAAGCGGCGATCGGTCGGTGAGTCCGAGCGCGCCGTGGACCTGCACAGCTCGGTCGACCACACGGGATAGGACGTCCGCCGCATAGAACTTGATCAGCGAGATCTCGACGCGTGCATCCTTTTCTTCGTCGATCTTGTGGGCGGCGTCGAGTGTCAGCAGCCGGCAGGCCTGGATCTCCGCCGCAGAATCGGCGATCCAGTTCTGTACCGTTTGCTTCTCGGCCAGGGGGCCGCCGAACGCTTCGCGCTCGAGCGCGCGCGTGCACATCAGCTCGAAGGCGCGCTGCATCTGTCCGAGCCACCGCATCACGTGGTGGATCCGTCCCGGGCCGAGCCGTTTCTGCGCGATGAGGAAACCGGTACCTCGTTCGCCGAGGAGATTCTCCGCCGGTACGCGCGCGTCGCTGTAGGTCACCTCGCAGTGCGTCGTCCAGCCGCGGCCGCGGTGCCCGAGCGTCGGCACCGGCTCGACGCGGATTCCGGAGGCGTCGGCCGGAACGATGATTTGACTCGTGCGGCTTCGCGGGTCGGCGTCGGGCTCCGTGACCGCCATGACGATCCCGAAGGCCGCGCCTTCCGCACCCGAGGAGAACCACTTGCGGCCGTTGATCACCCACTCGTCGCCGTCGAGCATCGCCGTTGTCCGCAGGTCGGTGGGATCGGAGCCTGACACCTCCGGCTCGGTCATGGAGAAGAACGAACGGATGTCTCCGGCGACGAGAGGCTTCAGCCAGCGCTCCTTCTGCTCCTCCGTGCCGAACAGGTGGAGGATCTCCCCGTTGCCGGCATCGGGCGCCTGACAGTTGAAGACGTACTGCGCCCACAGCACGCGCCCGATCTCCTCGTTCAGGTGCGCGTAGGCGAGGAAACCCTGCCCGGTTCCACCCGCTTCTGGCGGGAGGTGCGGCGCCCACAGTCCTTCTGCCTTCGCGCGTGCACGGAGCTCCACGATTAGCTCCTGCGCTGGATCATCCTCGCGTCCGAGCGCCACCTCGTTCGGATACACGTGCTCCTCCATGAAGGCGCGGTAGTCGGCGCGCAGCTCCGCGAAATCGGCGGAAGCGGTGGGGTCGGCAATCGCCATGGAGCCAGGATCGCACAGAATGCCAGCGTGATCGATTGGCATGAGGCGATGCCCCTGGCCGGTCTCCTCGGCATCGAAGCCGTGGCCGCGACGCCTGACGAGGTGCGGGCTCGCCTCGCTTGGCGGGAGGACCTGTGCACCGCGGGCGGTGTCATGCACGGAGGCGCACTGATGGCGCTTGCGGACTGTGCCGGAGGGATGTGCGCCTACCTCAGCCTCCCGGACGGGGCGACGGGAACCGCGACCATCCAATCGAGCACGAATTTCCTCCGTCCCGTTCGCGACGGCTACGTCGAGGCGGTGAGCCGGCCGCTCAAGGCCGGCCGGACGGTCATCGTCATCGAGACCGAGATCGTCGACGCCCATGGGCGCGCCGTAGCCCGCGTCATACAGTCCCAGGTTGTTCTGAGCTAACTGAGCTAACTGAGCTAACTGAGCCGCTCGACGACCATGGCCATCCCCTGGCCGCCGCCGACGCACATCGTCTCGACGCCGATCGTCCTGTCGAGAGTCCGCAGGTCGTTGAGCAGCGTGTTCATGATCCGTGCGCCGGTCATTCCGTAAGGGTGGCCGAGCGCAATCGCCCCGCCATGTGGGTTCAGCTTGTCGCTGAACGGGTCGACTCCGATCTCGCTGCAGACGGGAATCACCTGCGCCGCGAACGCCTCGTTCAACTCGACCACCTCGACCTCGTCGATCGTCATCCCGGCCTGCTTCAGCGCCTGGCGCACCGCTTCGATCGGCCCGACGCCCATGATCTCGGGCGCGACGCCCGAAACGGACGAGGCGATGATCCGGGCCAGCGGGCTTATCCCCAGCTCGCGCGCGCGCGTGTCACTCATGACGACGACCGCGGCCGCCCCGTCGTTCAACGGGCAGGAGTTGCCCGCCGTCACCTTGCCGCCGGGCTTGAAAGCCGGCTCGAGCTGCGACAGCTTCTCGAGCGTGGAGTCCGGTCGCGGCCCGTCGTCTTTCGCGACGCCGTCCCACGGCGTGATCTCCCGCTCGAAGAAGCCGGATTCCTGCGCGGCGACTGCGCGCACCTGCGACTGTTGAGCGAAGCGGTCCATGTCCTCGCGGGAAACGTTCCACTGCTCGGCGACGTTCTCCGCCGTGAGGCCCATCGGGATGTAGACGTTCGCGATCGGCGCGTCGTCGCCGAAGAGCTTCGGGTGCAGCTCCTCGGCGTCCTTCGGGTAGCCGTCGACCTGCGTAATCGACTCGACGCCCGCGGCGACGTACGCATCGCCCTCACCGGCGCGAATCGCGTGGAACGCCATTCGGATCGTCTGCAGGCTCGACGCGCAAAACCGGTTGACGGTCGTGCCGGGCACGGTTTCCGGAAGCTCGGCGAGCAGAGCTACGCGCCGCGCGAGGTTCATCCCTTGCTTGTCCTGCGGAAAGCCGCAGCCGACCATCACGTCCACGATCTCGGAGCGGTCGAGCTCGGGGACCTGCTTCAACACTGCGTCGATCGCGAAGGCAGCGAGATCGTCGGGACGTGCATCGACGAGCGAGCCCTTGCGCGCACGCCCGATCGGCGTCCTGGTTGCAGCGACGATCACCGCCTCAGGCATCGGGTGCTCCCGCAGCCATGTAGACGACCTCGCCGACGAGCGCAGGCTTTTCCTTGCCCTCGACCTCGATCTGAACGCCGACGTACCAGACGACGCTCGGCCCGCGCCGCTCGGTACGAAGGAGCTTCCCGTGCAGACGCACGCGCGAGCCCGACGGTACGGGGCTCGTGAAGCGAACCTTCTCCGTGCCGTAGTTGACGCCCATGACCGCGTCGCTGACGGATACGACCTCGCTGAGCAGCATGGGCAGCATCGACAAGGTCAGGTACCCGTGCGCGACGGTGGTACCGAACGGGCCGTTCGCGGCAGCTTCGGAATCGACGTGGATCCACTGGTGGTCGCCGGTTGCCTCGGCGAAGAGGTTGATCTGTTCCTGCGTGATCTCGTGCCAGTCGCTCGTTCCGAGCTCGCGCTCGCCGGACTGCTCGAGCTCCTCGATCGTCAGGGTGGTCGTCATCTCGTTCTCATCTCTCCCTCATCGATTGACCGCCGGCTTGGTGCATCGAGGCGAGCATTCCGGGAGGCGCGGCCCCGTCCGGGAGGCGGTCGCGGAGCTCCTGCAGCAACGCGTCAGGGTCCCAACGCTCATCGCTTGCGAACAATTCCCCGGTTTCCCAGCCGCGGAGCATGTTGACTACGCCACCGTAGATGAAGAACACCTGACCGGTGATGTCCTGGGCCTCGTCTGCGCAGAGCGCGACGACGATCGGCGAGTTGTTCGCAGGGTCCGCAGCGTCGAAGCCGTTCTCAGGCGGTGGGATCTCACCGAACGCGGCCTCGGTCATGCGTGTTCTTGCATTCGGCGCGATCGCGTTCACGGTCACTCCGTACCGCTGGAGCTCCTGTGCGGCAATCAGCGTGAAGCCGACGATCCCGGCTTTCGCGGCGCCGTAGTTCAGTTGGCCGACGTTGCCGAAGACGCCGGAAGGGCTCGACGTGTTGATCACGCGCGCGGCGAGCTGGTCGCCCGCCTTCGAGCGCTCGCGCCAATGGGCCGCAGCGTGCCGCGTGGGCGCGAAGTGGCCTTTCAGGTGCACCTCGATCACCGCGTCCCATTCGTGCTCTTCCATGTTGACGAGCATGCGGTCACGCAGGATCCCGGCATTGTTGACGAGGATGTCCAGGCGGCCGAATGTTGCGACGGCGCCGTCGATCAGGCGCTTCGCGCCGGCGAAATCGGCGACGTTCTCTCCGTCCGCAACGGCCGCGCCGCCGAGGGCCTCGATCTCCCGCACGACGTCGTGCGCGGGGCCGGCGTCGGCGCCCTCGCCGGTCAGCGACGCGCCCAAGTCGTTCACGACGATCTTTGCGCCGGCACGTGCCAGCGCAAGAGCGTGCTCCCGGCCGATCCCGCGGCCGGCGCCGGTGACGACTGCGACCTTTCCGTCGAGCTTGGGCATTACTGCCTCCTAGTGTCCCTGCCGGTGATGCTGCCGAGTCTCTGGGTCGCGAGCACCAAGCCAGAGGCCGCACTCGACCGCAGCAAGGCTGGTCTGCCTTGCTAAGGGAGAGGGTGGACTCTGGCGCCGCGTGATCGCGGGCCAGAGGCCGGCATGTATTGCCGGTAGGGACACTAAATGAAGGCGCTCTCGCCGGTGAGCGCCCGTCCGATGATGAGCTTCTGGATCTGACTCGTTCCTTCGTACAGCGTCGTCACACGCGCGTCACGTAGGTACTTGCCGACCGGATATTCGTCCACGTAACCGTAGCCGCCGTGCACCTGAACGGCCGCGTTCGCGGCGCGCACCGACACTTCGCTTGCGTAGTACTTCGCGACGGAGGATTCGACTGTGTGGCGTTCCCCCGAGTCGGCGAGCAGCGCGGCGCGCCAGGTCAGGAGTCGCGCTGCTTCGAGCTCGACCGACATGTCAGCCAGCAGCTCCTGTACGAGCTGGAACGACGAGATCGTCTTGCCGAACTGCCGCCGCTCTCCCGCGTATTCGACGCACGCATCGAGACAGCCCTGAGCGATTCCGACGCAGCCTGCGGCAAGCGAGATGCGGCCGTTGTCGAGGGCCGACATCGCCACCTTGAAGCCGTCGCCTTCCGTCCCAAGGCGGCTCGAGTCCGGAACGCGGACGCCGTCGAGAAACACCTCGGCGGTGTCTTGCGCCCTCAGCCCGAGCTTGCCTTTGATCGGGGAGGCGGAGAATCCGGCCGTGTCCGTCGCGACGAGAAAGCACGTCAGACCGCGAGCGCCTTCCCCGCCGCTGCGGGCGAACACAAGTGCGAGGCCCGCCCAGCTGCCGAGTGTGATGAAGAGCTTCGAGCCGTTGAGCACCCAGTCGTCGCCGTCGCGCTCCGCGCGTGTCACGAGGCTCGCGGGATCGGAGCCCGAACCGGGCTCCGTGAGCGCGTAGCAGCCGAGGGCGTCCCCGGACGCGAGCTGCGGCAGCCACTCGCGCTTCTGCTCGTCGGTTCCCCACTTGGCGATCGTCTTCCCGACGAGGCCGAGGTTCACGGAGACGATCCCGCGCACCGAGGAATCGGCGCGCCCGAGCTCTTCCATCAGCAGGCAGTACGAGACCGTGTCGAGGCCCATGCCGCCGTACTCCTCCGCAATCGTCGCGCCGAGGTAACCCGCCGCGGCGAGCTTGGGAACGAGCCCGCGGTCTAGCGCTTCCGCTCGGTCCCAGTCGCGGGCGTGGAGGACGATCTCGCGTTCGCAGAACTCACGGGCGGAGGCCCGGATCAGCTCCTGCTCGGGGGTGAGAGAGAAGTCCATCGAGGAGCGCGGGGCCGGCGTCGATTCGCCGGCCCCACAGTGCGATCGTTCAGCGTCCCTTGATCAGTGACCCGAACTCGCTGAACGTCCCGTTGCCATACCGAACGAGCTTCAGCTGGGAGATCGGGAAGGGGTCGCTCTTGCTGGTCTTGACCTTGATGCCTTTGATCATGTACGGGTTGACCCAGTTCATCTTCTGCGTGGCCTTGATCAGCGAGGCCCGCGTTGGATTCTTGCCCGCGTTGTAGAGCAGCTTCACGACGTCATACGCCTTCGCGAACCCGTAGAAGTAGAACGTGTTCTTCGGGTCGGCGCCGCTCGGCCCGTACTGCGCCAACAGCGCTGTGTAGCGCGTGACGATCGGGTCGTTCGCGTACGTCGGGTTGGCGTTGTTCTTCAGGTAGCCGGAGCTGATCGCCCCGTTGACGTACGCAGCGCCCGCGGATGCCGCGGCGGCCTTCATGACCAGGTCGATCGCGGCCACCGAATTGATCACGATCGTACCCGGCTTCCAGTTGAGTGCTTTCGCCGTCGCGAGCGCACGAACGGTCGGCGTCGGGATCGAGAGCAACACCCACGTGTCAGCTCCCGATGCCTTCTGCCGCGCGAGCTGCGAGGCGTAGCTCGTGTCCGTCACCTCGTAGCTCTGCTCCGACACGATCAGGCTCTTCTTGGCACCGAGGCCGATCTTCAGACCGCGGAGGTAGTCCTTCCCGTAGTCGTCGTTCTGGTAGAAGACCGCGATCTTCGCGTTCGGTGCGTTCCTCGTGATCCACAGGCCGTAGGAGCGTCCCTCGGCGATGTAGTCCGGCTGCCACCCGATCGTCCACGGGAACTGCTTGTGCTGGAGCCCCCAGATGCTCGCACCCGTGGCGACGAGGATCTGCGGAATCTTCCGGTCGTTCAGGAGCGGTCGAATCGCCTGGTTGTGCTCTGTCCCCAGCGAGCCGACGTCCGCGAAGACTTTGTCTTCGAGGATCAACTTGTTGGTCAGCTGCACGGTCTGGGCGGGGTTGTACCCGTCGTCGTAGTACTTCCAGACGATCTTGCGTCCCCTGATGCCGATCTTTCCGTCCGGTCCCTTGCGCGTGTTGACCCAGTTGAAGTAGGCCTCCATCCCGCGCGGGATCGGTGCGTAGAGCGACGCCGGCCCGCTCAGCGGGAAGGTCCCGCCGATAGTGATCGTCGACGACGTGACACCCGGCGTCGCCGTCGGCCCCGTGGCTTCCAGCGTGCGTCCGAACGCGCCGGGGATGCTCACGGCCAGCGCTGCGAGAACGGCCGCAAGCGCAATTAGCGCTCTGTTCACGAGTCTCCCTCCTCCTCTGAATTCAGCTTCTCTCGGTACTCGTATGCGACGACCGCTCGAGTGGTTTGTTGATTGTCGCACCTATTGGTACGGAGCATTGTTGGCTGACGATGATCAAGGGTCTCACGGTCAGGCCCGCCGGGCAAGGGCTGCCGTCACCGGCCGGGTGACCCGCCGGATGAGGCCGGCCATGCCGCCGGGGACCAGGAGCACGATCACCATCAGGACGACCCCGAAGACAACCGGGCCGGCCTGCTTCGCGAAATTCAGGTGCAGGACGGGAGGCGCCTGGGCGTAGATGGGCAGGAACTCGAGGACGAAGGCGCCGACGATCACGCCGGACAGCGAGGAGAGGCCGCCGATGACGACGCTTGCCAGGAGGAGGATGGAAAGCGTGACCGGGAAGGTGTCCGGATTGATGTACGAGACCTGGATCGCGAAGAGGGCGCCGGCGACCCCGGCATACGCAGCCGAGATGCCGAACGCGAGCGTCTTGTAGACGGCCGGGCTGACCCCTGACGAAACGGCGGCCACCTCGCCGTCACGGATGGCGCGCCAGGCACGCCCGACCCTTCCCCGAACGAGTAGCCAGGCGACGACGAACAGGATCGCTGCCGTCACCCACACTTCGTAGTAGAGCCAGTGCGGAGTCGAGATGTCCCACCCAAACGGCGCCTGGGGGAGTGGGAGGGACAAACCGCCTCCGCCGCCCGTCAGGTGCTCGAACCGCTTCGCCAGCGCCGGAAACGAGACGGCAACGGCGAGTGTGGCCAGCGCCAACGACACGGCCGCCAGACGCAGGGCGGGAAGCCCGAACAGGTAGCCGATCACCCCGGCGACGAGACCGGCGATTGGGATCGTGAAGAGTGGGCGCATCCCGTGCTCGGGGATGACGTGCGAGGGATCGTGACCGGCGAGCTCGAATCCCTGCTGCCCGAGGATGAGGATCGTCGCCGTGTAGCCGCCGATCGCCATGAATGCGGCATGGCCGAGCGAGATCTGGCCGTTGTACCCCGTGAGGATGTTGAGACCGAGCAGCGCGATGAAGTAGATCCCGACGTACGTGAACTGCCCGAGCCGGAACTCGCTCGTAACCCACGGCATCACCGCGATCAGCACGACCGCCGCGGCAAGCACAAGGCCTTGCAACGTCGGAGCGGCCCAGCGACGCATCAAACCCTCCTCACCACGACGCGACCGAAGAGACCCGTCGGCCGAATGACGAGCACGAGCAGGAGCACGGCCAGGGCGGTCGGCAATCTGAGCTCCTGGCCGACGAAGTCGACGTAGCTGCCGAGCAGGTTGATCACGACGCCCAGCAGGAGGCCGCCGACAACTGCGCCGACCGGACTATCGATTCCGCCGAGTACGGCCGCGGCGAACGCATAGATCAAGACGACGAGCATCATGTCGGGGTCGAGGAAGACCGTCGGCGCGGCCATCATCCCCGCGACTGCGCCGAGGGCAGCCGCGAAGCCCCAGCCCAGCGCAAGCATCCAGCCGACACGAACTCCCATCAACCGGCTGGCATTCGGATTGAAGGCGACCGACCGCATCGCGAGCCCGAGCGTCGTGAACCGGAAGAACAGCCACAGCACGACGACGGTGCCGAGGCAGATGCAAAAGGTGCCGATGTCCTGGATCGAGATCGACACGTCCCCGACGACCACCGAGCGGTTGGGGAACGGGCTGTCGAACGCCTTCACCTGGGGTCCCCAGATCCAGCCGGTGAGGCCGTTGATCGCGATCAACATCCCGATCGTCAGAATCACGATCACGAGCTCGGGACGGTGCTCGACCGGACGGATGAGCACGCGCTCGACCGTGACTCCTCCGCCGAAGGCGATCAAGAGCGTGAGGACGAACGCCGGCCAGTAGGAGACGCCGTGGTCCATGATCGTCCAGGCGATGTAAGTCGTGAAGGTCGCCATCTCCCCCTGCGCGAAGTTGACGACGTTTGTCGTCTGATAGATCAGGACAAGTGCGAGCGCGAGACTCGCGTAGATCGCGCCTGCGGCGAGACCGCTGGTCACCTGTTGCGCGACCTGTGACCAGACGACTGCGAGCGGGAGCGCCATCAATAGCCGAGGTAGGACTTCCGGACGCCTTCGTGGCGGCGAAGCTCAGCGCTCTCGCCCTCGATCGCCACGTGACCCACCTCGAGTACGTACGCGCGAGCCGCAGCATCGAGCGCGACGTTCGCATTTTGCTCGACGACGAGCACCGTCAGTCCGTCGTCGGCGTTGAGCTCCTTGACGATGCGGAAGATCTCCTGGACGATCGTCGGTGCGAGCCCGAGCGACGGCTCATCGAGCATCAACAGCCGCGGCCGGCCGACCAATGCGCGGGCGAGCGCGAGCATCTGCTGCTCTCCGCCGCTGAGCGTGCCCGCCTGCTGGTCGCGGCGGTCCTCCAGCCAGGGAAAGTACTTGAAGACGCGCGGCGCTTCCTGGCGCAGCGTGCGCCGCTCGCCGCGAACGTAGGCGCCCATGCGGAGGTTCTCCCAGACACTGAGCTCCGCGAACAGGCCACGACCTTCAGGAACGTGTGCGACACCGGCCCGCGCGACCGCGTCCGGCCTGCTGCGGGCGATCTGCTTGCCCTCGAAAACGATCTCGCCGGTATGCCGCACGGTTCCCGACACCGCCCGCAGCGTTGTCGTCTTGCCGGCTCCGTTGGCCCCGAGCAGAGCGACGATCTCGCCTTCCGCGACCGTCAGCGAGACACCGTGCAGGGCCTTGATCGGCCCGTACCGCGCCTCGACCCCGCGCAGCTCAAGCAGCGTCGACACTCTCGGCCCCCAGGTAGGCCTCGATCACGTCCGGATTTGCCTGCACCTCGCCGGGCGTTCCCTCGGCGATCTTGCGGCCGAAGTTGAGTACGTGCACGCGGTCGCTGACCGACATCACCAGCTGCATGTGGTGTTCGACGAGCAGGATCGTCAGGTCGAAATCACGGCAAAGACGGCGAATCACCTCGGCAAGCTCACCGACCTCTTCGTGGTTGAGCCCGCCGGCGGGCTCGTCGAGCAGAAGCAATGTCGGCTTGGCGACGAGCGCGCGGGCGAGCTCTACGCGCTTGAGCGTCCCGAAGGGGAGTCCACCCGGAAGCCGCTCGCCGAGGTCACCGAGCCGGAGGTACTCGAGCATCTCTACAGCCTGCTTCCGGCCGCGCCGCTCCGAGAAGGGACGCAGCTGCGAGTGGGCGCCTACGAGCAGGTTCTCGAGCACCGTCATGTTCTGGAAGAGCACGACGTTCTGGAAGGTGCGCGCGATTCCGAGTCGCACGATCCGGTACGCCGGTGTTCGAATCAGGTCCTTGCCGTCGAAGAGGATACGGCCGCTGTTCGGGCGATACAGCCGAGTGATCAGATTGAAGAGCGTCGTCTTTCCGGCGCCGTTCGGCCCGATCAGCCCGACGATCTCTCCTTTCTCCAACGCAAGCGAGACGTCGGCGAGGGCGACGATGCCGCCGAACCGCCGCGTGACGTCCTCAACCGCAAGAAGCGCCATTGGAGGCGGGATGATATGACCGCCCGGACGGCAAATGCATTTCGACGGTAGCCAGTACCAGAACGAGATCTACATCACAGGCGAGTCGCCCTGGCCCGTCGGCGCCGACGAGTGGGAGGCGCGCGCGTCCGAGCAGCTCGACTCGGGCCCGTTCGGCTACATCGCGGGCGGTGCGGGAAACGAGGCGACGGTACGCGCCAACCGGGAGGCGTTCGAGCGGCGGCGGCTGCGGCCGCGCATGCTGGCGGGCAACGCCGTGCGGGACCTTTCGGTCGAGGTGTTGGGAACGCCGTCGCCGTTCCCGTTCCTCCTGGCGCCGGTCGGCGTCCTCAGCATCGCCCATCCCGACGGTGAGCTCGCTCCGGCGCGCGCTGCGGCGGCGTTGCGCGTCCCGTTCATCCTCTCCAGCGCGGCATCGCACTCGATCGAGGAGATCGCGGCTGCGATGGGCGACGCGCCCCGGTGGTTCCAGCTCTACTGGGTCAGCGACGGAGAGGTGGTCGAGAGCCTTGTGCACCGGGCCGAGGCGTCCGGCTATTCGGCCATCGTCGTCACGCTCGACACGCTGACGCTCGGTTGGCGCCCGCGCGACTTGCGCAATGCCTATCTGCCCTTTCGCGAGGGCGAGGGGATCGCGCAGTTCACAAGCGATCCCGTCTTTCGCTCACGCCTGTCCGTTCCTCCCGAGGAGGATCCGCTCGTAGCCGCAGGGACGATGCTCGCAATGTTCCCGAATCTCGCGTTGCGCTGGGAGGACCTCGCCTGGCTCCGCGAGTTGACCTCGCTGCCATTGCTGGCGAAAGGTGTGCTGACCGCCGAGGATGCGGTGCGCGCATTCGACGCAGGGGTCGACGGCATCGTCGTCTCGAATCACGGCGGGCGTCAGGTCGACGGAGCGATCGCCTCGCTCGACGCGCTGCTGGAGGTCCGTACCGCTGTCGGCCCAGACGCACCCGTCTTGATGGACGGGGGGATTCGCGGGGGCGCCGACGTCCTGAAGGCGCTCGCGCTCGGAGCGAACGCTGTCCTCCTCGGCCGTCCGTACGTCTACGGGCTCGCGGTCGGCGGCCAGCCGGGTGTCGAGGCGGTGCTCCAACAGTTGGCCGCCGAAACGGACTTGACGCTCGCGCTGATGGGCGGCACCGTCGCGCGCGAGCTCGATGCTGCATGGATCGCGGCGTCGTCCTGAGCGAGGTCGGCCGGTTCGACCTCGAAGAGATCGAGGTCGATTCGCCGGGCGAAGGCGAAGTGCTCGTCCGGATCGAAGCGAGCGGGGTCTGCCATAGCGATCTCCACCTCGTCGAGACCGGCTGGGCGCACCGGTTGCCGGTGTTGCTCGGGCACGAAGGAGCGGGCGTCGTGGAGGAAGTCGGCCGCGGTGTGACCACGCTTGCGCCGGGAGATCGCGTCGTGCTCGGGTGGCGCTCGCCGTGCGGCGCCTGCCGCTGGTGCATGCGTGGTGATGTCCGCCGCTGCCGCACTCCGCCGGGAGTGAGGGATCGCCTGCATCTGGCGGACGGCCGCTCGCTCTCGCAGACCTTGCAAATGGGCACGTTCGCCACACGCACGGTCGTCCATTCCGCGGCGGCGATCCCGATCGCCGACGGGCTGCCTCCCGAGCAGGCGTGCCTGATCGGCTGTAGCGTCGCCACGGGCGTCGGCTCGGTCCTGAACACGGCCGACGTCTGGGAGGGAGCGCGCGTCGCCGTCATCGGCTGCGGGGCCGTCGGTCTCTCGGTCGTCCAGGGGGCGCGGCTCGCAGGCGCGTCGGAGATCTACGCGCTCGACCTCGAGGAGCGGAAGCTCGTCGCCGCCGAGGCCTTCGGCGCAACACATCGCGGACCGGGCGCGAAGCTCGACTTCGTCTTCGACGTCGTGGGTCGGCCGGAGACCGTTGCCCAGGGCCTCGAGATGCTCGGCCATGCCGGCACCCTCGTGTACATCGGTCTCCCTCAGCCCGGCGCGGCCGCGGCGATCGATCTCCAGCAGCTCTTTGACCGCCGGCTCCGAGTCGTCGTCTCGCACGGCGGCGACCACGTGCCGGCACTGGATTTCCCACAACTCGTCCAATGGGCCAGGGAAGGCAAAATCGATCTCGCCGGGATGGTCACGAAGCGGGTCGGGCTCGAAGACGTGGCGCAGGCATTCGACGACCTCAAGGCGGGCGAGGTCATCCGGTCGGTGATTCTGTTCTAGATTCTTCTTGTGAACCTGCGCGACAGCCCTGACGAAGCCGCCTTCCGGGCACAGGTTCGGGCCTGGCTCGCGGAGAACCTCCCGGCCGAGACGGGCCCGGAGTGGAGCCGGAAGATGTTCGATGCGGGCTACGCCGGTCTGACCTGGCCCGAGGAGTACGGCGGCCGCGGCGCGCCCTACAGCCACCAGGCAATCGCTCTGGAGGAGTTCGCGCGCGCGGGAGCACCGAATCACATGAACGTGATCGCACTCGGGATGGCCGGGCCGACGATCATGGCGCACGGCACCGAGGAGCAGAAACAGCGCTACCTCTCCAAGATGTTGTCCGCGGAGGAGATCTGGTGCCAGGGGTTCTCCGAGCCGGACGCCGGCTCCGACCTTTCGGCTGTGCGCACACGCATCGAGCCGAGGGACGGCCATTTCCTCGTCAACGGCCAGAAGGTGTGGTCGTCGATTGCTCACCAGGCGGACTACTGCATCCTCGTCGGCCGTAGCGACCCGGAGTCCCAGCGTCATGCGGGCCTTACGTACGTGATCGTCGACATGCATGCCCCCGGGGTCGAGGTCAGGCCGCTACGCCAGATCACGGGTGAGGCCGAGTTCAACGAGATCTTCTTCACGGACGTCGAGGTTCCACTCGAGAACCTGCTCGGCGAAATCGGCGGCGGCTGGCAGGTCGCGATGACGACGCTGCTCCACGAGCGCGGCACACTGGGCTTCGCCCTCACGGGCACGCTCGACGCCCAGGTGAACAAGCTGATCGCGCTGACCAAGGAGCGTGCCGCCGACGATCCGATCATCCGGGACCGCGTCGCACAGGAGTGGATCGAGCTACAGGCGTTGAAGCTGACGAATTACCGCTCGCTGACCACGTTGATCAAGACGGGCATCCCGGGACCTGAGGGCTCGGGCTCGAAGCTGCACTGGTCGGAGCAGAACCAGCGCCTGACGAAGCTCGCGATGGAGATCCTCGGCGGCGAAGACGACGGCTACTGGGGCTACCAACAGCAACGCAGCCGCGGGAACACGATCGAGGCGGGGACGAGCGAGATCCTGCGCAACATCATCGCCGAGCGCGTGCTCGGCCTCCCGAGGTCACGCTGATGCAGTTCGCGTTCACCGAGGAGCAAGACCTGCTACGGCGCGAAGCGCGTGAGGTGCTCGCGAACGGCGGTTGGGGGCGGGAGGAGCTGGACGAGCTCGCGTTTCTCGACCGCGCAGTCGTGTTCGAAGAGGCAGGGCGTGCGAATCGCGGTGACGAGTTCTTCGATTCATCGGCTCCAGAGAACGAGCAACTCGCCGCGCTTGCATTAGAGGCGGCCGGAATCGCGCGCCGTGCGCTCGAGCTCGGCGTCGAGCACGCAAAGACCCGCGAGCAGTTCGGCCGGCCGATCGGCGTCTACCAAGCCGTGTCTCATCCACTCGCCGACACGTACGTCGACACCGAGCTCGCACGCTCGATTGCGTACTGGGCCGCGTGGTGCGTTGCCGAGGACGACGAGCAGGCGCCGATTGCGGCGGCGGCTGCCAAGAGCTACGCCGGCGACGTTGCCGTTGCCGCGTGCGAACGCGCGATCCAGGTGCTCGGCGGCATCGGCTTCACGTGGGAGCACGTGCTCCATCGCTACTACAAGCGGGCGCTCTGGATCCAAGCCCACGGCGGCTATCCGCGCGAGCTGCGCGCGAGGGTCGCGGCCTGGCTCCTCGATTGATGCGGACGGCGCTCGTCACGGGGGCGTCATCGGGAATCGGCGCGGCCTGCGCAACCCGGCTCGTAGGTGGCGGCTGGCGCGTCTTCGCCGGTGTTCGGCGTGCCGGGGACGCACCAAGGGGCACGGAAGAGATTTTGCTCGACGTCACCAATGAGGAACACGTGCGGGCGGCAGCCGAGCGCATCGAGGAGCTGCATGGCCTCGTCAACAACGCGGGCATCGCGATCGCCATTCCGCTCGAGTTCATTCCGCTGGAGGAGCTGCGTCGGCAGTTCGAGGTGAACGTCGTCGGCCAGGTCGCGGTCACGCAGGCGTTCCTCCCGCACTTGCGCCGCTCGCGCGGCCGGATCGTCTTCATCGGCTCGATCGCAGGGCAGAGCGCACTCCCGTTCCTGGGCTCGTACGCAGCATCTAAGCACGCGCTGGAGGCGGTGGCCGACACGTTGAGGCTGGAGCTGCGCCCGTTCGGCGTCGACGTTGCTCTTGTCCAACCGGGAACGATCAAGACGCCGATCTGGACCAAGTCCGCCGCAGTTGCCGATGGATTGGCGAACGGTGCGGGGGCCGAGCTCGCGGGCCTCTACGGGGAAAGGATTGCCGCGTTCCGCGAAGTCGCGCTGAGGCGCGGTGCGAAAGGCGCGTCCGCAGAAGAGGTCGCCCGGGCGGTCGAGGCGGCCCTAACGGTGGAGCGGCCGCGCACCCGCAAGCTCGTTGGTCTGGATGCGAAGGTGCGTGCGGGCATCGAAAGGCTTCCTGATCGGCTCCGCGACCGGGTGTACGAACGCGTGCTCTTGCGCGAAAAGGAGGAGCGATGAACGGCCTGATGATGGACTTCCAGCTGACGATTCCGACCCTGCTTCGGCGCGCGGAGACGTACTTCGGCGAGAAGGAGATCGTCACGCGCCTGCCCGACAAGTCGTTCCACCGCTACACCTACGCGGACATGGCGCGCCGCGCGAAGCAGCTTGCGGTGGCGCTTCGGAAGCTGGGTCTCGAGCGCGGTGACCGCGTCGCGACTCTGAGCTGGAATCACTACCAACATCTGGAGGCGTACTTCGGCATTCCGTGCGGCAGCTTCGTGCTGCACACGCTCAATCTGCGCCTTCATCCCAACGACATCGGCTACATCGCCGCGCACGCAGGCGATCGCGCGCTGATCGTCGACGCAAGCCTGGCGCCGTTGGTCGATCAGTTCCGCGACCGGACGCAGATCGAGCACGTGTTCGTCGTCGAGGATTCGTACGAGGAGCTGCTCGCCTCTGCGGCTCCGGACGAGTGGGTCGAGCCTGATCTCGACGAGAACGAAGCGGCTGCGATGTGCTACACGAGCGGCACCACCGGCATGCCGAAGGGCGTCGTGTACTCGCATCGGTCGACGATCCTGCACACGCTCGGCGTCGCGGCCGCCAACCCGCTCGGGGTCGGCGTCTCCGAGCAGGACGCGATCCTTCCGGTCGTCCCGATGTTCCACGCGAACGCGTGGGGGTATCCGTACCTCGCCGCGATGCTCGGGGCGAAGCAGGTTTTCCCGGGCCCGCATCTCGATCCTGAAAGCCTGCTGGACGACTTCGTCCAGGAGGGCGTGACGTGGACGGCCGGCGTGCCGACGATCTGGCTCGGGATTCTGCAGCTCCTCGACGCGCATCCCGGCAAGTGGGACCTGTCGCGCATGAAAGGGATGCTCGTGGGTGGGTCGGCGGCGCCGCGCGCGATGATCGCCGGGTTCAAGGAACGTCACAACCTGATGGTGTGCCACGGGTGGGGAATGACCGAGACGTCCCCGGTTGCTTCGGTGGCGGCGCTGCCAGGGGAGATCGGGAGCGCGGACGAAGAAACGAAACTCGATTATCTGGCGATGCAGGGGCTCCCCCTCGCCCTCGTCGAGTTGCGGGCGCGCGACGACTCCGGAAACGAGATTCCGCGTGACGGTGAGACGATGGGCGAGCTCGAAGTACGAGGGCCGTGGGTTGCTTCTGCGTACTACGAGACGCCAGAACAGAGCGATCGTTGGACGGACGACGGATGGTTCAAGACGGGTGACATCGTGTCGTTCGATCCACGTGGCCACATTCAGATCAAGGACAGGTCGAAGGACGTGATCAAGTCGGGCGGGGAGTGGATCTCGTCTGTCGACCTCGAGAACGCGTTGATGGCGCATCCCGCGGTAGCAGAAGCCGCGGTGATCGCGATTCCGGACGAGAAATGGCAGGAGCGGCCGCTCGCGGCGGTCGTGCTGAAGGACGGAGCGTCCGCGACCGCGGAGGAGCTACGAGAGTTTCTTGCCCCGCAGTTCGCGAAGTGGTGGCTGCCGGATCGCATCGAGTTCGTGACGGAGATCCCGAAGACGGCGGTCGGGAAGTTCCGGAAGACAGCGCTCCGGGACCAGTTCGCGCAGGAGCCTGCCTTGCCGACTACGTAGGTGGCGGAGCCCCGCCGAAGTTGGATTGAGGCGCCGCCCAACGCTCCGCACGTCTGGGTGACGCTCGGCTACCGCGGTGTCGAGCAGGGTGACGGCGTCTCGGTGATCGAGTGGGACGCCACGGTGGACTACTGCTTCCCCGGCTCGTCGGGGCCGATCGTCCACGGTGGGCTCGTGACGACGATCTTGGACACCGCGATGGGCGGTGCGTGCCACTCGGTGCTCGGCGACGGCGAGACGTTCCTCACGGCGGATTTGCACGCGGAGTTCTTTCGTCCGACCCGTCCGGGGACGCTGCGCGCGGAGGGTCGCGTCGTGCAGCGCACGAAGCGAATGGTCTTCTGCTCGGCAGATTTGACGGACGCCGAAGGGACGCATCTTGCGAGCGCCCGCTGCACGCAGGTGCTCCGCTCAGAAGCCAAGTAAGGACACGTCCATGACCCAGCCCCTTCCGTCAGGTCTCGAACAGCAAGGGTCTGACCCCAGCCTTTGCCGTCATGCCGTGCGCTCGGCGACCTTGACGAGGGCCTTGCCCTGGTTTTCGCCGTTGAGCATCCCGATGAATGCCCGAGGAGCGTTCTCGAGGCCTTCCGTGACGTCCTCACGCCAGCGGATGTCTCCGTTCGCCACCCAGTGCGCAAGCTTGAGAGCCGCTTCGTCGTAGCGGTGCGCGTAGTCGAAGACGAGGAAGCCTTCCATTCGCGCACGGAACACGACCAACAGGCCCGGATGGAAGGTCGGCTCAGGCCTCTGGGCGTTGTATTGCGAGACTTGCCCGCAGATGACGATGCGTGCTCCGAGGTTCAGGCGCCTGTGCACTGCCTGTGAGATCTCGCCGCCGACGTTGTCGAAGTACACGTCGACGCGTTCGTTGCGCAGCGCCTCTGCGACGTCGTCGCTCTTGTAATCGATCGCCGCGTCGTAGCCGTAGAGCTCGGTCAGATCTCGAGCCTTTTCCGGCCCGCCCGCGATTCCGACGGTACGGCAACCGGCGAGCTTCGCCAACTGGCCGGCTATCTGTCCGACTGCACCCGCGGCGCCGGAAACAACGACCGTGTCGCCGGGCCGCGGTTTGCCGATGTCGAACAGTCCGAAGTACGCGGTGAATCCAGTCAAGCCGACGGCGTGCAGCGCAAGCGTCGGCGGTTCGAGCACGGGCGGAACCTGGCGGAGCGTCCCGGCACGGGCGGTCGCGTATTCCTGCCAGCCGAGCTGCCCGACAACGAGGTCGCCCGGGCTGAAACGCTGATCGTTGCTCTCCACGACCTCTCCGAGGTTCACGGATGTGATGACGTCCCCGACCTCCAGCGACTTCGCGTACGAGCGCGCCTCGCTCATCCGTCCACGCTGATACGGATCGACCGAGGCCCAGAGAATGCGGACGAGCGCTTCGCCCGCCTGGGGAGAGCCGACCTCGACCTCGTCGAGCGCGAAATCCGACTCCTGCGGGAACCCGACCGGCCGTGCGGCCAGAGTGATGCGGCGATTCACCGGCATCCGTTTAGCATCGCAGGTCGTGCGCCTCGGCTTCTACATGGGCTATGCGCCCCCAGGGACGAATCCGCTGGAGCTGATCGAGCTCGCGCAGGAAGCGGAACGCCTCGGCTACGACTCAGCCTGGGCGGCGGAAGCGTGGGGGACTGATGCGGTCACGGTGTTGACTTGGCTTGCGGCCACGACGTCGACGATCAAGATCGGGTCGGCGATCATGCAGATCCCGGGGCGGACGCCGGCGAACACGGCCATGACTGCCGCAACGCTCGACCTCATGTCAGGCGGACGTTTCCTCCTCGGGCTCGGCACATCCGGGCCGCAGGTCGTCGAGGGCTGGCACGGCCAGTCGTGGGGGAAGCCGATCACGAGGACGCGCGAATACGTCGAGATCGTTCGTGCAGCCCTGCGACGCGAGGCGCTCGAGTTCCACGGCGATCAGTACGACATTCCTTACTCGGGGGACGATGCCACCGGCCTCGGCAAGCCTTTGAAGCTGCTCGTCCGACCGCTGCGCGAGTCGATCCCGATCTACCTCGCAGCGCTCAGCCCGAAGAACGTGCGCACTGCCTTCGAGATTGCCGACGGGTGGCTGCCGATCTACTTCTCGCCTGAGCGCGCCCGCGACGCGTTCGCGTACGAGCCGCGCGACGGGTTCGACATCGCGCCGTCGGTGAACGTCATCGTCGCGGATGACGTCGATGCGGCGCGCGACATGATGCGACCGCTGCTGGCGCTCTACATCGGCGGGATGGGCGCGCGGGGGGCGAATTTCTACAACGCGCTCTTCCGCCGGTATGGCTACGAGGCCGAGGCCGAGCGAATCCAGGAGCTGTATCTCGACGGCAAGCAGCGGGAGGCGATTGCCGCTGTCTCCGACGAGCTGATCGACGACGTCTCGCTGGTCGGTCCCCCGGAGCGGATTCGCGACCGCCTTGAGGCCTGGCGCGAGTCGGGCGCCACGACGCTGCTCGTCGCAACCCGCGACGTCACGTCCCTGCGAACCATGGCGGAATTGGCGCTGTAATCCGACTTTGTGGCTCAGAGCCACTAATTCGCAAGCGCCGGTTAGGACAGCGCCGTAACGTCGCTGCGGACATGGCAAAGCTAGCCCCGTAAACCGACTTAGAGCTCGTTTCACAATCAGCCATCGCTCTTGAGGCTGGCGACTTGCCCTTCGACAGCGACTTGCTTCAGGATGGTCTGCGGCGGCCTGGGGAATCCAGGTCGGGAGAGGGGAGAGTTATGCGGCGTTCGTTTCTGATGCTGGCGGCGCTTGCCGTCGTGACGACGCTGGCGGCGGGGTTTGCCTCGTCCGCGGGTGCTTACGGCGGTGGTGCTACCCACGACATGTGGCAGATCGGGTTTTCCTTCAACTGCAACAACCCCGACCCGACCATCTGCGAGGAGGGGCTCGGGGGCTCCTGGGGTTGGGTCGAGTTCGACCGCTCGGCCGACGGGACGCAGACCTGGGGCGATGCCGAGCTCGCCTTCTGCTTCCACACCGTGGGGGGCGGCGGGGCCGGTGCGGGCCACGGCTCGATCGAGATCGAGAGCTGGTTCATCGCACCTGGCTCGGCGGGAGCGCAGACCTTCTACGCGAGCGGCGAAGAAACCGATTATTTCCGCGGGACGAAGACGACGGAGGACTTCACGGACCTTGACACCGGGTTTTCGGCGGTGCCGGGTCACTACAGCACCAGCGAAATCCTCGGCTTCAAGGCACCACCCGGCGTGGCGATCCAGATCCAAGTCGCGTTCCGGCCCGCGAAGTAGCTGCTGTTCGGTTCGCTCTCCTGGGTTGACTCGGCAGCCCAGGGAGAGCGCCGGTTCATTTAGAAACGAGTTCTTAGTGGCTCAGAGCCACTAAGTCCCGAGCGCGGACGACGTTTACTCGGTGAGGAACTCCAGCACGAGCCGGTTGAACGTTGCGGGATCCTCGAGCGGGACGTTGTGCCCGCGCCCCGAGAGCTCGACATAGCGCGCGTTCGGCAGCCGCGATGCCAGCATGCGCCCATTTTCGACCGGGACGACCACGTCGGCGTCACCGTGCACGACGAGCGCAGGCGTGTCGATTCGTTCCACCTCGCACGCTGCGTTGTAGAACCCATAGCAGGCCTGCAGGTGCGCATCGAGCGTGACGTCAGGCGTCGGATGCTCCCTGCGTGCTGCCAGGATCTCCTCGAATCGGGCGGGGTTCCGTTCTGTCCATCCCGGCGCGAACGTCATCGGCATTGTCGTGCGTCCGTAAGCGTCGAACGGCAAACCGATGGCCGCCGCGTATGCATCGCGAACGGCTTGCGGGCGCGGCACGCGGTCGGGCCCGCCGGCGCCGGTACCGACGAGCACGAGCGACCGGACGAGCTCCGGTCGCGCGAGCGCGAGCGTGAGCGCTGTGTAGCCACCCATCGATAAGCCCACGACGTAGGCGGAGCGTTCGTCGAGGATGTTTGCAGCGTCCTGCGCGAGCTCATCGATGCCGTATGGCTCGTCCGGGACGTGCGAGCGACCGGTACCACGCGCATCGAATGCGATCGTCCGGTAGTGGCGCGCGAAGACGGGAACCTGCTCGCGCCATGCCCACATCGACTGGCCGAGGCCTTCGATCAACAGCAGCGGCTCGCCTTCGCCGTGCTCCTCGACGTAGAGCCGCTGCGTCGGTGCGCCGCGCATGATACGAACGCTATGCCATGCAGCAGCGCCAGACTTCACAAGTTCTCGGTGACGCAGGCGAGGCCGGGGCGCGGATCCTGACGCCCGAGGCACTCGCGTTCGTCGCCGACCTGCAGCGCGAGTTCGGCCCGACTCGATTAGAGCTCCTCGCAGCGCGGGCGGAACGGCAAGAGCGGATCGCCGCCGGGGAGCTGCCGGACTTCCTGGCTGAGACGAGCGCCGTGCGAGAGGGCCCGGATTGGCGCGTTGCGCAGGCGCCGCGCGATCTGCTCGATCGGCGGGTCGAGATCACGGGTCCGGTCGACCGGAAGATGGTGATCAACGCCCTGAACTCGGGCGCCCGGATGTTCATGGCCGATTTCGAGGATTCGAACGCGCCGACCTGGCGGAACTGTGTCGAAGGCCAGGCGAACCTGATCGATGCCGTTGACCGCACGATCTCGCTGGACACCGGGGCGAAGCAGTACCGCCTGCAGGACGAGATCGCAACGCTGCTGGTCCGGCCGCGCGGCTGGCATCTGCACGAGAGCCACCTGCTGGTCGACGGCCAGCCTGTCTCGGCCGCCCTATTCGACTTCGGCCTCTACCTGTTCCACTGCGGTCAGCGCCAACTCGACGCAGGATCGGGTCCGTACTTCTACCTGCCCAAGCTCGAGTCTCACGTCGAAGCGCGGCTGTGGAACGACGTCTTTCTTTTCGCGCAGGACCAACTGTCGATTCCGCGCGGGACGATCCGTGCCACCGTCCTCATCGAGACGATCCTGGCCGCGTTCGAGATGGACGAGATCCTCTACGAGTTGCGTGAACATTCCGCCGGCCTGAACGCCGGCCGCTGGGACTACATGTTCTCGATCATCAAGAAGTTCAACGATCGGCCGGAGTTCGTGCTCCCAGACCGTCCGCTGGTGACGATGAGTGTGCCGTTCATGCGTGCCTACACAGAGCTGCTCGTCAAGACGTGCCACCGCCGCGGCGCACATGCGATCGGCGGAATGGCCGCGTTCATCCCGAGCCGTCGCGACCCCGAGGTCAACGAGATCGCGCTCACGAAGGTACGCGAGGACAAGCTGCGCGAGGCCGGCGACGGCTTCGACGGAACCTGGGTCGCGCACCCCGATCTCGTCTCGGTTGCGATGCGCGTGTTCGACGATGTGCTCGGCGAGCGACCGAATCAGGTCAACAGGCAGCGCGACGAGGTCTCGGTCGCCGCCCGTGACCTGCTGGACGTCGCCGCCACACCCGGCGAGGTCACCGAGGAAGGGGTCCGCCTCAACGTCTCCGTCGGCATCCAGTACATCGCCTCCTGGCTGAACGGTGTCGGCGCGGCGGCGATCAACAACCTGATGGAGGACGCGGCGACGGCCGAGATCAGCCGCTCGCAAATCTGGCAGTGGGTCCGCCACGGCCGTGTCAGCCGCGAACAGGTGGTCGAGCTCCAGCGCGAGGAGCTCGAGAAGCTCGGCCCGGGGTACGAGGCCGCCGCGGACGTCTTCGAGGAAGTGGCGCTTGCCGACGAGTTCGCCGAGTTCCTGACGCTCCCCGCCTACGAGCGGCTGGTGGCCGGCGAGGCAGGCTGACGGCTCCGATCTGCATTAGGCGTGCGCGCAGCTGTCACCCCACGAGAGGTCACTGTCCGAAGCGGCGATGTTTCGCTCGTGGGTTCCGCCTGGATGCCTCGGACGTCCGTTGCGGGAACGGTGCTCATGCATCCGGGGTCCGGGCCCTCTGACCGCGACAACGACGTCTACTTTCCCCCGATTCGTGAGCACTTGCTCGAAGCGGGCTTGGCGGTGTGCTCGTTCGACAAGCGGGGGGTCGGTGGTTCGACCGGACGCTGGCAGGACGCGGGAATCATCGAGCAAGCAGAGGACCTGCTTGCTTGCGTTGTCGCGCTCCTGTCCGATTCGGCCGTGCCCAGACCCGTTGGCCTCTTCGGGCATAGCCAAGGAGGCTGGGTCGTTGTCGAGGCCGCCAGCCGAAGGCCGGAGGTCGCCTTCGTAGTCGCCAACGCCGGCCCCGGCGTTACGCCCGCCGTGCAGGAGCGTTATTCCCACCGCACATATCTAGCCGATGGCGGAGTCAGTGACAGCGAGATGCTTGAGGCGCTCGAACCTTACGACGAGCTGATCGAGGCGCTGCGCAAAGGCGCGACCTATGACGACATCAGGAGGCAACTCGACAGCGAGCACCTTCCGGCGCTCTATCGGAACCGCGAGCTGATCCTGTTCCCGGAGGACGAGGAACTCTGGAACTTTGCCCTCCGCAATTTCGACTATGACCCGCGCCCAGCGCTCGAGCGAATCCAGGTTCCCGTCCTCGCGCTTTTCGGCGCCGACGACCGACTCGTGCCCGTCGAGGAGAGCGTGACCGTCTATCGGGGAGCGGTAGCGCCCGAACTGCTCAGAGTCGCGGTATTCCCTGGCGCAGACCACCGCATACAGGTCGGCGACGCGCGTCGGCTCCCCGACGGATACCTGGACACGCTGACGAGCTTCGTGTTGCAGGCGGCCTCCTAAGTAGGTTGGCCAAGGACTTAGGGAGCGTTATCGGATCCGAAGATATGTGTGTGGGATCCGAAAAGACGTTTATTCGGCATTGACAAGCCATATAGAACCTATGTAGGATCCGAAACCCCTTCCGTCGAATCCGAAAGGATCCGAACATGGCCGCCGATCCAGCTCTCCACCCGAACCTGCCCGCGGTCGTCGCGGAGCATCCCTTCCTCGCTCTTGTTCACGAGCCGCGGGAGAACTACGTCTTGTGCACGGCGGAGACCGCGGAATGCACATGCCCCGAGTTCTGCGAGCGGGACCACGATCGTGATTGAGGCTCGAATCCAATCCGAAGCGGCCGAGCTCGCACAGCGCTGGGCCGAGGACTCGCGCTGGTCCGGGATCCTCCGGACCTACGAAGCCGAGGACGTCGTCCGTCTGCGCGGCTCCGTCACACCTGAGTACACGCTCGCGCGGCTCGGCGCAGAGCGACTCTGGCAGCTGCTCGCGGACGATGATTATGTCGCGGCGCTCGGTGCGCTCAGCGGCGGGCAAGTCGTTCAGATGGTGAGAGCGGGGTTGAAGGCGGTCTACCTGTCGGGCTGGCAGGTTGCCGCGGACGCGAACCTTGCCGGACACACGTACCCCGACCAGAGCCTCTATCCCGCGAACAGTGTTCCTGCGGTCGTGCGCCGGCTGAACAACGCATTGCTGCGCTGTGACCAGATCGATTGGGCCGAAGGACGCAACGGAACAGACTGGCTCGCCCCGATCGTCGCGGACGCGGAGGCGGGATTCGGCGGAGCGCTCAATTCATTCGAGCTGATGAAGTCGATGATCGAGTCGGGCGCAGCCGGCGTCCATTTCGAAGACCAGCTCGCCTCCGAGAAGAAGTGCGGACACCTTGGCGGCAAGGTGCTCGTCCCCACGAGCCACTTCGTCCGCACGTTGACGGCCGCGCGCCTGGCGGCAGACGTGCTCGGCGTTCCGACCGTGCTCATCGCGCGCACGGATGCGTTGAGTGCCTCCCTGCTGACGAGCGACGTGGATCCGGCTGACGCAGAGTTTCTCAGCGGTGAGCGCACGACAGAGGGTTTCTTTCACGTTCAGGATGGCCTCGACGCGGCAATCGCACGCTCCCTTGCGTACGCGCCGTACGCAGACGTGCTCTGGTTCGAGACCTCGACGCCGGACCTGGGTGAGGCGCGAGCCTTCGCCGAGGAAATCCACAAGGACTTCCCGGGCAAGCTCCTCGCCTATAACTGCTCACCGTCGTTCAACTGGAAGCGGCATCTCGACAGGGGGCAGATCGCGACGTTCCAGCAGGAACTCGGCGCGATGGGGTATCGGTTCCAGTTCATCACGCTGGCCGGGTTCCATTCCCTCAACGCTGGGATGTTCGAGCTTGCGCGCGGCTATGCGGCGAACGGCATGTCGGCCTACGTCGAGCTCCAGGAGCGTGAGTTCGCTCTCGAGCCTGAGGGCTACACAGCCACGCGCCATCAGCAGGAAGTCGGAGCCGGCTACTTCGATCGAGTGACGGCAGCAGTCTCCGGCGGCGAATCCTCGACACTCGCCCTCCATGGTTCGACGGAGGAAGCCCAGTTCAACGAGCAATGCGTGTGAACTCGCCCTCGGCGTACAGTTCTGGCGAAGTGGACAGCGTCGGAACCAAGGCCGACGACATCGCGCTCGAGATCGAGGAGGCGATCGTCTCCGGCGAGCTTGCGCCGGGTGAGGTTCTACGCCAGGACAAGCTCTCCGAGCAGTACGGCGTCAGTCGCACGCCCGTCCGCGAGGCGCTGAAAAGGCTCGCCGCGCTCGGCCTCGTGTCGTTCGAGCCGAATCGCGGGGTGCGCGTGCGGACGTTGTCGCGCGAAGGCATGTGGGAGGCGTTCCTCGTGCGCGCAGAGCTCGAGGCGCTCGCGACCGGCCTCGCGGCGGCGAAGATCACGAAGGCCGATCTCGACGAGCTCGAAGAAGCCGAGAAGCGCTTTGCGCGACTGAGTCGAGCGATACGCGCACGCGAGCCCGGAGGTGATCGACGTGCGTTGACCGCAGAGTGGATGCGCGCGAACCACGGGTTCCACGACGTCATCTACCGGGTCGCCGAGGCGCCGTTCATCGAACAGATGGCGAAGAGCGCCAGAAGGACGTTCTCAGGGCCCGCGATCTGGGCGCCCGGAGACGAGACGATCGACGAGCTCTACGCAGACAACGAGCGGCAGCACCGGGCTATCCAGGCCGCGCTCGCGGCAAAGAGCGTGGACGGTGCTCGAGCGCTGGCACATGCGCACGTTCTCTCCTCGTTCCACCTGCTGGAGTCGATCCTCGATCAGGTCGGTGTTCGCCCCGGCGCTTGGCAGACGGCGCGCAGCTGATAGACACGCCTAGTTTTTGCGCAGGCGTCACTCCTGGAAGAGGACGCTGATGCTCTCGCGTCGATGGATGCGGCCGATCGCTTCGGCGAACAGCGGTGCGACCGAGACCAATGTCACTTTTTCTGACAGCTCAACAGGCTGCGTCTCGATCGAGTCGGTGACGATCAAACGCTCGATCGAACTGCGGTCCAGACGGTCCATCGATCCTTCCGCGAAGACGCCGTGTGTGACGACAGCCGTGACGGAGCGTGCGCCGCGTGCAACGAGCTGCTCGGCAGCCTCCACGAGCGTACCGGCGCTGATCGTGAAGTCGTCGACGACAACGGCGTCGAGATCAGCGACGTCGCCGATGATCTCCACCATCTCGGCAGTCTCACCGTGACCCTTGCGGACCTTGTCGGCGATTGCGAGCGGTGCACCGAGGCGCTGCGCGAATCTGCGTGCGCGCTTGGCGAAGCCGGCATCGGGTGAGACGACGACGGGATCTCGCAAGTTCGCACGCTCGATCGCGGCGCAGAGATAGGGCATTGCGTAAAGGTCGTCCACGGGTATGCGGAAGAAACCTTGGATCTGTGGCGCATGCAGATCGAGCGTCACTACGCGATCTGCGCCAGCCGCCTCAATCGCATCGGCGCAGACGCGCGCGCGGATCGAGACTCGCGGCTCGTCCTTCTTGTCGCCCTTCGCGTAACTGAAGTACGGAACCACCACCGTGACGGAGTCAGCGCTCGCACGCGAAAACGCGTCGATCCAGAAGAGCAACTCCATGAAGTTCGCATTGGTCGGAAAAACAGTCGACTGCACGAGGTAGACGCTTCGGCCGCGAACGTTCTCGAGCACACGAACGAACAGTGTTCCCTCCGAGAAGCGGATAACTTCGCTTGCGCCTACCTCGACATCTAGCTCACGGCAAACTGCCGCTGTGAGGCGAGGGCTCGCACTTCCGGCAAAGATCAACGGATCCTCATCATCAGGCCGATGGCGTCGGCGCGGGAAACCTCGAGGGCGGCGAAGGACGCTCATCCCGACCGCAGATGTCTAACACACCAGAGATGTCCACGTCTCAGCAGTGCCGCACCCGAGTCGGACGACGTGATCGCGTTCCCCGACGGCTTCCTAAGGCTGAGCTCCTGCGAGCGCGCTGCGCACCTTCGCGCTGAGGGGCGCCGGTCGGCCGTCGGCGCCGACGTTTACGGCCGTATGCCGGCCGCGAATGCAGACCTCACCGTCAGGCCGGCGGATCTCCCAAACGTAGGTGATCGAGCTCGTGCCGACTTTTTCTGGAGCGAGCTCGACCTCGAACTCGTCCTCAAAGCGCAGGACGGCGAGGTACTCGGCCTCGACAGCCCGGCGCGGGTAATCCGCCCAGTCTTCCAGCAGCCCGAGTGACCGCATCAAGCCTGTCTCAGCCGCCTCCGCCCAACGGAAAGCCGCAGTGAAATGGATACGGCCGCCCGCGTCCGTGTCGATCCACGCGACCCGCGATTGCGAGATGTGACCAGGAGAGTGCACGGCTAATCGCCGGACACGAAGTAGATCCAGCTGCCGTCGGGAAGGATCCCGGCACGCCAGCCCAGGTAGCCCTGAGGTCCGACCGTCACATCGTCGGCACGCAAAATCTCGGCGCGCTTTGTCTCGACGGCGGCCGGCACGCCGATGTCTCCCTCGGCACCGGTGCGCGTCTCGGCCACGGTCTCCGTTCGGGTTACCGTCGCCGTCTCTCCGTCCGCTGTCCGGTCCGAGATGATGAAGCCGACTGCGCCGCCGAGCGCGAGCAGCAGAACTCCCACGAGAGCGAGCGCCGGCCGGTTCACGGCGGCACCGTAGCGCGTTGGGCACCCCGGGCCGACTATCGTGCCCGCGCCGTGAACCGCCTCCGCTCAACACACGACCGCGAGATCATCCGCCTCGCGCTACCGGCACTCGGCGCGCTGGCGGCGGAGCCGCTCTACGTCCTAGTCGACACAGCGATCGTCGGGCATCTCGGCCGGCCGCAGCTCGCAGCGTTGGGGCTCGCGGGGACGGTTCTTGCCGGGGCATTCACGATCTTCAACTTCCTCACGTACGGCACCACGGCAGTCGTCGCACGCGCTTCCGGCGCCGGGGAGGAGGAGCGCGCGGCCCGGCTGGCGGCACAGGCGCTGTGGGTCTCACTCGGGATTGGCCTGCTCCTGCTGGTCACGTGCGAGTTGCTCGCAGGTCCACTCCTGCGGGCTCTCGGGGCGGACGGCAAGTCAGGCGACTATGCGGTTACCTATTTTCGAATTGCGGCGATCGGACTGCCGGCGGCTCTCGTCGCGCTCGCGGGACAGGGGTACCTGCGCGGTGTCTCGAACATGCGGCGGCCCCTCGAGATCGTGGTCGTCGCGAACATCGCGAACGCCGTTCTCGAGGTGCTGTTCGTGTACGGCTTCCACTGGGGAATCGCCGGGTCGGCCGCGGGAACGGCAGTCGCCCAGACCGGGATGGGCGTTGTGTTCGCCGTGGAGTTGCTGCGGCCCCACGCAGGCTCGAAACGGCCGAGCCTGCAAGCGATGCGCCCGATGATGCGCGTCGGCCGGCAGATCTTCGTGCGGACGGCTGCGCTGTTGGCGTCCTTTCTCGTGGCGGCGTCGGTCTGCGCGCGGATGGGCGATCCGCAGCTCGGGGCGCATCAGATCGCGTCACAGCTTTTCTTCTTTCTCGCGCTCGTCCTGGACTCGGTTGCGATCGCGGGGCAGGTGATCGTCGGTCGCATGCTCGGCGCGGGTGATCCCGACAGTGCACATGCCTCGGCTGTGCGGATGATCGGGTGGTCGGTTCTTGTCGGTGCGGCGTTCGCGATCGTGCTGCTGCCCCTCGCGCACGTTGTGCCCCGCATCTTCACGAGCGACCCCGTCGTGCTACACGAGGCTGCGGAGCTCTGGCCGTACTTTGCCTTGATGCAGCCGCTTGCCGGTGCTGCCTTCGCGCTCGACGGGATCCTGATCGGCGCAGGCGACACGTCGTACCTGATGTGGTCCATGTTGGCGGCAAGCGCCCTTTTCATTGCGCTGGCCGTCGCGGCTCTCGCTCAAGACTGGGGCATCGTCGGCATCTGGATCGCCCTCGACGTGCTGATCGCGGCGCGGCTCGGCCTGCTCTGGCTTCGCTTCGCCGGCCGCCGGTGGGCCGTCGTCGGCTGGAGCTGACATCGACGTCACGCGCTCCGCGCTGCTGCGACCGCAGCCTGGCCATAGCTGATCCCGCCGTCGTGCGGTGGCACGCTCCGATGTGAAAGCACGCGGAAGCCCATGCGTTCGAGGTGGCGGCGTGTGGCACCGAGCAGCCGCAGGTTCTGAAAGGTCCCGCCCGAGAGCGCGACCGTATCCAGTCCGCCGCTCTCGGCGCATGCTCTCGCAGCGGCCAGCGCGACCGTCTCGTGGAATGCAGCGGCGATCTCGGTGCGCGACCGCCCCTCGGCGAGCTCGTCCTGCACTCGGCCCACGAGTGCAGGCCCGTCCCCGAACGTCCACATGTACGGCTTCGCCGAGACTTCCCCGGCAAGCTGTTCCAGCTCGATCGCAGCCTGTCCCTCGTACGTCACCTCCTCGCGCACGCCGAGAAGCGCTGCGACCGCGTCGAAGAGCCTTCCCATCCCGGACGAGAGCGGCGCGTTCACTTTCAAGCTCTCCCTGACGACGGTCCAGCGCTTGCTGGACGGTCTTGCTTGAAGGAATCAGCTCGCGGCCGAGGAGATGAACTTCCGATGCCCTGAAGCGGCCAGCCAATTCGTGAGTTCCAGGAGGGCGCCGGGCGCATCCAAGCTGCCGATCCAGAGAGGCGTCGCAGCCCTTCGGTCGATCCGCAGCTCGCCGTGCCGATATTCGACGCCGGTGATGTCGTCCAGCGGCACCGCCAACCTCCGCGAGCCGTTGCCCGAGAGAAGCGCATGCAGGCGCGCCAGCTCGACCTTGCCGACGTTGCGTTGGCCGTTGCCTTCGCGCCACCAGACCGCATAGCTGCTCCTGTGCATGGACGAATCGTGCCCGTTCGGATCTCGCTCTGCATCCGCGGCCCTGCGCAACCGCGCTGCGGAAAACCCGCAGATGGTCTGAG
>WNGA01000701.1_pt1 | contig 59724 bp, 54 predicted proteins | sample 5400061 | NCBI WGS metagenome assembly WNGA01 (sample SAMN13153366, study PRJNA577476) | soil metagenome | isolation source: 100 cm soil or saprolite under grassland replicate 2 | place: USA:California | collected 2016-06-15
CCGCCCCGTGGGCGACCCGCGACTGGCGGGTGAGCCTGGCGCACCTGGGCAAGCCGGCGGCCCGCGTCGAGGCGCTGACCATAGGCTTCCGGGTACCGGCCGAGGTGCTGGCGCTGGCCAACCGCCTCCTGCCGGCGCTGGGCGTCGACGTCCCGCTGGCGCGGTCGCTGCGGCGGGACGGGGCTCTGGCGGTACGCCAGGTGTCTGATGTGGACGATGCGGTGGTGGAGGCCGTGCGGGCGGCGCTGGAGCACGAGGGCTCCGTCGGCGTCATCGCGGCCGACGCCGCGGTGGGCCGGCTCACCGCCGCACTGCGGGCCGCGGGCATCGCGACCAGCGCCGCGGAGGACCTCGACGGCGGCCGGGTCACCGTGCTGCCCGCGACGGTGGCCAACGGCCTGGAGTACGACCATGTCGTCGTCACGGAGCCGGCACAGATCGTCGAAGCTGAGCCACGGGGGCTGCACCGGCTCTACGTGGTGCTCACCAGAGCGGTGTCCCGCCTCGACGTGTTGTACGCCCGGCCTCTGCCACCGGCACTTACGATGCAGTGATGCGCGTCAGAGGGTACGCCGCCGGCACCCCGTGCTGGGTCGATGTGTCGAGCCCGGATCCCGTTGCCACACAACGGTTCTACGGCACGTTGTTCGGGTGGAGCACGGCGGAGTCCTCGGCCGGGCGCACGCTGTTCCGGTTGGGTGACCTGGCGGTGGCTGGGATGCGGCGCAACGAGCCGGCGCAGTGGCTGACGTATTTCGCCACCGAGGACCTGGCGACGACCGCCAAGGCGGTGGCGGCCGCCGGCGGCGCGGTGCTGCAGGGCCCGACGGCGGTCGGCGTGGAGGGCCAGGCGGCACTGTTCGCCGACCCGGCCGGCGCGGCGTTCGCCGGGTGGGAGCGCGGCGCGTTCTGCGGCGCGCAGGTAACCAACGAGCCCAACGCGGTCTGCTGGCACGAGCTGGCCACCCCGGATATCGAGGGCGCCCGGGCGTTCTACGGTCAGGTGTTCGGCTGGGCGGAAGGGCCCGGCGAGTGGCAGACCGAGCACGGCAGCGTGGCCGGGATCGTCACGATGGACAACCAGCACGTCCGTGCTATGTGGACGGTCTGCTTCATGGTCTCGGACTGTGCGGCCGCGGCGGCGCGGGCGGTCGAGCTTGGCGGCCGGGTGGTGGCCGGTCCCCGCGACCAGCCGGGCGGGCGGGTGGCACAGCTGGCCGACCAGTGCGGTGCGCGGTTCACGGTGATCGAGCTGCCGCCGGAGATCGCGGCGACCCTGCGGTAGGTCACGACCGGGTGATCTCGTTCAGCTCGTCGAGGTCGGCGGGGGAAGGCTGCCAGCGGACGGCGGCGGCGTTGGCGCGTACCTGGTCGGCACTGGTGGCCCCGGCGATGACCGAGGCGACCGCGGGCTGGGCGGCCAAGCCGCCGATGGCGACGTCGAGCAGGGTCAGGCCGCGCTTGTCGGCGTACGCTTCGAGCTTTTCGATGACGTCCCAGGGCGCGTTGGCCAGCCTGGCGGTGAAGTTGGGGCGCGCCAACCGGCTGCCGGCGGGCGGCACCTGGTCGCGCCGGTACTTGCCGGTGAGCAGGCCGCTGGCCAGCGGGAAGTACGGCAGCAGGCCCACCCCGAACCGCAGGCACGCCGGCACCAGCTCGGCCTCAACAGACCGGTCGAGCAGGCTGTACTCGTTCTGCGCGCTGACGAACCGGGTCCGGTGCCGGCTCTGCGCGGTCCATGCCGCGTCGGCGAGCTGCCAGGCGGTGAAGTTCGAGTGGCCGATGTAGCGCACCTTGCCGGCGCGCACCAGGTCGTCGAGCGCGTCGAGGGTCTCCTCGATGGGGGTGGCCGGGTCAGGTACGTGCATCTGGTAGAGGTCGATGTGGTCCGTGCCCAGCCGGCGCAGTGACGCCTCCGCGGCCCGGTGGATGTACCGGCGAGAGCCGCGCGCGTTCCAGTCAGGGCCGTTGCTGCCGCCGATGTCCGAGCCGAACTTCGTGGCGACGATCGCCTCATCGCGCCGGGTGCCCAAGGCGGCCCCGAGCAGCTCCTCGGACCGGCCGTGCGGGTCGCCGTACGAGTCGGCGGTGTCGAACAGGTTGATCCCCACCTCCAGCGCGGTGTGGACAGCCTCGTCGACCTTGCTGTCGTCCATCCGGCGGCCGAAGTTGTTGCAGCCGACCCCGACGACCGAGACGGCAAGGCCGGAGCCGCCCAGCCGGCGGAAGCGCATGTCGGTCACGACCTGTGATCCTATGCGCCGGCCGGCTGCGGCGCGGTCACTGGCGCGTACGCTCGCTGTTGTGGAGACCGGGGAGATCCTGCAGCGGGCAGCCGACGGAGGCCGGATCAGCGCGGAGGAGGCGCTGATCCTCTATACGGACGCGCCGTTCCATGCGCTCGGTGAGGCGGCCGATGCCGTCCGGCGTCGCCGCTACCCGGACAACATCGTGACCTACCTGATCGACCGCAACATCAACTACACCAACGTCTGCGTGACGGCATGCAAGTTCTGCGCGTTCTACCGCGCGCCAAAGCACGAAGAGGGCTGGTCGCACTCGACCGAGGAGATCCTGCGCCGCTGCTCCGAGGCGGTCGAGCTGGGCGCGACCCAGGTGATGCTGCAGGGCGGCCACCACCCGGACTACGGCGTGGAGTATTACGAGGCGTTGTTCTCGGCGGTCAGGGGTGCCTTCCCCCAGCTGGTGATCCACTCGATCGGACCCAGCGAGATCATCCACATGTCCCGGGTCTCGGGCGTCTCGGTCGAGGAGGCGATCCGCCGCATCCACGCCGCTGGGCTGGACTCGATCGCGGGCGCGGGCGCGGAGATGCTGCCGGACCGTCCGCGTACGGCCATCGCGCCGCTCAAGGAGTCGGGCGCGCGGTGGCTGGAGGTCATGGAGACCGCGCACCGGCTCGGCGTGGAGTCCACGGCGACCATGATGATGGGTACCGGCGAGACCAACGCCGAGCGCATCGAGCACCTGCGGATGATCCGCGACGTGCAGGATCGCACCGGCGGCTTCCGGGCGTTCATCCCCTGGACCTACCAGCCGGAGAACAACCATCTGAAAGGCCGTACCCAGGCGACGTCGATCGAGTACCTGCGGCTGATCGCGGTGGCTCGGCTGTTCTTCGACAACGTGGCGCACCTGCAGTCCTCGTGGCTGACGACCGGCAAGGACGTCGGCCAGCTGTCGCTGCACATGGGCGTCGACGACCTCGGCTCGATCATGCTGGAGGAGAACGTCATCTCCTCGGCGGGTGCCCGGCACCGGTCGCGGCTGACCGAGCTGGTCTGGATGATCCGCACGGCGGGGCGCATCCCGGCGCAGCGCGACACGCTCTACCGCCACCTTCGCGTGCACCGGACGCCTGCGGACGACCCGACCGACGAGCGGGTGGTGTCGCACTTCTCGTCGATTGCCCTGCCGGGTGGTGGCGCCGGCCGGTCGCTGCCCTTGCTGCCGCTGGTCGACGCGCACTGAGCCGATGACCCGGCCCGGCCTAACTGCCGTAGCCGGATTGTTGCCGGAGATTGAGGATCTTTTATCCGAAGTGTCGAGTACGGGCGATTTGTTGATCTAGCGGGGGAACCCGCTGCTTCGATAGCGTGCCGCGGTCGTCTTTCCGTTCCCAGCCCCCGGGGGATCGATGAGCATGCCCACTGGCCGCTTCGCGCCCAGACGACTGCTTGCCGGCATCGCCGCGGTGTTCGCCGCGTCGGCCTTCGCCGCGGCCTTTGCCGCGCTGGCCACGCCCGCGCTCGCGGAGGAACCGACGCTGCCCGGAGCTGACCTGTCGGTCAACGTGCCCGGGCCGAAGATCTCGTTGAAGACCGCGGCGAAGACCGTGCGCGTCGACATCACGAACGTCGGTCCGGACACCGCCAGCGACGCCAGGGTCGCCATCCAGGTGGCCGACGTCTCCGACGCGGTCGAGGTCGTCCTTCCCGGAAACGCGAACTGCACCGAGAGTCCGGGCACGGTCAGCTGCCCGCTTGGTGACCTGCCGGCACGGGCCCACGAGTACAGCCTGCCTGTCACGGTCCTGCCGGCCGACGACGCCAAGGCCGGCGCGGTCGCGAAGCTGACCGTTACGGTTTCCTCCGGCATCGACGACCCGGACCCCGCCAACAACACCCAGACCGTCCAGCTCGAGCTCGTCGACGAGGTCGTCGACCTGTTGGCGTTCGGCGCCGGGGACGTCACGCTGAACCCGGGCCAGACGAAGCCGCTGGCGTACACCGTGAGCAACGACGGCGGCGTGGACGCCGAGGCGGTCGATGTCGCGGTCCGCCTGCCGAGGTACGTGACATTCGCCGACGCGCTCGGCAACGATCCCGATGTCGAATGCGAGGTTGTCGATCACCGCTCCGGTGCGATCTGCCACATCGGCCGGTTGCCCGCGAACGCCGCCGCGCCCGCCGCTGCGTTGAACGTGACGCTGGCGAAGAACGCGCCCGGTCCCATGGCGCTGACCGGCGGCTCGGTGACCGGCGTCGCCACCGAGGTGAACCCGGTGCTGGCCGCCTTGGCGGCGCAACACCCGGACAACAACGGTCCCAGCGTTCGCGCTCCCAGAGGGTTCACCGACAAGGACTCGAAGCCCGGCGACGACACGTTCGAGTTCACCGTGTTCACCACGGCAAACCCAGCTGACCTGGCGATCACCGCCGGGACGGCCAGTGGCCACGTCGGCGACACCGTCACGGTGTCCGGCACGGTGGAGAACCACGGGCCCGCCGACTCGCCAAGCATCACGGTGATCATTACGGCACCGACGGGTACGGAGATCGTCGACGCACCCCACTGCGACCCGGTCGCGCCCGGCAGGATCGTCAAGTGCGAGGCTCCGTTGGCCGCCGGTGACGGGTTCGCCGAGGATGTCAAATTCAAGATCACCTCGTCGACGGTGGGCAACGACGGGACGGCTGTAGTCAGCGGCCCGCTCGCCGACCCGAACCTGGACAACAACACGGCTGCCATCAAGATCACTGTGCTGCCCAGCGGCGAGCCAGGCGGCCTGCCGGTGACCGGCGTGAAGGTCGCGGTGATCGGTGCCGTCGGTCTGGCCGGGGTCGTCGTCGGCTGGCTGCTCTTCGCGGCGACCCGGCGCCGCCGGGTGGTCATGGTGACACCCGGGGACGAGACCACCGAGAAGTAGGCGCAAGGCGTGCGGGAAGGTTGCCCGCCGCGGCAACCCTTCCCGCTTCAAGCCGGGAGGGGAGCCTTCGTCCGCGGCTCCGCGCCGCTCTGCAAGAGTGGTACCCCGTGACCCGCGCTCACCTGGACAAGCAGCCGCACGAGGTCGCCGCGATGTTCGACGGCGTGGCTTCGCGGTACGACCGGACGAACACGATCTTGTCCCTGGCGCAGGACCGGCGCTGGCGGCGCGCCACCCGGCTGGCCCTGGACCTGCGCCCTGGCGAGCTGGTGCTGGACCTCGCCGCCGGTACCGGCGTGTCGACGGAGGAGCTCGCCCGATCGGGTGCCACCGCCATCGGGGTCGACATCTCGCTCGGCATGCTGGCGGCCGGCCGCCGGGTCCGGCCCGACGTCGCGCTGGTCGCCGGTGACGCGCTGGCCCTACCCTTCGCCGACGCGACGTTGGATGCGGTGACGATCTCCTTCGGCTTGCGCAACGTGGTCGACATCGACGCGGCGCTGCGCGAGTTGGCGCGGGTGACCCGGCCAGGTGGACGGCTGGTGGTGTGCGAGTTCAGCCACCCGACCTGGGCGCCGTTCCGGGTGGCGTACCTCGGGTACCTCATGCGGGCGCTGCCCTGGATGGCGCGACGGGTCGCCAGCAACCCGGACGCCTACGTCTACCTGGCTGAGTCGATCCGGGCGTGGCCGGACCAGGCCGGGCTGGCGGCCCGGATCGTTGACGCCGGCTGGCGGAAGGTCGCGTGGCGCAACCTTTCCGGCGGGATCGTCGCGCTCCACCACGGCATCCGTCCCTGAACCCCTGAACCAGCGTTCGGTTAGGGTCACCTAAATCTGCGGGGGGCCGCCGGCCGTTTTAGACTGCTCGCCGGACGCTTGTGAAGACTTTCACGAGCCGGTCATGCGGCCGGAGGTGGTAGTGGACGCGGATGTGATCGTTGTCGGTGCCGGGCCGGGCGGCTCCTCGACCGCCTTCCACCTGGCGCGGCACGGCATCAAGGTCCTGCTGGTGGAGAAGTCCGAGTTCCCGCGCGAAAAGGTCTGCGGGGACGGGCTCACGCCCCGGGCGGTCAAGCAGCTGGTGAAGATGGGCGTCGACACCGGCGAAGGCTGGCTGCGCAACAAAGGGCTGCGGGTCATCGGCGGGGGCGTACGGCTGGAGCTGGACTGGCCGGAGCTCGCCAGCTTCCCGAGCTACGGCCTGACCCGTACCCGGCTCGACTTCGACCACCTGCTCGCCAAGCGGGCCACCGAGGTCGGCGCGGAGCTGCGGACCAGCACCAAGGTCACCGGGCCGGTCCTCGACAAGGGCGGGCGGGTCGTCGGCGTCAAGGCGACCAGCGGCGGTGACACCAGAGAGCTCCGGGCGCCGCTGGTGGTGGCCTCCGACGGGGTGTCGAGCCGGCTCCCGCTCTCGCTCGGGCTCAACAAGCGGCCCGACCGGCCGATCGGGGTCGCGGTCCGGCGGTACTACCGCAGCAGCGCGCGCCACGACGACGAGTACCTGGAGTCGTGGCTGGAGCTGCGCAGCAAGGAGGCGGGCGACGACCTGCTTCCGGGGTACGGCTGGATCTTCGGCATGGGCGACGGCCGGGTCAACGTCGGGCTGGGCGTACTCAACAGCAGCAGCGGCTTCGGCGACACCGACTACCGCCGGATGCTCACCGACTGGCTCGCAGGGACCCCGGCCGACTGGGAGATGAACGACGAGGCCAACGCCGACGGGCCGATCCTCGGCGCGGCGCTGCCGATGGGCTTCAACCGGGTGCCGCATTACGCCCGGGGCGTCCTGCTCGTCGGCGACTGCGGCGGGATGGTGAACCCGTTCAACGGCGAAGGCATCGCGTACGCCATGGAGTCGGGCGAGCTGGCCGCGGAGATCGCCGTGCAGGCGCTGGCCCGGCCGGCCGGACCGGAACGGGAGCGGGCTCTGGCCTACTACCCGGCCGAGCTGAAAGCGCGCTACGGCGGGTACTTCCGGCTCGGCGGCTGGTTCGTCAAGCTCATCGGCCACCCGCAGCTGATGAGGTTCGCCACCTTGCACGGCATCCCGCACCCGACGCTGATGCGGTTCGTCTTCAAGCTGCTGGCCAACCTGACTGACCCGCGCGGCGGGGACGCGATGGACCGGGTCATCAACGCGATGGCAAAGCTGGCGCCGGCGGTGTAGCGCCCCCCGAACGCCGGTTCCCGCAACGGCACTAATAGTGTTCGGCTGACGGTCATTGGAAAGGAACGGAGCAGCAGGGTCATGTCGCTCGCGCCGTACATCCCCATCATCGGGCTCTTCGCGCTCGCGGCCGCGTTCGCGCTGTTTTCAGTGGCGATCGCGCCGATCGTCGGTCCGCGCCGGTACAACAAGGCGAAGCTCGACGCGTACGAGTGCGGCATCGAGCCGACCCCGCAGCCGATCGGCGGGGGCCGCTTCCCGGTGAAGTTCTACCTGACCGCGATGCTCTTCATCATTTTCGACATCGAGATCATCTTCCTGTACCCCTGGGCGGTCGCGTTCGGCTCGCTGGCCCTCTTCGGGTTCGTGGAGATGGTGCTGTTCATCGTGACGGTCTTCGTGGCGTACGCCTACGTGTGGCGCCGCGGCGGGCTGGACTGGGACTAACGCCATGGGAATCGAAGAAAAGGTGCCGACCGGCGTCCTGCTGACCACAGTGGAGAAGCTGGTCAACTGGTCGCGCAAGTCCAGCTTCTGGCCGGCCACGTTCGGCCTGGCCTGTTGCGCCATCGAGATGATGGCCACCGGCGCGGCCCGCTACGACCTGGCCCGCTTCGGCATGGAGGTCTTCCGGGCCAGCCCGCGGCAGGCGGACCTGATGATCGTGGCCGGCCGGGTGAGCCAGAAGATGGCCCCGGTGCTGCGCCAGATCTACGACCAGATGCCCGAGCCCAAGTGGGTGCTGTCGATGGGCGTCTGCGCGAGCAGCGGTGGCATGTTCAACAACTACGCGATCGTCCAGGGCGTGGACCACATCGTGCCGGTCGACATGTACCTGCCCGGGTGCCCGCCCCGCCCCGAGATGCTCATCGACGCGATCCTGCGGCTGCACGAGAAGATCATGCACGAGCCGCTCGGGGACCGGCGCCGCAAGGCCATCGAGGCGCGCGACGAGCATCCGGTGGTGCCGCCGGGCGCGATGCCGTCGAGCTACCGCTTTGACAAGACCCGCCGCGCCGAGTGGGAGAAGGCCGCCGCGCACGGGCGCGAGGAGCAGCTGCGGATCCAGAACTGGATGGAGGACCGCGCCCGCGTGACCGGCGCCGTGCCGCCGAAGGGAGGCAACCGGTGACCGAGAACGTGTCGGCGCCGCCGGAGGGCGCCTACGTCGGTGCTCCGGCAGACTATCCACCGTCCACATTGGCCGGTCGAGGCATGTTCGGGGTCGCCGGCACCGGCGACACATCGGGCTTTGGCGGGCTCGTCCGCAGCCGCTCGGTCGCCCTGGACTCGCCGCGCCCGTTTGGGGAGTACTTCGACGAGGTGGTCGACGCCCTCGAAGAGGCGTACCACCGGCGGCGCATCCGCCTGGAGTGTGCGGTCACCGCCGAGGACCCGCATCTGCCGAGCGTCACCAGCGTCTACCCGACCGCCGACTGGCAGGAGCGGGAGGCATACGACTTCTTCGGCGTCATCTTCGACGGGCACCCGAACCTGACCCGGATCCTGATGCCCGACGACTGGGAGGGCTTCCCGCAGCGCAAGGACTACCCGCTCGGCGGGATCCCGGTCGAGTACAAGGGCGCCGAGATCCCGCCGCCCGACGAGCGGAGGTCATACCAGTGACCGATTACGCGAGCACCCGCGAAACCACCGAGGGCAAGGTCTTCACGGTCACCGGCGGCGACTGGGACACCGTGGTCGGCGGCGTGGACCCGCTCGCCGAAGAGCGGATCGTGGTGAACATGGGGCCGCAGCACCCGTCCACCCACGGCGTGCTCCGGCTGATCCTCGAGCTGGAAGGCGAGACGGTCACCGAGGCGCGGGCGGTCGTGGGGTACCTGCACACCGGGATCGAGAAGAACCTGGAGTACCGCAACTGGACCCAGGGCACCACGTTCGTGACCCGCATGGACTACCTGGCGCCGATATTCAACGAGTACGCCTACTGCGTTGGCGTCGAGCGGCTGCTGGGCATCGAGGACCAGATCCCCGACCGGGCGCGCACCGTGCGCGTACTGATGATGGAGCTGAACCGGATCTCCTCGCACCTGGTGTGGCTCGCCACCGCGGGCATGGAGCTTGGCGCGCTGTCGATGATGATCTACGGCTTCCGGGAGCGGGAGTACATCCTCGACATCTTCGAGCTGGCGTCGGGCCTGCGGATGAACCACGCGTACATCCGGCCCGGCGGCCTGGCGCAGGACCTTCCCGACGAGGCGGTGCAGCGCATCCGGGAGTTCCTGACGTTCATGCCGGCGCGCATCGACTCCTACGAGAACCTGTTGTCCGGCAACCCCATCTGGCAGCAGCGCACCAAGGGTGTGGCGGTGCTCGACGTCACCGGTTGCGTCGCGCTGGGCATCACCGGCCCGGTGCTGCGGGCCGCGGGGCTCCCATGGGACCTGCGCAAGACCATGCCGTACGCCGGCTACGACAGCTACGACTTCGATGTCATCACGCACACCGACGCCGACGTGTGGGCCCGCTATCAGGTGCGCGTGAACGAGATGCGGCAGAGCCTGCGCCTGGTCGAGCAGGCCCTCGACCGGCTGGAGCCCGGGCCGTTCATGGTCGTCGACAAGAAGATCGCCTGGCCGGCACAGCTCGCCCTCGGCGCCGACGGCCTGGGCAACTCGCTCGAGTACATCGCCAAGATCATGGGCCAGTCGATGGAGGCGCTCATCCACCACTTCAAGCTGGTGACCGAGGGCTTCCGGGTGCCGCCCGGCCAGGTGTACGTCTCGATCGAGGGCCCGCGCGGCGAGCTCGGCGCGCACGTGGTGTCCGACGGGGGCACCCGGCCGTACCGGGTGCACTTCCGGGACCCCAGCTTCGTCAACCTGCAGGCGATTCCGGCACTGGCCGAGGGCGGGCTGCTCGCCGACGTCATCGCCGGTGGTGCCTCGCTGGACCCCGTCTTGGGTGGGTGCGATCGATGACGTTCTCTGAAGGGACCTACGAGCGGGCGCGGCAGCTCATCGCGCGCTATCCCCAGGGCCGGGAGCGGTCGGCGCTGCTGCCGTTGCTGCACCTGGTGCAGTCCGAGCAGGGGTACATCTCGCCGGACGGGGTGGCGTTCTGCGCCGAGGTCCTCGGGCTGACCAAGGCCGAGGTCGGCGCGGTGGCCACGTTCTACACGATGTACAAGCGCCGGCCCACGGGCGACTGGCTGGTCAGCGTGTGCACCAACACGATGTGCGGCGTGCTCGGCGGCGACGCGATATTCCGGACGCTGTCGGAGTACCTCGACGTCGGGCACGACGAGACGACCGAGGACGGCACCATCACGCTGGAGCACGCCGAGTGCCTGGCCGCCTGTGACTACGCGCCCGTGATGACGGTCAACTACGAGTTCTTCGACAAGATGGAGCCGGACACCGCGCTGGTTCTGGTCAAGCAGCTGGAAAACGGCGAGCGCCCACAGCCGACGCGGGGCGCCCGGCTGTGCACGTTGCGCGAGATGTCCTTGCAGCTGGCCGGGTTCTTTGGGCGGGAGGGTGCCGACGGGCGGGAGGGCGCGGGCGTCGCCGAAGGCGGCGCGGGCGAGCCGACGCTGGCCGGCAACCGTCTCGCCGAGCGGTACGGCATCTCCGTGGCCGGCTACGACCCGAACACGCCGATCCCGACCACCGCCGAGCGGGAAGCAGCCGCCAAAGCGAAGGAGGCGGCGAACAGATGAACGAACCGTCGAAGGAGGCGCTGGCCCGGCTGACCCCGGTGCTCACCAAGCGCTGGCTGTCGCCCGACGCCTGGCGCCTGGACGTGTACGAGCGCCTCGACGGCTACGCCGCGCTGCGTAAGGCTTTACAAGCCCACCCGGACGACCTGATCGCACTGGTCAAGGAGTCGGGCCTGCGGGGCCGGGGCGGCGCGGGCTTCCCCGCCGGCATGAAGTGGGCGTTCATCCCGCAGAACGACGGCAAGGCGCACTACCTAGTGGTCAACGCCGACGAGGGCGAGCCCGGCACCTGCAAGGACCTGCCGCTGATGATGGCCGACCCGCACTCGCTCATCGAGGGCATCGTCATCTGCTGCTACGCCATCCGGTCCAACAGCGCCTACATCTACGTGCGCGGCGAGGCCGTGCATGCGGCCCGCCGGCTGCGCAACGCGGTCGCCGAGGCGTACGCGGGGGGCTACCTCGGCGCTGACATCCTCGGTTCGGGCTTCAGCCTGGACGTGGTCGTCCACAGTGGAGCCGGCGCCTACATCTGCGGCGAGGAGACCGCGCTGCTCGACTCGCTCGAAGGGTTCCGTGGCCAGCCCCGCCTGCGCCCGCCGTTTCCGGCCACCCACGGGCTCTACGCCTGCCCGACCGTGGTCAACAACGTCGAGACGATCGCGAGCGTGCCGTACATCGTGCTCGGTGGCGCGCAGTGGTTCCGCAGCATGGGCACCGAGAAGTCGCCCGGTCCGAAGATCTACTCGGTCTCCGGCCGGGTCAACCGGCCCGGGCAGTACGAATGCGGCCTCGGCACCACCCTGCGGCAGCTCATCGAGCTGGCCGGCGGCATGCAGGACGGCCACGAGCTGCGGTTCTGGACCCCGGGTGGGTCGTCGACCCCGATGCTGACCGCCGAGCACCTCGACGTGCCGATGGACTTCGAGGGGATGGCCGGCGTCGGCACGATGCTCGGCACGACCGCGGTGCAGGTCTTCTCCGACCAGGACTGCCCGGTCTACGCCACGTACCGGTGGATCGAGTTCTACCATCACGAGTCGTGCGGCAAGTGCACGCCCTGCCGCGAGGGCAACTACTGGCTGGTGCGCGTGCTGCACCGGATCCTGGCCGGCAAGGGTACGCACGACGACATCGACACCATGCTTGACACCGCAGACAACCTGTTGGGCCGCTCGTTCTGCGCGCTGGGCGACGGCGCGGCAAGCCCCGTGCTGTCCTCCATCAAGTACTTCAAGCAGGACTACCTCGACTACATCGAGGGCCGCAAGCCGCCGATGTTCTCGACCGCCGAGCTGGTGGGGGCGCACTAAATGACGTCTGTTGAGAGGGCCACCGAAACGGTCACGCTCACCATCGACGGGATCGAGGTGACCGCGGCCAAGGGGGCGCTCGTCATCCGGGTCGCCGAGCAGCTGGGTATCTCCATCCCGCGCTTCTGCGACCATCCGCTGCTCGCTCCGGCCGGTGCCTGCCGCCAGTGCCTGGTCGAGATCGAGGGGCAGCGCAAGCCGGTCACCTCGTGTACCCAGACGGTCGCCGACGGGATGGTCGTGCGTACCCAGCTCACGTCGGAGGTCGCCCGAAAGGCGCAAGAGGGGATGATGGAGTTCCTCCTCATCAACCATCCCCTCGACTGCCCGGTCTGCGACAAGGGTGGCGAGTGCCCGCTGCAGAACCAGGCGATGTCGAGCGGGCGGGCCGACTCCCGGTTCAAGGAGCAGAAGCGGCTCTACCCCAAGCCCATCAACATCTCCACCCAGGTCCTGCTCGACCGCGAGCGGTGCGTGCTCTGCCAGCGGTGCACCCGGTTCTCCGACGAGATCGCCGGGGACCGGTTCATCGACCTGATGGAGCGCTCGTCGGCCGAGCAGATCGGGGTGTACACCGGAGATCTGTCGAACGACCCGGGCAGCGCGACGTTGGCCGGCGAAGCCGGCGTCGCCGAGCCGTTCAACTCCTACTTCTCCGGCAACACCGTGCAGATCTGCCCGGTGGGCGCCCTGACCGGTGCGCAGTACCGGTTCCGGGCCCGCCCGTTCGACCTGGTCTCCACGCCCAGCGCCTGCGAGCACTGCGCGGCCGGCTGCGCGCAGCGCACCGACCACCGGCGCGGCAAGGTGATGCGCCGCCTGGCCGGTGACGACCCGGCGGTCAACGAGGAGTGGAACTGCGACAAGGGGCGGTGGGCCTTCCAGTACGCCACGGCGTTCGACCGGGTCACCGTCCCGCTGGTACGCGACTCCGGCAGCGGCGAGCTGCGCCAGGCGAGCTGGCCCGAGGCGCTTTCGGTGGCGGCCGAGGGCCTGCGCCGGGCACGGGACAACGGCGGCGTCGGCGTGCTGGCCGGCGGTCGGCTCACCGTGGAGGACGCGTACGCGTACAGCAAGTTCGCGCGGGTCGTGTTGGGTACCAACGACATCGACTTCCGGTCCCGGCCACTGTCCACAGAGGAGGCCGAGTTCCTGGCCTCGACCGTGGCCGGCCGCACCGATGTTACGTACGCCGATGTCGACAAGGCCCCGGCCGTCGTGCTCGCCGGGCTGGAGCCGGAGGAGGAGTGCCCGATCCTTTTCCTGCGGCTGCGCAAGGCATGGCGCAAGCGCAAGCTGGCGGTGTACGCGCTGGCGCCGTTTGCCAGCCGTGGCTTCGAAAGGCTGGGCGCCACCGTCATCCCGACCGTGCCCGGTGCCGAGGCGACCCTGCTGTCGGAGTCGCCCGAGCTGCGCTCGGCGCTTGGCGGGCCCGGTGCGATCCTGTTCGTGGGCGAGCGGCTGGCGACCGTCCCGGGTGGACTGTCCGCCGCCGCCGCGCTGGCGCAGGAAACCGGTGCCAAGCTGGCGTGGGTACCGCGCCGGGCCGGCGACCGGGGCGCGGTCGACGCCGGCTGCCTGCCCAACCTGCTGCCCGGCGCCCGCTCCATCGGCGAGATCAGCGCGCGGGCCGAGCTGGCCCAGGCGTGGGGGCTGGAAGCCGGCTCATTGTCCAACGCGCCCGGCCGGGACACCGACGCGATGCTGGCCGCGGCGGCCGCCGGTGAGCTCGCTGGCCTGATCGTCGCCGGGGTCGGCGTGGGCGACCTGGCCGACGTCCGCCTCGCCGAACGCGCGCTGGACTCGGTCGGCTTCCTGGTCAGCGTGGAGCTGCGGCGCAGCGCCGTCAGCCGGCGCGCCGGCGTGGTCCTGCCGGTGGCGCCTGCCGTGGAGAAGGCCGGCTCGTACCTGAGCTGGGAGGGGCGGCTGCGCACCTTCGACGCGGTGCTGCACACCACCGCGATGAGCGACGCACGGGTGCTCGACGCGCTCGCGCTGGAGCTCGGTGTCGAGCTCGGGTGCGGCGACGTGACAGCCATACGCACCGAGCTGGCGGCCCTCGCCGGCACCGAGGCGCCCCGTCCGGCCCCGCCACGTGTCGCGCCCGCGGCGCCAGCGGCGCCGGAGCACCGGCAGGCGGTCCTGGCGACCTGGCACCACCTCATCGACCTCGGTTCCCTGCAGGACGGCGACGAGTACCTGGCCGGTACGGCACGCGCGCCGGTCGCACGGCTGTCGAAGGGCGCGGCGAGCGGCCTCGGGGTGAGCGACGGTGACGCGGTGACGGTGCGTACCGAGCGGGGCTCGATCACCCTGCCCGCCCTGGTCACCGAGATGCCCGATGGCGTGGTGTGGCTGCCGACCAACTCACCCGGATCGACGGTGCGCCGAACCCTGGGCGTGAACGAGGGTGCGCTTGTCGAGGTCAGCGCAGGAGGTGGGGCCTGATGCTCGCGCAGGAACCGCTGAGCCAGTTCGGCCACGACCCGTGGTGGCTGGTCGTCGGGAAGATCGTGGTGGTCTTCGTCTTCCTGGTCGTGATGACGCTCTTCGCGATCTGGTACGAGCGGCGGGTGGTGGCCCGGATGCAGGTGCGGCTCGGTCCGAACAGGGTCGGGCCGTTCGGCCTGCTGCAGTCGCTCGCCGACGGGTTGAAGCTGGCGTTCAAGGAAGACATCATGCCGAAGCTGGCCGACAAGGTGGTGTACTTCTTCGCCCCGGTCATCTCGACGGTGTGCGCGTTCACCGCCTTCTCGGTCATCCCGTTCGGCCCGGTGGCGTCGATCTTCGGCCACAAGACGCCGCTGCAGGTCACCGACATCCCGGTCGCGGTGCTGCTGGTGCTGGCGTGCTCCTCGATGGGCGTCTACGGCGTGGTGCTCGGTGGCTGGGCGTCCGGCTCGACGTACCCCCTGCTGGGCGGGCTGCGCTCCAGCGCGCAGATGATCTCGTACGAGGTCGTAATGGGACTGTCCATTGTGGCCGTGTTCATGGCCGCGAACACGATGTCCACCTCGCAGATCGTCGAGGCGCAGGCGGGTGGCGGCCGGTACGACATCTTCGGCCTGCAGCTGTCCTCCCCGAGCTGGTTCGCGATTGCGCTGTTCCCCAGCTTCGTCATCTACTTCGTCTCCGCCGTCGGTGAGACCAACCGGGCGCCGTTCGACCTGCCCGAGGCCGAGTCGGAGCTGGTCGGCGGCTTCCACACCGAGTACTCGTCGCTGAAGTTCGCGCTGTTCTTCCTCGCCGAGTACATCAACATGGTGACCGTCTCCGGCCTGTGCGCGACGCTGTTCCTCGGCGGCTGGCGCGCGCCGTGGCCGATCTCGCTGTGGGGCGCCGCCAACCAAGGCTGGCTGCCGGTGCTGTGGTTCACGGTCAAGGTGCTGCTGCTGCTGTTCGTCTTCGTGTGGCTGCGCGGGACCCTGCCGCGGCTGCGCTACGACCAGTTCATGCGCTTCGGCTGGAAGGTGCTGCTCCCCATCAACCTGGTCTGGATCCTTGCCTATGCCGGGCTGAAGGTGAGCGGCGGGCGCTATCCGTCGTCGGTGCGTACGGCGATCCTGGTCGGCGGCGGCTTGGTCCTGGTCGCGGCGCTGGTGTCGATGATCTGGCCGCGCAAGGAGGGGCCCGAGCCGGCGGCGGCGCCGGGCGTCGACCGGGGCGGGCGGGTCGGCGGCACAGACGGCTTCCCGTTGCCGCCGCTGGACCTGCAGGTACCACCGAGCCCGCGCACCAAGCGGGTGACGGCCGAACGCGAGCCCGTCTCGGTTGCTAGGGAGGCTGACACGTGAGCGGTCTGCTGGACTCGGTGCGGGGCTTCGGGGTCACCTTCTCGCACATGTTCAAGAAGGTGGTCACCGAGCAGTACCCGGAGGAGCGCAAGCCGGTGGCGCCGCGCTACCACGGCCGGCACATCCTCAACCGCCACCCGGACGGTCTGGAGAAATGCATCGGCTGCGAGCTGTGCGCCTGGGCCTGCCCGGCCGATGCCATCTACGTCGAAGGCGCCGACAACACCGAAGACGAGCGGTACTCGCCCGGCGAGCGGTACGCGTCGGTGTACCAGATCAACTACGCCCGCTGCATCTTCTGCGGGCTGTGCATCGAAGCCTGCCCGACCCGGTCGCTGACGATGAGCAACGAGTACGAGCTGTCCCGCGACAGCCGGCGCGACCTCATCTTCACCAAGGAGCAGCTGCTCGCGCCGCTCCTGCCGGGCATGGAGCGCCCGCCGCACCCGATGCGGCTGGGCGACACGGAGAAGGACTACTACGTCGGCGCGCTGACCAACCCTGGCACCTCGGCCGGTGCGGAGCGAGCCACCAAGGCCGAGCCGGCGGAGACGAGATTCGGGCAACGGCCGCCAGCGGGCGAAGCGGCGACTGGTCTCGGCCGCAAGGCGAAGCCCGCGGGCGAGACCGGTCGGAGGAGTCCGCGGTCAAGCGGCCGGAACTCGGCGGCACAGGAGGCTGACCAGTGACCCAACAGCTGCTCGCGGCGGCCGGCGAGGTGAAGGGCGGCGAGGCGGTCACCTTCTGGGTGCTCGCCCCGATCGCCGTGCTGTGCGCCATCGGGATGGTGTGGGCGCGAAACGCCGTACACTCGGCGCTTTTTCTCGTGGTCACGATGCTCTGCCTCGGCGTGTTCTACGTGCTGCAGGCCGGGCCGTTCATCGGCATGGTGCAGATCATCGTCTACACCGGCGCCATCATGATGCTGTTCCTGTTCGTGCTGATGCTCGTCGGGCGCGACGCCTCGGACTCGCTCATCGAGACGCTGCGCGGGCAGCGGATGGCCGCGATCCTGCTCGGCCTGGGCTTCGCCGGCCTGGTCTGCGCGGGCACCTACCAGGCGCTGGGGCGGGTCAACGCGCGCGGGCTGGCTGAGGCGAACGCCCAGGGCAACGTGCCGGGCATCGCGAAGCTGTTGTTCACCAAGTACGTCTTCGCGTTCGAGGTCACCTCGGCCCTGCTGATCACCGCGGCGGTCGGCGCGATGATCCTGGCCCACGTCGAGCGCCGCAAGGGGGAGCGGGTCGGCCAGGTGGCGCGGATGCAGGCCCGCTTCGCACCCGGCAGCTACCCCGCGCCCAAGGCCGGTCCGGGAGTCTTCGCCACCTCGGACTCCGTTGCCACCCCGGCGCGGCTGCCCGACGGTACGCCGGCCGACCGCAGCATCTCCAAGATCCTGCCGACCCGGGAGCTCACCTCCGCCGAGGCGGCGCCCAAGGGGACTGAGAAGTAATGACGCCCAGCTACTACATCGTGCTGGCGGCCGCCCTTTTCACCATCGGCGCCGTCGGCGTGCTGATCCGGCGCAACGCGATCGTGCTGTTCATGTGCGTCGAGCTGATGCTCAACGCCGCCAACCTGGCGCTGGTCACCTTCAGCCGCATCAACGGCACGCTCGACGGCCAGATCATGGCGTTCTTCGTCATGGTGGTGGCCGCCGCGGAGGTCGTCGTTGGGCTCGCCATCATCATGTCCATCTTCCGGACTCGGCGCTCGGCGAGCGTCGACGACGCGAACCTGTTGAAGTACTGAGAGGGCGTCGGTGGAAGCAACAGATTCGCACGCCGCCGCTGTGCTTGCTGACGCGGCCAGCTACGCGCCCGCAGCTGGCACGCTGGCCAGCTTCTGGCTGCTGATCGCCATCCCGCTGGCCAGCGCCGCGATCCTGCTGCTGGTCGGTCGGCGGGGCGACCGCTGGGGCCCCCTGCTCGGCGCGGGCAGCGTCGGCGTCAGCTTCGTGCTCGCGCTGGTGTACTTCTTTGCCCTGCGGGGCGTCGACCCCCGCGCGGTGCAGCTCAACCTCTTCCGCTTCGTGCCGGTGGGCGGCCTGCGGATCGACTTCGGGTTGCTGTTCGACCCGCTGTCGGCGGTCTTCGTCCTGCTGATCACCGGCGTGGGCTTCCTGATCCACGTGTACGCGATCGGGTACATGGCGCATGACGAGGGGCGGCGGCGCTTCTTCGGGTACTTCAACCTGTTCGTCGCCGCGATGCTGCTGCTGGTGCTGGGCAACAACTACGTGATGCTCTACCTCGGCTGGGAGGGCGTGGGCCTCGCGTCGTACCTGCTGATCGCGTTCTGGTTCCTGCGCCCGAGCGCCGCGACCGCCGGCAAGAAGGCCTTCCTGATGAACCGGGTCGGCGACGCCGGTTTCGTCATCGCCATCTTCCTCATGTTCGCCACCCTCGGCTCGGTCAACTTCGCGGATGTGTTCAACAACGTCGGGCGGCTGCCGACCGGGGTCGTCACCGCGATGGGGTTGCTGCTGCTGCTCGGCGCCTGCGGCAAGTCCGGCCAGTTCCCGTTGCAGACCTGGCTTCCCGACGCCATGGAGGGTCCCACCCCGGTCTCGGCGCTGATCCACGCGGCCACCATGGTGACCGCCGGGGTCTACCTGATCGCCCGGTCCAACCCCATCTTCAACGCCTCGCCGACGGCACAGACCGCGGTGGTCGCGGTCGGCGCGATAACCCTCCTCATTGGAGCGATCATCGGCTGCGCCAAGGACGACATCAAGCGCGTGCTGGCGTACTCCACGGTGAGCCAGATCGGGTACATGTTCCTGGCGGTGGGGCTGGGCGGTGCCGCGTACGCGCTGGGCATCATCCACCTGCTGGCACACGGCTTCTTCAAGGCCGGCCTGTTCCTCGGCGCCGGGTCGGTGATGCACGGGATGAACGACCAGACCGACATCCGCCGCTTCGGCGGGCTGCGCAGGTACCTGCCGATCACCTGGGCCACGTTCGGGCTGTCGTATCTGGCCATCATCGGCATCCCGCCGCTGTCCGGGTTCTTCACCAAGGACCCGATCATCCTGGCCGCCTTCAACCGGCCGGGCTGGACCGGTTGGCTGGTCGGCACGGCGGCCCTGTTCGGCGCCGGCCTCACGGCGTTCTACATGACCCGGCTGTTCGTGCTCACCTTCCACGGCCCGAAGCGCTGGACCGAGGACATCGACCCCCACGAGTCGCCGCCGGTGATGACCGTTCCGCTCATCCTGCTCGGCATCGGCTCGTTCGCCGCGGGCGCGCTGATGGTCACCCCGGTCGCCACGTGGTTGACCCCGGTGCTCGGCGAGCACCAGGAGAGCTTCCCGCACATGAGCCACCTCAGCGTCAGCCTCTTGACCGTCGCGGTCACCCTGGTCGGCGCCGGGCTCGCCGTCGCGCTCTTCCGTAACGGCACCGACCTGGCCGAGCAGCCGGCCGGCCCGCTTGTCACGGCGGCGCGCAACAACCTCTACGCCGACACGTTCAACGAGGCGGTGTTCGAGATGCCGGGCAAGTACCTGACCCGCGCGCTGGTCTACCTCGACAACCGGGGCATCGACGGCTTGGTGAACGGGCTGGCGGCCGGCGTGGGCGGCGGCTCGGGCCGGCTGCGCCGGCTGCAGACGGGCTTCGTCCGCTCGTACGCCCTGTCGATGCTCGCGGGCGCGCTGCTGGTGGTGGCGGCCATGTTGGCGGTGACGCTCGGATGAGGTACCTCTCGCTGTTGACCGTGGCGCCAGCCGTCGGCGGGGCCGTCGTCATGGCACTGCCCCGGAGCCGGCCGGAGCTGGCCAAGCGGGTCGCGCTCGGGTGGTCGCTGGCGGCTCTCGTGTGGACGGTCGTGATGTGGGGGGCGTTCAAGGCGGGCGGCCCGCGCTTCCAGCTCATCGAGTCGTATCGCTGGATCCCCACCTGGGACGCCAGGCTCACCTTGGCCGCCGACGGCATCGCGCTGGTGATGCTGGCGCTGATCGCACTGCTCGTACCGCTGGTGATCCTGGCGAGCTGGCATGAAGCGGAGGCCGGTACGCGGTCGGTCCCGGCGTTCTTCGGGCTGCTGCTGTTCCTGGAAAGCACCATGTTCGGCGTGTTCGCGGCGCAGGACGTCTTCCTGTTCTACGTCTTCTTCGAGGTCATGCTGGTGCCGATGTACTTCCTCATCGGCTCCTACGGCGGGCCACGCCGGCAGTACGCGGCCGTGAAGTTCTTCCTGTACTCCCTGGTCGGCGGCCTGTTCATGCTGGCCGCGGTGATCGGCTTGTGGGTCGTGGGCGGGCACACGTTCGACTGGCAGAAGCTGGTCGACGCCGACTTCGCCACGACCACCGAGCGCTGGCTGTTCCTGGGGTTCTTCCTCGCCTTCGCCATCAAGGCGCCGTTGTTCCCCTTCCACACCTGGCTTCCCGACGCCGGTGGCGCGGCCCCGGCGGGAGCGGCGGCGCTGCTCGTGGGCGTACTCGACAAGGTGGGCACGTTCGGCATCCTGCGGTACTGCCTGCCCCTGTTCCCCAACGCGTCGCGGTACTTCGCGCCGCTGGCGCTGGCGCTCGCGCTGATCGGCGTCATCTACGGCGCGCTGCTGGCCGTGGGGCAGAACGACCTGAAACGGCTCGTGGCCTACACGTCCATCGCGCACTTCGGCTTCATGGGCATCGGCATCTTCGCCTTCACCACCCAGGCCGCCAGCGGTGCGGTGTTCTACATGGTCAACCATGGTCTCGCGACCGGCCTGCTGTTCCTCCTGGTCGGCATGTTCGTCGCCCGCCGGGGCAGCGCGCTGGTCACCGACTTCGGCGGCGCCGGCAAGCTCGTACCGTTGCTGGCCGGCGTCTTCCTCGTCGCGGGTCTCGCGTCGCTGTCGATGCCCGGCACATCGCCGTTCGTGTCGGAGTTTCTGGTGCTGATCGGCACGTTCACGGTGAACAAGACGGTGGCGGTGATCGCCACGGCCGGTATCGTCCTCGCGGCCGGGTACGTGCTGTGGATGGTCCAGCGCACGATCCACGGCACGGTCAACCCGGAGATGTCCAATGTGGACGGGATGCGCCGCGACCTGACGGTGCGCGAGTCCGTCGTGGTCGCGCCGCTCATCGCGCTCATCATCTTCCTCGGCTTCTATCCCAAGCCCGTCCTCGACGTCATCAACCCGGCGGTCAAGGCGACCCTCACCGACGTCGGCGTCAGCGACCCGGCGCCCACCGCCGTGAACCCGGAGGCAGGCAAATGACTCCCGCCTTGGCCCTCGTCGACGAGCAGGTGAAGCTGCCGTCCATCGACTACCTCGGGCTCGCGCCGATGCTGATCCTCTTCGGCGTCGCCTGCGTCGGCGTGCTCGTCGAGGCGTTCGTGCCGCGCCCGGCCCGCCACTGGGTACAGCTGCCGCTCGCCCTGCTGGGTCTCGTCGCCGCGCTCGTGGTCCTGGTACGGGTGGCCGACCGGCGAACGCTGACAGCCGCGGGTGCCGTAGCGATCGACGGGCCGGCGCTGTTCCTGCAGGGCGCGCTCATCGTGCTCGGCATCGTGGCCCTGCTGCTCATCGGCGAGCGCAAGGTGGAGCGCGGCGGCCCGTTCGTCGCGCAAGCCGCGATCACCGCCAACACCGAGGCCGACCGGGAGCAAGCGGCCCGCTCCGAAGGCGCCGCCGAGGTGTTCCCGCTGGCGCTGTTCGCGCTGGCCGGCATGATGCTCTTCTGCTCGGCCAACGACCTGCTGACCATGTTCGTCGCGCTGGAGGTCTTCTCGCTGCCGCTGTACCTGCTGTGCGCGCTGGCCCGCCGGCGGCGCCTGCTCAGCCAGGAGGCCGCGCTGAAGTACTTCCTGCTCGGCGCGTTCGCCTCCGCGTTCTTCGTCTTCGGGATCGCCCTGCTGTACGGGTACGCCGGACGGGTCGACTTCGCCGGCATCGACGCCGCGGTCCGCGGGGCGGCGAACAACCGCGTGCTGCTGTACATCGGCCTCGCGATGCTCGCGATCGGGCTGCTGTTCAAGGCGGCGGCGGTGCCGTTCCACGTCTGGACCCCAGACGTGTACCAGGGCGCCCCGACCCCGGTGACCGCGTTGATGGCCGCCTGCACCAAGGTCGCCGCGTTCGGCGGCCTCCTGCGGGTGCTCTACGTCGGGTTCGCCGGCGCCGGTTGGGACTTCCGGCCGGTGCTCGGCACGATCGCGGTGCTGACAATGCTGGTGGGTGCGATCCTCGCGGTGACGCAGACCGACATCAAGCGGCTGCTCGCGTACTCCTCGATCGCCAACGCCGGGTACCTCCTCGTCGGCGTGCTCGCGCTGAACAAGGACGGCCTGGCCAGCTCGCTGTTCTACCTTGTGGCGTACGGCTTCGCGGTGCTCGCCGCGTTCGGCGTGGTGACCCTGGTCCGCGACGCCGACGGGGAAGCCACCCATCTGTCGCGCTGGGCCGGGCTGGGCCGGCGCTCGCCGATGTACGCGGCGCTGTTCACGTTCGTGTTGCTCGCCTTCGCCGGGATCCCGCTGACGAGCGGGTTCACCGCGAAGTTCGCGGTGTTCGCGGCGGCGATCGGCGGCGGCCAGCTCTGGCTCGTCATCGCCGGCGTGGTCACCAGCGCGATCCTCGCCTTCCCGTACCTGCGCGTGGTTGTCTTGGTGTGGCTTTCCGAGCCGGGCGAGAACACTCCAAGCGTGTCGATTCCCGGCGTACAGACATTGATTGCGCTCGCGATCGGGGTGCTGGCGACGCTGGCGCTGGGCATCGTACCGGCGCCGTTGCTGGATATGACCAACCGGGCGGCCGAGTTCATCAGATAGCGGCGGCGGATCCGGGCGGGCCGGAGCGGCGCGCGGGGCATGTGGCATCGTTGGGACGTGGCGGGTACCAGCATCGAGCGGCCGGGCACCTCCGTTGGCATCAACTTTGCCGACTCCGCATTCGAAAACACCATCATGGCCACGCTGGCGCAGGTCGAGCAGCTGCTCCGCGAGACGGTGCACAGCGCCGACCCGCTGGTCACCGCGGCCGCGCGGCACCTGGTCGACGCGGGCGGCAAGCGGTTCCGCCCGCTGCTGGTGGCGCTCGCCGCGCAGTTCGGCGACGGGGGCGGGCCGTCGGTCGTCCAAGCCGCCGGCGTTGTCGAGCTGACCCACCTCGCCACGCTGTACCACGACGACGTGATGGACGAGGCGCCGGTGCGCCGCGGCGCGGAGTCGGCGAACGCCCGGTGGGGCAACTCCATCGCGATCCTGACCGGCGACTACCTCTTCGCCTGTGCCGCCGAGCTCGCGGCCGAGCTCGGACCGGACGCGGTACGCATCCAGGCCCGCACCTTCTCGCGGCTCGTCCACGGCCAGATCGCCGAGACCTCCGGCCCGCGCGACGGTGAGCACGCCATCGCCCACCACCTGCGCGTCGTCTCGGAGAAGACCGGTTCGCTGATCGCGACCAGCGCCCGCTTCGGCGCCACGTTCGGTGGCGCAACCGGCGAGCAGGTCGAGGCGCTGGCCGGGTACGGCGAGACGATCGGCATCGCGTTCCAGCTCTCCGACGACCTGCTGGACATCTCGTCAGACGCCGACCAGTCCGGCAAGATGCCGGGGATCGATCTTCGCGAGGGCGTATGGACGCTGCCGATCCTCTACGCGCTCGACTCCGACGGCAGCGATGCCGCGATGGTGCGGCTGCGCGAGATCCTCGCCGCCGGCCCGGTCACCGACGACGCGGTGCATGCCGAGGCGCTGGGCCTGCTGCGGGAGTCGGTGGCCCTGAAGCGGGCGCGGGAGACCGTGCGTACCTTCACCGACCGCGCCCGGGCCTCGCTGTCGGTGCTGCCCGACCGGCCGGCACGCCAGGCGCTGGAGTCGCTGTGCGACTTCATCGCCGACCGTACGGGGTAGCGTCTCGCAGGCGGGGCGTCGTGATCACACGGGGCCGGTCCTGCCGGTGCTGAGGTTGTGATTGGGTCGCCGCCCAGCGTGACTGCAAACGCCTCAAGTTACTCAATGACAGCCGTCGAAGGCTCCCAGTCCGGCCGATCATCGGGCGTCGCCTACTCAGATACGGCGATCGACTCTCATGCCACGCCTATCGACGCTCACTTGCGTCGCCCTCTTTCGCACCCCTTCTACCCGTGAAGCCGTTTCCTGACGTACGCCGAATTTCATATGGTGTAAATCCTGTTACTGCTGCGGCTGGTGGGGAGGTGCGGCGGTGCGTGATCCGCAAGCGGAACCTTCGGATCTCATCCGGAGCGTCTCGCGGGCGTTACGAGTGCTGGAGGCGGTCGGTCAGTCAGAGCGGGGGCTCACGGTCAAGCAGGTTGCTCGAAGATGTCATCTCACCGTCGCGACGACCTATCACCTGGTGCGCACGCTGGCGTACGAGGGGTACGTGATCCGGCGCGACGACGGTACGTACGTGGTCGGGCTGGAGATAGCCGACCGGTTCCGCGAGCTCGTCGTGGCGTTCCGCGGCCCGCAGCCGGTCATCGAGGGCTTACGCCGGGCCGCTGCCGAGAGCGGGTACAGCCACCTGCTCGCCCGGTTCGTCAACGGGCGGGTGGCCATCACGGCCGTCGCCGAAGGGCCGCGATCGCCCTATGTGGAGGATCTGGTCCCCGGCTTCGACGAAGCGGCCCACGCCACGGCCGTCGGCAAGTGCCTGCTCGCCACGCTCACACCCGACCAGCGGTGGCGCTTCCTGAAGGAGGCGGGCATGCGGGCGTACACCCCGCAGACCCTGACCTCGCCGGAAGCGCTGGACGCGGATCTCGCGGCGGGTGAGCGCCGCGGCATGCAGATGGAGATCGGGCAGTTCCGGGCCGGGCTCGGCTGCGCCTCGGTGCTGGTGGTCGCCGACCGCGACCCGGAGCGGCGGGTCGTGCTGGGCTGCGTGGTGCCGGCCGCCGAGCTGATGGTCTCGGCCCGCGCGATCCGGGGCCGCCTGGTCGAGACCGCGCACACGCTCGCACAGTTCTTGAAGGACTGAGCCCGGTCTTGAAGCGATGTCCGGTGCTGGGGTTGGGTTGAACCAGTCCAGTCCGCGCTGCGTACGCAAGGTTGACGTTCGCTGCGAAGGGTGCGAAACGTGGCTGAAGAGGACGATGGGTTGCTGCGCGCGCTGCACGCGGAGCACGGCGATGCGCTGTACGCCCACGCTCTCCGGCTGACCAGCGGTGACCGGCAACGCGCCGAGGACCTGGTGCAGGAGACCCTGTTACGGGCCTGGCAGCATCCGCAGGCGCTCGACCCGGCCCGCGGATCGGTCCGCGCCTGGCTGTTCACCACGGCCCGCAACCTGGCGATCGACGCCTGGCGGCGCCGTTCGGTGCGGATCGGTGAGGTCATCACCGATACGCCACCTGACGTCATCGCCGTGGACGAGACCGACCGCGCGGTCGAGTCGTGGCTGGTCGCCGAGGCGCTGACCCGGCTCTCCCCGCCGCACCGCGACGTTCTCGTGGAGTGCTTCTACCAGGGGCGCTCGGTCGCCGAGGCGGCCGTCCGGCTCGGCGTGCCACCGGGCACGGTCAAGTCCCGCACGTACTACGCGCTGCGCTCGCTGCGCATCGCCCTGGAGGAGCTGGGGGTGACGCGATGAGGTGCGCTCACTCGCTCGACTGCGGGGCGTACGTCCTCGGCTCGCTGACCCCCACGGAGCGCGAGGCCCACGAACGTCACCTGGCCACCTGCTCCGGCTGCCGCGACCAGGTCGCCGAGCTGGCCGTCCTGCCCGGCCTGCTGGGCCGGCTCGACAGCGCCACGGCTGAGGAGATCGGCGCCACCGGTGCCGTGGCGGCCCCGCCGAAGGCGCCGGACTCGCTGCTGCCGGCCGTCCTGTGGGCCGCGCAGCGGCGGCAGGCCGCCCAGCGGCGCCGCGATCACTGGCTGACCGCGGCAGCCGGCCTGGTCGCCGCGATCTTCGCCGTGATTGTGAGCGTCGGCGTCGACGTGGTGCGCGACAGCCGGGCCCAGCAGGTCCCGATGTACGCCATGCACCCGGTGACGTCCAGCTCGGTCCCGGTCAAGGCCGAAGTCGGGCTCATCTCCACCGGCCAAGGGACGAAGATCAAAATCCATTGTGTGTACGAGGGGGAACCCGACCACCGCTCGTGGAGCTTCCGGCTCTACGTGGTCCCCCGGGCCGGCCAGGCGGAGCAGGTGGGGAGCTGGACCGCCAGGTACGGCGACGACTTCTGGGAGGACCAGATCACCCGGCACACCCCGACCGATATCGCGCGGATCGAGCTGCGCCGCGGAGACGACGTCACCCTGCTCGTCTACGAGCCGACCTAAGCCGCGTTCACGCGTTCATGCGGGTGCGGGTGCCAGCGCCGCCTCGTCGGCCTCGGCCTCGGCTCTGGTTCCGGCCGCGGTACGGGCCACCCGCCGCGCGTGGCGGACGCCGTCCCAGGTGAAGACCACCAACGCAACCCAGACCAGCGCGAACCCGGCCAGCCGCGCGGGTGGCATCGGCTCGTGAAAGATGAGTACGCCGCAAGCCAGCTGCAGGATCGGGGCCGTGTACTGCAGCACGCCCAGCGCCGACAGCGGGATGCGGTTCGCCGCGCCCGCGAAGAGCAGCAACGGCACAGCCGTGACGGCACCGGCGAGCACCAGCAGCGCCGTGTGGCCGGCGGAGACATGGCCGAAGGTGGAGCGGCCCTGCGCCATCAGGAAGCCGAGGTAGGCCAGGGCCGGTACGGTCAACACCGCCGACTCGACGAGCAGGCCCTCGGCGGCCGGCAGCCCGAGGCGCTTCTTGACCAGCCCGTACAGCGCGAAGCTGAACGCCAGCTGCAGCGCGATCCCCGGCAACCGTCCATAGTCGACGGTCAGGACGGCCACCGCGACTCCGCCCACGCCGAGGGCGACCCACTGCGCCGGGCGCAGCCGCTCCCGCAGCACGCCGACGCCCAGCAGCACGGTCACCAGCGGGTTGATGAAGTACCCCAGGGACGTCTCGACCACGTGGCCGGTGTTGACACCGTAGATGTAGGTACCCCAGTTGCCGCCGACGAGCGCGGCGGCCAACGCGATGCCGGCGAGCGTGCGGGGTCGCCGGGTCAGCTCGGCCACCAACCGCCACCGGCGAACCGCGACCAGCACCAGCGCGACGAAGACCACCGACCACACGATCCGGTGAGCGAGGATCTCGATCGGGCTGGCCGGTCGCAACAGCTTCCAGTACAGCGGGAAGAAGCCCCACAGGCCGTAGGCGCCCAGCCCGAACAGGTAGCCACGGCGCAGCGGTGTCACGGATCAACGGTAAGGGGAAAGGGGGCGTTTGGCTCCTTGCGCGTGACCTGCCTCACGCCGGTGCGCGTGTCGATCTCCATCCAGCGGTCGGGGTCGGCGAGCGGGGCGAAGCCGAGCGGCTCGTATACGCCGTGCGCGTCAGCCGTGGTGAGCAGCAGCCGGCGCACGCCCCTCCCCAGCAGGTCGTCGCGGACGGCGCCGACAAGCCACCGACCCAGTCCCGCACCGCGCTCGCCCCGGTCGATGTACACGTCACAGAGCCAGGCGAACGTGGCGCCGTCGGTGATCGCACGGGCGTACCCGACCTGGGCGCCGTCGGCGGTCCGGAACACGCCGTAGTTGAGCGAGGCGGCGACCGCACGTTCGGTCGTCTCCCGGGGCCGGCCCAGCGCCCAGTACGCGTCGGTCGACAACCAGCGGTGCACCAGGTCGAGGTCGAGCCGCCGCGGGTCGGTCGAGATCTCGTAGCCGTCGTGGCGTGCCAACGGGTTCAGTCTTTGTCCTTGCCGTTGTCCTTGCCGTCGGGGACGAACATGTTGAGCACCCAGCTGATGATGCCGACGATCAGGGCGCCGAGCACCGCGGTCGGCCAGAACTTGTCGACGTGGAACGGCAGGTCGAGCTTGCCGGCGATCCAGCTGGTGAGCAGCAACAGGAGGCCGTTGACGACCAGCGCGATGAGGCCCAGCGTGAGGATGTAGAGCGCACAGCCCAGCGTCTTGATGACCGGCCTCAGGATGGCGTTGACCAGGCCGAAGATCACCGCGACCAGGATGAGGGTGAATACCTTCCTGGGCACCGAGTCGCCGCCCAGCGTGATGCCTTTGAGGATGAGTGTGGAGATCCAGAGTGCTAACGCGCTGATGGCGAGACGGATGAGGATTCCCATGCGGGGATCGTGCCACGTGGGCACCACCCCGGTGGCCCCGGGTTCAGCGGCTCAGGTGGTCCTCCGGTTCAGCGGCTGGCCGCGCCGATGAGCTGCTGCTCGACCGGCGTCACCGACAGCAGGGTCCAGCGCAACGCCCGCCGGCCGGCAACCACGCCAACCATGTCCGAACGGATGCGGGTCAGCCACTGCGCCGCCTCACCGAGCGCCAGCGCCTGCCCGGCGAGTGCGGCCTCCTCCGGTCGCATGGGCTGCAGCAGGACCAGGTCGGCGCGGCCAAGGGCGTCGAGGTCCGCGGGCGTCAGCTCGTCGCGGACCAGCAGCGTCGAGCGCCATGGGCCTTCCATGACAGGTACGCCCGAAGCACCCACCGGACCGACGTCGACCACGACGAGCTGGGGTCGCAACGGGGTGGCCGGGCGCAGCTCGACCGGCCGGCCCGGGGGCATCAGCACGAGCGTGTCCGGGCGGGCGCCGGTGCCGCGCAGCAACGGCTCCCAGACGTACGGCCGTCCAGTTTGGACGACGACCTGCGCGCCCAGCGCGAGCGTGCGCAGGACCACCAGCTGTGCGGTGGCCAGCCCGCCGAACAGCGCCGCCCGGGTCGGCTCGCCCCGGAAGAGACGTACCGTCACCGGATCGGAGTGCCGGTTGACGCCGAGCATCAGGCCGGCGTCGCCGACCGGAGGTTCCACCGCGGCCAGCGCCTGCGGGCTCGCCTGGAGCCCGGCGTCACCCACCAGGCTCGGCGCGCTGCCCGGGCGTAGCACACCGGCCAGGCCGGCGGCACCGGGTTCGGCCGCACCACCGAGCGGCAGCGTGGCGGCGAGGCCGGCCAGCTGGGTGCCGTCGAGGCGCAGCGCCGCGGCGCCCGCGGAGCTCAACAGGCGGCGCAGCGCGCCGGTCGCCGCCGCAAGCGACTGGTCATCGGGTGCGGCGAGGCGGATGACCAGCTCCACGAGCAGGTCGCCGGGGCCGTTGCCGACGATGGTGCCGCCGCTGCCGGCCCTGGCGCCGTTGCCCGCCGGGCCGGCCGGGCCAGCCGGGCCAGCGCTGCCGGCGGGGCCGGTGGGGCCAGCGCTGCCGGTGGGGCCGTGCTCTGTCGCGATCGAGACGGTCACCATGCAGCCGGGCAGCATGAGCAGCCGGGTCAGCAGGGTGCGGCCGAGCTCGTTGCGCACGTCCGGCCAGCGTCGCAGGCGCAGGCACGCCTGGCGGAGCCCACCGAGCTCCAGCGTCGACCAGTGCTCGTGCACCGGTTGGTGGCCGTCGTGGTGGGCCAGCTCGCCGAGTACTCGCAAGGTGCCGTCAGCACCCAGCGGCCGCCCCGGCAGGCCGTCTCGACCGAGGCGGCGGCGCACCCGGCGTACCGCGCTGGCCAGCGCCCGGCGCAGCTCGGGCTCGCCGAAGTCGCCGATCCGGCGCACCTGGACCGCGAGGAACGCCCGTTGCTGGCTGAGGATGCGCCCCTCGGTCAGCTGCCGGTACGACGAGGCCGGGGTGGCGGCGCCCGCACCCGGCGCGGGCGCCGCCACCCCGGCCACCAGCAGCTGCAGCCGGATCGCGGGCTGGTCGGGGCTGGGCGGGGGCAGCATGGCGGCCGGCGTCGGCGCCAGCCGTTGCGCCTCCACCAGCACTGCCGCCGGGTCGCCGAGCTCGAAGACCGCGGTCAGCCCGTACGGGTCGCCGATCACCCCGACGCTGGCCCCGTCGACCTCGATCGAGCCGACCTCGGCGGTTGGCCGTACCAGCCCGAGCAGGGCGGCATCCCGACCGCCCGGGCCGAGCGAGTGTCGCCGGGACAGGTACCGGCTGTGCAGCCCGAGCCACTCGTACACCCAGCGGCGGCGCAGCCGGCCGAACGCCAGCAGGCACAGCGCGACCGCGACCGGGACGGCGGCGGCCAGCCAGACGTAGCCGGCGACGGCACCCGCGAGCAGCAGCGCGGCCGCGAGCTCGGCCGCCACGATCTGCCCGCTGTGCAGCCCGAGGAGCGTGCCCCGGCGCTGGACGCGCTTGGGCCGCGCCACCCGGCGTCCGTGGGCGGCTCCCCGTGGCGGGGCGAGCGTGGGTTGGACCGCTGACACCCCGTGACCTCCCCGAGTCGCGTTGCGGGGCCTATCGTAGGCTCGATCGCCCGCCGTGTGGGGGCGCGTCACACGGGGAGGGCGGATGCCGTCGCGGCAGGACCAGCTGCATTCGTACCAGTTCATGGTCCAGCGGGTGGTCGCTGCCCTGGTCATGCGCGACACCGATCCCGCCCAGTCGCCGTTTCGCCGCATCGCCAGCGCCACGCTGGCCGGCGTCGTGTTCGCTGCGCTCGGGTTGGCCGGCGCCGCGGTCTACGGCGCACTGCGGGGCGGCAGCGCGGAAGGCTGGCGGGACGCGAACGCGGTGATCATCGAGCGGGAGTCCGGCGCGAAGTACGTCTACCGCGACAACAAGCTGCATCCGGTGCTGAACTACGCGTCGGCGTTGTTGATCGTGGGCTCCGCCACGCCGAACGTCATGACCGTGTCCCGCAGCAAGCTGGCCGGCGTGCCACGCGGCCGGGCGTACGGCATCCCGAAGGCTCCCGACGCCTTACCGGACAAGGGCAACCTGCAAAGTCCACCGTGGACGGTGTGCTCCGTGCCCGACACCACGTCGGGTGGCGGAAACGGTACCCAGTCGGTGCTGTCGATCCAGCGGCGCGTTGATGCCGGCCGGTCGCTGGACGACAGCAAGGCGCTGCTGGTGTCGGCGCCGGGCGGCGAGGTGTACCTGCTTTGGCGGAGCCACCGGTACCGCATCCGCGACCGCGACGTGGTGCTGCCAGCCCTCGCCTGGAACGCGCAGGCACGTACGCCCGTCGCGACCGCGATGCTCAACACGCTGGCGCTGGGCGCGGACATCGCGCGCGTGCAGCTGCCCGCCGCCCGCGGCGAGAAGAGCCTCGCGACCAAGAGCGCCAAGGTCGGCCAGGTGTTCCGGATCGAGACGCTGGGCGGCGCCAAGCTGTTCGCGGTGGCGCTGCCGGCCGGTCTCGCCGAGATCAGCCAGGTGCAGGCCGACCTCCTGCTGGGCGACCCCGACACCGCACCGGTGCTCGGCCAGCGGGAGGCGATCCCGCTGGGACAGGCGGAGTACACCGCGGCGCCGAAGGCCACGCTGGCGTTGCCGACCGGCGAGACCGCGCCGCCGGCGACCTCGCCCTCCCTGGTGACCTCGGCCTCGGGCACGGTGCTGTGCGCCCAGATCGCGGCCGGTGGGTCGGCCGCCCAGCTCCGGGTCGACGTACCGCCGCCCGACCTCACCGCTGCCACTGTGACCGGCTCGCGTCTCCCCGAGGGCACGGTGCTGGCCGACCGGGTCCTGGTACCGCCGAGCGGCGGCGCCGTGGTCGAAGCGCTCGCCTCGCCGGCCGCTCCGGGTGGCACCCTGTCGATCATCACCGACCTGGGCATCCGGTACTCCGTCCCGAGCACCGACGTGCTGGGAATGCTCGGCTACGCCGGCGTCACGCCGGTACGGGTACCGGCCGAGGTGGTGGCCCTGTTACCGGTCGGGCCGGCGCTGGATCCGTTGGCGGCCCAGCAGCCCGTCGCAGGCTGAGCCTGGTGAACCGCTGTACCGCCTGGGCCGCACGGCGAAATGCCGGAAGTTATCCACAGTGGCGGGGTAGGGGGTAGCGAGGCATTCAGCGGTACCGCTACCGTCTGCGAGGTCAGGTTTCTTGATGACCACGGAACATGGGGGAGGGCCTAGAAGTGGCCGATACCAGGGCGACAGCGGTTGAGATGGAGACCGCCGCCAGGCGGTTCGAAGACGGCAACGCGCAGCTCCAGCAGATGCTCAGCAGCTTGCTCAGCGAGCTCAGCGCGCTGCAGGGGGCCTGGGCGGGCCAGGGCGCTGCCGCGTTCGAGCAGGTCAAGCAGCGCTACCAGGAAGACCAGCAGAAGCTGCAGCAGGCGCTGACCGAGACGGCCAACGCGATTCGCACCGCCGGCCGGGGTTACACGTCGACCGACACGTCCGCGGCAGATCGAATCGGCGCCACCCACAGCGGCGGCCACAACCTGCCGCTCTAGATCCAGGGGAGGGATTGACTGATGGCAAACGACGGCCAGCTGCTTGTCAACTTCGCCGCGCTCCAGAAGGCGGCAGACGACATCGGCAGCGCGATCGGCAAGATGCGCTCGACGCTCTCCGACCTGGAGAACGCGGCGCGTCCACTGATCTCGGACTGGGAAGGCGGCGCCCAGCAGGCGTACAACGCACGCCAGCAGAAGTGGCGTCAGGCGGCGGACGACCTGGCCAACATCCTCAACAGCGTCAAGGGTGCGGTCATGGACTCGGCCCACGACTACGCGGCCACCGAGAAGAGCAACACCGCTCTCTTTTCGTAAGAATCCGCGCTGTCCAGCACGGCGCACGATCCGGCTGGCTCTTGGTGGAGCATCCCCCGAGAGCCAGCCATATCATTTGGCACGTGCGGATGTCGTCGGCGGCTGAGCTAGTCGAACTCGCCGTTGTGGACGCCTTCAACGAACGCGCGCCACTCGTTGGGGGTGAAGACCAGCACCGGGCCGGCCGGGGTCCTTGCTGTCGCGAAGCTGGATCGCACCGTCGTGCATGCGCACCTCCACGCAATTGCCGCCGCTGCCCCCGCTCCGCGTGGACTTCTTCCATTCACCGTTCATGGTCGATGTCCTCCCGAGCTCTAGTCGAACTCTCCATTGTGGACGCCATCGACAAACTCGGCCCACTCCTTCTCGGTGAACGTCAGGGCTGCCTGGTGCGGGTTCTTCGAGTCCCGGACCTCGATAACCTTGCCGCGGCGCCGGACCTCGACGCACGCACCTTGGTTTGTTCCGGACCTGGTGCTCTTCTTCCATTCATGTGAGATCACGTGTGCTCCTCGATCGGTATGGTTTTCCGATAGATCAAGTCGTAGATCTTCCGGTACTCCGCCAACTCCTCCGGCTTTTCTAGGTAGCGCGCGCCGGTATGGCTTTCGAGATAGACGACGGGCGGATCGTCGGGGTTGTCGAAGTCAAAGATCGCGAATGGACCGATGTGCATGGCTGCATGGCCACCGGCACTCCAGGGCAATATCCGAATATCCATGTGGTCAAGCTGGTTCAGCTCGCGTAGCCGAGCGATCTGCTCCTTCATCACCGCTCTGTTGCCAACCTGACGAGCCAGAACCCCGGCGCCAAGTATCGCGGTGACGCGAAGCGGGGGCGTACGGATGGTGAGCACTTGCTGGCGCTCTTGGCGGAGCTTGATGAGTTGCTGGATCGCCCCCTCGTCGGCTCCGACGCCGCTGTCGGTGAACAGCGCCCGAAGGTAGTTTGGAGTCTGCAGCAGCCCGTGAACCAGCTCCGGTTCATAGATACGGATCTCACTCGCTGCTGCCTCCAGCCCGACGTACAGACCGAGCCAGGCGGGCAGGACATCGCTGTAGTCCTCCCACCAGCCCCGGGCTGAGGTGCCTTGCGCCAAGTTGGCCAGCGCGTCGGTGGTGGCCTGGTCGACCTTGTAGAGCCAGCACAGCGCCCGGACGTCGCCGATCTTTATCGGGGTCTTACCGGACTCGATGCGCCACAGCTTCGCCCGCGAGGCGAGCCCCGCCTCCACCACGTCGTGCTCGGTCACCCTGGCTGCCTCGCGCAGCCGGCGAAGTTGCCGGCCGAGCTGGCGCCGGACGACGGTCGATCCGCTGATCGGCATGACCACCCTCCGATTGTCTCACCGTGAAGCGTCTACAGGTGAGGCATATGGTGCCGGCGGGCGTCGCTTGGTGCCATGCATCAAAATGAAGCATTGCAGCCGGGGGGATCGGCGCGCACGATGGGCGCAGCACGGGTGGTCGGGAGTTCCGAGGCTCCAGGCCGCTCGTGTCGGGCGCGGTGGTCGGGAGATCAAGGGGTCACCGACCACCGCGCCACCCGAACCACTTCCGACTCCCCAGGGAGGCGAGGATGACGCACCGACTCAACTGGCGCCGGCTGCCCCGGCTGCTGTGCCGGTGCGGGCTGGCGTACCGGCTATGCCCGGACCGCCGGTCCGAGCGCTTGGCGCGGGGTGCGTCGTGACCACGATCCTCGGCTCGTCCGACAGAGACGATCCACTGCTGGACACGTGCCTGTGGTGCGAGCGTGACATCGACTGGGACGGCTACGTGTGGCGACACGTGGAGACCGGCAGCGCGTGGTGCCCGGATGGCTCATTCGCCGCCCGGAGACAGCCCCTCTTGAATGCCGGTCACGGTGACGCCTCGAGGTGACGGCGCGCGTCATCCCACACCCGTTCGAACTCGGTAGCGCTCAGCGGCTGGGGATCGTGACCCTCCCACTCGGTGACCGGCTGGTCGGCTAGGCCGCCGTACCGGGCCTGGTACTGCTGGATCCGCCCGGCGGCGAGCTCCCGTTGCCATTCCTCCAAGGAGGCAGCGGTCGTCGGTTCCTGCTGCGGTCCACTGAGCTCGACCTGCCGGGTAACCCAGCCGTCAGCGTCAACCTCGAAGTACAACCAGATGTCCTCTTCATCCCAGTAGCAGCGGAACCATTCGGTCATGCGCAGTCCGTTGGGCCAGGCTGCCAGCGGCGATCCCGCCCGCGCGGCAGCACGGTCGCGGCCAGTATGACCAGCACGGTGAGCACCCCGCCCGCACCGGCCACGCCGAGCGCCCAGGCTCGGGTACGGGCGACCTCGGCGGCTGCCGCCTCGGCGGCCGGGTCACGGCTGCGCGCCGGCAGCGCAGCCGCACGTGCCGGTGCTCCGCTGGTGGTCCGCTCGGTAACCGCGCGGTACGGGTTGACGACCCCGTAGCCGTACTCGTTGCTCCGCCGTGAACCGGGCGCCGGATCGGCCGTGGCGATCAGCCGGGCGACCACCTCGCGCGCGGAGAGGCCCTTCCAGTACTGGCGGACCAGTGCCGCCGCGGCCGCCACGAACGGTGCGGCGAAGCTGGTGCCTTCCCAGCTGGCGTACCCCCGACCGGAGCGCGCGGCGGTCACCTGGCTGCCCGGCGCGACCAGGTCGACGTAGTCGCCCACCTGCGATGACGACAACCGCCGGCCGTCCGGGCCGATCGCCCCCACCCCGACCACGCCGTCATAGCTGGCCGGATACGGCTTCGGGTTGCCGTTCTCGCGCGCATTGCCGGCAGCCGCAACCACCACCACGTCGTTGTCCAGCGCGTACTTCGTCGCCGCCTGAACCTCGGGGTCGTTGCGGTTGAGCACGACCGATAAGTTGATCACCTTGGCCTTGCCGTCGACCGCCTTGCGGATCGCCGTGGCGAGGCCGGCAGCGCTGCCCGCGCGGCCGGACGTCGCGCCCTCGACCACGGTCTGTTCCGTGATCCGGAAGGGCAGGATCGTCGCCCCGGGCGCCAGGCCCCGAAATCCGATCCCGGGCAGCGGCTGGCCGGCGATGATGCTGGCGACCGCGGTCCCGTGCCCGACACAGTCGGTCTGCCCGTTGCCCCCGTCGAGGAGATCGAGCCCGGCTGCCACGTGGTTGCGCAGGGACGGGTGGCTCGCGTCCACCCCCGAGTCGATCACGGCGACGGTCACCCCACCGCCGTCGGCCAGGTTGGCCAGCCGATCCGGGGCGTACCGCTGGACCGGCCACGGGACCGGGGTGGCGTTGACCGTGGCCGAGTTGTCCGAGGTGGTGCACGCCGCGTACGCCGGAGACCCGGGCAGCGTCACCGCAATCCCCACGGCGACCCCGACCGCGAACCCGCTGCCGAGGACACCGGTGCAGATCGAAGCGATCACCCGCCCGTGCTGTCGCATCCACGCCTCCCCCGTGCGTCACTGCGCACGGGTTGCGATGCTAGCGCCGGTACGGCCGTCGCCGGGGGCCCGTTCACCGGGGGATCGATGTCGCTACGTGATTGCCTGGTTGCATGGGGACGTCCCGCAAACGGCTTGGGCCTTGTAGGTTAGTGCGCGAGCGCGAGTGCGGCGAAGGGGGGTGGCGGTGAGCGAGTGGGAGCCGGCCACCGAGGCCGAGGTGGCCATGCGTGACGCGCTGCGCCTGAACGACCAAGAGCAGTACTTCCAGATCCTCGGCGACGTCGACCTGCTGCTGCCGGTCTCGGCCGAAGCCCTTGCCGGCCGGGCGCCGATGAGCTGGGGCACCTGGACCGCGGACGGGCGTACCCACCTGCTGGCGTTCACCTCTCCACAGGCGCTGCATGCCTGCCTCGCCGAGCACGCCGGATCGTATCGCCAGCTGCCATACACCGAGCTGGCCGCCGCATGGCCCAACATGGAGTGGTGGCTGGCGGTCAACCCCGGCCTGCCGATTGAGGCGTACCTACCGTCGTGGTTCGTGGTCCAGGTCAACCGTGGCGACGTGCGGCTGCCGGGTCGCACGCTCGGGGCGCGCGCCCGCATCGAACGCGCGAGCGGCGTGCGGACCCGCGCGGTCGGCCAGGTGCCGCGGCACGAGGTGCCCGAGACGCCTTCGACGCCCCAACGGGCCGCCGCCCTCCCGCCGGCGCCCGCGCCGCTGTCGGCCCCTCCGCCGTTGCCGCCTGCGCGGCAGCGAGACGACGTCACGCCGGTAATCCGTAGGCCGGGCTCGCTGCCGAGAGTCCCGCCGCCGGCTCCGCGGCCGCCAGTGGCACCGCCGGACCTGCCGGCGCCGTCGCGGGCCACGGCCCGGCCGCCAGCCCCGCCGCCGGCCCCGCCAGCAGCTCCGGGGCCCGTTGCTCCGGCGCCACCGGCTGAAAGCCTCCCGCCGATTGAGGCGCCGACGCGGCTCGGCGCCCTCGCGGGGTTGACAGCGAAGGCGCGAGCCGAGCGACCACCGCCGACCGAGACGCAGCCCGCCGCGCCACGCGCCGAGCGACTTCTCCGCGCGCAGCGCTCCGCCGGTCGACCGGTGCAGCCAACCGAGCCGCCTGCGCGGCCAGAGGCCACGGCGCCGCCGCCACAGGCCGCGGTGCCGCCACATGCTGCGGCGCCGCCACAGCCCGCGGCGCCGGCACAGCCCGCGGCGCCACCGAGCGCGGCGCGGCCGGCCGAGGCACGCCAGCCGGCACACGCGTACCGCAGCGATGAGGTGCTCCAACCGACCGAGGTGCTTCCGCCCGAGCCGCCCAGGCCGGCCCCGGTACCGATCGACCTGCCCGCCTTCGAGACGCTGGGCGGAGACGAGCTGGAGTACCTGGAGTCGGCCACGATCGAGATCAGTGCCGCCCAGCGGGCGCGCGCCGACGCGATGGCCGTCCGGCTCAGGCTCCGCGACGAGGCCGGGCACGAGGCCGGGCACGAAGCCGGGCACGAGGCCGGGTACCAGGATCAGGCCGGCGCCGCGCGAACCGAGGCCCGCGACGGACCCGCCCACGCGGCGCCGGACGATACCCCGGACGACGTCCCGGTCGACACCCAAGACCGCCCGGAGCCGGTCCGCGTCGAGGCGAAAGGCCGCGCAGAGGTACGCCCGGCAACGGGCCAGGTGCCCGGCTTCACGCCGGTCAACTCGACCGAGGAGAGCCTGCTGGCCGCGGCCGCGGAGGGCAACACCGACACGTTCCTCTCCACGCTCCTGCTCGCCAGGGTGCTCCTGCCCGGTCGGTCCGACATCAACGAGATGCTCGCCAACCCGGCCACCTGGCGCCTTGAGGAGATCGACGGATCGTCGTACGCCGTCGTGTTCACCTCGAAGGAACGGCTCGCCGAGCACGCGGGCGCCATGGAAGCGAGCTGGGTGCGGTTCACCCGGCTGATCCGCGAGTGGCCAACCCCGTCGCTCGCCTTCGCGGTCAACCCCGGCACGCCGGTGGGTGCCACGCTGCCCGGCGAGCAGATCGTCGCGCTGGCCGCCTGGGCCGACGAGGTCGGTCTCAACTCCGACGACGAGCCCGAGCCGGTCATCGCCGTCGAGCCGGACGACAGCGGGCACAAGCCGTTCGCCGCCGAGCAGCCCGAGCGGCCGGTGGTGATGCAGAAGGCGATCTCGGCCGACCAGCTGGCCTACTACCTGCAGCGCGGCTACGACCGGGTCTCCGGCTTCGTGCACCGGGTCGCCGAGATGGCACATCTGCGTACGCCCGAGGAGCTCTACGGGGCGCTCGGCCTGTCCTACTCGGGTTCGCCCTTCAAGCCGGACGACGACGAGATCTACGTGCTGCGCTGGACGGCGTACCGGAACAACCTGTACCGGATCCCGTACGGGGGCCATACCGACGCCGGCATGCGGGCGATGGAGGGCTGGGTGATCGAGCGGCCGCCCTTCCGCGGCAACGGGTTCGCGCCCAGCGAGGGCCGTGACGTCATCGCGGAGTTCAAAGTGGACAGTGTCCGGCTGCCGCACAACTCCCAGGTGTGGCGCTTCGACCGGGACGGTCACGAGCTGCTGATCGCCGTGCTCGACGCGGACGGGCCGCGGTGGCGCCAGGTCGGTGAGCCATGATCCGGGACGGGTACCTGGCACGATGGCGCGGCCGGGAGTACGAGGCGAGCCCCGACGGCGACCAGGTCCGGCTCTACCGGCCGGATGCCGCCGAGGGGTTCGAGCAGGTGCGTCCGGGCCGCTTCCGCCAGGTGGTGCCGGTCGACGAGGTCGAGGACATCGTGTACGTGCGGACCGCCTGCCGGTGGCGTGGCGCGCCGTTCATCATCCTCGCCGAGCACGACAGCTGGCTGCGGGTGGAGTACACCGGTGGGTTGGCCCCGGTGGCGAACGAGCTCGGGCTGGAGGAGTTCGACTTCGGGGTGTACCAGAGCTGGGCGCCCCGCGACGAGGTCACCGAGATCCAGGAGTACCAGTTTTAGAGCTTGGCCCAGCGCAGCACCTCGCCGGCGACCAGGTCCGGCACCTCCTGGTGCGGGAAGTGGCCGACGCCGTCGAGCAGCCGCCATTCGTAGTCGGCGATCACGTAACGACCCGAACCCAGTGCCGTCCGAGGAAGCGTCGCCGGGTCGAGCGCGCCGTGCAGGTGCAGCGTCGGGGCCACGATCGGCTGCTGGAGCATCTTGACGAAGCGGTACCCCTGCAGGCGCAGCACCGAACGTACCGCCCAGCGGTAGCTCTCCATCGCGCAGAACGAGGTCAGCGGGATCTGCATCGCCGTGCGGCAGCGCCGCTCGTAGTCGGCGAACTCCGGCGAGGCGACCCAGTCCGGGCCACCCCACTGTCGGAGGTACTCCCCGACCTGCCCCGCGTCGTTGCGGGTGAGCACGTGTTCGTACCGAGGGATCTGGAACTTGAGGACGGGCAGTCCGGCCCGGAGCTGCCCGCGCGGGTCGCTGGCCAACGCCGCACGCAGCCGTAACGGGTGCGCGGCGCCGACCACCACCAGACGGCGGACCAGCTTGGGGTGGAAGCAGGCGGCGGACCAGGCGAGCAGGCCGCCGTAGCCGGCACCCACGAGGACCGCGCGCCGCTCGCCGAGCGCGCGGATAAGGCCCGCCACGTCACCGGCCAGCGTGTACCCGTCATAGCCCCGCGGGGGCTTGTCGCTCGCGCCGTAGCCGCGCAGGTCGACGGCGACCGCGCGGAACCCCGCCCCGGCGAGCACCTGGATCTGGTGCTGCCACGCCCACCAGAACTCCGGGAAGCCGTGCAGGAACAGCACAAGCGGCCCGCTACCGGCTTCGACGGCGTGGAACCGGGTGCCGTTGGCGCTGACATACCGGTGTGTCCATGGACCGTCGATCAAGACGCACGACTCGTCAACCGCGGCGCTCACAGATCAAGCGTAGGGGTCGTGAGCGGTACCGCATCTGGAGTATGGGGGACATCTCAGGGAAACCCCGGAGCCGGCTAGCGTGGGACCCATGCAGCTGCCCCTGCCCCTTGTCGCCGTCGCCGGTACCCCGGCCGAATGCGGCGCCGCGTATGGTGCCGCGGTCGCCGCGCACATCGGCAGCAACCTGATGGCCTACCGGGACCGGTTCGCCAGTCGCGCCGGGTTGGACCTCGCGACGGTACGCCGGGCCGGCGCCGGCTTCCGGCAGACGACCCGGGAGCTGGCGCCCAGGATCGCGGCGATGCTCGACGGGGTGGCCGAGGGCTCCGGCGCGCCGGTCGAGGAGATCTACGCGCTGAACGCCCGTACCGAGCTGCTGTACGGCTCGGCCCCGTGCGAGTGCACCACGCTCGGCGTGCTCGACAGGTACACCGAGTCGGGGCACACCATCCTCGCGCAGAACTGGGACTGGCATCCGGCACAACGCCCGTACACCCTCCTGCTGGCCACCCGCGACGAACGTGGCCTGGCGGTCGTCACCCTGGCCGAGGCGGGCATGTTGGCCAAAGCCGGCCTGAGCTCGTCCGGCCTCGGTGTCTGCATCAACATGCTCGGCTGCGACCGGGACGGGCAGCCGGGTGGCCTGCCGTACCACGTGCTCCTGCGCGCGGTGCTGGAGGCCGGCGACCTCGGGCGGGCGCTGCAGGTGGCCTGCGAGAGCCCGCGCAGCGCCTCGATCAACCTGCTGATCGGGCAGGCGTACGCCGAGTGGGGCGGCGGCGAGATCATCGATGTCGAGCTGGTCCCCGGCGACCTGGGCACGCTCCATCCGGTGGACGGGCTGATCGCGCACGCCAACCACCTGGAGACCGTGCTGCCGGTGCACGACGCGCTGAAGGACCTGGGCGGCTCGTCGTTCTACCGCGCGGCGCGCGCTCGGCGGCTGCTGGCTCTCGTCGCCGCCGAGCGCAAGGTGGCGCAGCGCGACCTGGCGATGATCCTGGCCGACCACGCCAGCTTTCCGCGCGCGATCTGCCGGCACGTCGACCTCAGCGACCCCGAGGACGAGCGGTCCGAGTCGATCTACTCGGTGCTGCTCGACCTCGACGACCGCCGGATGGCCGTCGCCGCCGGCCCGCCGTGCCAGGGCGAGTACGTCTGGGTCAAGCTCGACGAGATCGTCTGAGCCCGTCGAGCGGCCGCTCGACCGGCCGCTCGACCGGCCGTCGAGCCCGGTCAGTCCTCGTCGGACTTGCCCGCCTTCAGCCCGCTCGCGATCAGGTCCATCACCGACGAGTCCTGCAGCGTGGTCACGTCGCCGAGCGATCGGTTCTCGGCCACGTCACGCAGGAGCCGTCGCATGATCTTTCCGGACCGGGTCTTGGGCAGCTCCGCCACCACCAGGATCTGGCGCGGCTTCGCGATCGGGCCGAGGGTGTGCGCCACATGGTCGCGCAGCTCCTTGGCCAGGGCGTCGCCGGTCGCCTCGTCCTCCGGCACGCCACCGCGCAGGATCGTGAACGCCACGATCCCCTGGCCGGTCGTCGGGTCGGTTGCGCCCACCACGGCCGCCTCCGCGACCTTCGGGTGCGACACCAGCGCCGACTCCACCTCCGTGGTGGAGATGTTGTGGCCGGAGACCAGCATCACGTCGTCGACCCGGCCGAGCAGCCAGATATGCCCGTCGTTGTCGCGCTTGGCGCCGTCGCCCGGGAAGTAGGTCCAGTCTTCACCGGACCGTGCGCCAGCCCCGAACCGGGACCAGTACGTGTCGATGTAGCGCTGGTCGTCGCCCCAGATGGTGCGCAGCATGGCCGGCCACGGCTCGCGGATCACCAGGAACCCGCCGCCACCCTCCGGCACGGAGCTGCCCTGATCGTCGACCACATCGGCCACGACGCCGGGCAGCGGGGTCATCGCGCTCCCCGGCTTGGTCGCGGTCACCCCGGGCAGCGGGGAGATCAAGATGGATCCAGTCTCGGTCTGCCACCAGGTGTCCACGATCGGGCAGCGGTTGTCGCCGATGTGCTCGCGGTACCACATCCAGGCTTCGGGGTTGATCGGCTCGCCCACCGTGCCGATGAGGCGCAGCGAGGACAGGTCGAACTGCGCCGGAATGTCGTCGCCCCACTTCATGAACGTGCGGATCGCCGTCGGCGCGGTGTACAGGATCGACACCTTGTACTTCTCGATCAGCTCCCAGAACCGGCCCCGGTGCGGGGTGTCCGGCGTCCCCTCGTACATCAGCTCGGTGGCGCCGTTGGACAGCGGGCCGTACACGATGTACGAGTGCCCGGTGACCCAGCCGATGTCGGCGGTGCACCAGAAGACGTCGGTGTCCGGCTTGAGGTCGAAGACCGCGTGGTGGGTCCAGCTCACCTGGGTCAGGTAGCCACCGGTGGTGTGCAGGATGCCCTTGGGCTTCGCGGTGGTGCCCGAGGTGTAGAGGATGAACAGCGGGTGCTCGGCGTCGAACGGCTGCGCGACGTGCAGGGTGCTCGCCTTCTCCACCGTGTCGTGCCACCACACGTCGCGCCCCTCGGTCCAGGCGACCTCCTGGCCGGTGCGGCGCACCACCAGGACGCGCTCGACGCTCGGGCAGCGGGCCGCTGCCTCGTCGACCGTGGGCTTGAGCGGGCTGGGGTTGCCGCGGCGGTAGCCGCCGTCAGCCGTGATGACCAGCTTGGCGTCGGCGTCGGTGATGCGGCCCGCCAGCGCCTCGACCGAGAAGCCGCCAAAGACGACGTTATGCGTGGCGCCGATGCGGGCGCAGGCGAGCATCGCGACGGCGAGCTCCGGGATCATCGGCATATAGATCGCCACCCGGTCGCCGGCCCGCACGCCTAAGTCGGTCAGCGTGTTGGCGGCCTGGCACACCAGCGTGTGCAGGTCGGCATAGGTCAGGCACCGGGTGTCGCCGGGCTCGCCCTCCCAGTAGATCGCGGCCTTGCTGCCCCGGCCGGCCTCGACGTGGCGGTCCAGGCAGTTGTACGCCACGTTGAGCTGCCCGCCCACGAACCATTTGGCGAAGGGCGGGTTGGACCAGTCCAGTACCTGGTCCCATTCCTTCGCCCAGCTCAGCCGGCGCGCCTGGGCGTCCCAGAAGCCGATCCGGTCGGCTTCCGCCGCCTGGTACACGTCCTCCTTGACGTTGGCCTGCGCGGTGAGCTCCGCCGGCGGCGGGAATTGACGGGTCTCGTTGAGCAGGTTTTCCAGCGTCTCGCTCATGACTGGCGGCTCCCTTTGGTGATCCGAGTCTCGCTAGCAGGCTAATAGCCCGGGCCGGAGCGGGCGAGCGCTGGTCCTACCCTGCGGTGAGCGCGGGGGTGTACGCGCCGGCCGGCATACCCGCCCGTGACACGATGAGGCGGTGAGCCTGGCACCGCTGCTCGACCTCGCCGGCGTTCGCGCGGGGCTTGCGGCCGCGCGCGAGGCGGTCGACGCCGCGTTGCGCCACCGCGCGTTGCGGCGGTCGGGCGGGGCGGTCGCGGCCGAGGTCAGCCTGCGCTCCGCCGTGGCCAGCGCCGCGCTGGAGGGGCACGAGTACGATCTTGAGCAGGTCCGCTCCGGCGTGCTCACCGATCCCGTGGTCCAGGGCGCGTTACGGGCCAGCGCCGCGCTCGACGGGTTGGCCCGACCGTGGTCGACGGCGCCCCGCCAGGTGCTCGCCCGGCTGCACGTGCTCGCCGCGCGGGACATCGTCGACGAGGAGTCGCTCGGCCGGCCGGTGACCGGTCCAGCGGTGGCGTCGCGGCTGGACACCCTGGCGCACGTGGTGACCGCCGGTCCGCGGGTGCCGGCCCTGTTGCGCGCCGCCGTGGTGCACGGTGAGCTGCTGGCGCTGCAGCCGTTTGCCGGTCCCAACGGGGTGGTGGCCCGTGCCGCGGCCCGGCTGACCCTGATGTCCGCCGGGCTCGATCCCCGCGGGCTGCTCGCCGTCGACGTCGGGCACCTGGCCCGGAAACCGGAGTACGTCGGGTCGGCCGGCGCCTTCGCCACCGGTACCCCCGACGGCCTGCGCTCGTGGTTCACCCACTATGCGGCCGCGGTACGAGTTGCCGCCGCCGAGCTGGCTGCCATCGCCGACTCGGTCGCCTAGCTGCGCACCGGCGGGCGGCGTCTGGACTGAGGAGCGCGCGACGAGGGAACGACTGGTTCCGGGTCGCTCGCGGAGGCGAGCGCCAGCCAACACAGCGACGACCTACCCCCAGACACACGTGGACGGCGCCCCACGCGGAGGCGCCGTCACCACACGTCCGACCTGGTTACCAAGCGTGCACCTTCGTCGTTGTCAGCGGTCCTTGCGGTGCCGCCGCAACGTGCCTCCCGCGGCTGGTCGCGCGTGGGTGCCTGATGGCCGTGTCACGAGCCAAAATGGCTCGCACTCACTTTTCTACGCCGGTTCGGCCCGCCACGCCAGAGGTCTGCCAGATTCTGTGAGGACCGGTCAAACCGGGGGCGCCGTGACAGTGGGTAAGTTCGATCTTCGTTACGCTGCAGCTGCAGCCGCACGTGCACGGCGGTACCGGCCGTACCACAGCAGGCCGATGGCGACGCCGATGCCGACCCCGATCGCCGCCGCGACGGGCACCCCCGGACGCTGCCGGAGCCGACGGCTCAGCGGGATCGGATGCCGGAACTCGAGCATCGGCCAACCCTGTTCGGCGGCCAGCCGGCGCAGCCCGCGGTCGGCGTTGACGGCCGTCGGATGTCCGACCGACTCCAGCAACGGAGCGTCACTGATCGAGTCCGAGTACGCGTACGACTCGGCCAGGTCGTATGCCCGTTCCTGCGCCAATTGACGAATCGCGCTGACCTTGTTGCCACCGGCCGCGTAAAAGGCAATGGCGCCGGTGTACCGGCCGTCTTCGACCACCATCCGGGTGGCGATCACGTCTTTGATGCCGAGCAGCTCGCCGATCGGCCGCACGATCTCCTCGCCGGACGAGGACACGAGCACCACATCGCGCCCAGCCGCCTGGTGCTCTTCGATGAGGGCGGCTGCTTCGGCGTACACGTAAGGGTTGATCAGCTCGAGCAGTGTCTCGGTGACGATCTGACGGACCTGCTCCACCCGCCAGCCCTTGCACAGCTCAGCAAGGTAGTCCCGGATCCGGGCCATCTGCTGGTCGTCGGCGCCGCCGAGGCGGAACACCAGCTGCGCGTACGCGGCCTTGACCACGTCACCGCGGCTGATAAGCCCATCACGATAGAACGGCCGGCCGAACGCCAGTGCGCTGGACTTGGCGATGACCGTCTTGTCAAGATCGAAGAACGCGGCGCTGCGACCCACGGCGGGCAAGTGTAACCGCCTCGATCGCTGACGACCGTCAGGCCGACGACCCGGGACGGCCTGCGCGATGATCGATCACCGCGTGTCGCATGACACTACTCGACGTGTGGCGGTTGGCTCAGGCATGCTTATCTTTGCGACGCGGTTTCATGTCTCAACCGACATGCCTGCGATGCCCGGCATCTCCTTGGCTCTCAGCGGTTGCACCCCCCGTGACCGCTGAGTGGGTTCGGCTCGATCCCCCCGGAGCCGGACCCCCGACGACCCCCGTCACCCCCCGGCGGGGGTCGTCCCCTCTCCGGTCGACCCCGCTCGGACTGGATCTTTACACCACGCGCCCTCGGCGAAGCGCCTGGCGGGCCGCTGTCGCGAACCGTTCAAGCTCGTTCTGATGCGCTAAAGCGCGCTCCTCGAACGCGTCGGTGCCGATGGCGCGATGCATCTCGCGACCGGCCTCGCGGAGGGTCTCGACGCTGCTTACGAGAGTCGGGTCCGCAGCGAGGAGGAACACGTGCGCCTCGGCGTTCCTTCGTTGCTCGGCAGACCAGCCTCTCGCCTTCGACTCGCCGCTGCCGTAGACGGCATCGTAGGCGAGGCCGCGAAACGCGGACTCGAGCGCGTAGATCGCGGCGCAATGCTTCAAGAGCTCGCCGAGCCAACGCTCCCGGGTCTGGCTTCGGCGTACCCAGAGCTGAGCAAGAGCCGCGATCATGGCGCCAACAAGGACACCGAGCAAGGCAGTCATGGCTCAAAGTCTGGCCGGCCGATGGCTTCCGATAGCACATCGACATCACTTCAAGGCGACTGTCCACAACCACCCTCGCTGTCCACAGGCGCGAAGTTCGTTCTTGGCGGCCGCGACAGGCGGGCCAGACCCTGGTGGGCGTCCCGTTGGCACCACCACTCGGAGGCCGCCATGGCGTCGCGAACCGCACCCGCGCCGCACACGCTCCCCGCAGGTCCGCATCCGTTGCTCATCACCCGTGACCCAGGCCTGCTCGAAGAGCTGCTGCGCCTAGCCGACGCGGCCGGCGTCGAGGTCGAGGTCGCGCAAGACGCACACGCCGCACGGCCACGCTTCGCGGCAGCGCCGGTGGTACTGGTCGATGCGGCGTGCGCCAACGGCTTCCTGCGGGCGCGCCTGCCGCGGCGGCCCGGCGTCGTGCTGGTCTGCGCCGACCCTGCGGCCGAACCGCCATGGGAGCTCGCCGAAGCGCTCGGCGCCGAGCACGTCGCCGTGCTGCCCGCCGCCGAGCCGTGGCTGGTCGACCGTCTTGTCCGAGCCGTGGGAACGCGCTACGGCCCCGCTCGGGTCGTGGCGGTGCTTGGCGGTCGGGGCGGCGCCGGGGCGAGCGTGTTCGCCGCCGGGCTCGCGGTCACCGCGGCGCGCAGCGGGTTGCGAGCGATGCTGGTCGACGCCGACCCGCTGGGGGGCGGCGTCGACCTGGTCCTTGGCTGGGAGGCGCTGGACGGGCTGCGGTGGCCGGCACTGGCCGCCGACGAACCGGCGTCCCTTGTGGACAGCCTGCCGACCAGCGGCGAGCTGGCGGTGCTGTCGTGGGACCGGGGCGACGTGTTCGGCGTACCGGTGGACGCGATGGCGGCCGCACTGGATGCCGGTCGGGCCGGCCGCGAGCTGGTCGTCGTCGATCTGCCCCGGCGACTTGACGACACGGCGGCGCTCGCCCTGGCCGCCGCCGACATCGCCCTGCTGTTGGTACCGGCCGAGCTGCGCGCCTGTGCGGCAGCGGCCCGGGTGGCCGCGGCGGCGGCGCCGCACACCCCTTCGTTGCGGGTGGTCGTGCGCGGACCGGCGCCCGGCCGGCTCCGACCACGGGAGATTGCCCGGGCGCTTGGTCTGCCGCTGGCCGGGTCCTTGCGCGCCGAACCGGACCTCGCCCGTGCGCTGGAGCGTGGCGAACCACCCGCGGGTACGGGCAAAGGACCGCTGGCGAGCCTATGCCAGCGGCTGATCAGCGAGCTCGAGCTGACCGGCGGGCCGGTGACGGCGTGAACCGTCTCGCCTCGGCGCCGGCCGCCCCGCCATCCCTCGCGTCGCAGCTCGCCGTGCCGCTGGTTGCGCCGTCGCTCGCCGGGCACCGGGCGCTCGCGCGGTTCGACGCGCACAGTGCCGGACCGCTTGCTTCGCTGCTCACCGAGCCAGGGGTCACCGACGTGCTGGTCAACGGTGTGGAGGTCTGGGTGGACCGGGGTGGTGGCCTGCAACGAGCCGCGGTCCAGGTGGGCACCGCGGATGACGTGCGCCGGCTGGCGCAACGCCTCGCTGCGGCATGCGGCCGGCGGCTGGACGACGGCTGTCCATTCGTCGATGCCCGGCTGCCCGACGGCACCCGGCTGCACGCGGTCCTGCCACCGGTGGCGCGGGAAGGACCGTACCTGTCCTTGCGGACGCTGCGACGCCGGCCGTACACGCTGGCCGAGCTCGTCGCGGCAGGCAGCATCGACGCGCCCGGAGCCGAGCTGCTCGCCGCGATCGTGGCCGCCCGGCTGGCATACCTGGTGACCGGCGGCGCCGGCGCCGGTAAGACCACGCTGCTGTCGGCACTGCTCTCGCTGGTCCCCGCACAGGAGCGCATCGTGTTGGTTGAAGACGCCGCCGAGCTGCGGCCGTCGCACCCGCACGTGGTCGCACTCGAGGCGCGGCTGTCCAACGTGGAGGGTGCCGGCTCGGTGGCCATGCGGGATCTCGTGCGGCAGGCGCTGCGGATGCGTCCGGACCGGCTGATCGTCGGCGAATGCCGGGGCGCCGAGGTGGTCGACCTGCTCGGGGCGCTGAACACCGGCCACGAGGGCGGTGCCGGCACGTTGCACGCCAATGGTTCAGCCGACGTGCCGGCCCGCCTGGAAGCGCTCGGCCTGCTCGGCGCCGTGCCGCGCGACGCGCTACATGCCCAGATCGTGGCGGCGCTGCACGTGGTCGTACACCTGCGCAGGACGGCCGAGCGCCGGGTCGTCGACGAGGTGTGCTTGCTGCTACCAGGCGGTCCGCGGCGTCTGGTCGCGGCGGTGCCGGCCTGGCGCCGCGGCGCGGGTACGGGTCCGGCCGCGCTCGCGCTCGTCAGGCTCCTGGCCGACCGTGGCGTGACGCCACCACAGATCCTGCGCGGCGAGCCGGGTCCGGGTGGTCGGCGATGAGCCGGCGGGTACGGCGCCGGTTGCGCCTGCTGCACCCCGCCGGCGTCGGGACGGGGCGCGGTGACGCAGCTCTGGCGCGTTGGCGCGGCCGGACCGGTGTGGCGGGCGTGGCGGCCCTGGCCTGCCTGGCGACCGGGGCGGTCGGCGGGCCGGTGGCGGCGGCCGTGGCTGGGGTGTACACGGCGCTGATCTGTGCCGCATGGCTCAGCCGCCGGCAGGCGAGCCGGATCGGTCGAGACCGGCTCGCCCTGGTCGACGCGATCGCCATGCTCGGCGCCGATCTACGGGCGGGTCTGGCGCCGGCAGCCGCGCTGGCCGAGGCGCAACCGACGCTGCACGCGGAGTCCGGTGTGGACGGTCAGCGCGAGCGATCGCTGCGCCGGTTCGAGGCGGCCTGGCGGCTCAGTGATCAGCTTGGCGCGCCATTGGCCGACCTGCTCGATCGGGTCGAGTACGACCTGCGCGCGGCCGAGCGGGTGCGTTCGGCGGTGGCGGCGCAGACCGCCGGTGCGTGGACGACGACCTGGGTGCTCGCCGCCCTGCCAGCGGCGGGAGCCGGGCTCGGCTACGCCATGGGCGTCGACCCGATCCGGTCGCTGCTGCATACGCCGCTCGGGGCGGGGTGCACCGCCGCAGCGCTGATCCTGCAGTGCGCCGGCCTGGCCTGGGTGTCATGGCTGGTGCGCAGCGCCACTGCCGAGACGTTGACATGACGCGGCCACGGCGACGCCTAGCCACCGGTCTGAGATCGGCCGTGGCGGGCCTGGCGGCGGGCGCGGTAGGCCCGGCTGGCCGGGCGGCGAGCTCGGCGGGCGTGGCTGGCATGGCGGCGGGCGTGGCTGGCGTAGCGGTGGGCGTCGTTGTGGGCCTGATCATCGGTGGCTGGCCGGGTGCGGTCGTCGGGTTGGCCGTCACGCCGGTCGCCTGGTTGGTCGTGCGCCGCGTTGAACCGCCGGCCCGTCGCCGTGAGCGGCTCGCAGCCGCCGCGGACCTGCCGATCGCCGCCGACCTCCTCGCCGCGGCGCTCCGAGCGGGTGCGCCGATGGGTCATGCAGCTCAGGCGGTGGGTGATGCGCTGGGAGGCCCGCTCGGTGCCCGCCTTGGGCTGGTCGCACGTTCGCTCTCGGACGGGGCTGCACCGGCCGAGGCTTGGGCGCACCTGGCCGACGTCACCGGCGCGGCCCGGCTTGTCCGGGCGGCGGTTCGCAGTGCCGAGAGCGGTGCCGCCCTTGGCGGTGCCCTCGGTCGGCTCGCCGAGGACCTGCGCGCGGCGCGCGCAGCCGCGGCCGAGGCTGCCGCGCGGCGGGTCGGTGTGCTCGCGGTGCTGCCTCTGGGCCTGTGTTTCCTGCCGGCCTTCGTGCTCACCGGTGTCGTGCCGGTTGTCGTCGCCGTGCTCGGCGACGCCTTTCACTGACGAACAAGAGGGGGATCCATGCGGAAGCTTCGAGAGCGGTTGCGCGGCGACGCGGGGATGAATACCGCGGAGTAGTCAACTGTGTGTCTATGCATCCTCTGGCAAAGGCCAGTTTACCAGGGGAAATGCGAGATCATCAGTCTGTGACGCGGCGTGTCATGCTCAGCTCGGTCCAGCCGTCGCTCCCGGTCATCAGGTTGCGTGCAAGATCCAAAGCTGCGTCTTCGTCAGGTACGTCTCATGATCGGCTTCGGCCCTCTGCGCCACCTTCGCGGGCCTCGACTCGCCAGGTGTCGCCGTCGTTGAAGATCAAGACCTCCTGCCGGGCCAGCTTGCCCCAGCGGCCGTTCCACCAGTGTTTGCGCTGCTCCATAAAGGTGCAGGCTATCGAACACGTGTGCGACGAACAAGCGTTTGCTCAGGTCGCGGCCCGCCGTCCGAGCTGGTCTGAGAGGCCCACATCGTTCGGGCGTTCCCCAGTCCACCCGACGGGCCTGAAATGCCCCCACGCTCCCGCTGACGGGCCCTCTAGGGCAGACCTTGATGGACGGTCGACCCATCCGCAGGTACGCTCGCTGCTGGCACCGGGTTGTTCTGGTGCCGGTGATCCCCGCCGCATATCGCCGGGACCCGCTCCCCCAATCGGCGTAAGGGGGTGGGATCAAGATCACCTTGACGGAGAGGACGACCCGGCTTTCAAAGGGTCAGCCCCCCACCTGAGATCCCGTACGCCGAACAGGACTCAGCTTCACCAGTCGTGTGCTGGTCGAGCTGAGCCCTGTATGCCTCACTCGGCCAGAGGGAGGTAAAGGGGATCGAGCAAGGTGGAGATCCAATGGGTCGCAGCCAGTCCATGGGTGGCGTTGATCGCCATCACGGTCGCAGCCGTAGCGCGCGTGGTTATTGTCATGTGGGCGTTGCGCGGCACTAAGCCTGACGATCGACCGAAAATCTTGAGGGCTGTGGCCTGCCTATTTCCGGTGACTTCGTGGACTCAGGCGCGACGGAAGCCCGAAGACGAGGACGTATCTCCTTGATGCCTCCGTCGCCCGCCTGATACTCCGCTTGCCGAACCAAAGTGCCCTAGAGGATCGCACTTGCCCACGCTACAGAATAGCGTCCACCATCACCCGACACGTCTCCTGCCCAAAGTTCTGAAACTGGTAGATCAGCTCGTAGCAGCCGTCCTGCTCTACACGGCAGGCATGAACGCCAATCGCGTCAGGCATGTTCGGTTCATAGTCCAGGGTTACTACTGGTTCTGGGCAGCCTTCTGGATATAAGCCCAGACTGAGCTTTTCGAGCTGGCCTGGCCGAACATCTAAGTGGCCGACCAAGTGTTTACGTTTTGTGTAATGGGGAACTCTCGCGTTCGTCATAGCGCCGCACCTCGCTTACGTTTGCATTCGTATAGGGTTTCTCCCCTCACGAGGCGAACGCGAACGGCGTAGTTGAACCTGAGAATAAAGCTCAGAACGCCGAGCACGACGCACCGTGACCCCATACCGCAAATCAGCCGGGGGGTATCTCGATGCTTGTTTTACCGTGCATCAGCGTTTGAGTTTCACGCTATGGCTCTCGATACCAACCGAAACCCATAACCCTACCGAGGGCTATTATTGACCAGGATAGGCCACAAGGTCAAGATTACAGAAGTAAGAACGACGGCACTTTGGATTCTGTGCGGTGCGCGCTTTCCGCTGGCATCCCGTCTGCCGTCGACCCGCACGGGGTTAGAGGCGGGTTCTGGCCCCTGGTCAAGGTGGAGCCCCCGACGTGCGGAACGACCTTGACCGGGGGCCAGGTTCCGCCTCGGCTTTCCTGGGTCGACGGTGAGCGGGCATCCCGGAGCCTGAGCGGCCCCCGCCGGTGGCTGGGTTGTGCTCTTGGGACCACGGACGTGGAGGGAGCCTGGGCCTGGGTTCGAGCGAAGCGAGCGGCCCTGGCGACCGGCTGCGGCGGGAGCAGCGGTCGTACGCACGACGGACGTACGACAAGCTGTTCGCGGTTACCCACACAGTGCGGACAACTTCTCGCATGGTGCAGGTCTTACGGGAATGACAAAGGAGCGGAATGTTGCATATTCCACACCATCTTTTGGAGCATATTTCAAAACATCTTAATGCCAGCTATTTTACAATGAGGCTAGTAAGCAGGAGGAGCAGAACGATAACACGTGTGAACAGCAGAATATGAAGGCGCGTTACTGTTCTGCCGCTCGCAACGCCGCCCGAGCTAGCGAGAAGCTAGACACTCGTCCCGAACATTGCGGCCAAATGTTGCTCATTCCGCATCGAAGCGCAACGAAACTTGCGATTTACAATTATAGATAGTGAATATAGACGGGAGGCTAGACAGCACCAACCACAAACGCAAGCCATAGGCGCTCGCAGGTGAACATGCGAACTATCAACCTAAGCAACCAGGTGGGCCTTCGAGGCTGCCTAGGAAGGATACTATGCCACAACGTAAGAATATCCTGGACCACGTCCGACAGCTCATGCCGATACAAACACTCTCCGTCATGCCTCGCCCGCTGATGTGGGTTGAAGCAAGAATTATTGCTGAGCGCCAGGCAGCGCACATGCTGCGACTCCTCCGCATCAAGAAGCCAAGCGTCGAGATCGAGCGGGTTCTCACAAGGGCGCCGATCCAGATTGAGACCGTGCCGCACCTCGATAACTCGGCCTACTCCGGCTGGAAGGACGATCACTGGCACATCCTCATGAACGCCGACGAGAGCATATGGCGCAGCCGCGCTTCGCTCGCACACGAGGTGAAGCACGTACTCGATGATCCCTTTCGGGAGGTCCTTTATCCCAACTGGCCGCGCAATAGCCTGTTGCCAGCTCCCGACGAAGCTGAACAAATCTGCGACTACTTCGCCGGCTGCGTGTTAGTGCCCGAGCCGTTCCTGCTAGATGCTTGGCGGAGTGGCACCTGCGACGTGCCAGCCCTCGCCCAGTTGTTTGAGGTATCCCCGTCGCTCATAGCGGTTCGCCTGCGGCAGACCGGCATTCTTCCACCGCGCCACCGCGAATCCTGGATGCAGTACACCAGGCGGGCCTACCAGCGCGGGTCAACCTTTGCCATACAAGCAGCCCACGTGTTGACACTCAGCCGACTACGGCATCGCACTCCGGCACCTCGCAAGCCGGAGGTTAGCGACAACCAGAGCCAAGGAATGGTGGTCGGAGGATGGGACGCATGAAGCTGTCAAGAGCAGACATTGTTCGGTTTCAAGATCTTTACCAGACGCATCTGGGCAAGGATATTAGTGACTCGGCAGCTCACGAACAGGCGACCCGCCTTATCCGTTTTATCAAGGCGCTGGAGGAACCGGTGAACAGCGACCAGGACACAGCATTCATGGAGGAATTCACACCTTCACCGATACCTCGCCGTGCACCAGCAACTAATGACAACCACCAGCAACCGCAGGGAGGTGACACGCCAAAGGAGAACACATGGCGAACTTAAGATACGGTCTCTACGCCCGCAAGTCCTCGGAGAGCCAAGAACGGCAAGTGTTATCCATCGAGAGCCAGGTGCGTAAAGCCGAGGAGATGTTCCCTGGTCTGCATGTCGCCAGGGTGGTCATTGAGCACCACAGCGCCTTTGAACCTGGCAAGCGGCCGGAGTTCCAGCGCCTGCTGGCCGACATCGACGCCGGCAAGCTCGATGGCATCATTGCCTGGCATCCCGATCGGTTATCCCGGAACGAGGAAGACGCCGCCAAGATTACCTATCGAGTGCGCAAGGGCGTCATCAAGGATCTGAAGTTCTGCTCCTACAACTTCGACAACTCGCCAGAAGGCATTATGATGCTGCAACTGGCGTTGAGCCAGTCACAATATTTCTCAAGCAAGCTGAGCAAGGATGTCAAGCGGGGGTTCGAGACCAAATTGCACCTTGGCTGGCGGCCTGGGATGCCCATGATCGGCTATCTCAACGAGCGGGTGGCACGCACTATTATTACGGACCCGGACCGCTTTGAACTGGTGCGCCGTATGTGGGACTACCTGCTTACTGGCCAGTATTCACCACCCAGGATTCTGGACATCGCGACCGAAGAGTGGGGTTTGACGACCGTCAAGCGGGGCCGAATCGGTGGCGGACCGCTGGCTCGTAGTGCCATATACAAGGTCTTCAGCCACCCTTTCTACGCCGGCTTCATCCGCCACAATGGCCAACTCCACAAGGGTAGTCATCAGCCAATGGTTACCGTCGAGGAGTTCCGGACGGCTCAGGCCATCCTGGCGCGTACCATGCGCAACCGGCAGCGCAAACCCATCCGCTTCCAGTTTGCCTATACCGGTCTCATCAATTGTGAGGAGTGCGGCTGCCTGTACACTGCCAGCGAGCACAAAGGCCTTGTGTACTACCACTGCACGCGGCGGAAGCGAAGCGTCGAATGCGGCCAGCGGAAATATATCCGTGAAGACCGCCTGGAAGCGATGTTCCTCCAAGCAATGCAAGGCTGTACCATCCATCCCACGCTCCGCAAGTGGGCTCATGACTATCTCGACCGGGTAGCCACCGCTGAGGAGAAACAAGCCGTAGCCATCCAAGACGCCCGCCAACAGAAGATAGCCACCCTCCGCAAACAGCTGAACGGCCTGATCGACATGCGGGCCATAAACCTCCTCAGTGACGAGGACTTTGTCACCCGGCGCGATGAGCTCAAGATTGAGATCGTCAACCTGGAAGAGCAGTTACTCCTGGCCAATGATCGGGTGAAGGAGGTATTGGATCGCACCAGGCAAGTCTTTGATCTCCTGACTTATGGCGAGGCTGTCCTGCGTCATGGCTCGATACGCAAGAAGCTGGCGGTGATTCACGGCCTTACCAAATGCCGCACTGCGGCCAATGGCAAGCTCTCAGTCGAGCTGCAGGATTGGGTGGTGCCTATTGCCGATCTTCACCAAGTACCAGGCTACCCGTACGCCAGGCGTGGCTGGTGGCAGCCAAAGGCCGACCGTGCTTCAACCAGCCTTGCCACAGCTCGTTATTCCGAGGCGTATGGCTCCAGATGGGTTGGAACTGCGAATGTGTTGCAAAACAACTCAATGACCGGAGTAGAAAACAACAAAGCGGCCGATGTGGCCGCGTTGATGTCTCTTTGGTGCCGCACAGTCGACGAAGTTAGAGCAGCAATCAACCAAAACCTGCCTGAAGTCAATCTCCCGAAGTTCGACGCCCTAGGCGACGTAATCCTCAAAGAACACAAGCAAGCCGAAGCCAACCCCCACAAGTCTCTGACCTACACCATCAAGTGCCCGCCACGTCTCCGCCAGAAACGAACTGGCCAAGCGGGGGAGGCCGCATGACGCCCGTCCTGCCTCTACTGGTTGCCAGCCTCGCATTGTTGTTCGCCGTTGTGCTCACTGTCCGCTACCTCGACGCCCGCTCTTGGCACGGTTCCCTCCTCGCCATCGAACTGCTGATGCCCATTGGGCTGAAGACAGACGACATCAACTGCTGGCTCAACACTGTGGCGGCAGCGACGCATGGTCCTCGGCTGGCGCTGCTGCCACATCCGCCCTTGGTGCTGGAGGTTGTAGCGAGTGCAGAGGGCATCCGGCACGTTGTGCTAGTACCGAGAAGCTTCCGCGCCACTGTCCTCGGTGGACTCCGTGCGGCTCTCCCCGGCGTGCGCCTGACTGAGACCGCCGACTACTTGGCAACCCGTCCACGGTGCACGGCCGCGGCCGAGGCGGTGTTGACCAACCAGCGTCGTCAGATGTCTGTACCTCGCAGCGAGGGAACGGCTACGGCCGTACTCGCCACGCTGCAACCCCTTGGCGAGCACGAAACCGTGGTCGTGCAGTGGACCATGACAGGCGCGGGTACGCCTGCCCCGGTGCCGTCGCTGGTAAATCGACAGCATGAGGACCTACCAGCCTGGCTCGCCGGTGAGGAGCTGACCGACAGCGAAGCCATCCGTTCAGCCCGGCTCAAGCAAACGGACGCCATGTTCCACGCCGTGCTGCGCGTCGGTGTCGCTGGCGCTAACCGGGCGCAGGCGTCCGCCATCGTAGGTCGCGTCATCGGACAGTACCGGGGCCTTAATGCGCCAGGCGTCCTGCTCACCAAACGCTGGTGGCTCGGGCCGCGCTGGGCTGCCTCGCGATTGACTCGACTCAGTGTGCCGGTTCTTGGCTGGCCGCTGCTGGTGAGTACCCGGGAGGCTGCGGGGCTACTGCCCATCCCGATTGGCGAGGTCGCTCTGCCCGGCGTGGCACTCGGATTGGCGCGTCAGCTGCCGCCTCCACCGGGGATGCCGACTACCGGTGTCCACATAGGAGGGTCGAACTATCCCGACATGGCGGTGCCGCTGCGGCTCACCGATGTGGACCGGTTACAGCATCTGCATGTCATCGGACCGACCGGTGTCGGCAAGTCCACCTTGCTGGCCAACCTGATCTTGCAGGACATCGCCGCTGGCCATGGCGTGGTGGTCATCGACCCCAAGTCCGATCTGGTGGCCGAAGTACTGGCACGGGTGCCGGATGCACGGGCTAAGGACATCATCGTGCTCGACCCGGCATCAACCGAGCGGCCCATCGGCTTCAACATCCTGCAGTCGGCCCATGACGAACAGAGCCGTGAGCTGGTGGTGGATCATGTCATCCATATCTGGCACGAGCTGTACAAGGACTTCTGGGGTCCACGAAGCGAAGACGTGCTACGCGGGGCACTGCTGTCGCTCATCAACACCAAGGGAGCGAACGGCGAGGCGTTCACGCTCATCGAAACGCCGGAACTGCTGACCAACACCCCCTTCCGCAAGTTCGTCACCGAACAACCAGGCGTGCCGGCTGGCTTGGAATCCTTCTGGAGCTGGTACAGGGGCATCCCCACATGGGAACGGCTCAAAGTCATCGGCCCGATGCTCAACAAGCTGCGTGCCGCGACCCTCAGAACCCCGATCCGCCTGATGCTCGGTCAAAGTGAAGGTCTCAACCTCGATCGGGTGTTGGCCGAGCGGCAGGTGCTGCTCGCACCGTTAAGCGCCAGCACCCTGGGCGCGGAAACAGCTGGGCTGCTCGGCACGCTGCTGCTGGCCGCCTTGTGGCAAGCCATTCTCGGCCGGGTGGTCCTGGCTCCAGCCAAACGACGTCCGGTGTTTGTCTACGTCGACGAGGCCCAAGCGGTGCTCAAGCTGCCGGTCGACTTGGCCGACATGTTGGCTCAGGCTCGCGGCCTGGGGGCAGGCTTCACCCTGGCGCATCAGCACCTCGGCCAGATCGATGACAAGCAGGTCCACAGTGCACTGCTCGGCACGGTGCGGAGCCAGATCGTCTTCCAGTGCCAGCGGCAAGACGCCGCCACGCTGGCGCCCTCCTATGCGCCGCGGCTGATGGCCGACGATCTCATGGGCCTTGCGCCCTACGAGATAGCGGTCAGGCCCTGCGTCCATGGGCAGACGCTCGCGCCGTTGACCGGCACGACCTTGCCGCTGCCTTCGGTAATCAGAGATGGAGCCGCGTTAGCTGAAACCAGCCGGCAACGGCTCGGCCGGCCGCGCAACGAAGTGGAGGCTGCGCTCAAAGTTCGAGGCCGGGCTCCCGAATCGGCGACAGACGTGAGCAGTGGCACGTCCGGTAAGGCCACGGTCTTCGGCCGCCGGCGCAAGCCCAAGAGCGGTGAAGGAGGCGCACGATGACCGCCCGACTGCCGGCCCGATCGCTCACCCGATCGCGTCGACCACTGGACTGCTCAACCTCCTGTCGCTCCGCTGTTACACGCTCCCTTCTCCCGCCTTACTGCCAACGAAATATGACTGCTGACCGAGGCAGCAGTCATGGGTGAGCGGGTGACGTGGGCAGCAGTCGAGCGGGCCGCTGGGGGCTTGAGCCCACGTGACCGAGCCATCCTGGCGGACGTTGGCCGGGTGCGTGTGCTGACCGGCCAGCAGATCGGGCGGCTGCATTTCGCCGAGCTGCAAGGCGCGCACCGCGATCGGACACGGCGGCGCGTGCTGGAGCGCCTCGTGTCGCTGCAACTCCTGGCGACCCTTGAACGGCGCGTTGGCGGTGTGCGAGCCGGATCTGCCGGGTTGGTGTTCGCGCTCGGGCCGGCAGGACAACGCCTCCTCGCCTTGGAAGCAATCGGCAACCTCGGCGGCCGGGCCAGGCGGCCGAGCACGCCGACCGGCCGATTCCTGATGCACAACCTGGCCGCTAGTGAGCTGTACGTCGGTCTGGTCGAAGCCGATCGCGCTGGCAGCCTGACGCTCGTCAGCTTCCAAGCCGAACCGGACTGCTGGTGGCGCGACAGTGAGGGGGAGTGGGTCAAGCCGGATGCCTACGCCGTGGTCAGTGCCGAAGCAGTCCAAGACTCGTGGGCCGTCGAAGTCGATATGGGCACGGAGAGCGGGCCGACACTGCGGCGCAAGCTGGCCGCATACCTCGTGCTGGTTGAACAGGACGAGAGCGGGCCGAATGGCGGCGTGCTGCCACGAGTCCTCGTGACCGTGCCGGACGAACGCCGCCGAACCGTGCTGCGTGGCGTGGTCAGCGGCCTGCCACCGCCAGCGTCGGAACTGGTCATGGTCGTGCTGCAAGACGAAGCCTGCCCGCGAATCGTGCAGGTGCTCCGGGAGTGACCAGCCAGCGACCGAGTAAGTGATCAAGGTCTTTCGCGTCTGTCGGACAGAGCCGGCGGCACAGTCTTGATCACACCACTAGCAAGGTAATCAGGAACAAGATCATATGAGTCATGTCGCAACAAGAGGATGGGAGGCAGTCACACAACCCGTTACAAGGGCCAGCTCCGTCGAGTCGCTGTATGGCGACCTGGCGCGCGACACCGACGGGCGGCTGGTGCCTCACTACCAGTACGCCGCGCAGCAGGTTGGCCAACTGGCCTGCGGCGATCTCGTGGTCGAACCGGGGCTGGGCGCGGTGGCCGTGGATGCCATCAGCCACCGCGAGCCGTTCGTCTACATCCGCTGGACCGATGGCGGCCCGTGCACCGCGACGGTGAGATACCCGGCATTCGAGCGACTGCCCGCCCGCGGCCCGACACCAACCGACCGTCTCCTGATACAGCGAGGCGTCGACCAGGCGGTGTATAAGGGCCAGGACATCGCTGGCGACGTGGCCAGGCTTATCGCGGCTCATCTGCACTTCGGTCCACGAAGCGCCTTGTACCGCTTCGCGATCGACGGCGCACTGTACGGTCGCATACTCGCTGAGCTGCAGGTTGCCGCCTACGGGCGACAGCAACGACGCGGCTGGGCAGTGGCGTTAGCTCACTACTGCCAGAATCGCCGCAGTCGTGGGCCAGTGCCCGGTTGGGCGCCGGTGCCAGTACAGACAAACGCATCCCGCGATCCGGCCGGGAACTCTGCGCACGTGCACAGCAAGATCCGAGGGATACCGGGTGCGGAGCTGCTGCGCCGAAAGTACGTCCGCTCCGAACTGGCATTGCAGTTGCTTGATGCTGCGTTCGCTTTGGGCGTCGCGGCGTGCCGTTCAGTGGAGGTGGCGAGGGCAACACGATTCTACCCAGGGTGTGCGCCTACGCCCGTCGATGTTCAGTCGTCCAATCGCCGTGCGTTGCTTGAGCAATGAGCAGAGTGCTCAGTTGATTCAGAAACGTAAACAGGAACAAGATCACATGGAACAGATCAACCAACCGAGAGGAGACGCTGACGAGATCTCCAGCCAGCAGCACGTCGAGCTTGAACAGCCAGCCGTCCGTACCGATGTACCCGTGCCCATCTACCAGGCCGAAGCCCCTGGACAGCGCCCGCCCGTGACCTTCGCGGAGGCCGAGGCGCACAACCCCTTCGCACTCCTGACCGAGCTGCGCGACCACGCCATGGCCTTGCGCGTTCACGAGAAGCCCGCTGCCTTCCACTTGATCGAGCTGGCCTTGTCCGCTGCCGTGGTGGCCTGGTGGTCGCGCTGGCAGCCGATC
>WNGA01000474.1_pt1 | contig 59644 bp, 58 predicted proteins | sample 5400061 | NCBI WGS metagenome assembly WNGA01 (sample SAMN13153366, study PRJNA577476) | soil metagenome | isolation source: 100 cm soil or saprolite under grassland replicate 2 | place: USA:California | collected 2016-06-15
ACGTGTCCTCGCACACGCGCTACGACCTGATGCCCGCCTACGACCTGGGCTTCCGCAACCTGGTGTACCTCGACCGCGGCTACGACCCGGTGACCACCGGGTACGGCTACCGGACGGTCGACACCCTGGACGAGGTCAACACGATGCTTGGCATCTGAGCTGCGCCTGCAGGACCGGACAACGGCCCGCATCGGGCACTGGATCGACGGGGCACCAGTGCCCGGAATTCCGGCCGATATCGCTGAGGTCACGAATCCCGCAACCGGCGTGATGACCGGGCAGGTCAGCCTGGCCACCCGGGAGGAGACTGCCAGTGCCGTGCGGGCCGCGGCCAAGGGCGTTCCCGCTGTGGCGCGACACCTCACTCGCCCGGACGCCGACCTCGACCGGATGCCCGGCCACTTCGGCCCGCCGTGGTTTCCTCCGTTCGCGGGCGCCTACCACCGGCTCCGGGACATCATCGGGTAAGTCCATGTGACACCTGACACACTCGGACGGGTTGCGTTGAGGCAACTTGCCACTCCCGGCTCACGTATGATGTTGACAGTTGGCTAGTTGCGGGCGAACGGCGCCCCGGCTGACGATGCGGCTCCCGGGCCGCAGACCGGTACTCCCAGGGGGTCACAATGGCTGCGAGGCAAGGCACACCAACGCGAATCCCGCGCGCCACCTTCGCGTCAATGGTGGGCGAGCGGATCCGGTCCAACGTCATCGATGGCGTCCTGCCGCCGGGCTCCCAGCTCAACGAGGTGGAACTGGCCGAGACGTTCGGCGTCAGCCGCGGCCCGGTCCGTGAGGCGTTGCAGCGGCTGATCCAGGAGGGCCTGCTGCTCAGCGAGCCGCACCGCGGAGTCTTTGTCCCGGTCATGAGTGCCGACGACGTCGATGACATCTATCTCGCACGCGAGGCGCTGGAGACTGCGGCGGTCCGACGCATCACGGGGACGCCGCGTGCAGGTTCGGCCTACAAGGCCCTGGACAAGGCCGTCCGTGCCATGGAGGCGGCGGAGAAGGCCGACGACTGGAAGACAGTGGCCAGCCGCGACCTCGACTTCCACACCGCACTCGTGGCGGCCGCGGAGAGTCCTCGGCTGGAGCGCATGTTCACCACGGTCATCTCCGAGACCCGGCGGTGCCTCGGCATGTTGACCGAAGCGTACGACCGCCGTGACGATCTCGTTGAGGAGCACCGCCGGATCTGCGACATGATCCGCGCGGACGACACCAAGGGAGCCGTCGCGGTGCTCAAGAAGCACTTCGACGATGCTGTGGTGACGTTGAAGCGCCAGCTCGGAGCCGACGCCGAGGGGGAGCAGGCCGGCTGAGCCGGCACGTTCTGGACGTGTGCGAGCCCGGGCACCTGTGGTGGCCGGGCCCGCAGCAGGATCAGCGCAGGCTCCACACCTTGCGGATCGTCTCCTTGACGTCCCACCGGCCGGACCAGCCCTGGGGCTGCACGATGACGTCACCCGCAGAGATCTCGAAGGTGCGGCCCGTGGCGCCGTCGGTGATGATCGCCCGCCCGCTGACGATGTAGCAGGTCTCGGTGTCCTCGCGGTCATCCACCGGCCAGCCACCCGGCTCGCACTCCCAGACTCCCGCCCGGACGACCCCGGCGGTGTCGAAGCGGAGGATGCCCAGTTGCGGGTCTCCAGAGTCCGCTCCCGGTCGCTGCCCGATGGGTTCGAGAGCTCCGGTGATCGTGGCCGCGGGGACGTGGATGAACGTGCTCATGTGAAAGTGCCTCCTCGGTATCGGTGCCGCCTGCCGTCGACATGGGATGGCCCGGCCGGTTGCCGGACATGGGGCAGGGTGTGTTCAGCGCCCGGTCAGCAGGTTGACCACCGCCGCGGTGACACGCTCGGTGGAGGCAGTGCCTCCCACGTCAGCGGTGCGGGTGGCGGGATCACTCAGCGACTGCTCGATGGCCTCCATCAGCCTGGCCGCGGGCTCGACGGCATCGAGGTGCTCGAGCATGAGTGCGGTGGACCACAGCATGCCGATCGGGTTGGCCAGTCCTTTGCCCGCAATATCGGGGGCGGACCCGTGGACCGGCTCGAACATGGACGGGTGTTGTCGAGTGGGGTCCAGGTTCGCCGACGGCGCGATGCCGATGCTGCCGGTCACCGCGGCCGCGAGGTCGCTCAGGATGTCCCCGAACAGGTTGCTGGCCACGATCACGTCGAAGGCCTCGGGGCGGAGCACCAGCTTGGCTGCGAGCGCGTCGACGTGCTCCTCGACCAGCTCGACCTCGGGCCGAAGTGCCGCGCGTTCGCGGACCACCTCGTCCCAGAACGGCATGCTGTGGACCAGCCCGTTGGACTTGGTCGCCGAGGTCACGTGTCGACCGCGCCTCGCGGACAGGTCCAGGGCGTAGTCGGCGATCCGGCTGATGCCGCGGCGGGTGAAGACGGCTTCCTGGATCGCGGTCTCGCCCGGATCCCCGCGGCCGAACCTGCCGCCGACTTCGCTGTACTCGCCCTCGTTGTTCTCGCGGACGATGACGAGGTCGATGGGACGGTTGGCCGCGTCGGCCAGGGGGCCGGTCACCCCGGCGAACGAGCGGACCGGGCGCAGGTTGACGTACTGGCTGAACGCGCGCCGGATCGGGATGAGCAGGCCCCACAAGGACACGTGGTCCGGGACGTCGGGCCATCCGACAGCCCCGAGCAGCACGGCGTCGTACCGGCGCAGCGTGTCCAGGCCGTCGGGCGGCATCAGGGAGCCCTCGTCGAGGTAGCGCTGGCAGGACCAGTCGAACCCATCGATCCGCAGGCCCAGGTCGTGGTGGGCATCGAGTGCGGCGAGTACGGCGCGAGCCGATGCGGCCACTTCGACCCCGATACCGTCGCCGGGAATGAGTGCGATGCGGCGTGTTGGCGAAGCGCTGTTCATGCGCGGCTCAGCTCGTCGCGATCGCGACGTACTTGGTCTCGAGGAATTCCTCGATCCCCAGTCGTCCACCCTCGCGTCCCAGCCCGGAGTGCTTCACCCCTCCGAAGGGCGCCGCGGGGTTGGAGACGATGCCCTGGTTGAGGCCGATCATCCCGGTCTCGAGCCGCTCGCAGACCCGCAGGGCCCGGTCCAGGTCGCGAGTGTAGACGTAGGAAACCAGGCCGTACTCGGTGTCGTTGGCGGCGGCGATCGCCTCCTCCTCGGTCTCGAAGGTCACCACGGGCGCGACCGGTCCGAAGATCTCCTCGTGCCGCATCTGGGCATCCTCGGGCACGTTGGTCAGGACGGTGGGCGGGTAGAAGTAGCCGGCGCCGTCGAGGGGCTTGCCGCCGACGACGACGTCGGCGCCCCGGCGTACTGCATCCTCGACGAGGGAGGAGACCTTCGCGCGGGCGGCAGCGTCGATCAGCGGACCGACGACGACGCCCTCCTCTACCCCGCGGCCGATCGGTAGATCGTCCATGCGCTCAGCGAGCCGGCGGGCAAACTCTCCAGCCACCGAGGAGTGCACGTAGAACCGATTGGCGGCCGTGCAGGCCTCGCCGATGTTGCGCATCTTGGCCAGCATCGCGCCCTCAACGGCCGCGTCGAGGTCGGCGTCCTCGAAGACCACGAACGGCGCGTTGCCGCCGAGCTCCATGGAGGTGCGCATGACCTGGTCCGCGCACTGCTCCAGGAGCTTGCGGCCCACGGCGGTGGAGCCGGTGAACGACAGCTTCCGTGCCCGGCCGTCGCGGATCATCGGCTCGACCACCGGTCCAGGGTCGGCGGTGGTGACGATGTTGAGCACACCGTCGGGCAGTCCGGCCTCCTGCATGATTCCGGCCAGCGCCAGGATCGAAAGCGGAGTCTGCTCCGCCGGCTTGACCACCATGGTGCAGCCAGCGGCGACCGCAGGGCCGATCTTGCGGGTGCCCATCGCCATCGGGAAGTTCCACGGTGTGATCAGCAAGCACGGGCCTACGGGCTCGCGCATCACCAGGAGTCGGCCCTGCCCGTTGGGTGCCACGGCGAAGCCGCCGTCGATTCTCACCGCCTCCTCGGAGAACCACCGGAGGAACTCCGCGGCATAGGCGATCTCGCCTCTGGCCTCGGCGAGCGGCTTGCCCATCTCCAGGGTCATGAGGAGGGCCAGGTCCTCCTGGCGCTCTAGCAGGAGGTCGTAGGCCCGGCGCAGGATGTCGCCGCGCTCCCGGGGCGCGGTTGCGGCCCAGCCGGGCTGCGCCTTGCTGGCAGCCTCGAGCGCCTGCATGGCATCCGCGGGGGAGGCGTCGGCCACCTCGGCGAGGACGCGGCCAGTGGACGGGTCCTCGACGAGGAACGTCGCGCCGTGTTCTGCGGGCCGCCAGGCGCCCTCGATGAACAGTCCGGTCGGCACCGAGCCAATGACCTTCTGTTCCTTTGCACTGTCGATCACGGGGGCCTCCGAATGTTCACCAGAGCGGTGTGGTGTTGTATGTTGTTAACAGTCTACCAAGGAGCTTCCCGATGGCCAACCTCTCTCCACTGTTGAAGCAGGCAACGCCCGTGCTGGTCGCCCGGGGCGAGGGCGTGTACCTCTACGACGAGCACGACCGGCAGTACCTCGACTTCACCGCCGGGATCGGCGTCACGAGCACGGGGCACTGCCATCCGCGCGTCGTTGCGGCCGCGCAGGAGCAGGTGGCGAAGCTCATCCACGGGCAGTACACGACTGTGATGCACCGACCTCTGCTGACCCTGGCCGAGCGACTCGGCGAGGTGCTCCCCGAGCAGTTGGACTCGGTCTTCTTCAGCAACTCCGGCAGTGAAGCAGTGGAGGCGGCGCTCCGGCTGGCTCGCCAGGCGACCGCGCGTCCCAACATCGTGGTGTTCCATGGCTCCTTTCACGGGCGCACCATCGGGGCGGCGTCCATGACGACCTCGGGCACCAAGTTCCGCGCGGGCTTCGCGCCGATCATGGGCGGCGTGGCGGTGTCGCCGTTCCCCACCGCGTACCGCTACGGCTGGGACGAGCAGACCGCGACGGAGTTCGCGTTACGCGAGCTCGACTACATGCTCGCCACGGTGACCGCTCCGGCTGAGACCGCGGCGTTCCTGGTCGAACCCGTGCTGGGCGAGGGCGGCTACGTGCCCGCCAACACCGCATTCATGGAGGGGCTGCGTGAGCGTGCCGACCGGCACGGGATCCTGCTCGTGCTCGACGAGGTCCAGACCGGCTGGGGTCGGACCGGCCGCTTCTGGGGGCACGACCATTTTGGTGTGCGACCCGACATCCTGATCACCGCGAAGGGGCTGGCCAGCGGGTTCCCGCTCTCAGGCATCGCCGCCTCGTCCGACCTGATGGCCAAGGCGTGGCCGGGGTCGCAGGGTGGCACCTACGGCGGCAACGCGGTGGCCTGCGCTGCCGCGATCGCCACCCTCGACGTGATCCGCGACGAGGGCCTGGTCGAGAACGCACGGGTCGTCGGCGCGGTCCTGGCGAGTGGCCTCAAGAAGGTGGCCGCCGGTACCCCCAGCATCGGTGACGTCCGCGGACTAGGCCTGATGCTCGGCAGTGAGTTCGTCATGGCCGACGGCCAGCCCGATCCTGCGACGGCGCTCCGGGCGCAGCAGAATGCTGCCGAGCTCGGCCTCCTCCTGCTGACCTGCGGCCCCTTCGGCAACGTCGTGCGGACGATCCCGCCGCTGGTGGTCACCGAGGAGCAGGTCGATGAAGCCATCGGGATCTGGACCACGGCCGTGGAGTCGGCGTCCGCCGGCTGACGCCGACGATCTCCCTGCACATCGGCCCCGGTCCGTCTCGGACGGGGCCGAGAGTCCTCCGGGCGGGGCATCTAGCGCGCCGGCCCCGACCGGACCCACGCGCCGCTGCGGTAGCGCAGGGCCACCGCGACCTGCCGGGCCAGCAGCCAGCCGGTCAGCGCCCACCACAGCGCGACGATCCCGGCCTCGGTGACGAGCACGGCGCCTGCGAGCGGCAGGAACGTCAGGAGAGCGACCAGCATGGTCCACGCCAGGTAGCGCGTGTCGCCGGCGCCGATGAGGATCCCGTCGAGGACATAGAGCAGCGCGCCGATCGGCTGGCTCGCGGCGACCACGAGCGCGAGCGACCAGACGAGGTCGCGGACCGCAGGGTCGGTGGTGAAGATCGGGATGTACGCCGGGCGCAGGACCACCAGCAGGAGAGCCAACGCGAGCCCGCTCCCGAGCCCCCAGGCAAGCGCCCGACGGCTCACGGCCTTCGCGGTCGCCGGCTCCCCGGCGCCGAGCGCGTGACCGACCAGGGCCTGGCTGGCGATCGCGAATGACTCCGGCGGCATCGCGAGGAGGTACCACAGCGTGAACGCGATCTGGTGACTGGCCAGGGCGACGTCGCCCTGGGCCGCGGCGACGAAGGTCATGGTGAGGAGGGAGATGCGCAGCAGCACGGTGCGGGCGAAGAGCGGGGCGTTCGCACTCGCCGCCGCCCGGATGCCCGGGCGGTCGGGTCGCAGGGGAGCCGCGTACCCGCGGGCGCCGCGCACGACGACCGTGCACAGCCAGGCGGCGGCACCGAGCTGGGCCATGACGGTGCCCAGCGCGGAGCCGGCCACCCCGAGCCCCAACGCGTACACCAGCACCAGGTTGAGCGGCACGTTGGCGACGGCGGCGAGACCGGTCGCCAGCAGCGGGGTACGAGTGTCCTTGAGCCCCCGCAGGGCGCCGGTCGCGGCCAGCACGACGAGCATGGCGGGCAGGCCGAGCAGACTGATGCGCAGATAGGTCACTGCGTACGGTGTCGCCCCGTCGGAGGCACCGAGGAGATCGACCAACACGGGGGCCAGAGCGAGTCCGACGGCCGCCAAGCCCAGCCCCATCGAGACGGCCAGCCAGATCCCGTCCAGTCCCAGGGTGTACGCGCGGCGCAGGTCGCCGGCTCCGGCCCGTCGGGCCACGGCGGCGGTGGTGCCGTGCGCGAGGAAGATGCACAGGAAGACGGCGTTGAGCAGCACCGCGGACGCAATGCTGAGGCCCGCGAGCTGTGCGGTCCCGAGGTGACCGACGATCGCGCTGTCCGCGATCAGAAAGATCGGCTCGGCGACCAGCGCACCCAGGGCGGGAATAGCGAGGCCCAGCAACTCACGGTCGTTCCCAGCCGGCACCCGTCGCGACCGCGCCGTGCCGGGCGGTGTCCGGGCCATGACGGCGTCAGCCCGGCCGGGGGGTGCGGTGGATCGCGATGATCTTCGGCTCGGTCATGGCGTCGACCGCGAACGGCACGCCCTCGCGGCCCACCCCCGAGCGCTTGCTGCCGCCGAACGGCATCGCGTCGATGCGGAAATCGCCGGTGTCGTTGATCATCACGGCGCCGACCCGGAGCCGCTGCGCCACGTCGAGCGCGGAGTCGAGGTCGCTGGTGAAGACGCCGGCCTGGAGGCCGTACTCGAGGCCGTTCACCTCGGTCACCACCGCGTCCACGGAGTCGAACGGCTCGATGGAGACCACCGGCCCGAAGACCTCCTCGCTGAGCAGCCGGGCGCCGGCTGGGACCGAGGTCAGCACGGTAGGCCAATAGTAGGTGCCGTCACGCTTGGCCCCGGCATGGACGACTGCGCCGTCTCTGACAGCGTCGTCGACCCAGCTCTCCACGCGCTCGGCTGCCCGATCGTCGACCATCGGGCCGACGTCCGTGCGGGCGTCCGCCTTGCTGCCGACGACCAGTTCGTTTGTGCGGTCGACAACGCGCTCGATCAGCGCGTCGGCCAGCTCGCGTGCCACGAAGACGCGCTGGACCGAGAGGCAGTTCTGGCCCGCGTTGCCGAAGGCGCCGTCGACGACGGCGTCGGCAGCACGGCGTACGTCGGCATCCGGCAGCACGACCACGGCGCCGTTGCCGCCCAGCTCCATCAGCGTCTTCTTGGCGCCTGCACTGGCGGCCACAGCGGTGCCGGTGGCGTAGCCGCCGGTGAACGAGACCATGTCGACCCGCGGATGACCGACCAGGGCGGCCCCGACACCTGCGCCGCGACCGGGAACCACGGCCACCCGGTCGGCAGGGACGCCGGCATCGAGCAGCAGCTGGAGGAAGGCGAGGGCGGTCAGAGGGGTCTGCTCGGCCGGCTTCAGCACCACCCCGTTGCCGCCGACGAGGGCGGGCGCCACCTTGTGGGCGACCAGGTTCAGCGGGTCGTTGAAAGGCGTGATCGCCCCGACCACGCCGACCGGCTCGCGGGTGTACCAGCCGAGCCAGTTCTCGCCACGCGGTGTGTCACCGAAGGGCAGCGTCCTGCCCTCGAGGCGGTCGGCCTGCTCGGCGGACAGTCGCACGGTGTCGACCGCGCGCTGCACCTCCCGCCTTGCGTCGCGGATGGGCTTGCAGCCCTCGCGCGACACCAGGCCAGCGAACGAGTCCTGTCGTTCCACCAGGAGCGCGGCGGCCCGGTGCAGGGCCTCGCGACGCTGCCAGACCGGCCAGGGGTCGCCCGTCAGGACGGCCTGAGCCACCGCTCGTACCGCCAGGTCGACATCCGCGACCGAGCAGTCCGCCACCGTGCCGACGACACGTCCGTTCTCGGGGTCCAGCACGTCCAGCGAGGGTGTCGTGGTTCGCCAACGGCCCGCCCAGAAGGCTCCGCCCGCGGGGGTCCAGGTCTGTGTCGCCGACTCGCTCATGCCGTCACTGTGACCTCTTCAAAACACAGTTGTCAACTGCAGGTTGTTGACAGCAGACAGGATGGCGTGATGATCTGGTGATCTGAAGCACAACGCCGTATGCGTCGCCCGCAGGCGCACCACACAGGAGGAGTCCCACAGATGGCTCGACTTCGCTGGGCAAGTGGCATTGCACTTGTCGCCTTGACTGCCACCGCTTGTGGCATGGGCGGGGAAGACAACAACACCGCGAAGAGCGGCGGCGGACATATCGTCTACGACGAGTTCATCGCACCGGCCGCCGCTTGGGCGCCGGAGACCGACGACGGCATCTTGCTGTCGAGGGCCGGCTGTCTGGAGACACTGCTCCGCTACGAGCCCGACGGCACGCTCTCCGAGAACCTCGCCACCTCCTGGAAGCAGGTGAAGCCCACAGCGTGGGACTTCCAGCTCCGCGAAGGCGTGAAGTTCCAGGACGGCACGCCCATGGACGCAGATGCGGTGGTCGGAGCGCTCCAGCATGTGCTGGACGCCAAGACTCCGGCTCGTTCGTTCGACCCCGACGTCGTGTCCGGGGTGAAGGCCGTCGACGCGTCCACCGTGGAGATCACCACCCCCGCGCCCGACATGCTGCTACCGCTGCGGATGGCCAGTCCGAACACGGGGATCCTGGCGCCGAAGGCCTATGAGGGCAAGCAGATCGACATCAAGGGGACGTGCACAGGGCCGTTCACCGTCGTCAAGGAGGTGGCGCGGCAGTCGCTCGAGCTCGAACGCAACGACAACTACTGGGGCGGGAAGCCCAACATCGCGAGCGCGGAGGTGCGGTTCGTCGTCGACGGCGCCACGCGGGTGACCCAGGTGCAGACCGGTTAGGCGCAGATCGCCTCCGCGATCCCCGCGGTGTCGCAGGCGACCATCAAGGATGACGCCAACGTCGAGCTGGAGTCCCTCCAGGCGCCTCGTACGACGGCGTTGCTGCTCAACAACTCGCGGCCACCGTTCGACGACCCGCTGGTGCGCCAGGCGCTCCAGCACGCGATCGACCTCGACGCGATCGCCACCAGCGTCTATGAGGGCGGCGCGGTGCCCGCCATCGGACCGTTCTCACCCGACGACCCGTGGGCGCCTGAGGGAGCGACGCCCGCAGCCTTCGACCAGGACGAGGCCAAGCGTCTTCTCCACCGGGCGGGGGTCGCCCCGAGCTCGCTCAGCTTCGAGCTGATCGCCTACAACGACCGACCCGAGTTCGCCCACCTCTCGGCCGTGATCCAGGACGAGCTCGGCCAGCTGGGTATCAAGGTGAAGATCAAGGCAGGCGAGTACGCCTCGTTCGAGCCCGGCCTGCTTTCGGGTGACTTCGACGCAGTCCTGCTCTCCCGTGGCTACCTGGTTGACCTGGGCGACCCGTCCGGGTATCTCCTGTCCGACTACACCTGCGACGGCAGCTACAACATCGCGCACTACTGCGACCCGCGGACCGACGCCATGATCAACAAGGCGGCGAAGACCAAGGACACCGAGGCCCGGCATCAGCTCTACGCTCAGATCGCCGAGAAGCTCCAGGGCGACGCCGCCAGCGTGTTCCTCGTCCACGAGTCGCTGGTGACGGCCATCGGGTCCGACGTCAAGGGGTTCGAGACGCACCCGCTGAACTTCTACGTGCTCACCGCCGACCTCAGTCTCGGCTGATCGGCAGCAGGGGTCACAGAGGAGCGACGACATGATCGACTTCGAGCCGAAGTACATCACCTTCGACTGCTACGGCACCCTGACCTTCTTCCAGATGGGCGGCGTAACCCGTGGGCTGGTGGCGGACCTCGTGCCGACGGACGAGATGGACACCTTCATCAAGGACTTCGAGGGGCAGCGCTTCGACGAGGTGCTCGGCCCTTGGAAGCCCTACTCCGACGTGCTCAAGGACTCCTTCCGCAAGACCCTGGAGCGCTGGAACCTGGAGTACCGGGAGGCGGACGGCCAGGCCCTCGTGGACGCCGTCCCGACCTGGGGCCCGCACGCCGACGTGCCGGAGGCCCTCCGGGCCCTCGCGGCGCGGTACCCGCTGGTCATCCTGTCCAACGCCGCCGACGACCAGATCGGGTCCAACGTGGAGAAGCTGGGTGCACCATTCCACGCGGTGTACACCGCCCAGCAGGCGCAGGCCTACAAACCGCGGTTCCAGGCGTTCCTGTACATGTTCGACCAGCTGGGTTGCGGGCCCGAGGACATCCTGCATGTCTCCTCGAGTCTGCGCTACGACCTGATGCCGGCCCACGACCTTCGCGTCAGGAACAAGGTCTACGTCAACCGTGGGTACGAACCGACGAACCCGTACTACGACTATCACGAGGTCAAGGACCTGTCGGGACTGCCGCCCCTGCTCGGGCTCTGATCCCAGCACTGACCCCGACAGTCGCCATCAGGCGGCCTCGACCATGACCCAGAGGAAAGTGATCACCGATGAAGTTCACGCCGTACTGGCTCGACACTGCCCCCCAGGGACCGGACAGGTCCTCCACCGAGGTAGGCGGCAACGTGGACGTGGCCGTGGTCGGGGCCGGGCTGACGGGTCTGTCCGCAGCCCTGCACCTGGCCCGCAAGGGCGCCAAGGTCGCCGTCCTCGAACGGGAGACCGTCGCCTGGGGCGCGTCCGGGCGCAACGGTGGGATGGCGACCCCCGGTCTGTCGGTCGGGTTCCGCGACGCGATCGCGCGCTACGGGTTCCCGACCGCCAGTTCTCTGTACCTCACCTACGACGACGCGATCAACAGCATCGAGAAGCTGGTGGGTGAAGAGGGGATCGACTGTGACTTCGCCCGGACCGGCAAGATGAACCTGGCCGCGAAGCCGGCTCACCTCGACGGGCTCCGCAAGACCCACGAAGTGCTTGCCGAGCGGCTGGGCTACGAGACCCACATGGTCTCCAAGAGCGAGCTGCGCTCGGAGATCGGCAGCGACTACTACCACGGCGCCATGATCGACCCGAAGGGCGCCGGCCTCCACGTCGGCAAGTTCACCCGAGGGCTCGCGGAGTCCGCGGCGCGGATGGGTGCGCAGATCCACGAGAAGGCCCCGGTCGAGGAGGTACGCCGGCTCGGCAGGACCAGACACGAGGTGGTCACCCCGCGCGGCACCGTGCTCGCCGACCAGGTGCTGGTCGCCACCAGCGGCTACACCGGCCGTCCGTTCCGGTGGCTGCAGGTGCGGATCGCGCCGGTCGGCAGCTTCATCATCGTCACCGAGCCGCTCGGCAAGGAGGTCTGCGACCAGTTGATGCCGACCCGCCGGATGGCGTCGGACTCCAAGAACCTCCTCTACTACTTCCGGATCACGCCCGACCATCGGCTGCTGTTCGGCGGTCGCGCGCGGTTCGCGATGTCCAGCCCGGAGTCGGACGAGAAGAGCGGGCGCATCCTGCAGAAGGCGATGGTCTCGGTCTTCCCGCAGTTGGCGAACGCGCGCGTGGACTACTGCTGGGGAGGCCTGGTCGACATGAGCATGGACCGGCTCGTCCACGCGGGCGTGCACGACGGGCTCTACTACTCGGTCGGCTACTCCGGACACGGCGTGCAGATGGCGACATACATGGGCAAGCAGATGGCCGAATACATGAATGGGGTGGAGGAGGCCAATCCGTGGCGCGACATCAGCTTCAAGCGGATCCCGGGGCACGTCGGTCCGCCCTGGTTCCTGCCGTTCGCCGGGGCCTACTACAGGTTCCAGGATGTCATCAAGTAGGCCGCGAGCTGTGAACCGTCGGCACGACCAACCCGGGAGATACCGATGTTGACGTTCCTGATCCGCCGTACGGCGACGCTGCTGGTGACGTTGCTGGTGGTGTCGGTACTGGCTTTCCTGATCCCGTACGCGGGCGCGGGCGATCCGACCCGGAAGATCCTGCGAGCGCGGGTGAACGACCCGGCGCTCGACCCCGCACAGGTGGAGGCGCTGACGCGGGAGCTCGGCCTCGACCGGCCGATCCACGTGCAGTACCTCGCGTGGTTGCGTGACGTGGTCACCGGCGACTTCGGCTACTCGTTCACCAGCCGCACGCCAGTCCAGGACCTGGTCGTTCCCGCACTGACCGTGTCGATGTCCCTGGCCATGGCCGCGCTCCTGCTCGCCCTGGTCTTCGCGCTGCCACTGGGCACCTGGGCGGCGACCGCTCGCGGCGGCAAAGTGGACAACGCCGTCACTTTCATCTCGCAGAGCTCTGTGTCGGCGCCGGAGTACTGGGTGGGCCCGGTGCTGGTGCTGGTGTTCGCGCGCCACCTGGGGTGGTTGCCATCGGGGGGGTGGAGCGGGTTGAGCTACATCGTGCTGCCGGCGATGGCGCTCGCGCTGCGCCCGCTGGGGTACTTCACCCAGGTGACCAGGGCAGCGATGAGCGACGTTCTCAGCGCCCCCTACATCACCGCAGCACGCAGCCGAGGACTGAGCTTCCCGCGGACCCTGGTCCGGCACGGCCTGCGCAACAGCATGCTGCCGGTGATGACGCTCTTCTCGTTCTGGTTCGCCGGTCTGCTGGGCGGCTCGGTGGTGATCGAGGTGATCTTCAACATCCCCGGGATGGGCCGGCTCCTCTACAACTCCGTGCTGAACAACGACGTCCCGGTGATCCAGGGAGGGCTCTTGTGGATCCTGACCCTGGCCGTGGTGATCAACACCGTGACCGACCTGCTGTACGGCGTACTCAACCCATCGATAAGGGCGACCAGCCATGCCTAGCACCATGACCCGGCCAAGTCCGCGACCGCAGCACCCGTCGTCACTGCGATCCGCGCAGTCCCACCGCCCCAACGTGCTCGCGCTGATGCTCCGGGGTGTCCGTGGCCGGCACTGGACGTTCAACGTCGGATCCACCTTGCTCGTGCTGATCTTGCTGACTCTGCTGCTCACGCCGTGGATCGCACCGCACGACCCGGCCGCCCAAGAGCTGACCACCCGGCTGGCCGGCCCGTCGGCCGAGCACTGGCTCGGCACCGACCATCTCGGTAGGGACGTGCTGTCCCGGCTGATGTGGGGAGGCCGCTTCTCGGTGACGATCGCTGCGATCACCCTGGTCATCTGTGCCGTCGCGGGCGCAATCATCGGCGCGCTCGCCGCCCGCCGCGGCGGCTGGCTCGACGAGCTCGTGATGCGCAGCGTGGACGTGATGATCTGCTTCCCCGACGTCGTCATCGCACTGTTCCTCATCGCCCTGTTCGGCAGCGGCTACGGCACGCTCATCGCGGCACTGACGATCACCGGCTGGACGCCGTTCGCGCGGCTCATGCGCGGCCTGGCCCTGGAGATCAACGCCAAGGACTACGTCGAGGCAGCAGAGATCCTCGGATCTCCCAAGACCTACATCGTCTTCCGGCACGTCATCCCCAACGCCGTCAGGCCCGTGCTCGCGATGGGCTTCCTGCGGTTCGGGCACAAGCTGATCACCGTCGGTGCGTTGTCCTACCTCGGCCTGGGCGTGCAGCCGCCAGACTCCGACTGGGGGGCGATGCTGCTCGACGCCCAGCCCTACATGGAGCGTGCACCCGGCCTCGGCATCCTCCCCGGCGCTGCGATCTTCCTGGCCGCGCTCAGCGTGACCATGATCGGTCAGGGCCTGGACCTCAAGAAGGTGCGGCGCAAGCGCGCCGCGACCACCGAACCATCGCCCGCCGCCGCGCCGGCATCCCGTACGGCGCTCGACAAGGGAGAAGGCTTGTGACCCTTGAACCCGTAACCGCCACCCGGATCCCGCGGGCCACCTTCGCCTCGATGGTGACGGAGCGACTGAGGGCGAGCATCGTCAACGGAACCCTGGAGCCGGGCTCGCAACTGAGTGAAGTGGAGCTCGCGACCAGCTTCGGCGTGAGCCGAGGACCGGTCCGCGAGGCGCTGCAGAGGCTCGTCCAGGAGGGCCTGCTGCTCAGCGAGCCACATCGGGGTGTGTTCATTCCGGTGCTCACCGACGATGACGTCGTCGACATCTACCTGGCCCGTGAGGCACTGGAGTCCGCAGCGATCATGTCCATCGTGGCCAACGCCAACTGCGAGGCGGCCTCCCGCTCCCTCGACGAGTACGTCACGGAGATGGAGAAAGCCGAGGCCGCCGGGGACTGGGAGGCGGTCAGCAACTGCGACCTGGAGTTCCACGTGGCGCTGGTCGACGCCAGCGGCAGCCCGCGGCTGCGCCGGATGTTCAGCACGGTCATCTCCGAGACCCGCCTCTGTCTTGGCGTACTGACCGCGGCCGATGCCCGTGACGACCTGGTGCAGGAACACCGGCGGATCTGTGACCGTATGCAGCAGGGCGACATGGAGCAGGCACTGGCGGTGCTCAAGAAGCACTACGACGACGCGGTGGTGACGCTTTCGAACCGACAGGTCCGCAGCCACGCGACTGCCCAGGACGGGCGCTGAGGAGATGGCCATGACCGAACTGGTGAAACAGGTGCACCCCGTGCGTGACAAGGCCATCGGCGACACCATGCTGGACGTCCGTGGACTGCGGGTCGACTTCCCTGACGTGTCCGGTGCGCCGGCGATCGACGGCATGGACCTCAAGGTCGGACGTGGCGAGATCGTGGCGCTGGTCGGTGAGTCCGGCTCGGGCAAGAGCCTCACCGCGCTGACTGTGATGGGACTCCTCCCGCCGGGTGCAGAAGTGGTGGACGGAGAGGCGCGACTCGACGGCGAGGATCTGCTGGCCATGCCGTCCAAGCGACGCAACCACATCCGGGGCGACAAGGTGGCCATGCTCTTCCAGCAGCCCAAGGTGATGCTGGACCCGACGGCCCGGGTGGGCAGCCAGGTCGCCGAGTCGCTGCGGCAGCACCGCAAGGTGGGTCGGCGCGAGGCCAGGGCCCGCGTGGTGGAGATGCTGCGTGACGTCGGCATCCCGGAGCCCGCGCGTCGGGCATCGTCGTACTCCTACCAGCTCTCGGGCGGGATGGCGCAGCGCGTGATGATCGCCGCGGCGCTGAGCGCGGACCCCGAGCTGCTGATCGCGGACGAGCCGACCACCGCGCTCGACGTGACGGTGCAGGCGCAGATCCTGCAGCTGCTCAAGCGGAAGCGGGACGAGCTGGGGCTGTCGATCCTGCTGATCACGCATGACCTGGCCATCGTGTCGTCGATGGCGGACCGGGTGGCGGTGATGTACGCCGGCCGGATCGTCGAGGACGGTGCCACCCGGGACATCTTCGAGGACCCGCAGCACCCCTATACCCAGGCGCTCCTTCGGGCGTCTCTCCTCGAGGCCGAGCGAGGCAAGCTGTTCTCCATCCCCGGCAGCGTCGTTCAGGCGCGGTCCCTCGACAACGGCTGCCGGTTCCTGCCGCGATGTCCGGTCGCCGCACAGCTCGGCATCACCGACACGTGCCGCGGCGTGGAGCCGGAGCTGCACACGTGCGGCGACCACGAACACCACAGTCGGTGCTATGCATCGCGAGAGCATGCGGAGGCAGGATGACCACCGTCGCCATCGAGGAGCTGAGGAAGCGTCAGCCGGACGAGCCGCTGATGGCAGTGCAGGACCTGGTCAAGCACTACCCGGCAGGCAGTGGCAAGAGCGTCCACTCCGTCGACGGGGTGTCGTTGACGGTCCGCAAGGGCGAGGTCCTCGGCCTCGTCGGCGAGTCCGGGTGTGGCAAGAGCACGCTGGCGCGGACGATCCTGCGGGCCGTGGCGCCGACCTCCGGCCAGATCGTCTTCGACGGCCGGGACATCACCCGCGCCAAGGGCAAGGAGCTCAAGGCCCTTCGGCGTTCGATGCAGTTCGTGTTCCAGGATCCGTACGGCGCGTTCGACCCCAGGATGAGCCTCGACACGAGCCTGGAGGCGCCGCTGCGTCACCACGGCATGAAGGACCGCGCCGAACGACGCGAGCGGATGCTGGCCATGCTCGACCGGGTCGGCCTCGAGGACGGGATCCTCGCGCGGCGGCCGCACGAATGCTCCGGGGGGCAGCTTCAGCGGATGGTGATCGCCCGGGCACTGCTGCTGGAACCCAGGTTCCTGATCTGCGATGAGCCCACCTCCGCGCTGGACGCCTCGATCCGGGCACAGATCCTCAACCTGCTGGTCGAGCTCAAGGAGCAGCTCGACCTGACGCTCGTGTTGATCTCCCACGACTTGCGGGTGGTGCGCTACCTCTGCGACCGGGTGGCCGTCATGTACCTCGGCCAGATCGTGGAGGTCGCCCCCCGGGAGGAGCTGTTCACGAACCCCCGGCACCCCTACACGCGCGTGCTGCTCGCGGCGTCCATGGTCGACGAGACCCGCGGCGATGACGAAGTGCTCTCGCAACTGAAGGGCGAGCCGCCGAGCCCGATCGAGCCGCCGGCGGGCTGTAGGTTCCACCCGCGTTGCCCGATGGCCCGGGACATCTGCCACACCGACGTACCCTCCATCTCCCGGCCCGGCGACGAGCACATCGTGACCTGTCACTTCTGGGACCAGTGAGCACCATGCCTTCCCCCGAAACAGCACGAAAGGGCAACTCCTGATGGGACACGGTCCCGGCCATGGACCCGGCTACGGCGTCGTGGAGACGTACGACCTGCACGTGTGGAGCATCACCTCCGGGCTGGACGCCATCAGCGTGCACCTGCAGGTCCGCCCAGGCTCCGACAGCCATGCGGTACTCGACCGGGCGCGTGACCTCCTGCGCGACCGCCACCACATCACGCACGCCACCGTACAGGTCGAGCCGACGGACCACACGGGCTGCAAGCAGGTGCTGTGGTGACCGGCGCCGAGACCTTTGCCGCCGTCCAGGTGACCCCACCCCGGTCCCGCGTCGAGCGCGATTTCCTGGGAGAGAGGGCGATCCCCGCCGGGGCCTACTGGGGCGTGCACACGGCGCGCGCGATGGTGAACTTCACCGCGAGCGGCACGCCGATCTCGGTGCATCCGCACCTGGTGGCCGCCCTGGGTGCGGTGAAGCTGGCGGCTGTACGCGCCAACCGCGATCTGGGCCTGGTCGACGCACATCGGGCGGCGGCGATAGAACGCGCCTGCCAGGAGGTCCGGGACGGGCTCCTCGACGACCAGTTCGTCGTCGATGTGCTTCAGGGAGGTGCGGGCACCTCGACCAACATGAATGCGAACGAGGTCATCGCCAACCGCGCGCTGGCGCTGCTCGGCCTGCCCGCCGGCAGCTACGACGAAGTCCATCCACTCGACCACGTGAATCGCAGCCAGAGCACCAACGATGTGTATCCCACGGCCGTGAAACTGAGTCTGCTGGCGGCGCTGGACGGGCTCTCCCTGTCGGTCCACGCCCTCGCCGAGGCATGCGATGCCAAGGCCAAGGAATTCTGGGCGGTGCCGAAGGTGGGGCGCACGCAGCTTCAGGACGCGGTGCCGATGACGGTCGGCCAGGAGTTCGCGGCGTGGGCCACCACGCTCATCGAGGAACAGGCTCGCATCCTGGAGTCGCGCTCTCTGCTGCGCGAGATCAACCTGGGTGCGACCGCGATCGGTACCGGCATCACCGCTGATCCGGCCTACCGGCAAACGGTGTGCCGCCACTTGTGCGACATCACCGGCCTACCGCTGATAACCGCGGCCAACCTCGTCGAGGCAACCTCGGACACCGGTGTCTTCGTGCAGTTGTCCGGCGTGCTCAAGCGCACCGCCGTGAAAGTGTCCAAGATCTGCAACGACCTGCGGCTGCTGTCCTCAGGCCCCCAAGCCGGTTTCGGTGAGCTGCGACTCCCCGCACGGCAGGCTGGGTCGAGCATCATGCCCGGCAAGGTGAATCCGGTGATCCCCGAAATGGTCAACCAGGTGGCCTTCGCGGTGGTTGGCAACGACGTCGCGGTGACCATGGCGGCTGAGGCTGGTCAGCTCCAGTTGAATGCGTTCGAGCCCGTCATCGCACACACCCTGCTCCAGGGGATCAGCTGGATGACGACAGCGTTCGAGACGTTGAGCGACCTTTGCATCGACGGGATCGAGGTGAACCACGAGCACCTCCGGGCGACTACGGCGCGCAGCGTCGGCATCGTCACCGCGCTCACCCCCCACCTCGGGTACGCCGCGGCGGCGGACATCGCCAAGGCCGCGCTGGCCGGCGGTGGTTTCGTCCGCGACCTGGTGCTGGCTACCGGCCTGGTCGACGCCGAGCACCTCGACCGCCTCCTCCAGCCTGAGCGGCTGGCCGGGATCGAGCTCACCGTCGGCAAGACGTGAGGCAACCTAGTCGGGCCTGACCTCGTCGAGCAAGGTCCCAGGGCGCAGCTGACCGACGAGTGCAGCGAGGCTGTCGTGGGCGTTCAGTGAGACCACGGCGGTGAGCCTGGTCCCTCGGCCCAGCGCCACAAGAGCCTCTCCGGACTCGACCGAACCCCGCACAACCCGGCTGCGGTCGGCGGCCTGGGGAAAGCCCACGGCCCGGATCCGTGCGCCATGGATCGTGGTGCCGAACGTGGGCGGCCCGCTGAGCGGTAGCGCCTCCTTCGGGCCGGTGAGCAGATTGGCCGCGGCGACGTCCGCATGGTCCAGCGTGCTCGCCCAGTGCTCGACGCGGCGCGACTCGCCGTCGAGCTGCGGCTGGGGCGCGGATATGACGTCGCCCGCACCGACCACCCGGTCGGTGCCCAGCGCGTGCAACGTGGGGCCGCAGTGCAGACCGCCCGCGATGGTGAGCCCGCTGCCCTGCATCCAATCCACGTTGGGCCTCGTGCCGGTCGCCATCACCACCACGTCGGCGGGCAGTCGGCCGCCGTCCGCCATCATCACCCCGGTGACCGCGCCGGCCCGCACGTCAAACCTGCGGACGCGTGTCCGGCATCGCAGCCGTATACCGGCGGCGCGATGCAGTCCCTGCAGGTGCTCGGCCACGGGACGGCCGACTGCACGAATGGTGGGCACGTCGGAGGGGTCGATCAGCGTCGTGTGGTGACCCAACTCCATTGCTGTTGCCGCTACCTCCGCACCGATCAGACCACCGCCGACGACGGCCACGCGTCGGGGACGGGCTTCGAGAGCCGCACGGAGGTCCACCGCATCGTCCACCGTTCGGAGCACGAACGCCCCGTGCACCCCTTCCACAGACCTGACGTCGCGGGGACGAGCACCGGTCGCGACGACCAAGCCGTCGAAGGGCATCGTGACCCGGCCGTCCACGACGACCTGGCGCCCGGCAAGGTCCAGTCGCGTGGCCGTCTCGCCGAGCCGCCAGACGATGTCGTCCGGTTCACCGTCGAGGTCGAGACGCTCACGCGTGGTCCGTCCGGTCAGGAATCCCTTGGAGAGCGGGTAACGGTCGTACGGGCGATGGGTTTCGTCGCCGACCACGGACAGTTCGCCGTCGTAGCCCAGCATCCGCAGTGTGCGGGCGGCGCGATGCCCGGCAAGCGAGCCGCCGACAACCACGATCCTCCTCATGCTGCCTGCCGCTCTGGGACGACGGATGCTCGGCCAACGGCCTGGTCAGCCTGTTGCCACGCGGCCCGGGCCAGAAGGCGCAGGCCGTTGAGGCTCACCACCACCGCGGAGCCCTCGTGTCCGGCGACACCGAGCTGCAGCGGCAGGATCCACACGATGGGGGTGGAGGCGAAGTCCTCGCTGTGCGGTACCGGGATCCCGCGTTCGTGGGCTGCTGTGAGGACGGCACGAGCCAGCGGCTGCTCGCTCGGTCGTTCGGCGGCCGCGGCCAGCGCGGGCAGCTGGTCGGTGGTGAGGCCCGCAGCGGGGACCAGCTCGATCTCCGAGACGCGGAGGGTGGTGCCCTCGGTAAGGGTCCCGGTCTTGTCCAAGGCGACCAGGTCGGTCTTGCCGAACTTCTCCAGGGCCACCGCCGACTTGACCAGTACGCCGTGCGGCCCGGCGTTGGCGATCGTGGACTGCAGCGCGGCCCACCGCACCTCTGACCTGGACAGCAGCGACCACAGCTGTGACCGTCGGGAGCGGTCGTGGGCGGGGAGGTCGGGAGGGGCCAGGTCCTGGGGTGGCGCCGAGATCGTGGACGTCATGGGGACGGCGTACGGCGAGGTCAGTCCGTGGCCTCGTGGTCCGTCAGTGGCTGGAACCCGCGCAGCCGCAGGCTGTTGGTCACCACGAACACCGACGAGAACGCCATCGCGGCGCCCGCCAGCATCGGGTTGAGCAGCCCGGTGGCAGCCAGCGGCAACGCGGCGACGTTGTAGGCGAACGCCCAGAAAAGGTTGCCCTTGATCGTCGCGAGGGTCCGCCGGGACAGCCGGATCGCGTCCGCGGTGACCCGGAGGTCGCCGCGGACCAAGGTCAGGTCGCTGGCCTCGATCGCAACGTCGGTGCCGGTGCCCATCGAGAGGCCGAGGTCGGCCTGGGCCAGTGCGGCGGCGTCGTTGACGCCGTCGCCGACCATCGCCACCACCCGTCCATCGCTCTGCAGGCGCTTGACCACGTCCACCTTGTCCGCGGGGAGCACGTCAGCGATCACCGTGTCCGGCGAGACGTCGATGCCCACCGCGCGGGCCACCGTCCGTGCGGTGGCCTCGTTGTCGCCGGTCAGCAGCACCGGCTGCAGCCCGAGCTTGCGCAGCTGGCCGATCGCTCCCGCGGAGGTCGGTTTGATCGCGTCGGCGACCACGAGCACACCACGGGCCGCGCCGTCCCAGCCCACTGCGATGGCGGTCGAGCCGTCGGCCTGTGCCGCGGTGAAGGCACGGTAGAGCTCCGCCGGGAGCTTCTGGGACCACTCCTCGAGCAGCCGGGGACGGCCGACCAGGACGGCGTGGCTGCGGTCTCCGTCGATGACGACGCCCTGCACCCCGAGGCCCTCGACGTTGGCGAAGTCCTCGACCTGCGGGAGGCGGCCGCCCCGCTCACGGGCGGCGTTGGCGACGGCTTTCGCGATCGGGTGCTCGGAGGCGTCCTCCAGGGCTCCCGCCAGGCGCAGCACCTCATCGGTGTCCTCACCGTCGGCCGCGATGACGTGAAGCAGTGCCATCTGCCCGGTGGTGACCGTGCCGGTCTTGTCCAGGACGATGGTGTCGATCTTGCGGGTCGACTCCAGGACCTCCGGCCCCTTGATAAGGATGCCGAGTTGGGCGCCGCGGCCGGTGCCCACCATGAGTGCGGTCGGAGTGGCGAGTCCGAGCGCGCAGGGGCAGGCGATGATGAGTACGGCGACCGCGGCGGTGAACGCGGGCGCCAGCTCGCCGCCGGCGCCGATCCAGAAGCCGAGCGTGGCGGCGGACAGGGCGATCACGATCGGGACGAAGATCCCCGAGACCCGGTCGGCCAGCCGCTGGACCTCCGCCTTGCCGTTCTGCGCGTCCTCGACGAGCTGGGCCATCTGGGCGAGCTGGGTGTCGGACCCGATCCGGGTGGCCCGGACCATGAGCCGGCCACCGGCGTTGACGGTGGCGCCGACGACGGCGTCGCCCGGACCCACCTCGACGGGGATCGACTCGCCGGTGAGCATGGAGGCATCGACCGCCGAGCTGCCCTCCTCGACCAGGCCGTCCGTGGCGAACTTCTCCCCGGGTCGGACGACGAACCGGTCGCCGACTGCGAGCTGTTCGATCGGGATCTGCACCTCGACCGGCCCCGTCGCACCGTCCCGGAGGACGGCCACGTTCTTGGCTCCGAGCTCCAGCAGCGCGCGGAGCGCGGCACCGGCGCGCCGCTTGGAGCGCGCCTCGAAGAACCGGCCGGCCAGGATGAACGTGGTGACGCCGGCCGCGGCCTCGAGGTAGATGTTCCCCGAACCGTCGGTGCGCGCCACGGTCAGCTCGAAGGCGTGAGTCATGCCCGGCGTACCAGCGGTGCCCCAGAACAGTGCGTAGAGCGACCAGCCGAGTGCTGCCAGCGTGCCGAGCGACACCAGCGTGTCCATGGTCGACGTACCGTGCCTGAGGTTGACCCACGCCGCCCGGTGGAAGGGCCAGGCGCCCCACGCGACGACCGGCGCCGCCAGGGTGAGGGAGAGCCACTGCCAGTTGGTGAACTGCCAGGCGGGCACCATCGCCAGCGCGATCACCGGGACCGTGAGCACCGCCGAGATGACCAGGCGCTGCCGAAGGGACCGGGTGGGGTCGTCGTCGGCTGGTGCGCCCGGCTCCGTGTCCGCCGTGGCCGGCCGGGGGAGGACGGCACCGTAGCCCGCCTGCTCCACCGTCCGGACCAGCTCGATGGGGTCCAGGCCCTCAGGGATGACGACCCTGGCCTTCTCCGTGGCGTAGTTGACCGTCGCGGTGACCCCATCCAGCTTGTTCAGCTTGCGCTCGATGCGATTGGCGCAGGACGCACAGGTCATCCCACTGATCTCCAGCTCGACCTGGGCGGTCGAGGCGGGGGAGTCCGTGGAGCCGGTGAGGGAGGTCATCTGCTTCTCCTTGGTCTACTGATCAGTGTGCGTCGTCGACATGGCCGTCATCGGACTCGTCGTCGTGATCGGTTGCGTCGGCGGAGACGGTCACCGTGAAGGCGGCGGTGCGAACGACCCCCCGGTGCTTGAAATTGAGGTACAGGTGGTAACGGCCCGGGCTCGGCACCTGGGTGAAGAACACCACGTCCGGCCCTGATTCGGTCTCGCCGTCGCCGGGGATACCCTCGGGGTGCACGTGCAGGTACGCCAGGTCTCCGGACCGCAGCGCGACCAGATGTCCGTACGCGCCGAGATAGGGCTCGAGGTCGGTGACCGGCGCGCCGTCGCGGGTGACGCGGAGGGTGAGCCGGGCCTCCTCGCCGACGGAGAGGTTGCCCTCGAGCGTGACGGTGTAGCCATCAACTCTGGCCGTCCGGGTCTCGGACGCAGGTGGCTCCGGACGGTAGCTGCCGCGCACGGCCAGGTCGTTGCCGAGCGTGATGGCCTCGGCGCCGGTCGCCTTGAAGTCTGCGAACAGGCGCCACTCGCCGGCGGTCAGGTCGAGGGAGGTAGCCCACGTGCCGTCCTCGGCCCGCTCCGGGTGGACGTGCTGGAAGCCCGAGAAGTCACGGCGTACGGCGATCAGGTGGAGCTCCTTCTCGTGCTCCACGTCGTACTCCGTCACCGGCTTGCCGTCGGGACCGTCGATCGTGAACGACACCGGCACCGCTTTCCCGGCGGAGACCCTCGAGCGGGCCAGCCGGAACGTGTAGCCGTCCTGGGACACCATCAGTCCCTTCGGCATGGCGCTGGCCTCTGCCATGTCCATGCCCTCCATGCCGTCCATCTCGCCGTGATCGGCGGCGGGCACGGAGTCGACGGGGCCGACGGCCTGTCCGATCCCGAAGGCTCCACCGAAGACGGCGGCCAGGGTGACGAGGAAACCGAGAAGCTTCCTGGTGATGGTCATGCCAGCTGGTATCCAGCGTCCGCGACGGCCGCCTTGACCGCCGCATCGTCGACCGGCTCCGCGCTCGTAACGGTGAGGCTGCCGGTCTCGAGGACAACGTCGACCGTCTCGACCCCGGGGATCTCCTCGACTTCCTCGGTGACGGAGGCGACGCAGTGGCCGCAGGTCATGCCGGTCACGGTGTAGCTCTGCGTGACGCTCATGGCGGATCTTCCTCTCAATCGGTCAGGAACGGACGAGGCGGGCAATCGCCGCTGACGCTTCCTTCAGTTTCTGTTCGGCTTCCGGGCCGCCGGTGGCGGCGGCGTCGACCACGCAGTGGTCCAGGTGGTCGTCCAGGAGACCGAGCGCAACCGACTGAAGCGCGGCGGTCATGGCCGACACCTGAGTGAGGATGTCGATGCAGTACTTGTCCTCTTCCACCATCCGCTGGAGGCCTCGCGCCTGTCCCTCGATACGACGGAGCCTGCGCAGGAAGTCGTCCTTGCTGGTGATGTACCCGGGGTGCTGGGACATCTCGGTCATCGCTGCCTCCCACCGATCCTGGAGCGTCGGCGTTCTACCCCAAAATAGGATACCCCCCTAGTGTATACGGGGTCAAGTGCTGCTGCTCGAGTTCCACTTACGCCATACTCGTAGGGGGTACAATCCCAGCGACCCTGGAATTGTCCGGGAGAGCACGGAGACGAAGACCTGATGACTGATGCGCCGCATGACCACGGGTACATCCACCGCAAGGACGACTACCTCCGACGCCTGCGCCGTATCGAAGGTCAGGCACGGGGTCTCCAACGGATGGTGGAGGATGAGAAGTACTGCATCGACATCCTCACGCAGATCTCGGCGATCACCAAGGCACTCCAGTCGGTGGGTCTGGGGCTGCTCGAGGAGCACCTGAGTCATTGCGTCGTCGACGCGGCAGCCAGCGGGGGACGAGATGCAGAGGCCAAGCTCAAGGAGGCCTCCGACGCCATCGCGCGGCTCGTGCGTTCGTAGGATCGCGGCGCACCATCCCGCGGACTCTGGCGGGTTCAGCTCGAGCGAGCCTCGGCCCGCACGGTCACGCCGGCGACTGTCCGACTGAGCTCGACCTTCCAACGTGGCAGGGCGCAGCCGCAGATGCGCGCCACCAGACGCGGCAGCAGGCGGGAGAACCGCAGGCCTGCGGCGGCATCCGTCATGCCGCGCCCTCGTCGTCCGACGTGTCGAACTGATCGACGTCGTCCTGATCGCAGGCAGTCGGCTGGTCGTGGGTGACGAAGACGTTGCGCACGTGGCTGGAGTCGCAGAACGGCTGGTTCTTCGACTGTCCGCACCGGCACAGCAGCACGATGCGCTGACCGCCGAGGTCGTACTCCTCACCATCCGGGTCCAGGAGCCGGAACGTCCCCTTCAGCTGAAGCGGGCCGTTGCGCACGGCCTTGATGCTCGTTGGGCGGAGGGTCGGCGAGTGGGAGGTATCGGTCATCTGAGCAGTCCTCACTGTGTCGGTTGGGGGTGTCTTCCAGGTCGTCTCGAGCTCGGCTCGGTAGCGGAGCAGGGCGGGGGCATTGTTGACCGCGACGACGCCGACTGGGCGTCCGCCACGGCTGAGGGTCATGACGAATCGGTGATCCTCCACCGCGCCATCGACGAGCGCAGTGGTGTCGGCGGCTCCGGGCAGGCCGACGCCGCGGATCTGGACGCCGTGCTGGTCGGTCCAGAATGACGGAAGGAGCGCACCCGCCGGACGCTCGTGGCCGATCAGGGTTGCTGCGGCAATACGCGAGTGCCCGACCGCCGTAGCCCAGTGCTCGACCCGCGCGGGGGCGCCGTCGAGCAGCGGTTGGGGAACCCGCGCTACGTCGCCGACGGCGACGATTCCATGGACCGGCTGGCCTTCAGCGTCCAGCATCGTGAGCGAGTCGTCTGTCAGGACTCCGCTGTCCACGTCGACGCCGCAGCCGTGCAACCATCCGGTGTTCGGGGCGGCGCCGAGCGCGGCGACCACGATGTCCGCATGGGTCCGGGAATGACTGGCGTCTGCGTGGTGCGCCAGTACGGCGGTCGCGCGGCCAGGCACACCGTCGACGCGGGACAGCGACACCACAGTTGTCGACGTACGTAGGTCCACACCGTGGTTGCGGTGAAGCTGGGCAGCGTAGGCGGAGACCTTGGCACCGAGGGCGCCCAGCATCGGTCCGGCGGTCGCTTCTACGAGCGTGACACGGTGCCCCAGCATGGCCGCCGTGGATGCCACCTCCGACCCGAGGAACCCCGCGCCGATGACGAGCACACGCTGGACGGGCTCGGTCAATGCCTGGTGCAGGGCAGCGGCGTCCTCGAGTGTCCGAATGTAGTGCACGTCGGCATCGCCGATGTCTGCGGGAAGCCGGCGGGCGCTCGCGCCCGTGGCAATGACAAGACCGTCGAAGTGGACGCTCTCGCCGTTGTCCAGCTCTACCTCCCGGTGGGCGAGGTCGAGACGAGTGGCGGCCACGCCGAGGATCCAGGTCGCGTCAAGGTCGGCGTGGGGCAGGGCGAGGTTATGGCGGTCGGGACCGTCGACAAGACTGGCCTTGGTGAGCGGTGGCCGGTTGTACGGCGCGTGCGTCTCCGCACCCACGATGGTGAGGGTGCCCTCGAATCCAGCATGGCGAAGCGCCTCGGCGGTTCGGAGGCCGGCAAGGGACGCGCCCACGACTACGATCCGCTGCGGCGCCAGCGTGGCCTGGATGCTCGTCGGCGGCATGACCGTCATGTCTCGTCCGCCAGTTGAATGGCCAGCGCCGGGCACGATCGAATGCTCTCTTCGACCGCGGCGCGACTGTCTGGGCCGATCTTTTCGACCACGTGCAGACTGCCCCGATCGTCGAAGGAGAAGACCTCCGGCGCCGCCAGAGTGCACTGCCCGTGGCCCTCGCAGCGGTCGTAGTCGACAATCACCTGCACAGCGGACTCCTTGGCGTGGAAAGAACAATCAGTAGCATCTACCATACCGGGGCAGGGTAATCAGTCAAGATGCTCTACCCCTTGACTGGATACATTAGGGGGGTATTGTATCCGTCATCGCGACAGTGCGATAGATGGACACAGGGAGCCGCAGCTGCGGCTGGACACGAGGAGAGAACCGGCATGGGCAACAGCACCGCCACTTACACGGTCGTAGGCATGACCTGCAACAGCTGCGTGAACAAGGTGACGAACGCGGTCAGCGCAGTCGAGGGTGTAGACGACATCGACGTCGACGTCTCTAACGGGACGCTCGAGGTCAGCGGCCAGATCAGTGACGCGTCCATCCGCGACGCCGTGGCGCAGGCCGGCTACAAGATCGCCAAGTGAGGGCCGGTCACGCGGCGAAGTCGCCCTCCTCGGCACAGCCCCGGACGCATCCATCACCACCCCCGTCGGTGTGGCAGGCATCCAACAATTCGCCTTCTGCAGGGCCGGGTGATGGCGACAGCGTGCGGAGACCGCCTTGCGTCGCTTGGCACCCACACCCGGATTGGCGGGCGACGATTGAAATCCAGACCGTAGCGGGGAAGTCCTCGCCGGCCCGGTCCCGGCGAAGGCCTGTGGCCAGGTCTCCGATCACATGCTCGTGCCTGCCCAGGAGCAACGGGCCGTAGCTTCGACGACGCTGACAGCCAGCATCGGAGGAGGTCCAGCAATCCTGGACGTCGCAAGAAGCTGCTGGCGGCCTCTCGGTGACGGGCTGGCACGTCTGATGCTCGTCCGGTGGACTCGACTTTCGGGCACGTCGCTAGGGCCGCGCCGCCCGTCACCCCGGCCATTGACAGGGGTGTGGCCGGGATGCAGGCTCGACCATGGTGTGAGCCCTGCTCGAGGTCGCCCGGCGAAAGCGATCGGCATGACGAGTGTGAAGTCCGTGAGGCGCAGAGCGTTGCCTGCGGAGCTGACCAGCTTCGTCGGACGGCGCCAGCAGCTCGGGGAGATTCGCCGCATGCTGTCCAGCAGTCGGCTGCTGACGCTCACCGGCGCGGGCGGTGTCGGCAAGACCCGGCTAGCGCTGAGGACAGCCGCAGAGGTACGTCGCGCCTTCCCCAACGGGGTGTGGTTCGTCGAGCTGGCGGCGCTGCAAGACCCGCAGCTGCTGCCGCACACGATCGCGAACGCGCTGGGCCTCCGGCAGGTGTCCGCGACGCCGGTCGCAGACCTGGCCGACCACCTGCAGGACAAGCAGCTTCTGATCGTGCTCGACAACTGCGAGCACCTGACCGACGCCTGCGCCGTCGTGGTGAGCAAGCTGCTCGCAGCGTCACCGGCCCTTCGCATTCTGGCGACCAGCCGGCACGTGCTCGATGTCGAGGGCGAGCAGGTCCTTGCGGTGCCGCCTCTGTCCACGCCGGATCCCGCCGTCCGCGCCGTGGACGCCTCGCACTCCGAGGCGTCGACTCTGCTGATGGACAGGGCAAAGGCGGTGAATTCCGAGTTCCGCGTCACCGAGGAGAACCGGGAGACGGTCAACGAGCTCTGCCGACGGCTGGACGGGTTGCCCCTGGCCATCGAGCTCGCCGCGGTCTGGCTGCGGACGCTGTCCCCGGCACAGATCCTGGAGCGGCTGGAGGACCGTTTCCAGCTGCTCACCACGGGTCGCCGTAGCGGCCCTGCCCGACAGCAGGCGCTCGACGCCGTCGTCGCCTGGAGCTTCGACCTCTGCTCTCCGGCCGAGCAGCTGCTATGGGTGCGCCTTTCAGTCTTCTCGGGCGGCTTCGACCTGGAGGCGGCAGAGGAGGTCTGCGCCGGCGACGGCATCACCCGCGAGGACGTGATCCTGTTGCTCGCAGCGCTCGTCAACAAGTCGATCGTCGTTCGCCAGGAGGCCGAAGAGCACGGGAGCTCCTGGTACCGGATGCTGGAGACGATCCGAGAGTACGGCGCCCGGCGGCTGTCGTCGGCACAGACCCACGCGACCCGGCTCCGGCACCGGGACCACTACCGGAGACTGGCGAACAGGTTCGCCGAAGAGTTCTTCACCTCCCATCAGGCCGAGTGGATCGGCGGCCTGCGCCGGGAGCACGGCAACATCCGCACTGCCCTGGACTTCTGCCTCGAGCACGGGCAAGCGCTCGCCGCCCTGGACATCGCCGCGCTGATCTGGCCCTGGTGGCACGCCGACCAACTCCACGAGGGATACCGGTACCTGCTCCGGGCGCTGGAGCTCGCGACCGAGCCCACGCGCAGCCGCGCGTACGGGCTGTTCGCGACGAGCAACCTGGCGATTCATCTCAGCGAGTTCGACCGCGCACTGGCGATGCTGGCCGAGAGCGGCGAGCTCGCAGAACGGTTCGGCGACGAGCTGCTGTCGGTCAGGGTCAAACAGTGTCAAGGGCACGCACTGCTGCACAGCGGCCACCCGGACAGAGCGGCGCCGCTGCTGGAGGCGGCGCGCGACGACGCGCAGCGGCTCGGCGAGCCCAGAGACGAGTGCCGCGCCCTGCTCCTCCTGTCCCTGGCCATGATGTTCCTCGGCGACCCACGCGACCAAGACCTCAGCCGCCGTTCCTTGGAGCTGGCCGAGGAGCACGGAGCCGAATTGTCGAAAGGCTGGGCATTGTGGGGCCTCGGGCTGGCGCAGTGGCACGCCGGCGAGTACCGAAACGCGACGCGGTCGATGCGCCAAGGCATCCGGCTGTTCCTGGCCATGCGGGACTTCAACGGAATTGGCTTCTTGGTCCAGGCCCTCTCGTGGTGTGCCGCATCCTCTTCCCCCGACGCGGATGCGGCGCGTCTGCTCGGGGCAGCAGAGTCCGTCTGGCGCAACACCGGGGGAAATGTTGCTCAGGCGATCTACCTTCAGTTCGATCACAGCTCGGAGCAGCGGCTGCGGGCTGCGATGGGTGACCAACGGTTCGAGGCAGCATTCACGGAGGGAGCGGCGCACTCTCTGGACGAGGCCGTGGGGTTGGCGCTGGGCCAGGCACCCAGCCGCGGTCGCTCACCAGCCACCTCAGCGTCCACGGCACGGACCGAGATCCCCGGTGGGCTGACACGTCGTGAGTGGGAGATCGCGCAACTCCTGGCTGAGGGTATGAGCAACAAGGAGATCGCCGCGCAGCTGGTGATCTCCCAGCGGACTGCCGAGACCCACGTCGAGCACATCCTGACAAAGCTGGGCTTGAGCTCCCGGACACAGGCCAGCCGCTGGGTCATCGATCAGCGCGGCCCTTGAGCGCAGGCGCCACGGCGAGGATCTTCTGGAGGCGTCGCGTGACAGCAAGGAGAGCGATCTGCCGCCGGTACGGTCAGTGAGGGGTGACGTTGCTGGATCAGCGGCGCGGCGGCCAAGGCCAGGTGGCGGTCGGTCGGTCGTGCTCCAGGCTCCCATCGACGGTGGTCGGTTCCCGCTAGACGAGCGGGGAAGCTGCTTTCCGCAGGTGCGGCAGTTCGGCCCGCAGATCCTGGACCAGGGCCGACCCCGGGCCCCGCCTCCGGCTAAGTGCGCCGACATTCTCATGGAGTGCGGCCGCCTTTCTCAGCCCACCGCAGTCCTCAACAGCAGCCGCGCGGCCCTCTCCTCGACCGTCGCCGCGGACGCATGACCGCAGTCCAGCCGAACTCCGGCGCAGGAACGCGAGCCGCCGGACCCTACCAGGGGTCATCAACAGCGCCACTGACGCCCAGAGGTATGTCGAGCCGGCTCCGGAGCTCGTCACAGAACATGCCGAAGGTCTCTGTGACGACGACCTCTGGGCCGCGGAGGTGAAACGTTGCTCGATCCGTGTAGACCCGGCTGACACAGCTGAGCCCGGTGAGCGGGTAGGTGCAGCTCGGGACGAGCTTCGCGTTCCCTGCCTTGTCGAACAGCGTCATCATCACGAAGACGTCCTTCGCGCCGGTCGCGAGGTCCATCGCGCCTCCGACGGCGGGGATGGCGTCGGCTTCGCCGGTGTGCCAGTTGGCGAGGTCGCCGTTGGCCGCCACCTGGAAGGCGCCGAGAACGCACACGTCGAGGTGGCCGCCGCGCATCATCGCGAACGAGTCGGCATGGTGGAAGTACGACGCCCCGAGGGTCTCGGTGACGGGGATCTTGCCGGCGTTGATCAGGTCCCAGTCGATCTCGTCGCCCTGGGCGGCCGGACCCATGCCGAGCATGCCGTTCTCGGTGTGCAGGACTACGCCGCTCTCGGGCGCGAGGTAGTCGGCCACCAGGGTCGGCTGGCCGATGCCAAGGTTGACGAACGATCCGGCCGGTATGTCTGCGGCGACTCGCTGGGCGATCTCGGTCCGGCTGCGCGGTCCGCGGTCGAGATGCTCGATCGTCATCGCGTGCCTCCAGCTGGGGTCACGACGACTCGGTCGACGAAGATCCCGGGGGTGACCACGACCTCGGGGTCGATGTCGCCCGCGGCCACGATCTCGGAGACCTGGACGATCGTGGTCGTGGCAGCGGTGGCCATGACCGGTCCGAAGTTGCGGGCGGTCTTGCGGTAGACGAGGTTGCCCATGGCGTCGGCGCGGTGTGCCTTGACGAGGGCGAAGTCGCCGCGCAGCGGGTACTCCAACAGGTAGTCGCGTCCGTCGATGGTGCGGGTCTCCTTGCCGTCGGCAAGCGGGGTGCCGACCCCGGTCGGGGTGAAGAAGCCGCCGATGCCGGCACCGGCCGCGCGGATGCGCTCGGCGAGGTTGCCCTGGGGCACGACCTCGAGCTCGACCTTGCCCGCTCGGTACAGCTCGTCGAAGACGTAGGAGTCGCTCTGCCGGGGGAACGAACAGATCATCTTGCGGACCTGGCCTGCCGCGAGCAGGGCGGCGAGACCCTGGTCGCCGTTGCCGGCGTTGTTGTTCACGATCGTGAGGTCGCGGGCGCCGGTCCGGATGAGGGCGTCGATGAGCTCCATCGGCTGGCCCGCCGTACCGAACCCCCCGACGAGCACGGTCGCACCGTCATGGATGCCGGCGACCGCTTCGTCCGTCGTCGCACAGTGCCTCACGAGGCGTTCTCCAGGACGACGGCCAGCCCTTGGCCCACGCCGATGCAGATGGCTGCGACGCCCCAACGGTGACCACCCTCGCGCATCACCTTGGCCAGGGTGCCGAGGATGCGGCCGCCGGAGGCCCCGAGCGGGTGACCGATCGCGATCGCGCCACCGCGGGTGTTGACGATCTCGGGATCGATCTTCCACGCGTCGATACAGGCCAGCGACTGCACGGCGAACGCCTCGTTGAGCTCAACCGCACCGACCTCGGACCAGCCGATCCCGGCACGTTCGAGCGCGCGGTTGGCCGCCTCGACGGGCGCGTAGCCGAACCGTTGCGGCTCCAGTGCCGAGGCGCCCCGGCCGGCGATCCGGGCGAGCGGTGCGCGACCGAGCCCGTCGGCCGCCGCCTCCGACCCCAGGAGCACGGCAGATGCCCCGTCGCTGAGCGGGGACGCGTTGCCGGCGGTGATGGTGCCGTTCGGGCTGAACGACGGCTTGAGGCCGGCCAGGGCGTCGATCGTCGTGCCGGGCCGGATCCCCTCGTCCCGTGTGAGCTCACCGACGGGCACCACGAGGTCGTCGTAGAAGCGGGACTGCCAAGCGGCATCGCCGAGCCGGTGCGACCGCTCCGCGAACGCGTCCTGGCGTTCACGGGAGACGGAGAACTCCTCCTGAAGCTGCTCGTTGGCCTCGCCGAGCGAGACAGTCCACTCCTTCGGCATCGCCGGGTTGACGAGTCGCCAGCCCAGGGTCGTCGAGACCGCGGTGACGTCGCGTGGGGGGAAGGCACGGTCGGGCTTGGGCAGCACCCACGGTGCCCGGGTCATCGACTCGACCCCACCGGTGACCACGACTGACACGTCACCGGACTCGATGGCGCGCGACGCGATCATCGCGGCGTCCAGGCTCGATCCGCAGAGCCGGTTGACCGTCGTGCCGGACACGGTGACCGGGTAGCCGGCGAGGAGCGCGGCCATCCGCGCGACGTTGCGGTTGTCCTCACCGGCGCCGTTGGCGTTGCCGAGCACCACCTCGTCCGGGACGAGCCCCGGCGTGCGGTCGACCAGTGCCGAGAGGACAGTCGCGGCGAGGTCGTCGGGTCTTGCGCCGGCGAGCGCTCCAGCGAACCTCCCGAACGGCGTCCGTACCGCGTCGTACACGAAGGCACTCATCTCTGCTCCTCGTCCAGCTCGGCCAGCACCTGCTGGGCGATCCGGAAAGCGGTGTTCGCGTCGGGAACCCCGCAGTAGATGGCGGTCTGCAGCAACAGCTCCTTGATCTCGTCGTCGGTGAGTCCGTTGGTGCGAGCGGCTCGCAGGTGCAGCGCGAGCTCCTCGTGGTGGCCGCGGGCGACGAGGGCGGTGAGGGTGATCAGCGATCGGCTTCGCCGGTCGAGGCCGGGGCGCGTCCAGATGCCACCCCAGGCGTACTGCGTGATCAGCTCCTGGAAGTCGCGCGTGAAGTCGGTGGTGCCCGCGCGTGCACGGTCCACGTGGGCATCGCCGAGAACCTCGCGGCGCACCTTCGTCCCGGCGTCCCGCACCTCGTCCAGCGTGCGCGCCGCGCCGGCATGCCGGGCTATCAGCTTCGCCACAGCGTCGGGAGCCTCGGCGGGGGCGAGGTGAGCCACCTCGTCGAGTACGACGAGCCCGCAGCGAGGTACGCCGTGCGCGATCTCGCGCAGGGAGTCGACGGGCGTGCGCTCGTCGGCTCCTCCGGCGACGGCCAGGACCGGGGTGCTGATCTCGGAGAGCCGCGACCGCACGTCGAAGTCGCCGAGGGCCTCACAGGTCCACGCGTAGCTGAACCGGTCGGCGTCCTGCAGCGAGTGCAGGAGTGCCGCCGACACGTCGGGCCGTCGGTCGACGAAACCGGGCGCGAACCATCCGGCGGCGGACGGCTCGACCATCACCGGTGTCCCGCTCGAGCGCACCAGCTCGGCACGCTCGCTCCACGTCTGGCGGGTGCCGATCTTGGCACCCGTGCAGATCAGGGTCGCCGACCGCAGTCGCGACGCATGGTCGAGGAGCAGCTGGAGGCCGACGACGCCACCCATCGAGTCACCGGCGTAGTGAAAAGTGCCGCCGCGGACGGAGTCGACCAGGTCGATGACGCCCTGCGCGAGCTCGGCCACCGTGAAGGCCTGGGTGGCCGGCTTGGCGGTTCCGTGGCCAGGGAGCTCCCAGCCGACGACGTGGAAGGTGTCGCCGAGCCGCTCGGCCACCTGCGACCAGAGCGCTGTGACCGACGTACCGAGCGAGGGTCCGCAGAGCAGCAGCGGCAGTCCGGGGTGTCCGGAGAGCTGCACGCCGACGAGGGCCGGGACGGTCATGGCCGGTTCCCCCGGTAGCGGTCGAGGATCGCGTCGATGACGTGGTCACCGGCGCCGAGGTACGACGCCGGGCCGAGCGCGTCACCGCCGAGGCTGCGCTGCTCGGTCAGCAGGTCCGCTGACGCGTCCGCGGTGGCACGCATCCGCTCGGCGTCGACTCGAAGGCCGCGCACGAGCTCGGTCGTCTGGGCAGCGGCTACGACCGTACGACGGGCCAGCGTCGCCAGCGTCGACCACTCGAGATGCCAGGCGCCGTCGGCACGCTCGTCCACGGACTCGGCGGCGGCCAGGTGCAGCTGGGCGGCGAGACCCGGAGACGCGAGAGCAGCCCGCCGGACCAGCACCGAAAGCACCGGGTTGGCCTTGTGCGGCATGGTCGACGACCCACCGCCCGTGGCCTCACTCAGCTCACCGATCTCCGGCCGGCTCAGGACCAGCACGTCGTTGGCGATCCGGCCCCACGCGTCCGTCGCCGTGACCAGCACGTCTCCGATCCGGGTGACAGCGCCGCGGTTCGTCTGCCAGGGCCGGCTCTCGGTGAGCCCCAGCGAGGCGGAGGCCTCCGCCGCAACGGCCAGTGCGACCTTCGCCGGGTCGCTCGATCCGCCGATGCGGGCGGTCTCGACGGTTGCGGCGAGCGTTCCGGCCGCGCCGCCGAACTGGACAGGTGTCTCCGCAGCGGCCAGCGCATCACGGACGTCGAGAACGCCGGCGAGCCACTGCGCCGCCTTGAGCCCGAAGGTGATGGGGACGGCGTGCTGGGTCAGGGTCCGGCCGGCCATCACCGTGGCACGGTGCCGGTCCACGAGCGCCGCGAGGGCGGATGCCTGCTGGTCCACCTCGCCCTGCAACCGGCTGATCGCGTCCCGGGCGCACAGCATGAGCGCGGTGTCGACCACGTCCTGGCTGGTCAGGCCCCGGTGGATCCACGCTGCGGTCTCCGGGCTCGCGCTGCGCGTCCGCAGCAGGTCGAGCAGTGGGATCACCGGGTTGCCACCGGACTCGGCCCCGGCGCACACCGTGGCGACGTCATCGTCACGCACGAGCGCGACCAGGTCGGCGTCCACGGGCGCGAGGTCCGCGGCGACCAGCGCGGTCAGCCAGGCCTGCTCGACGCGCACCATCGCGCTCAGGAAGGCGGACTGCCCGAAGACGTCGCCGGCCCGCTCGTCCCCGGGCCAGTAGAGGTCAGCCATGAGCCGAATGTCCCGGATAGGTGAGGAAGACGGTCTCGCCCTCGCCCTGGAGCACGACGTCGAAGAGGAACCCGTGCGGGTCGGGCCGGGCCACGAGCGTGGCCCGACGCTCCGCCGGCAGCGAGGCGAGCAACCGGTCGGACGCCAGGGACTCGTGCTCGGGGAGGTAGACGCGCGTGAACAGCCGGTTGAGCAGCCCGCGCGCGAAGACGGTGAGCGCGAAGAAGCGAGCCCCGGGCGTCACCGTCGTGAAGGAGTAGTGACCGGCGTCATCGGTCGAGGCACGTCCCCATCCGGTGAACGTGTAGCCGTCACGTCGCAGGGAGCCCTGCTCGCGCGGGACGACGCCGTGCTCGTCGGCCTGCCAGAGCTCGAGGAGCGCGTCGGGCACCGGGTTGCCCTCACCGTCGAGCACGCGTCCGGCCAGGCGGATCGCAAGGGGGTGGCTCGGGGGGACGAGCAGGTTGTCGTCGGTGAACGGCAGGGCGTAGCCGAAGAAGGGGCCGACCGTCTGTCCGGGCGTGGGCACGGGCGTCATGCGTGGTCCTCGTCGTCCAGTGGGGTGCGGTGACTGCCGGTGAGGACGATGTCCCAGCGGTAGCCCGTGCACCACTCGTGCTGGGTCACGTCGTGGTCGTACGACGCGACGAGTCGCCCGCGCGCTTCGGGGTCGACGATCGACTGGTAGATCGGGTCGAGGGCGAAGAGCGGGTCCCCCGGGAAGTACATCTGCGTGATCATCCGCTGGGTGAAGTCGGTGCCGAAGAGCGAGAAGTGGATGTGTGCGGGCCGCCAGGCGTTGTGGTGGTTCCTCCACGGGTACGGCCCGGGCTTGATGGTGGTGAAGCGGTAGGTCCCGTGGGCGTCCGTCAGTGCCCGGCCGACGCCGGTGAAGTTCGGGTCGATCGGGGCGGGGTGCTGGTCGCGCTTGTGGATGTACCGACCGGCGGCGTTCGCCTGCCAGATCTCGACGAGCTGATGACGCACGGGACGGCCGTCGCCGTCGAGGACACGGCCGGTCACGACGATGCGCTCACCGACGGGCTCGCCGTTGTGCTGGATCGTGAGGTCGGACTCGAGGACCGCGACGTCACGCTCCCCGAACACCGGGGCGAACAGCTCGATCGTCTCGGGGTCGGCGTGGTGGAGGTCCTTGGTGGGGTGGCGCAGGATGCTCGACCGGTACGGCGGGTAGTCCAGTCGCGGCTGTGTCTCCTCGACGCCCGCCGCGGCGTACTCCTTGGAGATCAGCTCCATCTGGCTGCTGATGTCCGCTTGGGTGGAAGGGGCCTGGCTCACAAGGAGACGCTAGGCGGTCATACCGGCATGGTGCGAGACTGGCCTTTCACTGAGTGGAAGGTGCCCCGTGGCCGGCAACACCGCCAAGCACGGCGTCAGCGTGACGTCGCGGGCGCTGTCGCTTCTCGGCGCGTTCGACACCGAGCACCGTCGGCTGACGCTCACCGAGCTCGCGAGACGGGCCGACCTGCCGGTGCCGACCGCGTACCGCCTCGTCGCCGAGCTGCAGGAGTGGGGGGCGATCGCGCGCAGGCCGTCGGGGGAGTACGTCGTCGGGCGGCGGTTGTGGGACATCGGCCTCCTGGCTCCGCTCGAGACCGGGCTGCGCGCGATCGCAGCGCCGTTCCTGTCCGACATCCACGCCGCGACGCGGGCGACTGTGCATCTCGCGGTGCGCGACGGCACGGAGGTGCTCTACCTCGACCGGCTGTCAGGGCACACGTCCGTCCCGGTGGTCAGCACGATCGGCTCCAGGCTCCCGATGCACGCCACCGGCGTCGGGAAGGTGCTGCTCGCGTACGCGCCCGACGAGATCCGGGCCCAGGTGCTGGCGAACCTGACCCGCGTGACGCCGTACACCGTCACGCAGCCGGGACGCCTGCGCGACCAGCTCCGAGGCGTGCGGCGCGACGGGTTCGCGCAGACGAGCGAGGAGATGACTCTGGGAGCGTGCTCGGTGGCGGTGCCGATCCGGACGCCCGGAGGGTCGGTCATCGCGGCGCTCGGCATCGTCGTACCGAGCCTGAAGAGGGACCGTCCCAAGCTGGTCGCCGCGCTGCAGGTCGCGGCGCGGGGGATCGGGCGAAGCCTGCCCTCCTGACTTCCACTGGACGGAAGCCGGGGATGGCCGCAGGCGCCCGCCGGGAGGTCCACTGGGTCCCATGGCACCCCTCACTCACACGACGGTCGGCATCGTCGGCGGTGGCCCGGCCGGGCTGATGCTGTCCCACCTGCTGTCACTCAGCGGCATCGAATCGGTCGTGGTGGACAACCGGAGCCGGCTCGAGATCGAGCAGACCGTCCGTGCGGGCATCCTCGAGCGCGACAGTGTCCGCCTCCTGGTCGATTCCGGAGTCTCCGACCGCGTGCTGCGTGACGGGCACCAGCACGAGGGCATCGACCTCGGCTTCGGCGGGGGCGGTCATCGCATCGACTTCCAGGACCTGACGGGTGCCTCGGTCTGGCTCTACCCGCAGACCGACGTCTTCATCGACCTCGCCGATGCGCGCGCACGTGACGGCGGGGACGTGCGCTTCGGGGTCTCCGGGGTGACGGTCCTCGACGTCACGTCCGCCCGGCCGGGAATCCTGTTCACGGACGCGGACGGAGCCGGGCAGGAGGTGCGCTGCGACTACCTCGTCGGGACCGACGGCTCACGGAGCATCTGCCGCCAGCACGTCCAGGGGCGTCGCGACTTCTTCCGGGAGTATCCGTTCGCCTGGTTCGGCATCCTGTGCGAGGCGCCGCCGAGCGCACCCGAGCTGATCTACAACCACTCCGAGCGCGGGTTCGCACTGATCAGCCAGCGCACCGAGACGATGCAGCGGATGTACTTCCAGTGCGACCCGGCCGAGAACGTCGGCGCCTGGTCCGACGACCGGATCTGGGAGGAGCTCCAGGCCCGCGTGGGTGCCAACGGCTACACGCTGAAGGAGGGCCCGATCACCGCGAAGTCGGTGCTGCCCTTCCGGAGCTACGTCGCCGAGCCCATGCGCCACGGCAACCTGCTGCTCGCCGGCGACGCGGCGCACACGGTGCCGCCCACTGGAGCCAAGGGGCTCAACCTCGCTGTCGCCGACGTGCGGGTGCTCGCGGAGATCCTGGAGAGAGCGGTCCGCAAGAACGACACCGACGCCCTCGATGAGTACACCGGCCGGGCGCTGGGTCGCGTCTGGAAGGCACAGCACTTCTCGTACTGGATGACCACGATGCTGCACGCCCTGCCCGGCGCCACCGACTTCGACGTACGACGTCAGATCGGCGAGCTCACCTCCGTCGTGGCCTCGCGCGCCGGCTCGACGTACCTCGCCGAGGCCTACACCGGCTGGCCGGCACGATGACCTGCCATCGACCCTGGGCATACCAGGGTTGTGCCCTGGCGATTTCCGGCCGGCGGGCGACTGCCTGAGGCTGAGTCCATGCGTGTACGGGTTGAGCACCTCGACGAGCCCTTCGGCATCGGTGATCGACGACCACGGCTGTCCTGGCTGCTCCCGGAGGACGCGACGGACCAGCGGGCCTACGAGCTCCGCCTCGATGACGGCATCACGACCGCCCGCGTGGAGTCGGCCGAGAACGTCCTCGTCGCCTGGCCCGGAGCCGCGCTGTCGTCGCGCGAGCGTCGCGAGGTGCGGGTCCGCGTCTGGACGAACCTCGGCGAGAGCCCGTGGTCCGAGCCGACGGTGCTCGAGGCCGGGCTGCTGGACCCCTCCGACTGGGTGGCGCGTTGGATCCGACCCGTCGAGCACGAGCAGCACCAGCCCGGTTTCCGTCCGGCGTACCTGCTGCGCGGCTCCGTTCCCATCGACAAGCCCGTTGCCGCGGCACGCCTCTACGCGACCGCACAAGGTCTCTACGAGCCCTACCTCAACGGGCATCGTGTCGGCGATCTCGAGCTGACGCCGGGGTACACCGAGTACGCCAAGCGCACACAGGTCCAGGTGTACGACGTCACGCCGGTGGTCACCGCCGGCACGAACGCCCTGGGAGCCGTGCTGGCCGACGGCTGGTTCAGGGGCGAGGTGGGCATGCTCCGGTCCTTCGACCAGTTCGGCGAGAGTACGGCGTTCCTGGCGCAGCTCCACGTCGACCACGCTGACGGCACGACGACGGTGTTCGGTACCGGCGACGGCTGGACGAGTACCGCCTCGCACATCCTCTCGGCCGACCTGATCGAAGGTCAGGCCGAGGACCGGCGCCTGGTGCGCGACGGTTGGTCAGCGCCCACGTACCCCGACGGCGACTGGGATGCCGTCACCGTGGCCGACCTCGGGTTCGAGCAGCTCGTGGCGTCGGCGGCGCCGCCCGTTCGCGTGGTCCAGCAGGTCCGGCCGGTATCGGTGACCACCCTTGGCCCCGGCCGGCAGGTCTTCGACCTCGGGCAGAACATCAACGGCCGCGTGCGGCTCACCGACCTCGGCCCCGCAGGGACCGCCCTCACCCTGACGCACGCCGAGTGGCTCGGTGCCGGCGGGGACGTGACCACCGACCACCTCGAGCCTGCCGACATCCCCTTCCTCGACAAAGAGGTGCGGGCGGGCATGGTGGACCGGGTGACGTCGGCCGGGATCTCCGGCGACGTGTTCGAGCCACGCTTCACAACCCATGGCTTCCAGTACGTGCGGGTCGAGGGGCATCCGCGGGAGCTCACCGCCGACGACCTGGTCGGCCTGGTCGTGCACACCGATCTCCGTCCGACCGGGACCTTCGAGTGCAGCGACCCGAAGGTCAACGCCTTGCACGAGGCGTCGGTGTGGAGCTTCCGCGACAACGCCTGTGACGTGCCCACCGACTGCCCGACCCGCGAGCGGGCGGCGTGGACAGGGGACTGGCAGCTCTTCGTGCCGACCGCAACCTTCCTGTACGACGTAGCCGGGTTCTCGACCAAGTGGCTACGAGACCTGGCTGCGGGGCAGTGGGAGAACGGCATCGTCGGCAACATGGCGCCCATGCCTCCGGCGGAGAGCACCGGCTTCCTCGAACGCGTCAACGGATCTGCAGGCTGGGGCGATGCCGCCGTGCTCGTGCCCTGGGAGATCTACCAGGAGCACGGCGACGTACGGCTGCTCGAGGAGCAGTGGCCCTCGATGGTGGCCTGGCTCGACTTCGTCGAGCGGACGGCAGCCGAGCAGCGGCATCCGTCGCGCACGGAGCCCAGGCCCGAGCCGGCACGGCACGAGCGGTATCTCTGGGACGCCGGCTTCCACTGGGGCGAGTGGCTGGTGCCGGGGGAGGACCTCTCCGACTTCGGTGCCTTCGCCGCCGCCGACAAGTCGGACGTGGCCACGGCGTACTTCGCCCGGTCCGCCGGGATCGCTGCCCGCATCGCGCGCCTGATCGGCCGCGACGCGGAGGCAGAGCGCTACGAGCGGCTGAGCGCCGAGGTGGCGGACGCCTGGCGCACCGAGTTCCTCGGTGCTGACGGTCAGCTCCGCCCGCAGACCCAGGCGAATATGGTGCGAGCCCTCGCCTTCGGGTTTGTTCCGGACGATCAGCGACCCGCGGTGGCGGACCAGCTGGCCAAGATGGTGCGCGACAACGGGACGCACCTGGCGACCGGCTTCCTTGCCACGCCGGACCTGCTGCCGGTGCTCGCGGACGGCGGTCACCTCGAGGTCGCCTACGACCTGCTCTTCCAGGACAGTGCCCCCTCGTGGATGGCGATGATCGACCGCGGTGCGACGACGGTGTGGGAACGTTGGGAAGGCATCGACGACGACGGCGTCCCGCACGAGTCGCTGAACCACTACTCCAAGGGTGCGGTGATCGGTTTCCTGCACCGGTACGTCGTGGGCATCCAGCGCCTGGAGCCGACGTACCGCTCGTTCCGCGTGCAACCCCGACCCGGCGGTGGGCTGACCTGGGCGCGGGCGGAGCACGAGTCGCCGCACGGCCGGGTGGCCGCGACCTGGCGGGTTGGGGGCGACACCTTCGAGCTCGAGGTCACGGTGCCGCCGGGGTGCACCGCCGACGTCGTACTGCCCTCGGGGGAGTCGAGCACGGTGCCGGCCGGCACGCACACCTGGATGACACATGGGAGCGCGGCATGACCGGTCGAACCTTCCCGCCGGGCTTCCTCTGGGGGGTGGCCGGCTCCGGGCATCAGACCGAGGGCGACAACGCGACCAGTGACACCTGGTTCGCCGAGCTCGTGACGCCCTCCGTGTTTCGTGAACCGTCGGGCAAGGCCTGCGACAGCTACGCGAGGTGGCGCGACGACATCGGGCTGGCGACGGACATGGGCCTGACCGCCTACCGGTTCTCGGTCGAGTGGGCGCGCGTCGAGCCGGTCGAGGGGATGTTCTCCGAGGAGGCGCTCGACCACTACGAGGCGATCGTGGACGAGTGCGTCGCCCAAGGTCTCGCACCTGTCGTCACGTTCAACCACTTCACCTCCCCGCACTGGTTCGCCATGCGCGGCGGCTGGCTCGATCCGGACGCTCCCAGCCTGTTCGTGCGCTACTGCGAGCGCGTCATGGACCGGTTCGGCGACCGCATCGCCATCGCGGTCACCATGAACGAGCCGAACCTCGCCCGGCTGCTCACCTGGATCGACCTCCCCGACTTCGTGCGGGACCTCGAGCGCGCGACGCTGGCGGCGGCGAGCGAGGCAGCGGGCGTGCCGGCGTACCGGCTCTCCAACGTGATGCTTCCCGAGGAGATGGACGCCATCGCCGACGCCATGACGGCCGGCCACGTCGGCGCGCGGGACGCCCTCAAGGCTCGACGTCCTGATCTCCCGGTCGGCCTCTCGCTCGCAGTCGTCGACGACGTCGCAGTGGGCGACCACACTTCCGTTCGGGACCGTAAGCGAGCAGAGGTGTACCAGCGTTGGCTGGAGCTGGCGCGCGACGACGACTTCGTCGGCGTCCAGAACTACGAACGCCTCCACTACGACGCTTCGGGTCGCCTCCCCGTGCCCGAGGGCCAGCGCCGCAACCAGATGGGCTCCGGCGTCGAGCCGTTCTCCCTCGGTGGGGCGGTGCGCTACGCCTACGGGTCGCGCAGGTGCCGGTACTGGTGACCGAGCACGGCATCGCCACCGACGACGACACCCTGCGTGCCGGCTTCATCGAGCCGGCCCTCGGCGGGCTCCTCGACGTCATCGAGGGGGGCGTCCCGGTCCTCGGCTACCTGCACTGGACCCTGCTGGACAACTTCGAGTGGATCTTCGGCTACGAGTTTCACTACGGCCTGCACACGGTGGATCGCGAGACTTTCGAGCGCACTCCCAAGCCGAGTGCCGAGGTCTACGCGTCCGTGGTCCGCGCGCACGCGGTCCGCCATGAACCGGGGCCCCAGGAAACTGGCACCTAGTCCCGCGGACCTCCGTGCATGAGCCCGGCCAGTCCTCCCCGCAGGGTGGCCGCAAGCCCAGAGTCGAACTCGCCGTCCACCAGGACGAAGACGACTCGTGCCGGGGTGTCACCACGGTTGGCCCAGGCATGGTCGGTGCCTCGTTGCACGACGATGTCGCCTGAGCGCAGGGTGACCTCGGAGTCGTCGAGGATCAATGTGATCTCGCCCTCGAGCACGATGCCGTAGTCGACCGATGCGGTGCGGTGGACGGGTGACTGGAGGCCGCGCTCGTCGAGGTGACCGGGTCGGAACTCGTTGACCCGGATCTTCGTGCCACGAGCCGGCGGCGGAACGGCGAGCGTCCGCTCGGTGGGCTCGGTCACCTCGACCGCGGTGATCGTCGCGGGAGCACCCTCGGTGTTCCAGATCTCGTGGAAGGAGACACCGTCATCCGGCAGGTCCCGGCTCAGCGGAGCCGGTCCGTCGGAGACCACGACGGACACGCCCTCGGGGGTGTGACCGGTGACGACGCGGCGCGGGACGTTGCTCATGCGTGGCAGGCGATCGGGCCGCCGTGGAAGGTGACCATGTCGGGCCACACCGACGGGACCGTGATGCGTGTGTCGAGGGGGTTGCCGGACAGCTCCGAGTACGCCCGGTGCAGGTTGCCGACGAAGCGCTCGGTCTCCGCCCAGGTGCTGTACGGGTTGTCGCGGTGCTTCTGGGCGGCCTCGAGCGGCGTCAGGCCGGCAGCATGCGACTCCGCGGCCACGTCGGCGACGTACGCGACGTAGGAGTCCATCTTGTCGAGCAGCAGCCCGACCTCCTCGCCGCGGCAGACCGGCCCGTGCCCGGGTGCGAGGACCTCCGGAGCGAGCGCGCGCATCTGCGCGATGGCACTGCGGAAACCTGCGACAGAGCCCTCGAGAAGGAACGGCTGACCGCCGGCGAACGCCAGGTCTCCGGCGAACAGTGCACGCTGCTCGGGCAGCCAGACGAGGACGTCGTTGCTCGTGTGGGCGCGGCCGGCATGCCGCAGCTCCACGGGGAAGTCGGACAGGTGCAGGGTCAAGCGGTCGGAGAACGTCAGCTCCGGCGGCCGGAGGGTGAGGTCACCGTAGTCGGGCGCCGTGATCACCTTCGTTGCCTCGAGCCCGGCGACGAGCACCTCCTCGCGGCACTTCTCGTGCCCGATGACAAGTGTGCCGGGCGGGAGGAAGCCGTTGCCGTACGTGTGGTCGGGGTGGTGGTGGGTGTTGACCACGGCCTTGGGCGCGCCCTGCGAGACCTTGGCCACCTCGGCGAGCACGGCACGGTTGCGGCGCTCGGTCGAGGTGGTGTCGACCAGCACCGCGGTGCCGGAGCCGTCGACCACGACACCACAGTTGTTGACCATCCATCCGCCGTCGGGCTGGACGTAGGCGTAGACGCCCTTCACCAGCTCGTCGACGTACGGGTTGCCGTCGTTCCAGGTCACGTCCGTTCCTCTCGCAGAGTGCTGCGTCAAGTCAGCCTCGTGGCCCGCGGCACCACAAGGTTTCGGAGCATCACCAGTACCGATCGGAGGCATGGCCAACGCCGAGTTCCCCCTGCATGGCCACGATGTTTGACTTTCCTGGTGTCAGGTCAGGGTTTGGTCGAAGCCGCCGGTCCCGACGTCTCCGGCAGGTCGGACGGCGCCCGGATCAGGCTTTCGCTGCTGCTGACCCTGGCGCTGCTGGGGGCGCTCGCGCCGATCGCCACGGACCTCTACCTTCCTGGGTTCCCGGCGATCGCGAGCGACCTCGGCAGCGACGCCTCTGGTGTGCAGCTGACCTTGACGACGTTCCTGGTCGGACTTGCGGTCGGGCAGGTCGTCATGGGTCCGTTGTCAGACCGCTACGGTCGCAGGTGGCCGCTGGTGGTGAGCGCGGCTGTCTGTGTGCTGGCCGGCGTCGCGTCGGCTTTGGCTCCCAACCTGCCGGTGCTGATCGCCGCGAGACTGGCACAGGGTCTCTCCGGTGCCGGCGGCATGGTGATCGGCCGTGCGGTGATCGCGGACCTGGTCACCGGTCGCGCAGCCGCGAAGGCGTTCACGCTGATGCTCACCGTGGGGGGTGTGGCACCCGTCCTGGCGCCGCTCGTCGGCGGCCTGCTCTCCGACCCGATCGGGTGGCGGGGGATGCTCTGGACCGTCACCGGTCTCTGTGTCGTGATGCTTCTGGCGGTCCTGGTGGTCGTGCCCGAGACGCGACCGCGTGCCAGCCGGGGCCAGGCGGATGCGGTGCCGTACCGCATGTCCGCGCGACGCGTGCTCACCTCACGCGGCTACTGGGGGAACACCGCCGTGTTCGCCCTCGCCTTCGGGGTGATGATGGCGTACATCTCCTCGTCGCCGTTCGTGTACCAGCACGTGCTCGGGCTCTCCGAGGTCGAGTACGGCGTCGCGTTCGGCGTCAACGCCGCGGGGCTCATCGGCACCGGCGCAGTGGTCAGCCGCGTCGTCGACTTCGTGAGCCCACGACGCATCGTGTCGACCGCACTGGCGCTGCAGCTGACCGCGACGCTCTCGTTCGTGCTCCTCGTGGCCGTCGAGGCGCCTGCGTGGACGTACGCCGTGGCGATCTTCCTCGCCGTGCTCAGCAACGGTGGCATCGTGGGCACGTCGGCTGCGCTGGCGATGTCGCACGTGCGCGAGGTGGCCGGCACCGGCAGCGCGCTGATGGGGTTCAGCCAGTTCACCCTGGGGGCGCTGGTCTCGCCGCTCGTGGGTCTCGGTGGTGAGGAGTCCGCCCTCGTCCCGGCGGTCGTGATGGCGTGCGCCTCGCTGCTCGCGTTCACCGCGAGCAGGCTGGCGCGCCGGGCCTGACGCTCAGTGGTCTGTCTCGACGTCGACCGCCACGTCGTACAGGAGGCGGCGGAGCCACACACCGGCCGGGTCCCCGGCACGGCGCGGGTGCCAGTGCGCCGCCTCGGTGATGCGAACCGTGTCGAGCGGGGTGGCGGCGATGACGAGGTCGAGCATGTCCACGCAGCGCCCGGCCAGCCGGCCGGGCACGAACGCACACATGTCGGTGCCGGCCACGGCGAACGGGAGCGTGAGCAGGCTGGTCACCTGGACCAGCACCACCCGGTCGGCCAGCCCCTTCTCGGCCACCGCGATCTCCAGGGGCCGCTGCCTGTCCTCGGCCGAGAGGAACTCGGCGACCGCGTGCGGCATCGCCCTCAGGTCCTCGAGCGAGAGGGCGCCCTCGCGCAGACGCGGGTTGGTGCGGGCGACGACGCACACCAGCTCGTCGGTGAAGATCGGCTGGGTCCGGCCGGGCAGGTCGAAGCCGAGCGGCACCACGATCAGGTCGCGGCGCATGAGCTGGATCTCGAACTGGTCCCTCGACGGCGGCACGCTGTCGAAGGAGACCGAGCAGCCGGGTGCCTGCTCGCGCAGCAGTCGCGTCAAGGGTTCGGAGAGCACCGTCATGGCGTACTCCGACATGCTCACGTCGAACTGCTTGGTGCTCGACCGCGGACTGAACTCGCGCTGGTTGCCCAGCAGGGCCTCAGCCGCCTCGACTGCCTCCGCGACGGCTGGGCGGAGCTCCTCCGCCAGCGGTGTCAGCTCGAAGCCACGCCCGGAACGGACCAGCAGCTCGTCATCGAAGTGCTTGCGCAGCCGGGCGAGCGCTCCACTCATCGCCGGCTGGCTCATCGTCATCCGGGTGCCGGCGTGCGTGAGGTTCCGCTCCTCGAGCAGGGCGTGCAGCGAGAGGAGCAGGTTCGCGTCCACGTCGCGCAGGCCCTCGGTCACCTGTCGATCGTATTGCTTCGCACGTCGATCGGGAGTTTGCGCGAGACTGGGCGGCATGGCGCTCGGTGGCACCGATCTCAACCTGTTGCTCCCTCTCAAAGTCCTGCTCGAAGAGGGCAACGTGACGCGAGCCGGCCAGCGTCTCGCGCTCAGTCAGCCGGCGATGAGCGCCGCGCTCGCCCGGCTCCGTCGCAAGTTCGACGACGAGCTCTTGACTCGCAGCGGGAGGGAATACGAGCTGACCCCCTTCGCCCTCGAGCTGCTCCCCGAGGTCCAGCACGCGCTCCGGCTGATGGGCCAGGCACTCCACGTCGACGAGGGCTTCGACCCTGCGACTAGCGGACGCACCTTCCGGCTCACGATGAGCGACTACGCGATCGCGATCGTGCACGATCCGCTGGTCGCACGGGTCAGCGAGCTCGCTCCCGGCGTACGGCTGAAGATCGACCATCTCGGTCCTGATGCCCGCACCTCGGACCGCATCCTGCTGGAGTACGACGCGCTGGTGGCGCCGCTGGGCTTCGGCTTCCCGGGAGACTCACGACCCCTGTGGCGCGACCGTATGGTGTGCCTCGTCGACGGGCGCCGGCACGACATCGAGGACGGCGGACTCTCGGTCGAGGACCTGGCTGCGCTGCCTCACGCCGTGGCGTCCTTCGGACCGGGCATCCTGACGCCGGTCGACCGGATCTTCGGCGAGCTGGGCATCGACCGGCGGATCCAGGTCAGGGTCGCGGGCTGGTTGCCGCTGCCGTTCGTGGTGGAAGGCACCGACCTGGTGGCCGTGGTGCCGGAGCGGCTGTCCAGGATCCACACGCGCGGCGACGGGCCTCTCGTTCAGGTGGAGCCACCGTTCCCGCAGGTCCTCCTGGCGGAGGGCTACTGGTTCGCACGTGACCGGCTGGCCGACCCGGCGCACCAGTGGCTCTTCGCGCGGCTTGACGAGCTGGGGGAGGTGCTGGCTCCGGACAACCCGTAGCTACCCCCAGTGGTTGGCGTTCCGCGCCCCCTCGGGACCGGCGAGGTAGCCGACGAAGAGGCCTTCGGGGTCGCGGGCCTCGCGGATCTGCTGGAGGCGGGCCCAGTGCTCGTCGGACATGAACGTCACCTGGCGGCGGGAGAGGTCGCCGTCGCCGAGGTACTGCCCGACCGTGACGGGCTCCAAGTCGGCCATCGCCTGTCGCAGCCAGGCCTGGTGAGCCTCGTCCTCGGACGGGTCCTCCCAGAGCACGTAACTCGCGAGGTAGATCTCGGACTGCATCGAGAACGCCATGTCGGGCAGCTGCCTCAGCGGCGCCATGCTGAACCAGATCGTGAACGCCTTGTCGTTGGGCAAGCTGGTGTAGGCGCGTCGCATGGCCGGCAGCACCTGCTCGACAGGCCCGGACAGCCAGGCGTTGTCGACGGCCCAACGATGGCCCTCGGGGTTGTCGGTCAGCTGCCGCTTCCGCTGCTCCTCGAGCGTGGTCGGCACGGCGTCGAGCACGAGGAGCGCGCGGTCGAGGGCTGGGTTGGTGCGGAAGGGCGCGAGCGCCGCATCCGCCTCGGCCGCGTCGGCGACCAGAGCCACACCGGTGACCAGCAGCACCGGTTCCTCCGACAGGGAGCGGTCGGTCTTGGTGAGTGCGACGATCTCGACCGTGTCCGCGACGCTGGCGTGCGTCCGGTGCAGCCAGGTCATCACTTCGTCGAACTGCTGCAGGGGGAACGCCTGTACCGTCTGCGCCACGTGACCAGGCGCGGGGAGCGTGCGGAGGTGGAAGCGCGTCACCACCCCGAAGAATCCGGGGCCCGCACCTCGCGCGGCCCAGTAGAGGTCGGCGTTCTGCGTGCTGTCGGCACGAACCAACTCGCCTTCCGCGGTGACGACGTCGATCGCCTCGACGTACTCGGCTGCCCAGCCCCAGCCCCTGGCGTTCCAGCCCTGGCCGCCTTGGAGCAGGAAGCCGCCCAGTCCCACGGTGGGGCAGTGCCCCCCGACGAAGAACCGGCCGCGCGCGTCCAGGTAGGGCGCGAGCACCGATCCGCCCTTGACGGCGGGGGAGACGCTGACGATCCCGGTGGCCTCGTCGTACGCGATGTCCTGCAGGACACCCAGGTCGATGACCAGAGCCTCCTCGCGCACCGACCACTGGGCCCAGCTGTGACCGCCGGAGCGGACGGCCACCTGCCAGCCCCGCTCGCGCGCCAGCCGTACGCCGAGGACCACATCCTGCTCGGTGGCCGCTCTCAAGACGGCCGCAGGCTGCCGGTCGGTCAGCCGTCGGTTGAAGATCCGGTGCACCCTCGCAGTGTCGAACCGCGCGTCATCACGCAGCAGCAGCTTGCCGGTGAACGCGTCGAGGTCGATGGCCATCAGGCTGGAGCGATCAGGGCGTGCAGGGTCTGGCCCATGATCCGCCCGGGGTCCGCGCCGGGTGTCTCGGGATGGATCTCCCACTCCGCGAGCTGAAGGCTGTTGTCCAGCACCATCCGGACGCGGGGCAGCCGGCGTTCCATGAACTTCTGCAGCACCTCGTCGATCCCGTCACCGGTGGTGAGCATCTCGGCCAGCACCACCGCGTCCTCGGCGCACATCGCGGCACCCTGCGCGATCAGCGGCGGGCAGGCGTGGGCCGCGTCACCGATGACGATCGACCGTCCGCGGTGCCACGGGTCGTCGACGAGGACGGCCTCGATGTACTGGTAGTTGACGACCGCGTCGTCGGCGACGCTGTCGCGCACCTCGCCCCACACTCCGCCGTACCCCTGACCGTGCTCCTTGAGTGTGGCGCCGTTCGGGTGCTCGCCGACGAAGGTACGGTCCAGCTCCCCCTCGAGCAGGAAGGCGTAGCAGAGGTCCTCCGAGATAGGCGTGTAGCCGGCCTTGTACTTCGGGCCGCCGTAGTAGACGGCGGAGGCGTCCATCGCCGCGGGCCTCTCGGCCACGACGCGCCAGATGCCCATGCCGACGTGCCGGGGCTCGACGTCGATGCCGATCATCGCCCGCACCTTGCTGCGGATGCCGTCGGCGCCGACGAGGAGGTCGACCGTCTCGACGGAGCCGTCGGACAGCGTGGCGGTCACGGAGTCGCCGTTGTCCTGGATGTCGGTGACGGTCGTGCCGAGACGTACGTCGACGCCGGCCTCGGTGACGTGCCGGGCGAGCACATCGGCGACGTGCGAGCGGAGGGCACCCATCGTCGGGGGAACCTCTGAGCCGCCCATCGGAGGCGTGGGCATCTCCATGATCTGGTGGCCGTCGGAGCTGAACATCCGAAGCTTGTCGAAACCGTAGCCCTGCTCGGCGATCTCGTCGAAGACACCGACCGCGTGGAACGCCTTGAGCGCGTTGCCCTGCAACGTGATGCCGTGCCCGACGCCGGTCCACGCCTCACGGATCTCGGCGAGGACCACTTGGACGCCCTTCTGCGCGAGGGCGAGCGACAGGACGCTGCCGGTGATACCACCACCGACGACGAGGACTCGCTGGGTCTGGGACGCGGACATGTGAAGCTCCTTCTAGGAAACCCTCGATGGACTGCAGATGGTCGGCTCAGGCCGCGAACTGGGACGGGCGGGCGCCGGTGATCCACCCGACGATGTGGTCGGTCTCCGTCTCGTCCATCCGTACGTCGGCGACCTTGCTGCCTCTGTTGAGGACGACCACGCGGTCGGCCACCTCCTGGCAGAGCGGCAGGTTGTGTGTGACGAGCACGATGGCGATGCCCTGCGCGGCCATCCGGCGGATGAGCGCCTCGACGAGCTTGGTCTGCTCGTAACCCAGCGCCGCGGTGGGCTCGTCCAGCAGCAGTACGCCGTTCGTCTCCCCAGAGACGCGGATCGCGCTGCGGGCCAGCGCGACGACCTGCCGCTGACCGCCCGACAGCATCTCCGTCGGGCGGGTCATCGGCGCCGTGCGGACGCCGAGCCGGTCGAGCTCGGTCTCGGAGCGCTTGCGCATCGCCTTGCGGTCCACGAAGCCGAGCCAGCCGAGCGGCCCCTTGCGCAGGATCTCCCGGCCGATGTTCAGGTTGGTCGAGATGTCCTGGGCGTCGACGAGCGCCAGGTCCTGGTACACCATCTGGATGCCTGCGGCGGCGGAGTCGCTGGGAGCGTGGAAGTGGACCTCGTCGCCGCGGACCTTGATGGTCCCGGCGCTCGGGCGGTGCGCGCCGGACATCACTTTCAGCAGGGTGGACTTGCCGGCGCCGTTGTCGCCGAGGAGTCCGACGACCTCGCCCGGGTTGACGTGGACGTCGATGCCGGCCAGTGCGCGGACGTAGCCGTAGTGCATGTCGATGCCGCTCAGCTCGAGCGCGGGCGCCGTTGCGGGGTTGGTTCCGGCGGTCATGTCATCCCTGCTTCTTGTGGACGGAGAGGTTGGCGCTGGCCATGAGGCGGTTCGACACGCTGTTCTGGATGACCCGCTCGAGGACGAGCGACCCGAGCAGCAGTGCCCCGGTCGTGGCCGTGGCCCAGTAGGGCTGGATGCCACGGATGGTGAGGCCGTTGGAGATGGTGGCCAGGATCAGCGCGCCGACGAGCACGCGCGGGAGGCTGCCACGGCCGCCCGTCAGTGCGACACCGGCCAACGCGACCGCGGTCAGGGCGTTGAAGATGATGCTGGGGCTCGCCTCGGGCGTCGCCTCCGTCGTGATCGCGGTCGTGACCAGTCCGCCGAGAGCGGCGCAGAGTCCCGAGATCACGAAGCCGAGCACCTTGTAGCGGTCGCTGTTGATGCCCGAGCGGCGGACCGCCTCGGCGTTGCCGCCGACGGCCATCAGCCGGATGCCGTCACGGGTTCGGGTGAGGAACACGAAGCCCACGAAGAACAGCGCGGCGACGATGTAGACCGGGGCCGGGATCCCGGCGTACCGGTGGGTGCCCATGAACTCGAGGTCGGTGAGACCGGGGAAGGTGTAGCCCTTGACGATGACCGCCGCCAGGCCGGACAGCACCGAGAGCGTGCCGATCGTGACGATGATCGGGTTGAAGCCGCACAAGGTGATGAGGCCGTTGAACAGTCCGACGACCACGCCGCAGCCGAAGCCGGCGAGCAGCGAGAGCCAGGTCGGCTGGCCGTTGATCATCAGCCATCCGGTGACACAGGACGAGAAGGCGGCCGTACCCGGAAGGGAGAGGTCCAGCACCCCCGTCATCACGCCGAAGCCGACGCCGGCGGCGAAGATCGCGGTGAGCGCTGCCGCGTTGGCGACGAGGAGTGCGTTGTCCCAGGTCGCGAAGTACGGCGAGCACCAGAACGAGAAGGCCACGATGATCAGGCCCCAGAGGACGAAGATGCCGCGGTCCCGCACGAAGACGAGGAGCGACACCATGCGGGGCATGTCGTGGCCGGTGGGGACCGGCACCGCCGCCGCCGGAGCGGCGGAGGTGGCGGTGGTGGGGTCGGGGTTGGCGGTCATGGTCACTGTGAGCTTCCCGCCGTGATGACCTTCTGCGGAACCGTCAGCTGGAGGCCGACCTTGGTCGGGTCCGCGATCATCTGCACGAGGGTGTCGAAGGACTGCACCATGTCGTCCTGGAACTGCAGGGCCACCGAGGCATAGATCTTGCCGTCCTTGACGGCCTTGAGCACCTCGTCGTTGCCGCCGCCCTCGACGATGCACGGGGCGTCCTTGCCGGCCGAGGCGAAGGCGCCGAGCGCACCGAGCGCGGCCTCGTCGTTGACCGCCAGCACGGCATTGGCGTCAGGGTTGCCCTGGAGTGCGCTGCCGATGTCGGTCTGCGCCTTGGCGCGGTCCGAGGTGATGGTCTTGGCGACGATCTTGACGTTCGGGGCGGCCGCTGTGAGCGCGTCCATGAGGGCCTTCTCGGAAGCCTCCTTGCCGGCGGTCCCGGGGCCGGACTGCGCCCAGATGACGTTCGCCTTGCCGTCCAGCTTCTCGTTGATGCACTTGCCCATCGCCTCGCCCAGGGCCTGGCCGCCGGCGGCGTAGTCGATGGTGTCGAAGGTGATGCCCGGCTGGGGGCCGCTCAGCCCGTAGTCCGCCGGGACGCCGTTCACGAGTAGCGCGACCTTCTTCTCCTGCGCCGTCTTGACCAGGTCGGCAAGAGCTGCCGGCTGGATCGCGATGACCCAGGCACCGGCGACGCGGCCGGACTCGATGACGCTCTTCAGGTCGGTGACCTGCTTCTGCGGGTCGAGGTTCGGGTCCTGGACGATCACCTGGTAGCCCTTGCTGCCGCCGTAGCCCTTGACGCCCTCTGAGAGTCCCTTCATGGCCGGGATCTTCAGCGCGAGCGGCGAGAACGCGATGGTCTTCTTGCCGGCACCGTCCCCGCCGGCGGTGGAACCGCTCGCCGGCTGGGTGTCACCCGAGCCACAGGCGGCCAGCGCCATCAGACAGCCGGCGGCGGCAGCCGCGACCGCCGTACGGCGGTGCCGGCGAGTGAGGTTGAGAGATTTCACGGCTTCTCCTCGAAGTCAGATCTGTGATGGCTGCCACATTCGCAACCGGTGCCAGAACACCACGCCCCGGGAAGCGCCGGAAGCAAGCGATCCGGATGGGTGGCATCACCCGGGGACATACCTGTCCGGCGTGGATGCCAGGCATCAACAACCGCTCTTTCCCCCGGTGGCGGACCCCGACTTAGCGTCGAGACATCGACCGACCCACCACCCCCCACGAGCTGCAAGGAGCCCCCATGGCCTACGTCGTCAGCGCGACCTGGACCGCCGAGCCCGGCAAGGAGGCGATCGTCCTCGACGCGATCCAGAAGTTGACCCCGCCCTCGCGCCACGAGCCGGGCAACCGCTTCTACCAGGCCTACCAGGACCCGGCGGAGCCGGCCGTGTTCCACCTGTTCGAGATCTACGACGACGAGGACGCGTACGCCGCGCACGGCTCGTCCCCGCACTTCAAGGAGTTCGGCCTCGAGCAGGCAATCCCGGTGCTCGCCGAGCGCGAGCGTGCCTTCTACGACACGATCGGCTGAACCGTCGTGCGACTCGCCGCCTTCCGCCTGGACCAGGACCCGGCCGGCGTACGTCGGGTGGGCCTCGTCGTCGGTGACCGCGCCACATGGTGGATCCACCCCTTCCCGGAGGGGACCGACCTCCTCGGACTGCTGGCCGCCGAGCCTGCCGCCCGCGAGGAGGCGGCGGACGCCGCAGCTCAGCACGACGGCCTCCGCCCCGAGCAGGTCGTGCTGCTGCCGCCGGTGTACCCGGTGGCCATGCGTGACTTCCTCACCTTCGAGGCGCACGTCGAGGGCGTCAGCAAAGGCATGCAGGGCGCCACGCACGTGCCGGAGGAGTGGTACGCCGCACCGTCGTTCCTGTTCATGGCGCCCCACGCCGTGCACGGGCCGTACGACGAGGTCGCGATGCCCCCGGACACCGCGAAGCTGGACTTCGAGCTCGAGATCGCCGCGGTGATCTGCAAGGACGTCCGCAACGTGACCCCCGAGCAGGCGAAGGCCGCCATCGGCGGCTACTGCGTGATGAACGACTGGTCCGCGCGTGACGTGCAGGGCCGCGAGATGAAGCTCGGCCTCGGCCCCTCCAAGGGCAAGGACTTCGCGACCACGATCGGCCCCTGGGTCGTGACGGCCGACGAGTTCGACGACCTCCGCGACGAGGACGGCTTCCTCGACCTCGCCATGGAGGTCCGCGTGAACGGCGTCCCAGTCGGCTCGGATCGCTCGTCGCACATGGGCTGGTCCTTCGAGCAGATGGTGTCCTACGCCTCCCGCGCGTCATGGGTGAAGGCGGGCGAGGTGCTCGCCTCGGGGACCTGCGCGACGGGCGCGCTGGCCGAGACCTGGGGGCGGACGGGTGAGCTGAACCCGCCGCCGCTGCAGGTTGGCGACGTGGTCGAGATGACCATCGACCGACTCGGCTCGATCCGCAACGAGGTCGTCGAGAGCCACGAGCAGGTTCCCCCGATCGTGCCGGCCCGGCGCCGGGTCAAGGAGGGGGTGTGACCATGCAGGTCAGGCAGGTCACGCAGGTCACGACGGTCGACCCGGCGACAGGGTCGGTGCTCGGGCACTACCCGGCTGACGGCTGGGAGGAGATCGATGCCGCGCTCGCCGAGGCGACGGCGGCCGCCACGCTCTGGGCGGGCGCGCCCCTCGACGACCGGCTCGCCCTGCTCCGGCGGGTCGGCAAGCTGCTGACCGAGCGCCGTGACGAGTACGCCGCGCTGATCACCGCCGAGATGGGGAAGCCGGTCACGGAGTCGCTGGCCGAGGTGGACAAGTGCGCCTGGAACTGCACGGTCGTGGCCGAGCTCGCTCCCGGCTGGCTGGCGGACCACGAGCTCTCGAGCAGCGCCCTCAGGTCCTGGGTCAGCTACGAGCCGCTGGGCGTCGTGTTCGCGGTGATGCCGTGGAACTACCCGTTCTGGCAGGTCCTCCGCTTTGCCTCCGCCGCGATCGCGGCCGGCAACGCAGCGGTCCTCAAGCACGCCCCCAACGTCACGGGGTCGGCGCTCGCCGTACAGCGGCTGTTCGCCGACGCCGGCGCACCCGCCGGACTCTTCCGCGCGCTGGTCGTCGCGGAGGAGCAGGTCCCCGAGCTCACCGAGCGCATCGTCTCCGACCGCCGCGTCTCCGCGGTCACCCTGACCGGGAGCGAGCGCGCCGGCGCGGCCGTCGCGGCCGCGGCGGGCTCCGCGCTCAAGAAGTCGGTCCTGGAGCTCGGCGGGTCGGACCCCTTCGTCGTGCTCGACGACGCCGACCTCGAGACCGCGTCCGCCGCGGCGGCCCGCTCCCGGTTCGGCAACGCCGGGCAGAGCTGCATCGCAGCCAAGCGCTTCATCGTCGCCGAGGCGGTGGCCGACGAGTTCGTCCGGCACTTCGTCGAGCGGGTCGCGCTCCTCCAGGTCGGCGACCCGACCGACCCGAGGACCACGATCGGCCCGATCGCCCGGCCCGACCTGCGCGAGTCCCTGGACCGTCAGGTGCGGCAGACCGTTGCGCAGGGTGGGACCCTCGTCACCGGCGGGCACGCCATCGACGGCCCGGGCAGCTTCTATGCACCCACCGTGCTCGACCACGTCGTGCCCGGCATGACTGCCTTCACCGAGGAGACCTTCGGGCCGGTGGCCGCCGTCGTGCGTGCCCGCGACGACGGCCACGCGGTCGAGCTCGCGAACGCCACCGACTTCGGCCTCGGCGCCTCGGTCTGGAGCCGCTCCGAACGCGGCCTCGCCGTCGGTCGGCGGATCCGCTCAGGCGCGCTCTTCGTCAACGCGATCGTCGCGTCCGACCCGCGGCTGCCGTTCGGCGGTGTCGGCCGCAGCGGGTACGGACGCGAGCTCTCGGCCGAGGGCACCCGCGAGTTCACCAACATCCGCACCGTCTACGTAGGGGAGGGCACGTGACCAGCCTCGACCACACCTTCGACCATGTCGGCCTGACCGTCGGAGACCTCGACGCGATGACCCGCTGGTACACGCACGTCCTCCGGCTGAGCGTCGAGTTCGAGTTCGCCCTCGACGAGCTGGACTTCCGCGGCGTCATGCTGGGGAGCGTCGACGGGCACCGCATCGAGCTGCTGCACCGCGACGGCAACCGGGCCGGCCTGCAGGCCGCGAGCCCGGTCGAGGCGGCGCTCACCCGCGGCTTCGGCCACATCGCCCTCGACGTCGCCGACGTCGACGTGACGTACGCCGAGCTGCTCGATGCCGGGGCTACGGAGCGGATGTCCCCGCGGCCGTCGCCGGAGCCCGGCGTACGCATGGCCTACGTCGCGGACCCGGAGGGCAACCTCATCGAGCTGCTCGACCGCACCGCAGCGAGGAGCAAGCCGTGACCGGCAGGCTCAGCGGCAAGGTCGCGCTCATCACCGGGGTCGGTGGTGGCATCGGCGCGGCAGCGGCTGCCCGCTTCGCCGCCGAAGGTGCCCGCGTCGTGGGCTGCGACCTCGACGCCGACGGGGCTGCCCGCACCGAGGGGGAGGTGCGCGCCGCAGGCGGCGAGATCGAGGTCATGGGCGGGGTGGACCTCGGGGACGCGGGCCAGGCCCGGGCCTGGGTCGACAAGGCGGTCGCGACGTACGACGGGATCGACGTCCTCTTCAACAACGCGTCCGCCCAGCGCTTCGGCGCGCTCGACGAGCTCAGCGTCGACGACTGGGACTTCACGATGCGCAACGAGCTGAACCTCGTCTACTACACCGTGCGCGCGGCCTGGCCCCACCTCAAGGCGTACGGCGGCGGCTCGATCATCAACGTCGGGTCGATCGCTGCCCTGCGCGGCGTGGAGTTCATGCCGCAGAACGCGCACAGCGCTGCCAAGGGCGGTGTCATCGCGCTGACCCTGCAGCTCGTCGTCGAGGGCGGGCCCCTCGGCATCCGGTCCAACGTGATCAGTCCCGGCCTGGTCGAGACTCCCAACACCGCGCCGATGCTCGCCGACCCGCCGGAACGGCTGCGTCGGATCGTGCTCGACCGCATCCCTCTGGGCCGCCACGGGCAACCCGAGGACATCGTCAACGCCGCCGTCTTCCTCGCCTCCGACGAGTCCTCGTGGATGAGCGGCGCCAACCTCGTCGTCGACGGCGGCGGCTCGGCCCTCGGGTAAGCGCCACGTGACCAAGAACGCGAACCCCACCCAACCAGGAGAAGCACGATGAGCAACCTGAACGAGTTCGGCATCACCCACCTCCGGCACGTCGACCTCGCCGTGCCCGACTACGACACCCAGCGCACGTTCTACAAGGACACGTGGGGTCTGACCGAGGTCGGCACGGACGGGGATCTGTCCTACCTGGCGGCAGAGGGGTCGCCGGAGCAGTACATCATCCGGCTGCGCAAGGCGACCGAGAAGCGGCTCGACCTCATCTCGTTCGGCGCCGGGAACGAAGGGGCGGTCGACGCGCTCGCGGCCAAGCTCGGCACCGAAAGCATCCAGCTGGTGAACCAGCCGGACAAGCTGCAGACCGCGGGTGGCGGCTACGGCTTCCGGTTCTTCGACATCGACGGACGCACCGTCGAGATCTCGACCGGCGTGGAGACGCGGCAGTATCGCGCGATCGAGGAGGGCGAGGCGATCCCGGTGCGCATCTCCCACGCGGTGATGAACTCCAACGACCCGAACCGCACCCGTGACTTCTACGAGAAGCACCTCGGCTTCAAGCTGAGCGACACGCTCTGGGGCGCGCACATGGGCGAGATGATGCACTTCATGCGGTGCAACGACTGGCACCACAGCCTCGCCATCGCGCGCGGGCCGCACACCTCGGTCCATCACGTTTCCTTCGAGATGCGCGGGCTGGACGAGTACATGCGCGGCACCGGCCGCGTGATGCGCGCCGGCATCAAGAAGGTGTGGGGTCCCGGGCGTCATCTGGCGGGCAACAACACGTTCTCCTACTTCATCGACCCGAGCGGCAACACGATGGAGTACACCACCGAGCTCCAGCGGCTCGAGTCCGACGTGTGGCACCCCTCGGTGCACGACATCGCCGACCCGAACGTCCAGGACCAGTGGGGGACCGCCGACCCCATGAGCGAGATCATCGCCAGGGAGAGCTTCAACGACCCCGACCGCGGCGTCTTCGTCGCGCCCCCTGTCTGATGGCCGCGGGAGCCGTTGACGGCAAGGTCGTCGTCGTCACCGGCGGCGCCCGGGGACAGGGCGCCGCCGAGGTGGCGGCGCTTGCCCGAGCCGGCGCCACCGTCGTCGCCACCGACGTGCTCGACGAGGACGGTCGGGCACTGGCGAAGGAGCTGACCGAGGCGGGCTTGGACGTCAGCTACCGCTCGCTCGACGTTCGCGACCCCGAGGGCTGGGAGGCTCTGGCAGTCCACCTGCGTGACGGTCACGGCCGGGTCGACGCCCTGGTGAACAACGCGGGCGTGGCTGGTCGTGACCGGCTGCCGAACGTCGACCTCGACACCTGGCACCGGACCTTCGACATCAACGTCACCGGGCCGCTGTTGGGGATACAGGCGGTAGTCCCGCTGATGGCGCCCGGCTCCACGATCGTCAACGTCTGCTCGGTCGCCGCCCTGAGCGGCCATGTCGCCGCGGCGTACACGGCGAGCAAGTGGGCATTGCGCGGGCTGACTCGGACAGCGTCGCTGGAGCTCGGCGCGCGGGGCATCAGGGTCAACGCCGTCATGCCCGGCCTGGTCGAGACGCCCCTCATGGAGAACGCCTCGCCGGCCTTCCGGGTGGCGGCCCTCGCGGAGATCCCGCTGGGTCGCACGGGCACGGTGGACGACATCGCGCCACTGATGGTCTTCCTTGTCTCCGACGCCTCGGCGTACATGAACGGCGCCGAGCTGGTCGTGGACGGTGGACTCACCGCCCATGTCTCGCACAAGGGCATCGCGGATGCGATCGGAGGCGCGTCGTCATGAGGCTGGCGACGGCTGAGCAGGAGGGGCGTCGATTCGGGGCGGTCGTCGGCGACGAGGGGCTGCACCCTCTGCCCGACGGTCTGACGGTCGACGAGCTCGTGCGAGCCGGTCTCGAGCGGGCGCTCGAGCTGGCAGCCCCCGCATCCAGGGAGCGACCGCTGGCCCTGTCGGACGCGCAGCTGCTCGCGCCACTGTCGCCGACAAGCGTGCGTGACTTCGTGACGTTCGAGTCCCACGTGGTCGGAGTCCGGCGGAGCATCGACAAGGCGACCGGCATCCCCGAGGCCTGGTACGACGCCCCGACGTTCTACTTCACCAACCCGCACGCGATCGTCGGCGACGGCGCATCGGTCCGCCGGCCGTGGGGCTGCCGCGCCCTCGACTTCGAGCTCGAGGTCGCCTGCGTGCTGGGGGCGGGAGGGTCCTCGCTGACCGAGCAGGACGCCGACGACGCCATCTTCGGCTACACGATCCTCAACGACTGGTCCGCCCGCGACATCCAGGGGCGCGAGATGCAGACCGGTCTCGGGCCGGCCAAGGGCAAGGACTTCTGCACCTCACTGGGTCCGTGGCTCGTCACCGCGGACGAGGTGGCCGACCGCATGGACCCCGACGGGTTCCTCGACCTCGCCTGCAGCGTCAGCGTCAACGGCAGCGAGATCGGGCGGGACCGGCTGGCGCACATGGGCTGGAGCTTCGCCACGATGGTGGCCTACGCCTCCCGCGACTCCGTGGTCCTCCCTGGCGACGTGCTCGCCTCCGGCACCACGGGCGGGGGTGGCTGCCTGGCCGAGCTGTGGGGCGGCGCTGGGGAACAGGTGCCGCCACCGCTGGAGCCCGGTGACGTCGTGGCCATCACCGTCGACCGGCTGGGCACCCTCACCAACACCGTCATCGAGGGCGCCCCGTGGCCAGTCCTCACCCCATTTCGACCCGCGCGGGTCCACACAGAGA